>Ga0182014_10008380_pt1 | contig 10593 bp, 14 predicted proteins | sample 612S2DmetaG_FD_120489 | JGI IMG/M metagenome (GOLD analysis project Ga0182014, IMG submission 120489) | Permafrost microbial communities from Stordalen Mire, Sweden - 612S2D metaG | ecosystem: Environmental > Terrestrial > Soil > Wetlands > Permafrost | place: Sweden: Stordalen | collected...
CATAGTAGTCACCATAGTAGAGATATCAGTAACCGCCGTAGTAGCCGCCGTTGCCGAAACCGACGCCACCACCGCGGAATCCGCCGCCATGGAAACCACCGCCTCCACCACGCGCCGAAACGCCAAAGGCCGATCCTACTCCTATGGCCGCAACAGCCATCAGAACCACAATCGCCATACGCAACATGGTCCTGTCCTCCTTTTTGGTCGCACCCCACGTCACCAATTAGTCACCAGAGAAATCGTTGACTTGGCGGAAAGGAAAAGGGCGCGAGCGTGTGCTCCCGTTGCGCCCCAAGCCCCCCCCTTTTCGAGCAGCCCTCACGTGAGGGCCAAAGAAAAACCCACCGGGCGTGAACCGGCGGGCTCAGCCGAACGCTAAACCAGCTTCGCGTCGACGACGGTTAAGCCGATCCCTGCGTCGCCCTCTTCGTCCCCTACCCGCTCAATATCAATCGTGGCCTGATTCAGGTTGGGCGGCTGCGCCATAAGCGCTTTGTTGGAGCCTGCAAAGCAGGTAAACCGACGACTTTCCGGCGTGTCCGTATCACGTCCCCGGAGGGCTGGCTCACATGGCTGAACTTAAGACGACAGAAACGGCAGTAGGCGGCTTTGAGCAAAAGCTGCGTAAACTTATCAAGCGTGCCAAAGAACAGCGTGGATTGCTCTGGCCTTCGGTCATTTCCAAGCTTGAGGTTATCCGCGCTGATGTCCATTCAATGATTAAGGTCTACGACTCTGCACCGAAATAAACTCGCGTCCCGCGTCTCGCTACGCGCGCCGTCGGCGCGCCCGACCGGTTCAGCTATTCGTTGACCACATAGCTGACCTGAAGGCGCATCAACATAATATCGCAATAGACTAGCGATCAGCCACAAAAGAAAATTGGCGTCAATCTCTCAACGCGAAAGTGGATGAGCTGCTATCGCTGCGTCAACATAACCAATTCCGGCACCTGATAAACTCGAACATGGTTTTCAATGTACACGGCCTCTGTAATTGGACTGCAGAGGCCGTGATTTGAGAAACGCAGCTCTTCAAGAGGTGGCAGAGTTTATTCAATACCAGCTGGTTTCTTCGCCGTGAGACGCTCGTTTTGTAAGTGTTGTCGCTTCGGTTGATAAGCCAGGGCATTGCTGGGATTGCTGGACGAGGCAGCAGCAGCACACGTGCCGCCGATGCCGGCGGATGAGGCCCGGCAGGCCTCCATGCTCGGATAACCGCAGCCATGAGCGACTTGCGCGCCATTCGTGATGCAATAGTCCTCTGCGTAAACGGCGGGCGCCGTCATTACGAAAGCCGCAAATGCGAATGATGCCGCAACAGATGCGGTGATCGTTTTCGAGATCGGTTTCATTTTTCTCTCCATCCGTTTCAAGAGGTGGTCAGACGAGCAACCCCGATCGGGGTTCGATGTTGCCCATGCATTGACCCAGCTCCATCGTGACAAGTCATTTCTTCAAACTAAGTTCAGCGGCAGATGCGCAACGCAGCGATGCGACACTCAAAGACGATTTTTACGAGTTATTTGATCTCTATCAATGCGTGCTTGAAATTCTGATTGCCCGACGATCAAGAAATATCAGCGCGGGCCTGCGCCAAAGCAACATGGCTGCTGCACAAGGACCGACTTAGAAACTACCATTTCACCTGCGCTTGGGGCGCGTTAGCAGCCCTAGACCATATCCCCCCTGGGAAATTCCCCGTGCAACGCGGGCGCACCAAGGCGGTGCAGAGCTATAAATTCCATTGCCTAGAAAGTTTCGTCTCAAATTCCAAAAGGCGGCCTAACTGCCCTTGACGGACAGCACTCACGGCGAAGATGTTTCGTACTCAATGACATACTGATCGGCGTTATTGCACTTTGTGCATTCGAATGTACGCAGATCATAGCCCGGCTTGTCTGGCTCGATGCGAGCAAGCGTCATTTTTGCGCCGCACTTCGTACACGGCGCCTCCATCAGGCGATCACGGAATAAGGTCGGGGCTGGGGGAGAAGTTATCATGAATTTTCTCCAGAATCACCCCCTGAGCAGAAGGGCTCACTTCTGTCCGCTTCATGAGATCGAACGTCGAAAATCCTGAAGCTAATGCTCACACCCAGCCACGTAACTCTGTCCACCAAGCCTCACACCAAAACCCGGCGGCGGGGACGTACCGCAGTCGCCGTGACGTCAGTGCTTCGTGCTGGCACGTCGATCACGGGCCTCGCGAGCGTACGTGCTCAGCCGACTTTTCTGCGCATCATCAAGGCTATTGTACAGCGGCTCCTCCGCGTCGGCCAACTGTTTCAACGCCGTGCTGGCGGTGCTCAAATCCTCCGCGCGCTGACGCAAGTGGTCGACGGGGTTCGGCGATTTCAGTTCCTGGTGCCGCTCGACGCGCAGCTTCGCAAGATTGCGCAGCGCGGCTTCATAGGCCGGCCACTTCTGTTCCTGATCGGGAGTCAGTTTCAAAGCGGCCTTGTGTACCGCGATACGCGCATCCATAATTGCCGCCCGTTCTTCCAGCGGCAACTTTCTGGTGCTCGACTGACCCGGCGCAGTTTTATCCGATTGAGGGGCAGCTTTGTCATCAGTGGTTGGTTTTTGCGCATAAGCGAAGCTACAACCGACGAGCACCAAGGCAGTCGTTCCAGCAAACAATGTCTTCCACCTCATGGGTGACCTCCAAACCTTGTTCATAATTTATTCCTTTAGATTCGATCGATGCGGCTTTTAGCTAACGCCCGCCCGGTATCTGCTTTAACGGCCTTCGCGGACTAGTTTACCAGCAACCAACAATGGGCACCGGTATCGGAAGGCAGGCACCAAAGCCGTAACTCGGACCGTAGTAGCCTCCATATCCACCACCATATCCACCACCTCCGTGACCGCGACCACCGTGACCTCCATGAAATCCACCGCCGTGTCCTCCACCACCATGACCGCCACCACCATGACCGCCACCACCATGACCGCCTCCGCCTTTGGCGAAAGCGTCAGTCGCGATGAAAGAACCGCCCAGCATCAGGGCTACCGCGAGGGCGATCGTTGTTTTGCGAAACATATCCCTATCTCCCTAAATATAATTATGGTTTTTATTCTGGCCGTATCTGGAACATCCGATATTGATGTAGGTCAATGTCGCTTACCAGCAAGGAAGAGTGCGGTTCGCGTAACCTCCGGAGAAATGCGCGCCACCGGCGTTCGCGGTCTCCTGATCTATGGCTCGGGACTACAAGTGCAGCCATTGGACGGCGATCAGCGACGACAGGTGGCCGGATAACATGCTGTCCGATATCGAGCCGCGGTTCACCTGCCAAGCGCCGGTGCGGCGCTCTTTTTTCCAAAGTGCTGGAACCGCGATACCCGCCAATAGGTTCTCTTACCCGAGTCTCATTGCATGAGGGTGGTTGAATGAAGCGTGCCTTGGTGTTGTTCGCAGTGTTATTGCCGCTATTCATGCTGCCTGCGTTCGGCGGCTTGCCGCAGCTAAACGTCAAGGCGATATGCAAGGCCAGATCGGCCGACGCTAAAATGTTGCAGTCACCCCCTGACGAGAGCATAGCGGACTGTGCGCGTGACGAGGAAGCTGCAAAACAGCAACTCAGTACCCCTTGGGCATCAACCTCGGTCTCTATACGGAATCGATGTGAAAGTGATGCTCGCTCGTTAGGCACGACGAGCTATCTCGATCTCCTCGCCTGCATACAAATAGCCGAGGATATGAAATCGGGCCCCAAAAAGGAGACCGGGAAGCAGTGATGGCGCAGCGGTGACAGGTGGCCGGATCACGTCCGGTTGTCTGACATAGAGCAGCGCTTCACCTGTCAGGCTTGCGGTGCCAAGGGTGCCGACGTCAGACCAGATTTCGATTGGGACAAGAAGCGGCCCGCTGCGCGATCCATAGGGGATGCCCGTGTCTAATCTCGACCTGAAATACCTATGTGCGATAGTTGGCGCCCTGGTGCTGATCTCCGCACCTGCCGGCGCGGCCGACGATCTCACCGGCCAAGCCAGCATCATCGACGGTGACACGCTCGAAATCCACGGAACCCGTATTAGGTTGTGGGGAATTGACGCTCCCGAGAGTAGCCAGCTTTGCCGAGGCGAGGACAGTTTGCAGTATCGATGCGGAGCGAAGTCGGCGAACGAGATCGACGCTTTCATTGCTCGCCGGCCCATTAGCTGCATTCCGATCTCCCTCGATCAGTCTGGCGGCGCTGGAGCCTCATACAGAGAGATTTCTGCAAAACCCGCTGAATGGTGCTCAGTCGGTATGATGCGCTGGCCCCGAAGTATCACCCTACGCCCCTGTCGGGCGGCAATCGTAAGGCTCTCAACAAGGAGCTCGGAAAGGCGCGCGCGATGGCCAATATCCTCGCGACGCAATCAGCCGAGATGCGGGCCAAGGGCGAAGCGATGATCCAGCGGGCCGACAAGCTGCTCTGCGAAAGTTGGAACGAGCGGATGTGGTCTGACGGTGAGCCGATCGATCCGTCGCCGACGATCGACCAGGCGGTCAATGGCGTCTTCCCTGACTACAAGGCGCCGATCGTCCGGACCGGAACCGACGGCCGCGAGCTCGCCACTGCCCGCTGGGGCATGCCGTCGTCGTCGAAGGCGCTGATGGATGCCACCAAGAAACGAGCCGAAAAGCTGCAGGCCAAGGGCAAGCCGGTCGAGTTCAAGGAACTACTCCGGATGGAGCCGGACGGCGGCACGACCAACATTCGCAACGTGAAGAGCAAACACTGGACGAGATGGCTTGGCACCGAGAACCGCTGCGTCGTGCCGTTCAACTCGTTCAGCGAGTTCAACAAGGCCGAGGGCGGTGACATCTGGTTCGCGCTCGACGAGACCCGCCCCCTCGCCTGCTTCGCCGGCATCTGGACCAATTGGACGTCCGTCCGGAAGGTCAAGGAAGGCGAAACAACCAACGACATCTTCGCGTTCCTGACGACGGAGCCGAACGCTGAGGTCGGTGCCATGCACCCGAAAGCTATGCCAGTGATCTTGACTACGCCGAAAGAAGTCGAGGCCTGGATGACGGCGCCTCCAGATGAGGTCCTGAAGCTGCAGCGGCCGCTGCCGGATGGGACGCTGCGGATCGTCGCCCGCGGCGTCAGGGAAGACCCGGCTGGGTCGATGCCGTGACCCTCAAGGACGATGACGACCAGGCGGGGCCCCTCCCCGGCAGCGCAAGATCATCCATATCGACATGGACGCTTTCTACGCATCGGTCGAGCAGCGGGTCAATCCGGATCTCCGTGGCAAGCCCGTGTTTCTCGGACACTTTCGAGGCTTTTCACGACGGCCCGGACGCGCGCATGCCGGTGGCATGTACAGTCTGGTCGTCTTCGCCGGCAGAAAGCGTATCGATTTCGAGCTTTCAGCAGGCAAAATAGCCGGAGCAAGGATCCCTGGCTCTCTAGGCATTCGAAATTTTGCGGCGCATGGAACTTATGACGCAGTGCGAAATTGATTGCCTAGACGGGTGGCCGTTGCGGCTGGCCCCTCGGGGTTTTTTACATCATGTGCAGTGAGGATCCGCGCGGCGGTCGAGTTAGGCGATGAGGATACTCTTCGCCACGCCCGAGGTTTCGGATTTCGTTCAGGTCGGCGGGCTGGCTGCCGCGTCGGCAGCTTTGCCAAGAGCGCTTCGAGCATTTGCGGACATCCGCGTCGTCATACCTGGCTATTCTGAGGTCCTCGCCCGCCTCGAAAATCTCACCATCATCACGAGCTATCCTTCCTTTGCTGGATTACCGGCCTTTGAGGTTGGATTCGGTCGGGCCGCTGACGGGCTGCCGTATTACGTCGTGGTCTGCCCCGGTCTCTTTGAGCGGGTCGGATCCCCCTATGGCGACGAGCGAGGCGTCGACTGGAGCGACAACGACGTTCGATTCGCGACCTTCTCCTACGCTGCGGCGGAGATCGCCAGTGGGCGCATAGACAAATTCTGGTCGGCCGATCTGGTCCATGCAAACGATTGGCAATGTGCGCTGATTCCCGGCTACCTCGAATGGTCTCACACGAAGCTTCCGACGGTCTTCACAATCCATAATCTTGCCTATCAGGGCGTCTTCGATCGCGGGTCGTTGCGGAAGTTGGGTATCCCAGAATCAGCCTTCCATATAGACGGTGTGGAATTCTACGACCGCCTCTCCTTCATCAAGGCTGGGTTGGTCTACGCCTCGCATCTTACGACCGTCAGCCAGACTTACGCGCGGGAGATTACCACGCCTGAATTTGGCTGCGGGTTGGAAGGCATCCTGAAAACGCGCGCGGACAGACGCGAACTCTCGGGTATCCTCAACGGCATCGACGAAAGCTGGGATTCGAGGACTTGCTCGTCCTTGAGCCGGCCCTTCGCGGTTGGTGATTGGGAGGAGCGAGCGTACAACGCCGACGACGTCCGCAATCAGTTCGGACTGGCGGTCTCCCGCGGACCATTGTTCGCGCTTGTGGCGCGTCTCGTCCACCAAAAAGGCGTCGACCTCGTTCTCGAAAGCGCACAGGCCATCGTCGACGCCGGCGGCCAGATCGTCGTCACTGGGAAGGGCGAAGCCCGCTTCGAAGACGCGCTCTTGCGCGCTCAGGAACGGTGCCCAGGATCAATCGCCGTAAAGATCGGATTCGACGATGAGGACGCACGACGCATTTTCGCAGGCAGCGATTTCACCCTCATGCCGTCGCGTTTCGAACCTTGCGGCCTCAGCCAGATGTATGCCCAACGTTATGGTTCGCTGCCGATCGGGCATCGCACCGGCGGACTCGCCGAAACCATTCTTGACGGCGAGACGGGTTTCCTTTTCGGCAAGCCCTCCGCAGATGGCCTCCTGGGCGGATTATGCCGGGCCTTCTCGACGTTCGGCATGAAGGACCGCTTGGACCAAATGCGGCGGGCCGCGATGGCACAAGCTTTCAACTGGGCAGATTCGGCCAAAGCCTATGCGAAGCTTTACGAAGGTTCGATCTAGGGAAATTGGGCAGGAAAAAGATGAAAATCGCTCAGGTTGCGCCGCTGGCAGAAAGCTGTCCACCCAAGCTTTACGGCGGCACCGAGCGTATCGTCTCCTATCTTACCGAGGAGTTGGTGCGGCTGGGTCACGACGTGACACTGTTTGCGAGCGGCGATTCTGTTACCACCTCGAAGCTGGTGCAGTGTTCGAAAACGGCCCTCCGTCTCGATCCCCTGGTCCGGGATATGACACCTTATCATGTCATGATGCTCGATGAGGTCTATCGCCGCCTCGATGATTTCGATGTTCTGCATTTCCACATCGACCAATTACATTATCCCATGATGCGTGCGTTCAGCGACCGGATCCTTACGACCTTGCACGGGCGCCTAGACCTGCCCGATTTGCCCCCGTTCTATTCTGCCTTCACCGAGCTGCCGCTTGTGTCAATATCTGATGCACAACGCAGGCCAATGCCGCCGGTGAACTGGATATCGACGGTCTATCATGGTCTTCCCAAAACTCTTCTATCCTTCAAAGAACGCCCCGAGCCGGGCTACCTTGCATTTCTCGGCCGAATATCGCCTGAGAAAGGGCCCGACAAAGCGATAGAGATTGCCGCGCGAACCGGCTTGCTCCTCAAGATCGCGGCAAAGATCGACCCGGCGGACGAACTTTACTGGCGCGAAGTCGTGGGGCCGATGGTCGCAGCTCATCCGAACGTCGAGTTCATCGGCGAAATCAACGAGCACCAAAAGGCCGATTTCCTTGGTAATGCCCGCGCCCTACTATTTCCGATCGACTGGCCCGAGCCGTTCGGTCTGGTCATGATCGAAGCCATGGCTTGTGGAACGCCGGTCATTGCTTTCGAAAGCGGCTCCGTCCCCGAAGTAATTGACGACGGTATCAGCGGTTTCGTCGTCGGCTCAATCGCCGAAGCAGTTTCCACGCTCGACCATGTTGCGACGCTAAGCCGAAGAAGCACCCGGGATCAGTTCGAGCAGCGCTTCACAGCCGAGAGAATGGCGCAAGATTATCTGGCCGCGTATCGGCATCTGCCGCGCATGCATCGGCTCGAACCGAGGCTCGAACTCGTTTCAGCTTAAAATTCCCTTACGCGTCAAGTCGGCAGTCCGAGACACTGACGGCTCGGTGCCCGTCGTGACTTTTGCGAGTGGGCGAGTGGTGCGTGAACCGATGGGCGCAATAGACGATCAGTCAGAGAGCATCCTCCAGGCTAAAGCTGCAATTCTGAGGCAGGAAGCTCTTGAAATCTCGTCTGGCGGCGCTGGCGCCTCATACAGCGTTTCTCGGAAGGGTCGGCGAAGGAAAGTCTGTTTCGACGTTCTACAGGAATGAGACCGTCTTCGCGCAGGGAGACGCGGCGGACTCGATCTTCTACATCCAGAAAGGCAGGATCAAACTTGTCGTACTGTCCGAGTAGGGCAAGCATGTCACCCCACGCAAAACTCTTAGACGCCTTCGGTAGCGCGATTGAGGTTGTCCGACTCGTCAACTTATACGCGTCTTACGCGTTTCGCAAAACATTCGGACTGATGTAGCTTTCGACTTTTGCAACAATATCTGCTATTAGCGAAAACAGGCGATGTAGGCGTGCGCCTAGACTACTTGGGTCTCCTTTTGACGTCCCTCGCCATTTCCAGACACGTCAGCAGCTCGACATAGCTCGGGGTGCCGTCCATGCTGGTTTCACTCACGCAAGAGACTTTGTCAGCCGCACTGAATTGATTCCATAGCGGTTGGAGCTGGTCGCGCGCCGCCGACTCATCCTCAATGCATCTTTCCAGCATGGCATTCGCCCCGCCTTCGGATCGACACTCTGCCGCGATATCGAATTTCGGAAGACTATCTGCGACTGTGATGAACGGTAGAGAAGCCAATAGAAAAACTTGGACCGGATTGAACATCGCTATTTCTCCGAATCGAGGAGCACTTTTCGTTTGGAGGATACGTTCAGACCGAACGGGCTTATTGATCCGAAACAAAGGCTTATGCGCGTCAAGCCTGCATCATATTCTTACCGCAGCCCGCGGCTCGGCCGCCTCGTGGCGGCATGTCACTCAGCCACCAGCAAGGCCCGCACAGCCAACTTCAACTGCCGACACCCGTGCTGAAAAGTCCCTCTCTTTGGCAGAACGGCTAACGCACCACCAGCCCATCCCCGAGAAGATAGGCCGAAAAGCTCTCATAGTTGCCGGCGAGGTTATCGACGATTTGGCTGAGGTCCAGCACCTCGTACTTCGCGAACCAGTGTATCGTGGCGCCGAATAGAACAAAGTGCTGTTCCGTGAGACAATCCCGTTCAGGGTTATTCATGACCACTCTCCTACCGGTCTCCTTGAGCTATCGCCAAATTTTGGTGACGGCCGAGCCGGTCAGGCGGCGGCGGTTGTGGGCTGACGGTCGGTCGACTTTGCGATGACCTCAATCCCGTCGTTGAATGTCACACCCAGAACGAGTTTTGGCAACTGGTTATGACCATCGAGACGGCGCCAGCTTTTCTGCGCGGCCTCGATCAGCTTGAAGACCATCGCGAGCGCCGTTTTGTTGGACAGGCATCCCTTCGATCGGATCGTTCGGTGGCGCACGGTGGCAAAGGTGCTTTCAATGGGATTGGTCGTTCGCAGATGTTTCCAGTGCTCGGCCGGGAAGTCGTAGAACGCCAGTAGTGCGTCGCGATCCCTGCTCAGGCAATCGGCCGCCTTCTCGTATTTGGGCGTATAGCTCTCGATGAAGGCATCTAACGCCAGCTCGGCGGCGGCCTTGGTTTCGGCCATCCAGATTTCCTGCAACGCGCGTTTGGCTTTCGGCTGCTGGCTCTTCGGCAGCTTGGCGAGTACGTTGGCGGTCTTGTGCACCCAGCAGCGCTGCTCGCGCGTTTTCGGCCAGACCTCACCGGCGGCCTTCCAGAACCCGAGCGCGCCATCGGCGATGGTAAGCTGCGGCGGCATGTCGAGCCCACGCCGCTTCAGGTCGAGCAGCAGATCGCGCCAGTCCTGCGCACTCTCGCGGGCGCCATCGGTGAAGCCGACCAACTCCTTGCGGCCTTCCGGCGTCGCACCGATCAGCACCAGGATGCACTGCTTTTCGTCTTCGAGACGGGTCTGGAGATGGATGCCATCGGCCCAGATGTGGACGTAACGCTTCGCCGACAGATCGCGCCTCTGCCACGCGGTGTGGTCGTCAAGCCAGCCGTCCTTCAGGCGGCCGATGGTGGATGCCGACAACCCGGCAGCGTCCTTGCCCAGCAGCGCCGCCAGCGCCTCGGAGAAGTCGCCGGTCGAGATCCCCCTCATGTAAAGGATCGGCAGCAGCGTCTCGATTGATTTCGAGCGGCGCATATAGGGCGGCAGGATCGACGGCGAGAACCGGATGCGGTCGGGGTCGGTAGCGCCTGCCTCGCGATCGCGTAAACGCGGCTGGCGGACGGCGACCGGACCGATACCGGTCATCACCTCGCGCTCCGGCAGGTGACCGTGGCGCACGACCCGCTGATGGCCGTCTGTGGTCTTCAACTCTGAATGCTTGCCGAGAAAGTCCGCGACCTCGGCCTCGACCGCCTGGGCCAACAGGGCACGCGCCCCGTTCCGTAAGATTTCGGTGAGTTGATCGTCGAAGATTCCTGG
>Ga0182014_10008381_pt1 | contig 10593 bp, 9 predicted proteins | sample 612S2DmetaG_FD_120489 | JGI IMG/M metagenome (GOLD analysis project Ga0182014, IMG submission 120489) | Permafrost microbial communities from Stordalen Mire, Sweden - 612S2D metaG | ecosystem: Environmental > Terrestrial > Soil > Wetlands > Permafrost | place: Sweden: Stordalen | collected...
CATCCACAAACTCTGCCAGGCGGCGCGTCTTACCGCAACTGATTCGATGATGCTCAAAGCGGAGGCGTCGATCGCCCGCCAACTTCCTGCCATCAATCCTGAGCAGGTGCCCTGGGCTGAGTTTCTTCCCGACTTCGGCCTTGATCGCGTTTACAAGGCAATCGTTCTGAAGCGTTATGTGAGCGAGCGCGAGAAGGGCGTCGTCTTTGTCTCCTTCGACAATCAGATGGCGCGGCTTGCCAAAGCCGCGAACCTGCGGCGGTTCGCCGAGCGTTACACGCTGGTGCTCGCTCCGTCGTGGTCGCCTCCACACTCTATTGCCTCTTATCTGTTTCCACGGCTTTATCCGGCCCCGATTTTCTGCCTGATCAGCAACCCGCGCGACCTCGATATATTTCCGCGAATCAGTGATAAGTACAAAATGGCGCCGCTCTATGCCTCGAGCTGGTTCGATCCGCGCATCTACACCGCGGTATCCGCGGCAGAGAAAGAAATCGATATTCTCATGGTGGCGAATTTCGGGAAATTCAAGCGTCATCATGCATTCTTTGCGGCTCTTCGCGACCTGCCGCGCAGCTACCGCGTCGTGCTGGTCGGCCAAAGCGAACGCGGGCGCACCAAAGAGACCATTCTCGGCGAGGCCGCTGCCTATGGCGTGCGCGACCGGTTTGAAGTTCGCGCCGACGTTCCCTACCGGGAGCTTCAGGAGTTGATGGCGCGCGCCAGGACCAGTATCGTGCTCTCCCGCCGCGAAGGCTCCTGCGTCGTGGTCGTCGAATCCATGTTTGCCAACACGCCGGCCGGCATTTACGAGGACGCGGAGATGGGCTCCCGCGTCTTTGTCAACGAGCACACCGGCCGCCTGCTCCGGCACGATCATCTGGCTGCGCAATTGAAGGACTTCGTTGAATCCTCCGGGCAATATGAGCCACGAAAATGGGTGATGGAGAATGGTGTTGGTTGTGTCGCCAGCTCTCAGACGCTGAACCGGATTCTGAAGCGGAATGCTCTAGACAACGGCGGCGAATGGACCGAGGATATTGCCACTCTGCGCTGGTATCCCGACCCGCAGTATTACGATTCTCAGGATGCCGAGCGGCTGCGGCTTTGTTACAAGGAGATCGAAGATAGCTGCGGTATCGGCATTGCTTCTCCGTGAATTGTGTAAGTACTGTTTCTTGACAAACGAATTGCACAAATGCAATACTTTTGGGCAATCAACAGAGACATTGAGAAATCGGCAGGAAAGGTCTAATGAAACATCCAAGAAAACTGTTCGAGATTAAGATATTGTTTGCATTTGCTCTGGCCTCCCTGCTGGCGGGCTCCCTGTTGCAACGCTATCTGGGCCGTGGAAGCTCTACGCCGAATGACGACTTTTACGTATACTACTTTGCCGCGCAAATTGTTCACGACAACCCCCATGCCAATCTTTACGCAGACGTGATCAAAGGAGATCCGCTCGCCGAGGACGCTCCCATTGACAGCGAAATCTATACTCATGCCAAGTCCGCCGGAGTTGGCGGCGTTATGGTTTACCTTTACCCGCCGCTGCTGGCCGACCTTTTTGTACCTATCTCCAGGATTCCGGTTTTTCAGGCTGCCGCCTTGTGGCGAGCCTTTAATCTGACTTTGGTGCTGGCATCCGTGCTGTTGCTTGCCCGTATGTTACGCATCTCCATCCTCAGTTTTGAGTTTGTAGCGCTCGCCTTGGCGGGATATAGCTTTTTCCCAATCCACGAAGCCATATGGACCGGACAGGCGGCTATAGTTATGCTCGCGCTCTGGATGGCCGGCGTTGCCGCCTATTGCGACGGCTGCGTGGTACTCTCGGCCGCGATATTTGCGCTGGCTACGGCATTCAAAGTTACTCCCATTCTGCTGCTTCCTCTCTTTTTCATCTGGAAAGACCGGCGATGGATTGTTTCTTACCTTGCTGCTTCTACCGGTCTTGTCGCGGCGATGGTTGCGATCAACGGCTGGCAAACTGTACGCATATATCCCTCGGTGATGTCGGCCATGAGCAGCGGAATCCCTACTTCGGGGAACAAGGCCCTGGGTTCCCTGGTGGCCTGGATCTATTACGGAAGAATATTTACCGACGAATCGGCGCTTGCGATCATTGCCAGCGAGCCCCATGGCTTATTGATCGCAGCAAAGGCAGTCAGTGGCGCGTTCTATCTGCTCTGCCTGTTTCTCGTTTGGCGCAGCCGGCCTATCGAGCGCGCATCGAGAGTAGTTACAATTGCGGTCTTCGGCTTGATTACCGCGTGTGTCTCGCCTGTTCCCTGGCGGCATGGCTATAGCGTTGCGTTCATCGCGCTGGCAATTTTCTGGGTGAAAGCACTTCGCGCCCCTCGCCCGCGCATACTTCATGCCGTGCTGCTTACCCTGACGACGTTTACGCTTGGCGTGCTCTTCTTCGATCTTGCGGCCGCGGCCCCCTTGCCGCAATTCTGCAAAATAATTCTAGTATCTTTATGGATCGTCTTCACGGTTTTGTTCAGCGTAGACGCGCTCTATCACGCCAGCGATGACGAACAGGCCCATGAAGCCACGCAACCTGGCCGTAGCTGTGTTCCTCCCGACCTACCAGTGGGCACAACCAATCGGATCCTGTCCTAGGGACGGCAGTTCCGCGTCAATTCCAAGCACCCTTGCGTTTGGCTGTCACGAACCATGATGCAGGAAATAGAAAGCACGATCCACGTAGTAATGGACGACTCCGTTGCGCAAGTACGGCTGGGCCGTGCCCCACTCCGAGACCTTCTGGAGGGCCAACGCTGTGAACGCCGAGACAATGCTGACCACGACCGCAGCCAGCATCCAGCGGCGGCAGCGGTTGAATCGAGCCAGTAAAGCAGGATTGCTGACGGTTGCGTAGAGTCCCAGAAAGGCCAGCAAATCCATCTCGGGATAGAATTCCATGCGGTAGCGGTAATCCATAAAGATGAACGAAAGCATGAGGACGCATGGCACGGCGAGTCCGGCGGCCAGGGCGAGCCCCTGGGCAGGAGAGAAAAGCCGGAACGGCGGCTGCGTCTCCTCACCCGGCGTGAATCCCCAACTCTTTCGCAAGGCGCGCGCAAGGCTGTGGCGGCCGGCCCACAGGGCTATTGCCAGAAAGACGATGAACGCGATGGGCAGCAGGTCGGTAAGGAAGAAGCTGCTGGGCGGAAGTTCAACGGAATCCATCAGCCGGTCCTGCGTACTTTCAAAAAGAAGCCGGCCATCGCCGCCGCGCAAAACCCAGATCGGCAGGAAGTAGTAGCTGAGACCGAAGGGAATCCGGGCCAGATTAAAGAAGCCATAGAGGCGTATTCGCGGTAACCAATCCGGTTTGTCAGTGTATCCAATATAGAACCCACCGCTGAATGCCGTGGGGTTTCCCCAGCGATAGTAGTTGACCGTGCCGACGGCGATGAGGAAGGCGGCAAGGATCGCCACGGGGATAAGAAACCGGCGTGTGAAAACGGCGCGCCCGGCACGGAGTTCCTGCGCCAGCAGGACCAGCAGCAGCAGCCCGAAGGCCGCGCATAGCCCGAGACCGGTCGAGACGCGGGTAAGTGTAGCAAAGCCGGAAGCAAAAGCCATCCATGAAAGTGTGGCCGCGGTGAACTGGCCGGTCACCAGGCCTTTCACCGCGAAGTAGACAAAGACCGAGGCGAAGGCGACTGCCCAGAAGACGACTTCCTGAAAGATGGAGGCCTTGAGATAGCCGACCGCTGCGCCACCCAAGACGATGCAAGCCATCATCAGCCCAAAGGCCCATTCGGAGGCAGGCGTCGCGCCGCAGGTTCGCCGCAGGAAAAGGACGATTCGGAGCTTCATCATGCAGGCAAGACAAACAGCGATGAGGCAGGACCACCGGGTGACGTCCAGATCCAGCCGATGGAAGAGGAGAAGCGGCAGCCGGACCAGGGCGCAGGTGATGCCAAAATAAGCGTAGACATGTCCGTTGCGCAGGTTTCCTTCCCCGCCAATGGTATTCGGATCGACATCGAACTGCCCATGCACGAGGTGATCGATCATGCTGTTGAAGGTTCTGTTCATCGGCCATGTTGGCTGATGCAGCCGGGCATTGCTCAGGATGATGCCGTAAAAGAGGACCATGAAGGCAAGCAGGATGAACTGCAACCAACGGTCGTTAAGATATAGCTTGCGGAATGCGTCCGGTAGCTTCATTGGCAAGATCCTACGTTACTGAAGAACTCGTGGCGAGAGAGTTATTTCATCAAAAAAGTCATCCTAAAGTGTCGACTCGCGCGGGCGCGCGAGCATGGTCACCAGATCGCCATGGCGTGGGATATTCAAAGCATACAGATGATAGAGAAAATTGGCGACTGACTTCTCCACGACCCCAAAACTACCCACCGGAGGGCCACCCGGGAGCCATTCGACAACCGTACGGAATAAAGGGGTGTAAAAAGGAAATCCCCAACCGAAGATGTCCACAACCTCAAGGCCCGCATACTCCGCCTTGGCGCGTAATTCAATGTCGGAATAGTTGCGATAATGGCCGATGGCCAATTCTGACGGCCGCATACGGCCGCGCATTGTGGCCACCACAACCCACTTTTTGGCCATCAAAGCCATGTTGCGAAACCCAGCCATGTCATCGATAAGGTGTTCAACGACCTGGTTGCAGAGGACCAAATCGAACTTCTCATCAAGCTTTTCCTTCTGCACGTCCAATATCTTAAAAGTTGCGCTGGATACACGACGCGCAGCGAGAGCGAGCGCCTGCTCCGAAAAGTCTATACCAGAGAGGACCAGATGCGGCATGGAATGCGCCAAAGCTGCAAGATTGTCACCCGCACCGCAGCCTACATCGAGTACAGTTGCCGGATTGAGCTTGGCAATCAACTTTAGCAACGCTTCATGTTGCCGACGATGCACAGGACCAAAGCGCTGCATATCGCCCCAGGTATCAGACCAGAGTCGATCATAAGTTTCCTGACTCATATTCGTGATCCCCTCTCTCAACATACCATTGACTCAAGGCCTCAACAACCTCCGCACCCGTAGCCGCGCCCTCACCCTCTCTACGATCCTTGAATCTCTCAGATAACGATGCCACCCAGCCGGACCTAGCGCAAGCAACTCAAGAAGGACCGACACAGGCTTAGCGGACTCACCCCGGAACGCGGCCGCAAGGGCAGAATTCACTGCAATCGATGCTCTTGCAACACGCTCCACTGATGCTCTTCGCTTTCCCGTGACAGTCCAATGATTGAGGTGACGGGAAAGAATAGATGTGAGCTGTTGCTCTATTTCGCCTAGCCGCCGCTTGCTGGCCACTGTCTGTGCTCCAGGGTGGAGGCGATACGCGCTGAGCGTCTCGTCTATGAATCGAACCGGCCCAAGCGCTCCCAGGCGAAGCCAGAGATCCCAGTCTATGCACATCCAGAACGCAGGATCCATTCCCCCGGATTCAAACACAACCTTGCGCCGGAAAACCGGTGAAAGGATCGCGATGAAATTTTGAATAAGGAGGTGCTCAATGAATTCTTCCGGTGGCATATCGCCTTCGGGAAGTGGACAAGTCCAAGGCCCGAGTCCTTGTCCATCTGGCCCCACAAAAATCGCATTGTGGAGTATAAGCGAACCTTTAGCGGTCTCCATCTCTCCCCAAAGCCTAGTAATCCTGCCCGGAAGCCAATAGTCGTCACAATGGAGCAAACAGGTCCATTCACCCCCGGCCTCTCGAAAGCCGATGTTACAGCCTTCCACCTCGGTTGTGTCCCAGTCGGGAGTGATTAACCGAATGGGGAGAGCATCAGCAAAGCCGCGCACAATTTCCCGGGTTCGATCTGTGGAGCGGCCATCGACGATCACCAACTCGATGCCATCGCGATACTGCTCGCGGACACTCTCAAGAGCCACGGCGATGAATTTCTCACCATTGCGCACAGGCATAATAACTGACAGGAAAGGATTCATTGATTGTTCTCCTGGCTTTCGTAGCCGGTATCTGGTACTGCAATCTTAATAATCAGAGCTTTAGCCATGCAACAGAGGCAACCAAGAAGAAAAATCGCCGGATTGTCATTGGCGCCGCCTGAGTCCGAGGATGCTCAGGAAGAAGCTGCTACAGATAATCTGCACACCCAGGGTGAGAGCGAAGACGGATGGCATGACGATGCGCAGGATGTGCTCGGCGTCCAAGGCTCCGAAACTCTCTTTGGCCCAGCCGGAGACGGCGAAGATCGATCCGCCGATTCCGAGCACAACGAGCAAGCCGCCGGCGGCCAGGCCTTTCTCCAGAGTGACAAAGCGGAAGGCGCGGTTGAGGCGAGGGTCCTCGGGCAGCAGGCCCTCGGAGATGGCGAAGACCTTGGTGAAGACGGCGAAGGCGCAGAGTTGAAATCCCATGAGCACCGAAACGAAGGCATACAAGAGCGTATGCACGTCGAATCCGATGCCGTGGACGAAGCGCGGCCCCGGCAGTAGCCAGGCGCATCCGGCCAGCCCCAGCAGGATCAAGAAAGTTCCGGGATAGAGAAAGAGCCAGCGGGGGGAATACATGAGCATGAAGCGGAGGTGACGCCAACCGTCGCGCCATGTGCGCAGGTGCGGCGGACGGCTGCGTCCGTCGGGTGAGAGCGTAGTGGGAATCTCAGTGACCTTCATCCGCAGCAGACTCGCTTTTACCACCATTTCGCTGGCAAACTCCATTCCCGTGGAACGTATGCCCATGCGCTGGAAGCTGTCTTTCCGGAAGGCTCTCATGCCGCAATGAAAGTCTCCGCAAGATGAGGCGAAAAACAGATTACCGATGCCGGTGAGGACCGGATTTCCGAGGTAACGATGCAAGAAAGGCATAGCATCGTCCGCAATGCCGCCGCGAAAACGATTGCCCATCACCAGGTCTGATCCGGCACGCAATTCTTCCAGAAAGCGGGGGATATGCGCGAAATCATAGCTATCATCCGCGTCCGCCATCAACACATACTCTCCACGGGAGGCTGCGATTCCGTCCATCAGTGCGCTGCCGTATCCTTTCGCTGCGACGTTGATCACCCGCGCACCCTCAGCACGCGCGGCCTCCGCCGAGTCGTCGGTTGATCCGTTGTCGGCAACAATTACCTCGCCCGATATGCCCGCCATGCGAAGAGTTTCAGTGGCTTTGCGGACGCATACACCTACAGTCTCTCCCTCATTCAAGCAAGGCATAACCACAGATAACTCAACGAAGGTTTCCATTCCTCCCTCTCGGGTACATGATCATCATCATAAACTGTTTCTGCCATACGAAAACCGGCGTCAGAACCCGATTTGGAACGATAGCGGGCGTTTTCATGCGGCGGAGCGATAGAAGCCAGGGCTGGAATGGCTTTTTGCGGCCACATTCCGGGTCACAAGGATCCGCTCCAGGCCCACCAGCGCCAGGATCTCGGCGATATGCGGCGAGGGATTCACGACCGTGAAACAATGGCCGGCCTCGCGAGCGCCGACGTAGAGCGAGATGAGGGCGGCGATGCCCGCCGCGTCGATGCGCTCGATGGAGCTCATGTCCAGCGTCACGCTTTGCCGGCGCACGAGCGGGGCGAACCGGGCGAGCAAGGCCTGCTCGCTGCCCCGTACCAGTTCAGCCAACTCAGTCTGCCCGGTCCATTCGCTGGCCGGGAAGATCGCTGTGTCGATTGGGATTGTGCCTGTCATCAGAAAACCTCCTTGGAAAGCTGATCAATGTGCTTGGACAGCCGCTTTGCGGCTCGGGTTGCATCTTCTCATCGCGTCTCACGTTCTCATTGGTAAGCACGCGGGCGGCCACAAACGCAAGGGAAGGAAAATGCTGAAATTGCAGGGGATATAAGCACTTCCGCATTCCGCGCCGTCGTACCAAGTGTACCTTTGCGCTCGTTGCCGTCCGCAATTGAACACGCTGAGACTCAATACGCAATCAGGAGGGCCGCCGGTTCCATGGCCAACGCTTTGTCCGGCCCGGCAGCCGACACGCTCCAGAGACCCGCACTCCAGCAAGAACTGCGCGGACGCCGCGGCCTCTACCGATCGGTAGAGGCCGCGGGGTGGCTTTATGCGGTTGTTGGGATGCGTCAGTACACCGTGAGCGAAAAAATCGCCGTGTGCGAGAGCGATCCAAACGAAGCCGTCACGGTCACTGTCGAGGTGACGGGCTGGAAGGAAGTCACGATGGAAGAAGACCCACCGCAACCGTTGAGCAGACTAGCAGACTCAGGCCAGCACACTTATGGCCAACAAAAAAAGCAGCCGCAAGCGCCGCCGTTTCTTCCAGGCCCGATGCACTCGTTGGGGACCGTCGCGCAGATCAATGGATAAGATGTCGGCGATTGCTGTATCCTGTTTGAGAGCAGCTTCCGCTTGGGAGACCTCGGAGTTAGCCGGTTTATTGCGGAAGAGCGCATTGAGCGCGCCATCATGGATGTATCTCCTGTACGTGCCCGGAGATTACTTGCCAGAGCAAGAACGATACACTTCAGTAATTTTTGTAAGCCGGAAGGCGGTCGAGTGAGAGGCAGCGCGGACTTCAGCAAGAATAACCTGGATTGCCTGCGCTTGATCCTGGCGTCGACTGTTGCGTTGTTTCATGTCAATGCACTTTCAGGCATACCTGCCTTCTCTGCCTTTGGAAGGTATCTATCTCCGCATTTTGCCGTCCGGTCCTTCTTTGTCATAAGCGGGCTTCTGATTTATCGCAGTTATACGCGCTCATCATCCCTCCGCTCGTACCTGGAAAAGCGGGTCCGGCGCATCTATCCTGCCTACTTTGCGGTGATAGTTTTCGCAGTCATTGCGCTGTGGCCTTTGAGCACGCTGCCTCTATCGCAATACTTTGGCATTGGCTTCTGGAAGTACCTGGGCGCGAATCTCATCTTTCTCAACTTCCTTGCGCCCTCTCTGCCCGGGGTGTTTACATCGAATCCCGCCAGCCCTGTGGATGGCGCGCTCTGGACTCTCAAGATTGAGGTTGCATTCTATTTATTCGTTCCCGTGATGCACTATTTATGCACCCGCTTCGGAACCAGGAAGATCATAGGAGCGATCTTCTGCCTTTCCTGCTTGTGGAAGTACGGCTTTATATGGCTGGATTCTATCTACCGCACCCCAGGCATTTATACATTGGATAGTACGCGCGGCATCTATGATCAACTGTCCGCGCAGTTTCCTGCACAACTTATGTATTTCAGCGCAGGCATACTGCTTTGGCTGTATTTTGACACGCTCAAACTCCACTTCCGGAGCATTTTGTGCATTACGGCTTGCTTGTATCTCATTGACCATTGGTTCAAAGGAGAAGTTTTGGATGTTATCTGGATCTCGGGGGTAGTATTCGTTTTTGGGTTCTGGCGCTTTTTGGGTAACTTTGCGAAATATGGCGATTTCTCCTATGGAGTCTACATTGTGCATTGGCCTGTATTGCAGATCATGGTTGTATTTGGACTCGCCTCACTCAATCCGGCTGTTTTTTTGCTGTTGAGTTTTTTCTTAATTGGCGTGGCCGCGCTGCTGATGTGGCACCTGGTCGAGAAAAGGTTCCTGGCGAGCAGTTCCCATTACCGCGGCGTCTCACTCAAGGTTTCTGAGCAAGCATAAGTGAGGCGGTCGTGATGCTTTGAATGAATATGTTCTTTTGTTGTAATAGGGTGTTGAATCGTGGGCGTTACCCGATATGGGTTTTCAACTTTCGAGTGTTTCTTTCGGCAGTTGGACCTGCGGTTTGGAGTATTCTGCAAGGCAGACATTCTTGCTTAGGCTATTCGCTATGGGCTTCGTACTCAGCGTTTTCTATTTCGTCACGTACTACCTCACCCCGACGATGATCTTCGGGCCGCTTTCTGTCTATCGGGTTGAGCTGATTCTTGCAATTCTTGTATTCATAATCTCCCTGCCCAGGATGGTTGGGTCAAGCATTTTCCGGACTCCGCAGTTTGCTGCCGTGATTGGTTTAGCGTTCGCAGCGTACTTATCCGTGCTTATTGCGATGCGATGGCCTGAGGGAGCCATTGTGGCAATCCTGGGATTCCTTCCGAATGCTTTCGCATACATTCTTGTGTATCTGCACTGCAATACAAAGAAGAAGTTGAAGGCGGTTGTCCTTATACTGCTGTTTGTCTGCCTGTTTGTAATCGTAAACGGGAGCATCGAGCAGATACATGGATTACCCGGCGGCGCATCGCTTGACTCAGATTTCTCAGGGCCCCCTTATCTTCTTTCGAGTAAAACTGACGCGGGAGAATGGCTTTATCGGCTGAGAGGACTTGGAGAGATCAACGATCCAAATGACTTTGGCCAGCTGATCGTCTGCGTGATTCCGATGGTATTTATATTCTGGCGGACGAGGAGGATGCTGCGGAACATCGCTTTTGTTCTTTTGCCGGTATGCGTTTTACTGTACGGAGCGTACCTTACGCACTCACGCGGCGCGTTATTGGCCTTGTTGGCGGTTACGATTGTAGCGGCTCGGCGCCGTACCGGGACGCTGCCCGCTCTGCTGCTGGGAGGTGCTCTGTTTGTTGCCGCAATGAGTATGAACTTTACCGGCGGGCGCGATATCACCGCCAGTTCGGGAGCGGACCGGACTTCTCTCTGGGGCCAAAGCATGGAAGC
>Ga0182014_10008383_pt1 | contig 10591 bp, 5 predicted proteins | sample 612S2DmetaG_FD_120489 | JGI IMG/M metagenome (GOLD analysis project Ga0182014, IMG submission 120489) | Permafrost microbial communities from Stordalen Mire, Sweden - 612S2D metaG | ecosystem: Environmental > Terrestrial > Soil > Wetlands > Permafrost | place: Sweden: Stordalen | collected...
CGTTTTGGTCGGGCGGGCGAATGCTGAGAAGCTTCAGCAGGGAGATCATCACGGGCAGTTGATACACGTCGCCGTTGGAAAGGTGGATGCTGCCCTCGCCGGACAGGGTGTTGCGGGTGTGTCCGGTGCCTTTGAGCTTGGCCGTGGCAAAAATCCGGCCGCGGAGATTGTGTCGCCCGGCGGCCAGTTGTTGGGCGCAGCGGGCCAGATCGGCGTCATTCAACGCGGCATTGACGGCATAACGGGGTTCCGACTCCAACGTCACCCAGCCGTCGCCGCTAAACGTGCCGCCGCAGAGATTCGCCGTAATCTGACGCGGGGGTTGCATTGGACCGGTAGCCTCGGTGGCCGCCGCGCCGTTCTCTTGCCGATCGACCCACGAGCCGAACAATATGCGGCCTTCATCGATCCAGATAGGTCCCATCACCTGGGTAAGCTGGCAGTCCTTGTAGTTGAGCGAATTGATGTCCAACTCGCCGCGCACGCGGAGTTGTTGTTGCCCATCGAATCCACCCCGCAACGTGATACCGCCATGCACATTCTCGATGGGAATGCCGCCGCATTGCAAATTGGACTGCTGCAAGTCGATCCGTCCATCCCAGCGCGATTGCAGCGGCTCGTTCGGCGGCCCGGTCCGCTCCAAGTCCAAGTTGCCGGAAAGGTTGATTGGGCCGGTGGGGTTTAGTTCGATCACGGCTTTCCGTAGCCGTTCCGGCAGGGCCTGGATCAACTCGCGGTCGCGGTCGGCGCGGAGCCGATCGGCCGACAGCCCGGCGAAGTGCATGTGCCACCGCCCGTCGGGCGAAAAATCGCAGTAGCCCTCGCTGGAGACCTTGACCAGGCCGTGCTGGCCCTTGCAGCGTTGGAAGGTAACGTGGCCGTCGCGGTAGTCGAGGACGCCTTGCAGATGGTCGAGCCGGTAAGGAAATCGCACCGGCTCGATCGAGGTGTTCTCGCGTTGCGGCTTCGCGCCTATGCCAATGCTGAACGTCTTCTGTTCCACGAGATAACGAACTTCGGCCGTCAGGTCGACGGCGCCGCGCGGCTGCAGGTCGCGCCAGACTTGCTGGATGTGCGGGCTGAGGGCATCGCGGAGATCGTCGCTCAGCGGCACGTCATGCCCCACCAGACTCAGCACCAGCTCGCTGTCGGCAGAGCCGGGCGTGAGGCTGCCTTCATCACAAGTGATGCGGGCCCTGTCGTGACTCCCCGCCAGATTGTGGAACGACCAATTGCCGTCCAGCGTCTCCAGGGTGCCGCGAATGTCGGAGATAAGGTAGGGAAACTTCTGGTAGCGGATCGAGCACCCGTTGGCGGTCAACCACAGGTGATGGTGCATCGGCTCATCGGGCTTCGCGCGCCACAGCCGCACGTAAAAGTTCACCGCGCCGTGGGGGTCCAGCGAGCGGACCACCTCCTGCGGCTTGGGCGGCAGTGCCCGCAGCAGCGACTCGTCGAGTTGGATGGCGTCGCCTTCGGCCTTGAACCAGCCGGTGGCGCCGGAGAAGGGATGCGCCACCTCGGCGGTCAACCGTACCGGCTGGGTCCCGCTGAAGGCCGTGAGATTCACTACGAGTTGATCGTCTTTCAACGACAGCGTTCCCTTGCTGTGTTCCAACTGGTCGGGGAACTTGTGGTGGGTGAACGATACGTTCAGACAGCGCACCACGATCTCCGGCCGCCAGACCTGGCCATCGAAGGAAAGCTGCACGTCGGCATCCACCTCGCCGGCGGGAAGATACTTGTGCCATTCGTCTTCCGCACAGGGCGGCAGGATATTTTGCAACGCACGGTCCAGATCCAATTGGCGAACCTCGGCCGTCAGCCCCAGGGGGCTGGTCCGCTCGAAACCCGACCCGCGACACGCCATCCGCAAGGTGGCCTGGCCGCTGCGGGCCACGAAATCGTCGATCGTATAGCCGGCGTTATCGACGTGTATGGCGGCGCGGATGTCCGTCAGCGCGTGGGGCAAGAGCGCATTGTCGATTCGCCCGCGAGCCAGCCGCCCGGAAATATCGTATTTCAGCGGCAGCGTCGCCGCCGGGTCGTAGTTGAGCTCAAAGCGCAAGTCTCCCTGCCCGCGTAGATCACCCAGCCGCAGGTCCCCCTGCCCACGCAGATCGCCCAACGCCAGGAGCTTGGTTGCCAGGGGGTTAGGCAGGGAGGCGCGCAGTTCGGGAGAAATCTCCAGCCCATCGGCGTGGCCGCGAATCGAGAAGGTCGGCGTCTGAAGATCGAGCAGCCCCTCGAACTCCACGCGGCGAAAACCGTCGCCGGCCAGCATTCCTTGCAGCCGCCGTGTATTGGGTTTCGCCCCCGGCTCCGTCATGGGCACGGGGATCAGCGACAGATTCACGTCGCGCAACGTGAGCGTGCTGGCAGGCACTTTCAGCGGATCGAAAATCTCAATAACCAGACTTTCGACGATGACCTCCGGCGGGCGGTCGCCGAACTGCGGCGGCGGCAACAGTTTGCCGGCGCTCCAGGTGCCGTCGGGGCGGTGCGTGATACGCAGCTTCGCCCGGCGGATTGTCACCCGCCGGATGGGCGGTTTGCCCTCGATAAGGTTCTTCCACTCCGTCGGACACTCGAGCAGCGCTTCCTCGGCGTTGAACAGGTCGGGGTGCGGCCCTTCCGCACCGGGTTCGACGATGGAGAGATCGCGAAGAAGGATGCCTTTCCCTTGCACGATTTCGGCGGAGCCGAGGCTGCACTTCAGATCGGGGTAATGCTGCGCGATCGGCGCTTCCACGCGGCGACGAAGCTCTTCGCCGAAGCGACGGTAGACACATAGCCCGGCCGCCGCACTGGCGACGACCGCCAGCACGATGCTCCACTTGAAGACAATCCAGCAGCAATTAATCGCCCGCGCGAGAATGAGAAGAACCCTCCGTGGCAAAAAACAGGGATTAGGGATTAGGGATTAGGGACGAGGAATTCGGTTTGCGGTGGTTACGTTTAGCCGCCGCGTCCACGCGGCGATGGCGACGCCCGTTCAACACCAACGTCACGGCGGTAGATCAGTGTGGCGCCCGCTTCTAATCCCTAATCCCTAGTCCCTAGTCCCCAATTCCTAATCCCTAGTCCACATCCCCACTCCCAAATTCCTATTTCTCCGGCCGCCAGCGCCAGCAATGCCAGCATGGCCGGGTCGCGGTAACGGATCGAGCTGACAAACACCATGTGCAGCAGGGTCAAGTACACCGCCGGCAGCCAGCACAATACGTACGGCCAGCCCCGGCGGACAGTTCTCCAGCCCCCAATTATGGCAAGAAACAGCAATGGGGTATACGTGAAAAACACCACCAAGCGGATGGGCCAACTGGATAGCCGCGGCTCGTTGGGCCAGACGTTCCAGATTCGCAGGAATTTGACACCCGCCAGGCGGACCGCCCGGCCGGGATTCGCCACGGCCCAGGCGATCGCCGCGTCCCGCATCCGCCGATCGAGCAGCACCTCGAAGGCATCCTGCGAAGCACTATCACCCGCCCGGGCAGATGCTTGCCGCTGTTCGCTTTCGAACTGCGGTACGAAATCCATGTTGCTGCCCCCGGTGGCCTGCGGATTCAGGCCATCGTACAGGCTGGCGCCCACTTGAAGCGTGGTGGGCACGAACTGGCCGGTAACCCCAGCGTTGCGAACCCACCACGGCAGCATGGCGACCGCCAAACCGAGAAGCATCCAGGAGGCGATCTCCAGATGGCGAAAGAGTGTAGCACTGCGTTTAGCCGGCAGGCTTGCCCGCCGCGTGGAAACACCACCATCTCGGCGGACAAGCCCGCCGGCTAAACCGTTGGGAGTTGCAAGCCCCAACAACACTCCCACCGCCGCGGCCAGCGGCGTGAACAACAGCCAACTGGGCCGCATCAAACTGGCCACTCCGGCTGCCAGCCCGCCGCAAAATCCGTAGATCGTCGCTTGCCGACGGGTCTCGGCACGCCAGGCCATGGTCCACAGCGCGAGTTGGAACAACAGGAGCGGACAGAAAGGGGCCTCACTGAGAATGAGCATGCTCGCGGCAATCGCACCGGGATAGAACGTCGCCAGCGCGGCCGTGATCAAGGCGGCCCGGTCGTCGAAAAGCAGTCGCGTGAGCCACCACACGCAGGCCACCGCCAGGACACCCAGCAAGGCCGCCTCGGCCCGCGCCCACAGCACCGCGCCGCGCCCGTCGCCAGCGAAACGCAAGATCGGCGCCAAAAGTATGGGATAGCCGGGCGTGCGGAACACCCGGGCGTGGTCGGGCCCGTACTCGTAGGGCTTTCCCTCCGCGATCGTTAGGGCCAGCGTCCAATAGCTGTCGCTATCGCCCATGCCGAACGGCCCTTCGAGCCGCGATTGCCACAGCCAGCCGGCGGCGACGCGGATAACCAAGGCGGTTACCAACAGAAGGGCCAGCATGTTGCGAAAAGCCGGCGTCATAGATCGGCGACCTTCTTGAGAAAATGGGCGGGATATGGTACTCTGGCTCGGCTTTGGCGGTCAAGGCAAGTTTGGCGAAGTTTCGGGCCCTTTGCCGTCTATGCGGGGCGTTCGTAGGCGATGTGGTGCCCGGCCCGTCAGTTGGGCCGTTAAATGATTTACATTCGTGGGGTGGCTTGTATACTTTCAATCCGTAGGCCGCCAGCATTGCCAGCAGGGACAGCGTTGCCGCGTTCTGCCGGGTGAGGCGGGTTCCACTTCCCCAGTGACTTAAAGGAGGGAGCTGATGACGAGTTTACCGTCCTATCTGGCGGCGGCGAAACCGGTGCCGTTGGCCAACCGCGCGCCGTGGTACAAGACCATCATGCCGGCCTATCTGGGGGTCATGCTCTGGTTCGTGTTTTGGCAAAACCTTTCCACCGGCGGCCTGAAGGTTTGTCCTCCGGGCGGGACGCTCGCAGCCGGTCTCATCCCCGCCCTGCTGGGACTGGCTCTTGCCGCGGCCATCTGCCATTTTCTGTTTTACCTGGTGCCGGGCATGTTGGGCATGCAAACGGGGCTGCCGCTCTACGTGGTGGGCACCTCGACCTATGGCGCCAAGGGCGGCTTGCTCATGCCCGGCTTCCTCATGGGACTTCTGCAATTCGGCTGGCTGGCTGTCAACGGCTGGGCCGTGGGCGCCACCCTGTGCACGTGCTTTCAAGTCGGGCTGGGGCCGGATGCGACTACGGTACTCGAACCTGGCTTATGGCATGGCGCGATCGCTTCCGCATGGATCCTGTTGGCGGCCTTCGTCGGTCTGAAGGGCATCCAGTACGTCGGACCGGTGGGGACGTATCTGCCCTTGATCCCGGTGGTCATCTTGTTGATCCTCTTGGGGAAGACTTTTGGCGGACTCGGCGGTTTCGACGTCGATAAAGTCATCCACGCGAAACCGGCAGTGGAAAGCGAGGCGCCGAACGACCTGAAAGAGACCCCCAAATCGTCCCCGGCGGCAGCCGCGCAGCCATCGCCGCTGACGACGTGGCAGGTCGTGGGAATCCTTTGTATTTACGTGGTAGGCTTCTTTGCCACCGCCGGCGCAGCGGGCACCGACATTGCCATGAGCAGCCGCAACGTCCGAGACGTGCACGTGGGCGGATTAATGGGGATTCTCGTGCCCACGATACTGGCCGGCGGGGCGGGAATGCTGGTGGTCGCCGGCGCCTATGGCGCTGGCTTGGTCCAAAACCAGCACCTGGGCATTCTCGACCCCGTGGCCTTGATCCCCGATTTGCTGGGCAAGTCGTTTGCCAAGTGGGCCATGGTGGCCCTGGCAATTTCCGCCTTCCCCGGGGCCTGCTTTTCCTCGTTCATCGCCGCCAACAGTTTCAAGACCACGATGCCAAAAGTGAATCCTTTTCTGTCGGTCGGCATCGGCGCCTTGGTGGCCATGTTTCTGGCCGTCACGGGCGTGGTCGGCACGGTGATCTGGGTCTTCCAAGTGATCGGCGCTTCGTTCGGACCGGTCTGTGGTGCGATGTTGGCCGACTATCTGCTCTCCGGTCGAAAATGGTCCGGGCCCAGGGCCGGCTTCAACCCGGCCGGGTGGATTTCCTGGATCGTGGGATTCATCGTGGGGGCGTTCAACCTCGTGGTGGACCTCATGTCGAATGCCAGTTGGGCCAAGGAAGCATTTCCAAAGCTGGCCGACTACGCCAACTTAGTTCCCGCGCCGCCGGTGGCGGCATTCGTTGTCGGCTTCGTGCTGTACTTGGTGCTGTCGATGCTGGGCGCCCGCACGAAAGTTTTGGACATGCCCCAGATCGCAGCGTAGTGTGCCTGGCACGAATATTTGTCAAACTCCAAAAAAGCCCACGGTTTTGCCGCCGTGGGCTTTTTTTCGGCAAAATCGCTACCCGCGACAGAATCTTCACCGCCCTGATTGCGGTATTTTCGCCAGAGCCGGTAGGAATATACCGTCGAAACGGCTGTCTCGGGCAGTTGCCCCAGGTTCGCCGCAAGGTCGGCCCCACAGGTCCCGATATCTCATACATGGAAACGCGGCGCGGGGCTGGCGCCATTCGTTCCCCGTTCTTCAGTCAACGTTCCTTGTGGTGGGGAGACGGCACCGACAATGATGGATCCGGCTCTGAAAACTGCCGCCGCCGTGTGTGTCCTCCTGGCGGGCATCTCCATCGCGATGCTGTTCCGCCAGGATCGTCCTCGGGTCGGGCCGCCCGACCCTGACCCCGCCGACGAACTGTTGCTTCGCTATCGCGCGAGTGGAGATGCCCTGGATATACGGTCCAAGGACTTTGGTCGCTCCGCCGCGACCCAGCCGGAGCTATCGCCGGCAGTGGCCAAACCGCACTCCGCCACCGTCGTGACCCCGTTGGATCGTCATGAATCGCCGCCGTCGCTGGCCCCCGATTACCCGGAAACCGAACGCCCGGCTAGCTCGCGCTGGGGTATGTCGATGGACATGATGCTGCCGGTCACTACGTCGACCGATGAAACGGCGCACACCCACAAGGTGGTCGACGGCGACACGTTGGCGGCGTTGGCGGAGCGCTACCTCGGTTCCGCCGCCCGGGCGGAGGAGATCTACCAAGCCAACCGCGACGTGCTCCGTAATCCGAGACTATTGCCCATTGGCGTGGAACTGAAGCTGCCGCCGCGGGCGGGCGGAGCGGCGACGGCGGCGGCGCCATCTGCCGGCGTGCCCTTGCCAAAGCCGCTGGTGCCCGTCGGCCGCTAAATGGTCCACGGTCAAACGCAACGGCACGCCTGGCCTGTCATTCTGAGCGCAGCGAAGACTCTGAGCTGGCGAGTAGCAGCGGAGATTCTTGCTACGCTCAGAGGCTGCGATTCTTTCGAGTTCGAGTCGGCATGACCACAACCTGTAGGGTGCGTGAAACGCACCACCTGCTGCCAGTTGTGGTGCGTTTCACGCACCCTACAAAGAAATCACAGGCTTTCAGGATGACGTTCGCGAGTAACCGCTATTAGATGAACTTCGTCTCGCCCGGGATGGCGATCGGGTACTTTCCATCCTTGTCGGGAAGGATGGGCGGGGTGGCGTCGAAGGCGTACTTCGCCGGCGCGAGGACCTGCTGCGAGTTGATCGCCTGCTCCCACGTCAACGCCTGGCCGGTGTAGTTGGCCATGCGGCCGAGGATGGCCAGCATGGTGCTCCGGGCCAGGTACTTGCCGTTGTTGATCGTCTGACCGGAGCGGATGGCGGCGAAGAGGTGCTGATGCTCGACGTCGTACATGCTGGGCTTCGAACCGCTGTACTGCCAGGGATTCTCGCCCGTAATCGAGTTGCGGAGAATGTTCGCCTGGCCCTTGGTGCCGGTGAAGATGTCGGAGACGTCGCTGTAGCAGCCGGGGATCTGCCGGCAATAGCTGTAGGCGTGAACGCCGTTGGGATACTCATACACCACAGCGTGGTGATCGAAGATATCGCCGTACTTGGCGTCGGTGCGGACTTGTCGCCCGCCTAAACCCCAGGCCCGCACGGGCGGCTCGTCGTGCATCGCCCAGCCAACTTTGTCCAGGCTGTGCACGTGCTGCTCGTTGTTGAAGTCGCCGGAGAGCCAAGAGAAATAGTACCAGTTCCGAATCTGGTAGAGCATTTCGGTCCAGTCGGGTTGGCGGGGACGGTGCCAAAGGCTGCCGGTAAGGTAGGTTTCCTGGATGGACTTGATCTCGCCGATGGCGCCGTCGAGAACGCGCTTCATGGTCTCGGACACGCCGTAATCGTAGCGCCAGCAGAGCCCGGCCACGAGATTCAGGTTCTTCTTTTTCGCTTCCTCGGCCGAAGCCAACACGCTGCGGATGCCGGGGGCGTCGACGGCCACGGGCTTCTCGGCAAAGACGTGCTTGCCGGCCGCGATGGCGGCCTTCAGGTGGGCCGGGCGGAAGTGCGGCGGCTCGGCCAGCAGCACCACGTCCACCTCGCTCTGGATCAGCTTGTCGCCGGCGTCCAGGCCGACATAGCAGTGGTCGGGCGAAACTTTCACCTTGTCGCCCATTTGCTTCTTGATCGCGTCCAGGCTGCCTTGCAGGCGATCCGGGAAGGCGTCGGCCAGCGCCACCAGTTGGCAGTTCTTGTCGGCGCCCAAGGCATTCACGGCCGCGCCGGTGCCGCGTCCGCCGCAACCAATCAGGCCGACCTTCAACAGATCGTTGCCGCCGGCGTGCGCGCTGCGGCCGATCGACAGCCCGCCGGCCATAGCCCCGGCCGCCGCCAGCGTCGAGGTGGTCTTCAAGAAATCACGTCGGCTGGGACGAAGCGGTTCGCCGGTGTTGGGTCGTTGCGTCATGATGGCGGCTCCTTTTTCAAGAGGGGGGATTGCATGTTGGGCGGGAAGGAAACGTGGAGTACGTCTAATCTACCCGAATATCGGCTTGTTTTCAAGCGCGCGAAGCCGTATGAGGGCCGTAACGGGTTGTGCGGCTGAGCCGTTGAGCGGCCGACGGAACGTCGGCCCGACAAATGCCGCCGTACCGGCGGCAGCTAAACGAGCGAAACCATAGTAAGCGAAACAGTAGTAGTCGTTCGCGGGGTTGCGAAATTCTCGTCGTCTTTCGCCGCGTGGACGCGGCGGCTAAACATCGTTGCGTTCCAAACCATATCGAAAGCGCACTCGCCGGGCTATCCTTACCGTGCCCGGGGCATGTACCGCAAGAACTCGGCATTCAATGGGGGCAGCTCGCCAAAGATGCGGCGAAACTCGTCCAGCCGCCGCTCGGGACCGTCCTGCCACAGCGGCTTCTTCGCCGACAACAGGCGGAGATACGAGACGTATTCCTTCGGATGTTTGTGGATGAGGAAGTAGGTCAGGGCCCAGGCTTCGGCATAGGCGCTCAATACCCGTTTCGAGCCGACAAAGCGTTTGTCGTCGCGGAGGAGGGTCTCCAGCGAGTTGGCAGGCCGCGTGGCCAGGTATTCCGCAAACTGCTCCAGCCGCGGCCGATTCACTTCCCCGATGCGGCTCCAACCTTTCTTGATTTTCACGTTCCGCAGGTCCGGGGTCTCGAAATACATGGCGATCCCCTCGCTGAACCAGCGGGGACAGTCGCTCAAGCGCGTGTGCAACCCGCAATTGAACGCGATCTGGTGCGTGGCCTCGTGAACGATCGTCGAGACGGTGCGCAGCGCCTCGGGCTGGGCCAGGATGTCGTAGATCTGCGCCGTCGTCGCGGTGTGGCCGTGCCCGTGCGACCCCCTGCCCGTCAAATCGTACATCGTCATCCGATTGGAGGTCAGGCCGAAATAGCCGATGATCGATTCGGCGGCCTCACCCAACTCCGGCCGCGAGAAGCGGAGATACGAGGGCCGGTCGGCAAACACGACGGCCACCAGCGGAAACTCCGGCTCGCTCAACTCGAACTTATGATGGGTCCAGCAATTGGTAAACGCCAGGTACAACTGCTCGAACAGCAAGCCGCACCACTTGGCGTAGGCCGGCGAGGTATCGTAGAAGATCAGGTAGTGCGCGGTGTGATGGACTTGGAATCCCCGCGGCAATTCCGCCAGGACTTGCTTGCTCATCTCATCACGCGTCAGCGGCGTGAAGGGCGCGGCATCGCTGCTGTGTTTGACCTGTTCCTGCGGTGGAATCAGCCACAGCACGCCGTCGCGGGCCAGCAGCAGCAAGCCGCCGTCTTGGGCCGTGACCAGCACTCGGCCCGCCACCTCCAACTCCTTGCCATCGCGGCGGAGCGTTACCTGATCCAATGCCCAAGCCGGCGAGACGACCACAAAGCACAGCGCAAGATAGACCACGCACGACAGCTTCATCATCAGGGATTGCTCGCTCCACAGTTGTTGGTCATCAAGATCGCCGTTTTCCAATTTCCCACCATTCTTGCTTCCCCTCGACGTTCGGCGGTTCGACAAGCATCCGACACCATGATGCGCTGCACAGGCTTGCTCGTCCAGAGCAAGAATTGGGCCATTTTGCCGGGGCACCGCCGCCGGCCAGGGCACGGTCGCCCGGAGGTCAGGTTCCCCGGCTCATTCCATTATAATTGCCGCCGGCAGCCGGGGCGCTGCGTTTGTCGGCAGCGTAACCGGTCACACCCCGTTAAAATGCCTGTCATCCTGAGCGCAGCGAAGGATCTCCTGGACTGCACTTGGGCGCGAGATCCTTCGCTGCGCTCAGGATGACGGTTGCCC
>Ga0182014_10008384_pt1 | contig 10590 bp, 21 predicted proteins | sample 612S2DmetaG_FD_120489 | JGI IMG/M metagenome (GOLD analysis project Ga0182014, IMG submission 120489) | Permafrost microbial communities from Stordalen Mire, Sweden - 612S2D metaG | ecosystem: Environmental > Terrestrial > Soil > Wetlands > Permafrost | place: Sweden: Stordalen | collected...
CGCCGAGGAGGCGCAGGTGGTTGACGAGGCTGCTGTCTCCGCCGAGGAGGCGCAGGTGGTTGACGAGGCTGCTGTCTCCGCCGAGGAGGCGCAGGTGGTTGACGAGGCTGCTGTCTCCGCCGACCTTGGCTCGCCTGCCATGCCCGAGGTTCGATCACGTGATCAGGCGAGCGATGACGAAACACCTCGCGGCCAAGTGACGGCGCAGGCGGCGACGGCGCCCCAGCAGCCAGAGGAACAGGCGGCGACGGTGTCGCCGACCGCGTACCGCGCACCGACGTCTGCGAGCCCCGGGTTCACGGATACCACGATGATGTTGGGTGAAACAAAGAAGTCGCGACGTCGGCTTCGGGTCCTCGTTACCACCCTCGCTGCGGTGTTCTTCGTCGCGACGCTCGGCACAGGCTTCGTTGCCCTAAAACAGAACAAGGCAGCAGGCCAATGGCGCCAACACGATCAGAGCGAAGTTGCACTAGATCACGCACTGCTGACACGCAATGACGCTCTCTCAACAGAGCTCGTACTGGCTCACTCGACTGTCGCATCTCTGCACTCCCAAACATCAGAGTTGAACGGACAGATCAAGAGCTTGCAGGTCCAGCTGTCCTCGGTCACGAATGCAAAGGCCAATTTGGTCAACCGGAGTGCTCTGCTCACCCAGCTGACCAAAGAGGCAGGCACGGTCTCGAACGAACTCTCGATGTGCGTCGGCGAGACGAATTCGTTGCAGACTGAGATCGGCAAGGACCTCTCGAACCCAAGCCACAAGGACCCTCTCCTCCAGTCCAACACGCGCTCTGCCAGCCAAGTGTGCGCCACAGCTCAGCAAGGCAACCGGAAGCTCCAATCGACGCTACGCGGGGGATGAACTACCGCGGGCTTCGATCGAGGACGTTCCTCTCGACCCGCTGACGCTCAGGGCCCCGAAGGTGTCGTTCGGGATGCCAGATAGCGAGGCTTTCGTCGCGACGCTTCTTTCCGTGGCGATCAGGGGGGCCTCACGAGAGCCACCATGGACGCCGCTAACTGCAGCCGTGCTCGCCGTCAAGGTCGCCGATATGCTGCTGGACGGGGATCTGTGGGGAGGGACCCGGTTGCCGCGCACCGAGCCAAGCAGGTGTCCGCGGGTTCACGACGAGGGGGCGAGCAATGAGAGATCGTGAAAGCCAGACCGACAGCCCGGTGGTCAGGCGGAGCTACAGCCTCGTAGGTCCCGACACCAAGAAAGCTGTCGAGGCAGGTCCGAGTGGCTCATCGGCGGGCGGCTCGTCCGGCTCCTGCCAGTCGGGTAGGTCACCTCACGCGGCAGAAATTGTCGCGTGTCTACAACTCGGCGGCCCTTCCTCGGTCGGCGTCGCGACCCGTGCAGGGGCGCGCTGTCCGGGCCCGAACAGCGCCTGTAGAGCATCGAGTCGTCGATCTCGTCCCAGCGTGCACGCTCAATGGCTTGCAGTCCACGGCGTCCGCGATCAGACGAGCGGTCACGAGACCTCGCCACCTGGCCGTGCGCCGACGATCGCCGAACCGGCCTGACGGGCGAGCAGCGCGGCTTCGGCGGCCGCGAGGAAAGCCACCAGAGCGAGCAGAAGGAATGCCGCGTCGAAGGGTCCTCCCCCGGTGCTGGCGGCACCGACCAGGTGATCGAGCGGAGCGCCGGCTCGAAGGGCGAGGGCTCCCGCGGCGACGCCGAGGCCCATGGTCAGCTGCTGGATCGTGCTCGAGAGCGTGTTGGCATTGCCCATTCCCTCGGGCGCCACGTCGGCGAAGACGATCGTGTTGTAGGCCGTGAAGCCGATCGACCGGAAGACACCGCTGACAACCAGAACGAGCACTATCACCACGAGCGGAGTCCCGGCTGTGAAGCTCGCACAGAGCCCAAGGGTGAGGCCGGCTGCGGCCGCCGAGGTCATGAGTACCGTGCGGAATCCGAACCGGTGCAGGATCGGGGTGGTGAACGGCTTGATCGCGATGTTGCCGACGAACACCCCGATGACGAGCATGCCCGAACGGAGAGGGCTCCAGCCAAAGCCGTCCTGGAACATCAGCGCCAGAAGGAAGGGGGCGGCACTGATCGCCACCCGGAAGAAGGAGCCGCCGAGATTCGCGGCCCGGAACGTCGGGACGCGGAGCACGCGCAGGTCGAGCAAAGGGTGGGTGGTCCTCCGGAGGTGGACGACGGCCCACCAGATCAATACCGTCCCTACGCCGATACCAGCTCCGACAGCGGCCCACGAGACGCTGCCGTCGGTGACGAGCTCGAGCCCGTAGACGAAGGCACCCAGCCCGGCGCCGGTCAGCGCGAACCCCCGCCAGTCAAGGCCTGCTGCCCGGTCTGGCCGCAGATCGGGCACGATGCGCACGGCGACAAGAAGGGCGATGAGGCCCAGCGGGAGATTGAGAACGAAGATCCAGCGCCATGACGCATAGGTCACGAGAGCGCCGCCGAGCGCCGGAGCGACGACAGGCGCGACGAGCGCTGGCCAGGTGAGATACGCGATCACCCGAATGATGTCCGCCTTGTTTGCGGCACGCAGCACCACGAGCCGCCCGACGGGCACCATCATCGCTCCGCCCATGCCTTGCAGCACTCGTGCCACCGTGAGCTCACCGAGGCTCGTGCTGAGCGCACAGAAGCCCGAGGAGACGGTGAAAAGGGCGATGGCCCCCGAGAACACCAAACGGGCGCCGAAGCGGTCCGCTATCCACCCGCTCACCGGGATGAAGACCCCGAGGGCGAGCAGGTAGGCGGTGATCACGACATTGAGCTCGACGGACGGGACTCCGAATGAACGCGCCATGCGCGGCGCGGCGGTGGCGATGATCGTCCCGTCGAGGTTCTCCATGAAGAACGCCCCGGCAACCAGGAGAGCGACGCCGATCCAGACCGGTCGCTCCCTGCGCCTCCGCGCCTTGTAGGGTCCTTCCTCGTCTTCTCGGGCGTTGCCGAGGTCGTGAGCGCCCCGGCCGCCGAGGTGGGCGAACCTCGACCTGTTCCTCAACGCGACGAGGAGACGATCGGGCCAGGTAGGACGCTCTCCGACTCGCCGAGGATGATCATCGCCAGCACGTCGTCCGCGGTCGCCTCTCGCGTCTTGCGCACGTCCTCCGCTCTGCCATCCGCCATGACGACGAGACAATCGTTCAATTCCGCCACGTCGTGAATGTCATGACCGGTGCGGAGCATACCGCCGCCCTCGGACTTCGAGAGAACCACGGCTCCCTGAAGACCTCGAGGTATCGGCTGGGGTCATTCGGCCCTTGAACGCCTCCTCGAAACGGCGAGCGGCCCGTGCGTGGCGGCATGCACGGCCCCGATCGCCGCCTCGACGTCGCAGACCTGTGGGTTATGGGGTCTATCCGCCTACCTTCCTGCGTCCCTCGGCCAAGCCCCACCTGGACAGCAGGAAGATGATCGTGGCCACGATGGCCAGTGTGATCACCAGCGCCACCGCGTTTGTGAGCACAATTAGTACAGCCAGTGTCAGCAGACCGAGACCACTGGCTGCAACCAATAGAGAGAGCTTCAACCTGTTAACCGCAACCACTCGCCTTACGAGATCGTCACTCCAGAGTGTACGGAATCAGGTTGGGTGCTCGTCCGTCAGGACCTGGTCCAGCCGGCACGCACCGGACTGGGGCTGGCAACTCCATCGGGCGACATCTGCTCGGTTCGACTCCGAGGACGGTCGTCAGCGGGGCTGCGATCCTGCGCATGTGCTGGTGAGGGTCAGGAAACGGCATTGCGCCGTCACCATCCTTCCGTTTCGCAGCTTTCTCGCCCGAACTGGAGAAAGGTGCACGGCCCCCCTTTGCTCATCCTCGCAAGGCAGCCGGGGGTCGTGCACCACCATGAATATCGGCTCGCGGTGTTCGCCTCTTGAACTCTTCCCAGGAATGGTGAGCAGTGGGTGCTTGACCGCAGGTTCGGCCCGACGGTACCTCGACGACGCCGCAGACCGGCGGCTTCCCGAGCGCCAGAGGCTCAGGCCAACGCCAGCCAGGCTCGTCTCGGTCGCCTTCCTGGCAAGACCGTGAGAGGTTCGCGAAACTGCCAACGTGCAGCTTGCCGCCCTGGCCAACACCTTGGACGCCGTTCGCTTGTCCTTGCATGTTCTGGCCGCGACGATCTGGGTAGGTGGTCAACTTGTCGTCGCCGGCATACTCCCGACTGTGCGGTCCCTCGGCGGTGATGCGTCCAAGCGAGTTGCACGAGCCTTCGGGCGCATTCAATGGCCGGCCTATGCCGTCCTCCTGATAACCGGGATCTGGAATGTCCTTGCCACGAAGGGCGGACAACCGTCTGCTTGGAACGCGGTGCTCGATGTCAAGATCGCCATCGTCGTCTTGGCTGGAATGGCCGCGTACCTCCACCAACGCTCCAAGTCGACCTTGTGGTTGGCGGCTTGGGGCGCCGTGACCGCACTCGCTTCCACTGGCGCGCTGGTGCTGGGCGTACTGCTAGCCGGTTGAGCCTTTCGTGCGCGTCGCCTGCTTGGGAGGATCTCCCCGAAGCGCACGGCCTTTCGATCTTGCTCGCAGGGATCGATTTGGAGGACGCCCCAGGGCACTGTTGATCGCCTAGGTCCAGTCGGTAGTGTTGCTACCGCGAGGCACCCGCCGTTAGAGGTGTACCCGTTGAGCGGTTGGGGTGCTGGCGAAGGAGGCCACATGTCCAAGTACTTCGTCCAGGTCGGCTATACCGCAGAGGCGTGGGCTGCGATGAGCCGTGGGCCGCAGAGGGTGGTTGAACGGGTGCAGGCATCGGCAGAGGCCCTGGGCGGGTCAATCGAGAGCCTGTACTTCTGCTTTGGCGACTATGACCTCATGGGCGTCGTCGACTTTCCAGACAGCCGGGGAGTCGCGGCGTGGTCTATGGCCGTCAGCAGTGGGGGCGACGTGCGCGCCTTCAAGACCACAACGCTGCTGTCCATCGAGGAGGGCCTGCACGCCCTCGGTCGGGCCTCGCAGGCCACACGCGCCGCGAAGTTGCCCGGCGCGCCGGCCTGACCAACCTTCCCCGACCGCAACGGGCGACCTTGCGCTCGTTGCGGTCGGCGTGATGCCAACGGTCCGACACCCGGCTATGTTCGTCGCGGCGGTGCTCGAAGGGACCATCAAGGTGTCGGCCACTCGCTACGTCTCCCCCACCCAGGACGAGACGGTCACGTCGTAGCCCCGGCCAAGGCTGAGGGTGGTCGTCAACCCCGAGCTGGGTCGGATGGCGCTTCGGTGCGGAGCATGGAGCAACCAGCGCCGAGTCCCCGATCAGGTCGGTGACGCGGGACTGGGGTCGGCCGACGGGGAGACTCGCTTCACGAACAAGTCAACAGACCGTGACGCTCCCGGCGATCTCTCGAGGCTGGCGATGAGGGCACGGACATCGCGAAGAGTCAAGGGCTCCACTGGATATAGCGAACGGGGGTCAATACGCCTGGATTGTCTACGACCGGAGGAGACTTTCCGTTGCGTTTTCACGCCTGGATTCTACGATCGGGTCGGCCGCGTAGCGCGGATACATCACGGCAGCGACCATGGCAGATCCAACCGGATCCGCGTTGACCGGTTTCGTTTCGCTCGGGTCTTGGGCTCTCTTGCCTGCATACGCCGGCCACCAGCTCGTCGACGGGCTGCCGCACGGAGAAGCTTTCCTGCAAGAGTTCGCCTGCATGTCGGCTGGAGGCCGCCTGGCGTTCATGTCGCTTCCTTACCATCATCCTCGAGCCTCGGCGGACGCGTGAGACACGGCCGCCCGGATAGAAGGTTCGGTGGTCCTGTGCCACGAGGCGATGTCTCGGTCACAGTTGGGCCAAACAAGCCGGAGAGGAGCACGAGATGGCGTATGGGGTTGTACATCACTTCGAGGACGGCACGAAGGAGCAGTACGAGGCGTCTGTCGCCGCTGTGCATCCCAACGACGGCAGCCTGCCAGACGGTCAGGTGTTTCATGCGGCTGGGCCTTCAGCTGACGGCTGGACGATCATCGCGGTCCACGACTCGCAGCAGAGCTGGGAGCAATTCCGTGATGAGGTCCTGACGCCCAAGATGGCAGAGGGCATCGAAGGCGGCTTTACGGCGCCACCGCAAGAGACGACGTTCGAGGTCTACAGCCAGGCGACGTCCTAGTCCGATGCGCCCGTGGCGGGAGGCTCCACTCCCGCCACGGGCTGGTAAGTGCCGAGCCGGACCTAACCGAAGGAACACTCTTGGCAACTTCGCGCAACCGCATTGCCCTGGTGGCACATGACAACAAGAAGAACGACCTCCGGGCTTGGGCTCGCTTCAACAAGGGCATCCTGGCCAGGCACGAGCTCCTTGCAACCGGCACCACCGGTCTGTTGATCGAAGAGGAGGTCGGGTTGAAAGTGACTCGGCTGAACAGCGGCCCGCTTGGTGGGGACCTCCAGCTCGGAGCGAAGATCGCGGAAGGCAGCATCGACCTGTTGCTGTTCTTGTGGGACGCGCTCGAGGCCCAGCCTCGCGATCCCGATGTCAAGGCACTCCTGCGAATCGCCGTGGTGTGGAACATCCTTGTGGCGTGCAACCTCGCCACGGCTGACTTCCTCATCTCCTCGCCGCTCTTCGACTCGGGCTACAAGCGGATTGCCCCCGACTACCCTGCTGCCCGGCACCTAAGGCCGCGTCGCAACGCTGCCTGACGTCTCGAACTGGCACGTTGATGCCAAGTTCCTGGGCCTCCGATTTTCCGGTCTGCTGAGGAGCAAGCGCCACCTTGCGCCACCGTGTCCAAGCCAAGCCGAGAAAGGGCGATCCGACCGTCCTGCTCTGCATGGACGAGTTCGGGCCGCTCAACTTGTTCCCCCGCCCAGGTGACATGCGCGACCCGATTGTCGAACCGAATGGCGACCTGCCTCGACAGTGTGACTCTTAGTAAGCGAACTCCCCATCTAAAGCAGCTGAGAGACCTCGTGCACTTCTCCGCAAGGAACTCCTAGAGCCGCGTGGTGGTTCCGGACGGCGTCGGCATCGGGTGCCTCAAGCAAGCAGTACACCTTGCCTTCGGCGTTGTGGAACAGCTCCAACTGCCGCACACCGAACTCGTCGGCTTTGGCATCCTTGGTGTCCCGCGTGATCTGCAGGATCACTTCGCTGGGCAGCTTGAGGTCGTCATGAAAGTCCATTTCGGCATCGGTAGTCTCCCCTCACTTTGCAGGCCGACTGTAGCGCCAGCCTCGAGCCTCCAGCGGAATGCCGGTGGGTCCCGTCGGGCTCTCCACCCTGAGCGACGGGTCGGTCTTAGGCCTCGCTGGCGCCGCCTGGGCGGCGCCAGCGACATCCAACTCGGAGCTGACCATCCATAGCGGCGCTCGGGGCGTACGTGGCGGCGTGCTACACGTCGACCGATTGGAGGAGCATATCCTCGAACGATCCTGGAATGAAGTAGTCCCCAGCAATGGCTTCACCTACTTTGGCCAAGTAGTCAGGATCGGCTAGCAACAGTGCCATCTTCTTCTGAAAGTCATCCAGGCTCTCGATGTCTCTGACTACCCAATAGATTCGGTTACCTGCACCGAAGTGTTGGACGTTCAGGACGACGTCTAGCCCCGACGTCTTCTTGACGATCTTCGAGATCTCGACCGCGAATACATTCGCCTCTAGTTTTTGACCGTCGCCGCTGCGAACAAATGTGTACATGACTGCCCCCTCCGTTCAATGTTGCGACCTCCTTGGTCGCCGGTCCAGCACGGTACTCCAAACTCGTGGTTACTCGCTCGGGCGATTTCAGGGGCGCGGCACCTCCTCGGTCTGGGCGGTGTGGCAACCACCTCGTCCTCTTCACCCGATGTGGTGAGCGTGCAGCCGCTTTCGCTGGGCCAGTCTCGGCGGCCGGCAACGCCTCGGACCCGGCGACCAGGGACACACCCCGCAACCGACAACGGCGGTTCTCACACCGCGAGCACGGTGTTCGCTACCGGCCGCTATGGAAGCCCGTGGACCTCAAGCTCAAGGTACTCGTTTGTACTGAACGGACCGACGAGGCTCTCTACGAGTTCCCGGACCGCGTCCACAGAGTCGCCCTGCCAGATGCAGATGCCTGTTGTGTGGTCGGGCGTCGCGGCATGGATTGGCAACTGGACGGTCGCAGGTAACCCCTGCTCCATCGCCTTGTCCTCGGCGGCTTGAAATCCTGCAGGATCGGAAATGTGGTGGATAACTCCTACGTACATCGACGGAACCTCCTGATCGGGCTTGTATTGGGTGTAGAGCTTGGAGAGCAGTGCTCATGTGGCCGGGGGGCGGAAGGCGCCCCGACATCTTGGTTTGGGTCGCGCTGCGCGTGGACATGATGGCGCGCGATCGTGTGCTTGTCCCCTGCAATTACCTCTAGAAGAGTGATCTTTCGGTCCCGCCCGAACGCGAACACTCCTCCCCGAAATAAGCGAGGATGGCTTCTCATCCTTCCTTCGCGCCCGAGAGGCCGCCGCTTCCCGGTACGTCCCAGACGGCGTCTTCGGTGAACAGTTCGGTAATCGTCGCCACGTCCCCGGCGCTGAATGCAGCATACCGACGCTGAACTAGCTCCGCGTCTTCCTCAGACGCCACGTCTCCCCCCCTTGGTTTGACTGCTCGTGGCAGCAGTTGCAGGGAGCTGACACTACTTTGGTGGCGACCCTTTGTCGATGGACACTCTTCGGATGCTCGAGATAACTCAGGTCGAGATAGTCAGTCGTGCGTCCAGCCAGCTCGCGGAGCTGGAGCCAGCTCGTCGATGAGACGCCGCACCAGATAGGTCACCCCTCTGGCGAGGGCTGCCAGCATGCTTACGCTGGGCTTTTGTCCACTGCTGTAGCCACGCGTAGCCAGTTGTCCGCCGCCGACACTGTCACGTGACAGTTGTTTCGGGACTCCGAGGGCCGTGCCCTTCGGCCAATACGCAAACCTTAGGGTCGATCTTGAGGATCGCTGGGCGGCGAAGCAGTTGCTCCAGGCCGTTGTGGCTCACAGGTGATCTTGCCACCCTTCCCGCCGGTGCGGACGATCGTCCCGATCGGGGTCCAAGGGGAGTGGATCGCGTCAAACACTTCGAGATTGCCGCTCATGACTGTGGGACCCCGTTGACGTACTTCTGCCCGTCGATCGTGCCCGAAAAGGGAACCCCTCCCTGGTGGCGAACGCCATGCTTCCACACCAAGTTCCCCTCCCTATCCCAGATGGTGAGATCGGACAGATGCCCCAGGAGCGCCTAGAACGGTGCCCGGTTCCTTGACCTACCCTTCGGGGCGCGTTCGGAGTACGGCGATGGAACGGGACGGCACCGGGGCGTAACCTCTACCAATGGCAGACGACGACGAGGACCAGAAGAAGGAAACACGGGAACTCACCATCCGGGAGCGTCGAGACAGCATTGTGGAGTTGCTTCACCTTGCCGTCGAGAAGTTGGGCGCCGACGATGATGAAGTGAAGGCGCTTCCGCAAGGGCACGTGTTCATCAGACCCGAGGACTACGACGTCATCCCAGCCGTGCACAGGGTTGTCAACCGGGCAGGCTTTGAGCAGAGACTCCTCTACCTGCTTGCGCTACCGGGCGAGCCGCTACCCGGCGGGTGACCCGCGCCCGGCTTCGATACGAACCGCTCCGAATTCGGGTCGGATGGTTGAATGGTGGCTGCTTCACGGCGAAGGTCAGTTACAACGCGCCTCAGTTCGTCCGCCAAGGCCCCGGGCTTTCGGCGGGAGTAGACCTTCGCAAGCTCGCCGTAGTACCAGAGCGTTTCCTCACGGCTGAGCTTGAACCGCTCAAAGACACCCGGACCCTCGGTACGGAAATCGAGCAGCAGTGTGCGAGCGTTGTGAAGCTTGTCCGCCAAAGAGACCAGCAAAGTGTCGGCGTCTGCCTGCTCCAGGTGCTCAAGATAGAGCTGCTTGCGCTCAAGAGCGGGCGGCTTCGGCTCATCCCACGACAACGGCAGCAGCGCGAGGTGGAATGTTCCGCGGACTCCCATCGCGATTGACGAGGATGTCCTTTCGGTTGGGCCGCGACAGCGAAACCCGCGAACCGACTGGAACATCAAATCGGGCGGGGTTCACAGTCCCGAGGGACTCCTGCCGTCAACCGGTTTCACTGTGCTCGTCTTCAGCACCGACAAGAGCTGGTTCGAGATGGCGGTGCCGACCATGGACCGTGCCCTCGTCACTGCCATCTTCCTCCATCGGCAGAAACAAGGTCAGTAGCCCATCATCAGCTCGAAACCGGAGAACCTCCTAATTGGTCTTTATATAAGGTTTTCTGGTTACGACGACTCACCCACCAGTCAACCTCTTAGCACGCAGGCCCGTGCCAACTACCTTGTTCGTGGCCATTGTGGTCCTCGCCAATGGGCTGAGCACGACCCCGCGGCCGGAACCAGCCCTTCTGGCGGGAACGGGCCAGGGAGCTACCCGATGGGCTGGAACGAGTCCAGGAAGCCCTGGACCGCGATCGCTGGCCGGCTAGAGAACGCCAGCAGATACCAGAGCACGCGACCGTTGGAGACGACCTCTGCGGCGCTGCACAGACCACTCTCGCACCGTGGCCCGAAGGTCACGACCGAGAAGCCGTCCGCATGTTGTTGGTCCTCAAGAACACCGGGA
>Ga0182014_10008385_pt1 | contig 10589 bp, 11 predicted proteins | sample 612S2DmetaG_FD_120489 | JGI IMG/M metagenome (GOLD analysis project Ga0182014, IMG submission 120489) | Permafrost microbial communities from Stordalen Mire, Sweden - 612S2D metaG | ecosystem: Environmental > Terrestrial > Soil > Wetlands > Permafrost | place: Sweden: Stordalen | collected...
AAATGTTGAAGGATGATCATACTGTTTTAAGTATTGATCTCTTCCATAAAAATGTAAAAAACACTATTAGTAAAATTTTTTCTCAATATGATTGTATATTAGGTATTATGGCTTCTGGAATAATGATTCGTAGTGTTTGTACTCACTTGAAAGATAAAACCGTAGATCCTGCAATTTTAGTAATAGATGAAAGAGAAAAACATGTTATAACTCTTTTATCAGGACATATAGGTGGTGGGAATGATTATAACCTTAAAATAGCTGAACTTGTAGGTGCAGATTCGGTGATCACTACTGCAACTGATGTTATAGGTAAGATGGGTATAGATACTTTAGCGCGTAAATATTATCTGAATATTAATAATCCATCCAAAATAAGATTTATAAATAAAGCATTAGTGGAAGGAAAGAATGTTGAATTAGCTTTAACTTCCCAATTTGAATTTGTATATGAAGATAAATTAGTTAAAGAATCTTATCTTAGAATTCCATCGAAATTTAGTAAAATCGCAGCTTATTCTAATAATAATACTATTATTCTCACTCCTAAAAAACTTGTGGTTGGTTTAGGGGCTCGTAAAGGCATATCAAAAAATGATATTCTATTTGCAGTGGAAGAAGCTTTCAATACTCTAAGACTTCCCATATTAAGGATTGACGCTCTAGCTACAGCTGAGCCTAAAAAAGAGGAGAATGGTATATTGGAAGCAGCGAAAGAGTTGGATGTACCACTAGAAATTATATCATTAAATAAATTAAGAAACTTTAAGGATTCTCAATGTTCTGAATCGTTATGGGTAAAGAAAGTTTTTGGTGTATCTGGTGTATCTGAACCTGTAGCATTATTAAGTGCTGGTAAAGATGCTAAACTTATTTTCAGAAAAAAAGCATTAAATAAAGTCACTATCGCTGTTGCTGTTGCTAATCATCCTTAAACTAGTTATTTACTCATTCTGATTCCTTTTTTGTAAATTGAAATAAGAAAAACTTTTAAATGAAGTTAATGTATATTTATTTGTTAATGAGCAAAAGTTTTTTTAAATAATAAAAGTTATAAATAAAGTTGAAATAACTTTTTGATGCTTATTTATGTAAGTTTAATTTATAATGGAGGTTAAATTATGAATCAAGATGTATTTGATCGTTGTAATCAAATATTACAACATATAATGGAAGACACTAGTGTTCCTCGGAATATTAGAAGGGCTGCTGAGAAATCAAGGGATATCTTAGCAAATGATGATGAAGAACCTACTATAAAAGCTAGTACAGTTATTTCAATATTAGATGAAATAAGTAATGACCCTAACATTCCTATTCACGCTCGTACTCTTATCTGGAATGCTTTAAGTGAGTTAGAATCGGTTCGCGAATGAGAATACAAGTAATAAAACTTGTTTTTGCACTGTTTTCAACAAATTCTGCTAGAAGAACGGCATCATCTATATTTGTACCTATAGCTAGTACACCATGATTTTTAAGAATTAACATATCTTCTTTTTCTAAACCATTAGAAGCCATTTTAGCAAGTTCCATACTTCCAGGCACAGCGTAATCAACTTCATTTAAGTAAGGTTTTATAATTTCTCCAAAACCCTCTAAATGAGGGATTTTTTCCCCTGAAAAGGAGAATCCCGTTGCGTAAGGTGAATGAGTATGTACAATTCCACTCACTTCTTTTCTTTTTTTATAGATTTCTAAGTGCATAATCATCTCAGAAGATGGCTTACCATAACCTTCCAACTTATTCCCTTCATTATCTATAACAATAACATTTTCTAAATTAATATTTTTAAGTGAAACACCACTTGGAGATATAACTATTTTATAATCAATATTACATGGTATTTTAATGCTTATATTTCCTGATTTGCCTGGTGTCAGGCCATTTTGATAAATTTGACTTGCTATCTTAACTAACTGTTTTTTAGCGTCTATTAAAATTTTTTTCACACCCTTAAATAATTATATATATAAAAAAAAAGATTTCTAATTTATTTATTTCTTTAAGTGAATTTTAAAAGCTTCATACTACCCTTATTTAATACTGGCACTTGGGCGCATGTTGGAATTATATTATAAATTTTCTGGAATTCAGTTTGAGACTGAAAAGTGCCACTATTTATAAGATGAATGCCTTTATACTTCTTGTATGCATTGATATGCACATGTCCTGTGTGGAACACATCAGGTATGTCTTCTATCACTAAATGATCTTCAACTTCGCTGGCTAATGGTGTTCTTTCACCATAAATAGGAGCTAAATGTCTTTTTTCAAGTAACTCTTTCATTATAAGATCAGATTCTTGGTGACTCATTCCTTTAACGGTCATTGCAAAATCATCAAAGCTTCTACCATGATAAATAAGGACATTAATACCTTCTAAGCTAATTAATGCTGGATTACTTACAAATGCAACATTTTTTAGTTTATAGAGTTCTTTTGCATATTCTTCTGGAATGGAGGGTTGAGGTTCAGCTAAACGACTTGCATCGTGATTTCCTGGGGCAATAATAATTTGAATTCCATCTATCTCGCCAAAAAGCCGGGCTGCCTCATCATACTGTTCATATATATCTTTTATAATTAATTCCTTATCCTGATTTGGGTAAACTCCTATTCCATCAACAATATCTCCAGCTACAATTAGATAACGCACGTTATCTGCTATTTTTTCCTGTTCCTTATCACCATTATTACCATTAATCCAGTTAATAAAGTTTAGAAAAGCATCTTCTAAAAAAGTAGAACTTCCAATATGCGTATCAGATAAAAAAACTGTTGAAAAATCCATAGGTTTTTCATCGATACGGGGAATTCCAGGATTAATTAATTGAGATGCCATTAACAAGCTACCTTTACGAGTTCCTACCACCCCTAATACTTCATCTTTAACCACCATCTCAGCTTTTTCAAAAAGGGATGTATTTTCATTATGTACGAGTACATTAGCAACGCCGGTTTCATCCTCTAATTCAAACAGTTTATGATTATTTTTAGTAGCTCTTACATCATTAACCATACCAATTACTTTCACTAAATCCTGCATATTTTCAGCTTCACGCATAGTTTGTGGTGTTTTTAACTCTTTTTTACGTAACAATATTTCTTTTAACTTATGATATCTACTCCCGAAATAAGCTGAGAAATCCTTTATTTCTCCATTAGTATATGATTTTCTGCTGGTATCCTTTAGTATTTTGAAATCAAACGGAGGAGATGGAACTAATTTACTTTGTGGTGGAGATATATTTTTTTGAATATTATTTTCAATGTTAGATAAATCTTTTTTACCATTTTTTAAATATTGATCTATTATTTCTCCAGTTAAAATCAATAAATCCTCTGTTGTCGGAGCTAGATCTTCTATGAGTGATTCTGATAATTTAAAAGAGTCTTTATAAGTTTGTATTTTTTGATAAGCCGTATCATTCAATAAAATATTGGCATCAATGAATTTATTGATTATATTCTCTTGCATATGTTATCCCTTAGAAAAATTTGAGGTATACTATAAAGATATATTTATAATTATAATTATAATAGTTAATCTAATCTGAATAAAAAGATCTTAAATTTATCATATTTATTTTTTTAAAAAAAAATTAGCTTAAAGGTGGTATATTAAAATTGTCTAAAATAGTTACAGGAATATTATTTATAATAATATGTGGAGTATTTTTTGAAGCGGGGCTTATACTATCTGATACAATAGTAACGGGTCAACCTCCTCAAATAAATAAACTATTTACTTCACAATTAGATGCGATATCATCCCTTATTAGTTCTATTCATCATGGTTCTAGTAAACAGAAGACAGTTACGGTACTGAACCCTGATAATGTGGCTTCTGCATTACAAAATAAAACAGGATTAAATGGTATAAATGTACAAACGTTATCAGCTTATACTAATGAAAGTACGTCTAATACTGAAATTAATGTCACTTTAACGGCAACGGGTTATAAAACAATTACTAGTGGTACAAATGTCACAAATGGTACTATAATTATATCACCTAATCAAACTTATAGCATCAACGCCACAGCCACTGGTCAATCTGGAGATGGTGGATTCACGATAGATATCAATAGTATTATTATAACTAGTATAAATCAATTGTATAACAACCAAGGTAACACTAGTTAAAACTAGTTAAATCACTTTATATATTATATTTTTTTGAAAGATTCAAATAGAGTATTTTTTTTAATTCTCTATTTTTGAAGGAAGGTTAAAGTAAATTATGATAAATGTAATTGGTATAGGACCATCTCGAAAAGATATGACTTTAAGGGCGTTAGAGGCGCTTAAAGATGCAGAAGTAGTAATTACTTATAAGGGTTACTATAAGTATATTGAAGACTTGGTAAATGGGAAGGAAATCATTGTTAAAGGAATGGGCCATGAAATAGATCGTGCTGAATTAGCTATTCAAAATAGTTGTGAGGGTAAGAAAGTAGCTCTGGTTTCTAGTGGTGATCCTGGAGTATTTGGTATGGCGAATGTAATTTTTCAAATTTTAGGTAAATATAAGAGCATAGAAGTGAAGGTTATACCTGGTGTTACCGCGGTGAACTTTGCAGCATCTCTTTTAGGTGCACCGCTTCATGATTTTGCAGTTATAAGTTTAAGTGACATTTTAACTCCTATTTCTGAGATAAAGCGTAAAGTTAGAGCTGCTTCAGAAGGAGACTTTGTAATTGCATTCTACAATCCTCTAAGTAAAACTCGTAAAAAACCATTTTGTGAAGCTCTTCGCATATTAATGGAAACGCGTCAGCCTAATACTCCTGTAGGATTGGTTAGAAGTAAAAATGATGAAGTTATTGTAAGTATAACTACCTTAGGAGAACTTTCAAGTGATGAAGTTGATATGTCTACTACACTCATTATAGGGAATAGTATGACTTATGTTGAAGAGGGACGAATGGTGACTCCTAGAGGTTATGTTGTACCATCTTCTATGCATCCATTAGCCTGTGATTTTTATGAGAAATATTTAACCGGGGAAATTGTGGAAGGACCTAATTTGAATTGTGAATATTATCCCTGCCATGAAGATCCTCAAAGTTGTACGTTTTGTTATTGCCCATTCTATCCATGTGGAGAACCTTCTACTGGTGGTTTTTGGATAAAAGAAAAGGGAGTGTGGAGTTGTGAAAGTTGTAAATGGATTCATAATGAGGATGTTGTCAAATGTATACAGGCTAAGTTGCCTGAGATCATTCATAATGTAGAAGACATTAAAAATAAAAGAAGAGAGTTATTAAAATTAAGAAGGGAATGTCTACAAGAGACCAGATTATAAAACGTATATTCATAAATTTAGATCTATTTTTTTTATTAAATTCTCAAATTTTTGATTAAAGTATAAGGTTTTTCTAATCATCTTTCTCTACTATTTTACTAATGGATAATGTTACTTCTCTTCTAAAATCTGGATTTCCATCTTTTAAAGCTTCTATAAGTGCATTTAAAGCTGTTTCATCTGCTATTTTTCCTAAAATTCTAGCTGCTTCAATTTGAATTTCAGGATTTTCATGATTTAAAGCTTTAATAAGTGGCCCTATGGATTGTTGCTTTATCTTAATAAGAATATCTTCCACATTCTTACGAACATCATAGTCTTCATCATTTAACTTGTTAATAAGTTTGTTTATCTGTTCTTCAGTCATATCCATTTATTATCCCCTGATAAATTATATAATACTAATAATACTTTAAGATTTTCCAAAATGATATCTTTAGCTATGAAAGTATATCATAGCAAAATTTATTTTTTTAAATATAAATGTATGGTGAAATGATAAATAACTGGTGAACGAATTTGATTAATAATAAAATAATCGCAATTATCGCAGCAGTTATAACATTTATATTGGGAAGCATTTTAGTTATAAGCATTATATTCTATTTTTTTGGATACCCTCTATCATCTGTCCTTCAACATCAAACTTATGCATTCTCTGGAATTTTAGTGGGTGTGATTCTTGCTTCTATAGTTTATGGTAATCGTAGAAAAGAATTAGCAATGAATTTAACAAAAGTGTTGGATGAATCATTGGATTTAGAAATTAAAGAAGATTATGTAAAGAAATTTATAAATACAGTGCAGCGGATTCCTCCTTTTCTAGTTAATGTTTATGTGGATAAAGATATGAATGCAGTAGAATCATTTAAAGATCAAATAACAGATTATAAAAGTAAACTGACTGATGAAGATAAAATGTTAATAAAAAGAATAATTGAAATGCCTATTCCTGAACTTCAGAATTTATTAAATGAATCATATTTGAAAACTAATCTAGAACAATTTAAAATACTGGCGGAACCTAAGTCAGAACCATTTCTTACACTGAATTTGGAAGAACTGAGGAAAGTTCTATTAGATGAAGAAGATTAGAATTGCAAACTCCCAAATAGTTAGGGCTTTAAAAAAAGTAAATTAAAAAAAAATATTGAATTATTTTATTTATTTTTCATTTTATTCAAAACTAATGTTTGAAGCTCTTGAGCTTCGATGAAAGCTTCATCAAAGCTTAATATAACTTTGAGAAGTTGGATACTTTTATCGTAATCTTTAAGCTCATAATAGCATTTAGCTTCTAAGTATAAAGCATATTTATAGTAATCATCTGTTTTTGTATATTTAGCTAAGAAATATTCAAATGTTCTAACAGATTCATGATATTTGTTTAATAAAAACAGGACATATCCCTTGTTATACCATGTTAAATCATCAGTCATATCTAAGAATGTAAGTTTATCAAAACAATCTAGTGCTTGAGAATATTCTTTCAATTCCATATGGATAACTCCTTTATTATTCCAAGCTGGAATAAACTTGTCATCAATATACAATGCTCTATTAAATAACTCTAATGATTTTTTGAATTCACCCATTTTAAATAAGCTCATTGCTTGATTGTAAAATATTTCCACGTCTTTGCTGGTCATTTGCTCACTTTCCAAATTTAACTCTTAATTGTGGAGGATAAGTATTTCGAATACTTCACTTTTGATCATAGTTATTTTTAAATTTTAAATTATTGAAGTATATAAGCTTGTTTATTAAATAAATCTCGAATAACAAATTATTATAATAATTTTTTTTTAACCCGGTGTATAATAGATATCCACTTAAATAACGTATATATCCATTACTTTTCTCTAAAAAACATTAAAATTAAATCTTAGAACTTATAATAATATATGGATAAGATGATAAAAATCAAAAGTTTATATCAACCGGTAGAAAAAGGAGATGGGTTTCGCATCTTAATAGATGATTTATTTCCTCAGAATGTTTCCAAAGGAACAATTCAGTTAGATTTATGGCTAAAAGGAGTAGCACCTAGTAAAGATTTAAGAAAATGGTTCGCTGATAATCATAATGAATGGTTCGAGTATAAAAAGAAGTACCTTAAAGAATTAAAAAATAAAAAAACACTTCTGAAGTTAATTAATGATAATGAAAAGAAGAATGGAACAGTAACCCTATTATTTGCAAACAAAGATGAAAAACATAATAATGCAGAAATTTTAAGAAATAAACTTCAAGGCTTTAAAACCATCTATACAACTATAAGTAGAACACATGGTTAAAAAAAATAATTTTGAATAGTAATACAGATTATTATAGGTTTATTTTCATTTCCCCTTTGAAAACCAGCTCTGCATTTCCTCTAATAAAAGCCCCTAATTCATCAAATTTCTGATATACTGTAACTTCTAGTTTTCCACCCGGTAAATGGACTAAGACTTGTTCATTAAGAAATCCCAGACGAAAACCTGCTAATACTGCTGAAGTGGCTCCGGTACCACAGGCTAGGGTCGCACCACTTCCCCGTTCCCATGTAATCATTTCAATTTCGTTTTTATCTATAATATTCACGAAATGCACGTTGATTCTCTCGGTAAATGATTCATAATTTTCAATTCGAGGCCCTATATCGTGTAATCTAATATTATTTAGACTTGGAGTGAAAATAACTGCATGTGGGTTACCAATACTAAGAACAGTCATATTAATAGGTTCCCCATCAATTAATAATTCTTTATTAATAAAATAATTTAAATCACTTTCCATGGGAACTTCATCTGTTTTAAAAGTTGCATTACCCATATCAACCTGTATACAATTCACTTCTCCATTTTCTGAATGTAATTTTACTTCCTTTATCCCACCTAAAGTTTCAACACTTATTTTTTTATTTGATATTATTGAGTTTTCATAAACGAACTTAGCGAAACATCGGATGCCATTTCCACACATTTCTGCCTCACTACCATCCGCATTAAAAACTCGAAATCTGACATCAGCTCCATTTAATGTGGCAGGAGCAATGAAAATAACACCATCTGCACCAACAGAAAAACCTCTCCTACATAATTCTTTAGCTAAAGCAGGCTTTTTATCATCAGGTATTATATCTTCTGAAAACTCATTAATCATTACATAGTCGTTACCAAGTCCATGCATTTTAGAAAATTTCAAATTTATATTCATTTTAAAAGCCTCACTGGTACGTTTTGTTTAGAATATAAATCTGCAAATGTTTCTCTTTCACGGATAACTTCTGCTTTTCCTCCTTGAACCAGTACCTCAGCAGCTCTAGGACGTGAATTATACTGGCTAGACATGGAAAAACCGTAAGCTCCCGCATTAAGTATAGCTAATAAGCTTCCTTCCCTTATATCTGGCATGGGTCTATCTCGAGCAAACAGATCTCCTGATTCACAGATATTTCCTGCAATATCTATCGTTTGTGTGGGTTTTGCATTCGGTTGGCTGGCTAAAACAATATGATGATATGATCCGTACATGATAGGTCGCAGTAGAGTATTAAAACCAGCGTCCACTCCTGCAAATTTACGATAACTTTGTTTAATAGTGTTAACTTTAGTTAATAAATAAGAAGCATCACCCACAATGTAACGTCCAGGTTCCAGGCACATACTGGGATTTCCCATATTATATTCGTATAATTTTTCCTTGAAGAGGTCGACAATCTCTTGAGAGAACATTTCTAAATTTAATATTGATTCATGTGGTTCGTATGGTATTCCAATACCACCACCAAAATCTACGAATTCAAATTCCACTTCTACTTCACGATACACTCTTCCCGCCACATCCATCAGAGTATGCACTGCTAACTTAAATGGTTCAGGATCCAATATTCCTGATCCAATATGAGCATGTATTCCTACTGGTTTGAAACCCAGATCTACAGCTTTTTGGTAGGCATTAACGGCTTCCTCTTCCATAATTCCAAATTTACTGAGATCTCCACCTGTTATGCAATGATTATGATGGCCAGCACCTACTCTAGGATTCACTCTAAAAGATATTTCTTTACCATTAGAATCTGGTAGTTTTGAGAGTCTCTCTAATTGGGAGATTGAATCCAAGTTTATCCTCACTCCTGAAGATAATGCGAATTCTAATTCCTTGTTGGTAACATTATTTCCCGTGTAAAGTATTTTTTCAGGTTTGAAACCTACTAATAACGCAGTATTAATCTCTCCGGGAGATACAGCATCGATGTTACTTCCTTCATCATTCAAAATCCGCATTACTGACAAATTTGTGTTAGCTTTACATGCATAATAGATTTTAAAATTGGTATATTTACTTGAGAATGCAGAATACAATCTTTGATAATTTTCTATAATTCGTTCTTCATCTATTACGTAAAGGGGAGTACCGTAATTTTTGGCAAGCTCTAAAGCATCTGTTCCACCGATGCTTAAATTTCCTTTTTCATTTGTTTTTAAATTAAAGTTCATGAAGAAATTCCTCCAAAAGAAGATAAATAAATATATAGGTTTATTAGTTTTATCCTATAAAAATCTTCAGAGTTAAATGTTTGATAATTAGTTTTAAACTATAATTCCAAATTATGGATAATTATTACACATAATATGATCTTAAAGTTTATATATGACGCAATTCAATCTTAATTAACTGCTTATAATACCAGAATGTGTATTAAAGTGACTCATCTAAAGAATAAATTTGATTTTCAGATGGACGTGAATATGTGAAATAGACTTAAATTTTGATTTTATAATCAATTAAGGTTTCAATATAAATTTACAACGCAAAATAATTGTAATGGAACTTAAGCATATATATTTGAGTTTTAATGACATTCAAAAACTTAAATAAATACGTTATTTTTGAATTAAGACTTTTTTTAAAGTTTTTTTTAAATAATTAAAATATAACATTTTTAGTGTTTTTTTAGAATAGAGGTGTAATTTTGGAGGATCCTTTCAGTAAAAAATGGCAGATATTATTTGCAATATCAATAGGCACCATTATGGTGCCAATAAATGCAAGTATAGTTAATGTTTCACTTCCAACCATAGCAACCTATTTCGGTGCAAGCATAACCACTGTAGAATGGGTATTAACAGCTTATCTTATAACTTTGTTAGGTATGGTTCTATTTTTCGGCCGTGTTGGTGACTTCATTGGACATGAAAGAGTTTACCTTATAGGATTAGTCGGATTTGCAGTTACATCAATTCTCTGTAGCACGGCTTCTTCACTACCTGCTCTAGAAGTATTCAGGGG
>Ga0182014_10008390_pt1 | contig 10586 bp, 8 predicted proteins | sample 612S2DmetaG_FD_120489 | JGI IMG/M metagenome (GOLD analysis project Ga0182014, IMG submission 120489) | Permafrost microbial communities from Stordalen Mire, Sweden - 612S2D metaG | ecosystem: Environmental > Terrestrial > Soil > Wetlands > Permafrost | place: Sweden: Stordalen | collected...
GCAAGAAAAGAGCGCGGAGACCGGATATATGGGTTTGGCGCTTTTACGAAACAGATGAAATGGGCATTACGCGAAAGCGCAGCGTAGTGTTGACGGGAAACGTGGAGAACTGGCCAACGGAAGGTCACGCATGGCTGGGGTCGAGAGAATTTCGGTACCTGCGGATGGAACAATCTTCCGGTCAATCGTTCGGAGCATTGGCAAGGCGATACATGCGCGAAGCAATGCCGGAACGGTATTCAACCAAGAAGTCCTACGAGTCCATTTTGAAGAGACACATTTTGCCACAATGGAGCGACGCTCCGTTGGCCGAAGTGAAAAAGCCCCTCAAGGTGGAACAATGGTTGAAGGAATTGCACCATTCTCCCAAAACGAAGTCCAACATAAAAAGTCTCCTCCATCGCATTTTTGAGTACGCGATGAAATGGGAGATTTTGGATACTCAGAGAAACCCGATGGAGTTGGTCGAAATCAAGGGCGTGACGAAACGTGTTCGCAAGAAAGTTGTGCTCACGGTCGAGCAATATCACGCTCTTCTCGCGGAGCTTCCTTACCACATTCAAGTGATGGTCATGATTGCCATGTGCCTGGGCTTGCGCATCAGCGAGATCAGGGCCTTGCAGTGGCAGGACTTTGACTTCAGGCGGCGGATATTAACATTGACCCGATCCATTGTGGGCCGCTACGTCTGGAACGGCGGGAAAACCGGATCTTCAGAAGACGAAGTGACTCTGGATTCCAAGCTGGTGTCCGTTCTGGAGGATTGGCGGAAGCGATGTGTCGAAACGCCGGAGGCTTGGCTATTCGCGAATGCGGATACGAAACGCCCAGTCCACGGTGATGCCATTCAGAAGGACTACTTGCGACCAGCCGGTGAAAAGATCGGATTGCAAGGAGTGGGCTGGCACAGTTTTCGGCACACCTATCGAACGCTGATTGACGATATCGGCACGCCGCTCGGGGTGCAGCAGCGCCTCATGCGCCACGCTGACATCAAGACGACCATGAATACCTACGGCTCAGCATTTGAGAAGACCAAGCGCCGAGCCAATAGCCGGGTAGCAGATCTTGTCTTGCCACCCGCGATCAAAAGGCAACTGAAGGATAGGGCGAAGGAAGTTTCCCTGAAGAATTTGAGGCCCGAAACAGCCACGATCCAGTGATTTGGGAATTGGGGACTACGCCGGTAGTCCCTCAAATTCGTAAGTGGTTGCGGGGGGTGGATTTGAACCACCGACCTTTGGGTTATGAGCCCAACGAGCTACCAGACTGCTCCACCCCGCATCAAAATCATAACAGTGTGGTGAATCGGGGTCAAACGGATCCATCGCACTCATGGCTAGGCATCTCTTTTCGACTCCAGCGAGAACTCCCCGCTAGAGAGATCCGGTAGCTTCATAAATACTGGAGCGTGGAAGCTTTTCCAAATCGGCAGGTGAAGTGACGCTGGCATACGATGACATGCGAATTCCGACAATTTCTTGTGCCGTCTGCCGAATAGGAATTTTCTGTGGTCTGCCCGGTGTAGCCGCTGACGATCAGCATGTTCACCCCGGCATCCGTGCGTCCATTGAGGAACGGCCGCATCACCGCCCCGCGAAATTTCTCTGCCGGAACGCCGGTGCATTCTGCGAGCGGATTCGTGGGATCGCATCCGGCGCCCAACGGTTTGGCAACGAATGCACAAGATATAGGTTCGGTTCGCTTGCTCTCCTCCAGTGTATTAGGCAAACTGCAAATCCCTCCCCTCCGGCTTCGCGCAAAATTGGAGATGACAATTCAGGGTTTTGAGCGAATCATGAGTCTGTCGATGAATTCAGCTTGTCCCAGACTGGCGAGGCGCAGTCGGGCCTGCTACGATCCGGTGATCATAACCGGGGTGATGCCTCTGACTCTGTTGGCTACATTTTTCGCTGCACAGCGCATCGATAGGGGTTCTTTGCCAAAACTGATTGGGTTGACGATACTCGCTGGAGTCTGGCTTCTCGGAGGATTTTTGGTCTTTGGTCAAGCGAAAGGAGGGGCTATGTCTTTCCAGATTTCGAACACCGCTTTTTCGAATCGCGAAACGATTCCGAAGAAGTTCACCTGCGACGGACCTGACGTTTCCCCGCAGTTGCACTGGAAGGAGGCACCCGCGGCGACACAGAGCTTTGCGCTCATCATGGACGATCCGGATGCGCCGACAGGCACGTGGGTGCATTGGGTGTTATACAACCTTCCTGCAAACACGAGAGAACTGGCAGAGGGAATGGAAAAACAGGAACAGCTTGCCACCGGAGCGCGGCAAGGACGCAACGACTTTCGCAAGATCGGGTATGGAGGTCCATGTCCCCCGCCGGGCACGGCACACCGCTATTATTTCAAGCTGTATGCGCTCGACACCAAGCTCAACCTGAAGGCCGGTGCCACCAAACCGGACCTCGAACGCGCCATGAAGGGCCATATTCTGGACGAAACGGAACTCATGGGGCGCTATGGCCGTTGAGCTGCGAGGTGGTGTCAGCCTCCCGGCTAATTGTTTCTAGGCCGCGGCTGTCTTTGCCTTCCGTTGAGTCACCTCCAATTCTGCTTGCAGCCAATCGTCGAGTCCATGCCCGTCGTGCCTCCCGCGCTCCTCGTACAGTTCGTAGGCACGACAACGGATTTGCTCTTGAAGCTCACGGGTAGATTCGGTGGTTTGGTTGACTGCTCTTAACAGAGCGGGCATACGTTTCATGGTGATGTCACTCCTTCGCAAGTAATAGCTGATGGCCAGTCGTGACGCATCCTCGGCAGGCTGCTGCGCACTCTCGCCTTCAATCAGGAAGGGGGCCGAGTATCTGGTACGATCCGGCGAATGCCAGTTTCGCAGGAAAGGCGCTCTGTTTCAGTGCGACTGCTCACACCGAAAATGTGATGAAAGCTGTTTGTGCGTCGGCTGGGAAGTCTTGCCGGAGTCTTGACGGCCAATGGTGAACTTTAGGGAACCGTGGTTCTTGGCCATTCGTCACACCCCTGCGTGAGCTCTGCACTATCGCGATGTCCATGAGTTGGGCATAGTTGATGCGAAGACCATGGCTCACAAGCTCACCACTTGCACGTTCTGTGGAGTTGGTTGCGGTCTTTATCTGGAAACCTCCGGCAACCAGATTGTTGGCGCCTATCCGAGTGTCTCCCATCCCAGCAATCAAGGACGTATTTGCGTCCGCGGCTGGCACGTCCACGAGGTCTCCAGTTCGCCCGATCGTCTGAAGCATCCTTTACTTCGCAAGAACGGCCAGTTGCAGGAAGTGAGCTGGGATGAGGCGCTGGGCTTCATCGCAGGGAAAATGAAGGCGATCCGGGACGAGCACGGCCCGAATGCGCTGGGCTTCTTGAACTCACCGCGCTGCTCCAACGAAGAATCGTATCTGCTGCAAAAGTTTGCCCGCGCGGTGATTGGCACGAACAATGTGCATCACGGGACGGGCGTTTACTCCAACAATGCCATTAACGTGTTGCTGGACATGATCGGAGTCCCGGCGAGCACGAACTCGATTGCGGAGCTGGCCCAGAGCCAAGTGATCGTGGTCGATGCAGTGGATCTTGGCAAACGCCTGCCGACGATCGGCGGGGCCGTCATCCGCGCCAAGCTGAACGGCGCCCGCCTGATTGTGGTCGGTACCAGGCGCCACCGGGTCGCCGAAAGTGCGGACCTCTTCCTGCAAATCAAGCCGGGAACGGAAACGCTGCTCTACGGCGCGATGGCCAAGATCATTGTCGATCGCGGGCTCATGGATCTGGGATTCATCAAAGCACGCTGCCGCGACTACGAAGCTTTTCTCGCCAGCATTTATGAATACGATCTGCTCCGCGTCGCCGAGAGCTGCGGGGTAGCACCGAGCCTGATCGAAGCGGCTGCGCTGGCTTACGGGGGCGCAAGTTCCGCGACGCTGATGTTTTCCGCCAGCATGGAAGAGCGCAGCCGCGACAGTATCCGCGCCGTCGTGAATCTGGCGCTATTGTCGGGCAATCTCGGCAAGCCCGGAGCCGGGCTGTTCGCGCTCACCGAGCAAAACAACCTGCAGGGAGTGTGCGACATGGGAATGCTGCCGGATCGTCTGCCCGGCTACAGGCCTGTGACCGACGACCACGCCCGCTTCGCACTCGATGCGATCTGGAAGACCAGAATCCCACCCGAGCCGGGGCTTGGATCTCGCGCTCTGCTGACCCACCGCGGACAAGGCAAGCTCAAGGCGCTGTGGCTGTCGCGTTACGATGCCACCAGTGCGGCGCTGCTGGGTGACGTAGCCGGCCAACTGCGGCAACTCGACTTGCTGGTCGTCCACCACCTCTTCATGACGGAGAGCAGCAACTATGCCCATGTGGTCCTGCCGACGACTGCATTTGGCGAAGAAGAAGTTACGTTCACGAGTACCGACCGCCGTATTCAGTTGGCGGAACGCGTGGTCGACCCGCCCTCGGGGTTGACCCCGGCGTGGGAACAGATCGTGCAACTCGCCCGGCTGATGGGTGCGGATTGGAAATACGCCGCAGCGCGCGACGTGATGGACGAGATCCGCCGGGTTGTACCCTTCTACAGCGGCGCAGACTACGAGAACCTGGCACGCGATTACGGACGCCAGTGGCCCTGTACCAAGGACCGGCCGCTGGGCACAAAATTCCTGTTCGCCGAGAACCGTTTCGCTGAGAATCCGGAAGACCGGCCATTTAAGTTCGTGGCGGTTCCCAAGCCGCCTGCCCCGATGGAAAATCCCAAAGAGTTTCCGCTCACGCTGGTGTTCGGAAACTCGCTCTACTACTGGAACCAGAATGTGCTGGTGCGGCACAGCGAGACGCTGAAACGCGAGTATCGCCAGTTGATGATCGACTATCCCGACGGCTTCGTCGAGATGAATCCGGAAGATGCCAAACAGTTCGGTATTCGCGACGGCAAGCGGATGCGGCTTTGCGCGGCTGCCGCGTCGTCGGCGGCGACGGCTCGAATCACTGCCGAGGTCAGGACCGGAACCATCTTCGTCCCGCACTTCATGCGCGAGGTGGAACAGCAGATCTTCGGGTCTTCTGGCGACAGTCTCCGGCTGGTTCCGGTTCGGGTGGAGAAGGGGACGGCATGAAGGCTCGCATCCTCTACCGCAATGACGTGCTGAAAATCGTGGACCTGCTGCGACAGCAGGGCTACGAGGTGATCGCTCCATTTCGCGAGCGCGGGCGGGACACCTTCTTCGATCCCGTTACCGACCAGAATCGAGATCGGATTCAGATTCATCTGCCCAATCCTTATTACCCGCCCAAGCGTTATGTATTTCCACCGATCGAGCGCTTGCTGAAAATCGAGCGTTCGAATGGCGATCTGCGGATTGAGCCCACGTATGACGTTCAGAAGCGTGCGATCTTCGGAATTCGTTCGTGCGACGTGGCGGGCATCTACCATCTTGACCGCTTCTACCTGGACCGCGAATTTCCCGACATCTACTACCAGAAACATCGCAACAACCTGTTTCTCGTGAACGTGGCCTGTACCGATCCCGAACTCGACATCGGCGAAGAGTGTTTCTGCATGTGCACGGATACCGGGCCCGCGGCGCGCGGCCATTTCGACTTGCAGCTCTTCGACTTGCAACGCACGGGTCCGGGGGATGAATTCATGGCGGTGGCGGGCACGCCCGTCGGCGAGGCGCTGTTTGCCAGTCCGATTTTCCGAAAAGTTTCTGCCGAGCATGTGGCGCGGCGGCGCGGCATCCTCGAAGAGGTTCGTAAGCGTTTCAAGCCGAACACCACGAGCTGGTTTTCCGCTGCCATCCAGTACGTGTCGCGCGGAGAGATTCCGGAAGAAACCTGGGACAAGATCGGGAATCGCTGTCTGGAATGCGGCGGCTGCACCTACGTTTGTCCGGCCTGCACTTGCTTCACGGTGACGGATCGCCCCGTGGAGCCCAATGGGGCCGAACGCCTGCGCATCTGGGATTCTTGCGCGCTAAGCGGTTTCACGCGCATGGCCGGCGGTTTCAACCCGCGGCGCGCGGTGCACGATCGCCGCAACCGGCGTTTCTTTCGTAAGCTCGCGCACTACTTTATAGAGCGGGAACTCTCGATGGCGTGCGTCGGCTGCGGCCGCTGCGCGGCAGTTTGTCATGGCGACATCGGCATGCCGAGCGTGGTGGAGATCATCCGCCACTCGGCGGCACAGGATAAGGAAGCATGAATCCGTCCGCAATAGAACACACGGTACCAGCAAGCGGCATTCCAGAGATTGTCGACAACGTGTATCTGCCTAAGGTCGCTGTGCTCGATCGCGTGGTCAGCGAGATCAATGGAGTCAAGACGTTTTTCTGGCACTTTGAAGACAGCGCGGCGCAGAGCGCTTTCAAGCGCTTCCGGCCCGGCCAGTTCGCCCAGGTTTCGCTGTTCGGAGTGGGCGAGTTCCCGACTTCACTCCCGCCCAGCCCGACCGAAGACGATACGTTCTTCACGGTTCGGCAGGTGGGCAGTTGCACCTCGGCGCTGCACCAGCTCAAGCCCGGCGCCAAGTTCGCGGTGCGCGGGCCCTATGGCAACGGCTTTCCAATGGAAGAGTACCGCGGCAAGAACCTGGTGTTCGTTGCCGGGGGCATCGGGCTGATTCCCTTGCGCTCCGCCATCGTGTACGCGCTCGCCAACCGCGACCACTACGAACGAATCCAGATTTTCCACGGCGCGAAGACCCCGAATGAGTTGATGTACGCGCCGAAGCTTCTGGAGTTGGAGCGGATGCCCGGCGTCGAATGCCACATCACCGTCGATCGTGCCGCCGAGGGCTGGACAGGGAATGTGGGAGTCGTCGGCAGCCTCTTCAAGAAAGAGGGTGTGAAGGTTCCGGTCGAGAACAGCATCGCGTTCGTCTGTGGGCCGCCGATTATGTTCCGGTTCGTCATTCAGGATCTGCTGGGCATGGGGTTCCAGGAACGCAACATTGTCTCCACGCTCGAGCGCTACATGAAGTGCGGAGTTGGAAAATGTGGACACTGCTGCATCGGAGTCGCGTACGTTTGCGTGGACGGCCCGGTGTTCACGTATGAGCAGATCAAGAAGCTTGGTGAGGATATCTGATGGCAGGCGACGGAACGAGCGACCTTCGCGAGCAGCTCGAGCAGACGCTCGAAGGGCGGGTCTGCCTCATGGGCGTGGGAAACCCTGAGTATGGCGACGACGCCTTCGGCGTGCGTCTGGCAGAAGAACTGCTCAATGCCAGCGTGCCGGACGTGGTCGTTGCCGGAAACTCGCCCGAGCGCTGGGTAGGATTCGCAGCCGACATGGAGTTCGATCACCTGGTTTTTCTGGATGCGGTGGAATTGGGTGCGGCGCCCGGGTCGGTCGTGTTCGTGGATTCCAAAGAGATAACAGCCCGCTATCCCCAGATCTCGACGCACAAGATTTCGCTGGGCGTGCTGGCGAACTTCGTCGAGTCGAGAGGAGTTACGAAAGCCTGGCTGCTGGGCGTGCAACCGGAGTCGATGAAGGAAGGGCAGGACCTTACCCCAACCGTTCGCAGAACGATGGGCGCGCTCCTGGAGTTGCTGTTTCACCTGAGAACACAAGAAGTGAACCTATGCTGACGCCGGAACAAGCCGTCCTCGTTTCGCTTCTCACCTGCATTGCCGGTGCAGTGCTGACGCTGCTCGTGTCGCGCAGCAAGCTGGTTGCGGGTTGGCTGGCATTTGCGATCACTACTGGGACGGCGATCCTGATTCTCTCGGCGGTGTTTAAAGTCCTGTTGAGCGGGCCCTCGGCCCATCCCGCTACTTTCTGGGCGATGCCGCAATTCGCATTCGCCCTACGCATCTACGTGGATGGCCTGACCGCCGTCTTCCTGTTGCTGGCCGCACTGATTGCCGTTCCGGCCTCGTTCTACTCCATCCTTTATATGAGGATCTACCGGGACTATAGCGTAGCCCGGTACTACCCGTACTTCCTGCTCTTTCTCGCCGCCATGTACGGCTTGCTCTCGACCACCGACATGATGTGGTTCTTCTTCATATTCTGGCAGCTCATGACCTTGCCGGGCTACGCGCTGATTCGCTTCGAGCACCGGAAGCGGCAGAACGTGTGGGCGGCAAACAAGTTCCTCATCATGATGCAGATTGCCTGTGTGGCCACGATGATCGGCGCGGAACTGCTGGCGATTGGCGGCAAGGCGGTCAGCGGCAGCGCCAATTTGAAGTATGACTTTGACACGGTGAGCGCAAACCTGCCGCTGCTGCTTGCCACACGGCCCGGCATCACCGCCTTGGCCTTCGGGTTGTTCCTGATCGGATTCGGAATCAAGATGGGTATGTGGCCATTTGGCCAAGTGTGGCTGCCGGATGCGCACCCGGCCGCGCCGTCCCCGGTGAGCGCGATGCTGTCGGGCGTGATGCTTAAGACCGGCGTCTATGGCTTGATGCGCTATTTCCTGTGGCTGGTTCCGGTGAGAGCGCAGGCGGATTACCCGCTGGCGCGCTGGGGCATGTTAGTCGCGGTACTGGGCACGATCACGCTATTCACGGGCACCATGCAGGCTCTGAAGCAGGAGCAATCCAAGCGTCTGTTGGCCTTCCACAGCATTGGGCAAATCGGCTACATCCTGCTGGGCACGGGCACGTGCATGGCGTTGCTGCCGGTGAATACTCCGGCAACGGCCGCGCTCGCGACCATCGGTTTCTTTGGCGCGCTGTTCCACGTGTTGAACCACGGGCTGTTCAAGGGACTGCTGTTTCTGAATGCGGGATCCATGTTGCATGCCACCGGCACGCAGGATCTCAACCAGATGGGCGGCATGATGAAGTTCATGCCGCTGACCGCCATCACTGCGCTGATCGCCTCATTCTCCATCTCGGGTGTTCCGTTGTTCAACGGCTATGTCAGCAAGTGGAGCATCGCGGTGGCTGCGATTCAGGGCAGCGGGTCGGCGCACTACCTCGTCGTCTGTGCGGTGATCGCGATCTTGACCAGTGCGCTCACGCTGGCATCGTTCATGAAGTTTTTCGGCGTGAGTTTTTTGTCGCGCACGAGCGCTCTGGTGCGCGAGCGAGCGGCTCAGAGTGGCCGGCTCGAAGTTCCCTGGATGATGCAGCTACCGCAACTGGCGCTCGCCTTCCTCTGTGTTCTGCTGGGAGTTGTGCCGGCGATCGGCTTCCGGCTGATGCAACGCGCTCTCGAGGCGAGCCGCGGCGGACTCGGAACCACGCTGGCGAACGCCTTCCCGATGCGGAGCGGACCGCTGGCGGGAGTAACCGAGGTCGATTCGGCCGCGGTGTTCGCGCCCGCCGCTCTCGCGGTCGTGTTGGCGCTGATCTTCCTGCTGGTGTATGGCATTTCGAAACTCGGCGGGGCGTCGCGCCGGGCCGCCGCTCCATGGCTCTGCGGTTACGCGCGGGAAGCGGAGTGCAACCGCTACGTGGCGCACAATTTTTACGGCGAAATCAAACGTTACTTCCGCTGGCTGGGTGGCATGCAGCGCGCGCCTGAACCGCCCGCGCTGAAGGAGCAGCCCTAGGCAACCATGACCGCTCGCGAAATGTTCGAGGAGTTCAAGGCTCGGTTTGGTCAGCTCATTGATCGCGCCGATCTGCCCAGCGACCGCCGCCTCTTCGTCTTTGTGGACCGCTCGGCCGTGAAATTCGTCTGCCAACACATTTTCCGGGAGCTTGATGCCCGCTACGTGGCTAGCATCGGCACGGATGACCGGCCGTTTTCGGGCAAGTTTCTGGTCGCTCACAATTTTGCATTCGATAAAGACCACGTGCTCTGCAGCGTGCTCACCCAGTTGCCGGAAAATGACCTCAAGATCGACAGCATCACGCAGATGGTGCCGGCCGCCGGTTGGGCCGAGCGCGAAATGCGGGATCTGCTGGGAATCGAGCCGGTGGGGCACCAGTATCTGAAACGGCTGGTACTGCCCGACGGCTGGCCCGAAGGCCATCATCCGCTGCGGAAGGACGTGCCGTGGAACGAGGTCCCCGAAAGCTATAACAGTACTGAAGACAGCGAATTCAAGTTCAACGACGCGCCGGAAGGATGCACTGTCGTCCCGTTCGGCCCCTTCCATCCCACGCTCGACGAGCCCGCCCATTTCCGCCTCTACGTCGAAGGCGAGATGGTGCGCGGCTGCGAGTATCGCGGCTTCATGGTACATCGCGGGATCGAGAAGCTCGCGGAATCGGTGATGAGCTATAACGACATCCCGATGCTGGCCGAGCGCATCTGCGGCATTTGCGGATGCGTGCACAGCGTGGCGTACGTCCAGGCTGTAGAAGAGGCCGCCGCCCTGAAGCCGCCGCTCCGGGCCGAGTACATTCGCACCATCATGCTGGAACTCGAGCGCCTGCACAGCCACTTGCTGTGGGTAGGACTGGCCTGCCACATCGTCGGCTTCGACACGCTCTTCATGCAGAGCTTCCGCATCCGCGAGCCCATCATGTGGATCGCCGAGAGGATAAGCGGCAACCGTAAGACATATGCGATCTGTCTCATCGGCGGGGTGCGGCGCGATATCACGCACGAAATCAAAGCCGAACTGCGCGTTGTACTCGACAAGCTCGAATCGGAATGGCGCCCGGTTGTCGCCGCCGTGAGCAAAGACCGGA
>Ga0182014_10008391_pt1 | contig 10586 bp, 9 predicted proteins | sample 612S2DmetaG_FD_120489 | JGI IMG/M metagenome (GOLD analysis project Ga0182014, IMG submission 120489) | Permafrost microbial communities from Stordalen Mire, Sweden - 612S2D metaG | ecosystem: Environmental > Terrestrial > Soil > Wetlands > Permafrost | place: Sweden: Stordalen | collected...
ACGCCGCGAAAGAACAAGCCATCCTTCGCCATGGCATAGTAGACGCGGGCTCCGGAGAGAATCAGGCCATTGCAGCAGCCGAAAGCGGAAATCATGATAGCGACGGCCATCAGCGCTCCGCCGGCGGAACCGAACATCTGGGTCACGACCGCGGTGGCGACGCGGTCTTCTCGGGCATACTGGATGCCGCGCTCGACGAGCGTGGCGCCGACCGGACTGCCCGCCAGCGGCAGCGCGGTCAGATAAATAAAGTTGCACGCTATGAAGAGCGCGATCACCACGCCGGTACCGAGCGCCAGCGATAACGGGAGATTGCGGCTGGGATTTTTCACTTCGCCGGCGGTAAACGTAACGTTGTTCCAGGCATCGGCGGAAAACAGCGAACCAACCTGCGCAATCGCCAGCACCGTCACGGTTGAAACCAGGACGCCGCCGACGTCGTGCAAAGTGCCGAGGCCAGAATTGTGCCAGAAGTTTGCGCCGAAATTCGCGGCCACCGCCTGCGCGTTCCGGCCAAGAAATATTCCGAAGAAGACCAGGCCGAGCAGTGCCGAAACTTTCGCGGTAGTGAAGATGTTCTGAATGAGGGCGCCCGTCTTCACGCCGAAGATATTGATGACGGAGAGTGCGATCACCACCAGGATAGCGACGAAATTCTGCGTGTTCAGTCCAACGTCCATGCCGCCGAGCATCATAGGACCGATCGTGAACTTCGGAACTTTCCACAGGTGGACGATCCAATGACTGGAGGAGATTGCCGGCCAGAAGACGCCGAGAAATTTTCCGAAGGCGACGCCCACGGCGGCGATGGTTCCCGTCTGAATCACGAGAAACAGAGTCCAACCATAGAGGAAACCCCAGAGCGGGCCGAGCGACTCGCGCAGATAAACGTACTGCCCTCCCGCGCGCGGCATCATGGCAGCCAATTCGCCGTAGGTGAGCGCGGCGACAATGGTGAGAAAGCCGGTAATGAGCCAGGCGCCAATCAGCAGCGCGGGCGATGTGACCTCGCGGGAAATTTCGGCGGAGACAATGAAGATGCCCGAGCCAATCATGGAGCCCATCACCAGCATGGTCGCGCTGGTCAGGCCGAGACCTTTGACTAGCTCTTTGTCCTGATGGAGGTGACGCTCCCAATCGCTGGTGCTCGGAGCGACTCTCGAAGCGGAAACTGGGGGTGGAACGTTCGGGCTCACGAACCTCCTAATCACGTAGGGACAGCCGCCCTCGGCTGTCCAGTCGAGCGCAGCTCGACGACGTTTTTCATAAACTGCGGCTCTCGGAGCCGCTGGACAGCCGAGGGCGGCTGTCCCTACGCAAAATTATTGGTGTAGCGCGTAAGCCAATGACTTTACCGCAGAATCTCAAAAAATTCCTCTGCTGATTTGCGCGGATACCGTAACAAGTCGGATATCACCGCGACGGAGTCGGCGCCGGCTTCGATGACGGAACGGGCGTTGGCGCGGGTAATGCCGCCGATCGCGACCAGCGGCTTGCGGGTCAGTTCCCTTGCCCGGCGAAGGCCTTGGAGTCCCGCGACAGGATCAGGATTGGCCTTACTGCTGGTCGCGAAGATGGGACCGATGGCAAGGTAGTCGGCTGTCGTTCTGTCGGCTTCCGCAAGCTGCTCGGGGTTGTGCGTGGATACTCCCAGCCAGCGAGCGGGGCCAATGATGCTGCGCGCCGATTCGGGCAAGAGATCATCCTGACCAACATGCAGGCCGTCATATTGCGCGGCGAGGCAGAGGTCGGCGCGGTCGTTCATAACGAGTTTGACGGTGGGGCCCAAGCGCGATCTGAGTGCGCGGGCATCTTCGAGCATGCGCCGGGCGCTTCCCCGCTTGTTGCGATATTGGAGCAGCGTGCAGCCGACGGCGGCGAGTTCCTCGGCGGCGGCGAACATAGCATTGGCGTCAGGGAAACAGCCGGCGTCGAGGATGGGGTAGAGTCGCGGTAGTCGGATCATGGTTTCAACTGTAGAGGCGCGGCTTGCCGCGTCTCCGATTGTGAACAAACTCGTGGCACGCCGCAGCAGTCGCCCTCAGCGGCTGAAGCCGTTTCAATTCAGCAGCACCTACGGCACGACGGAAGTCGCGCCCTTCCCAAAACAAGCATGAATCAGAGTTTTTCAACGTCCTGAGACGCGGCAAGCCGCGTCTCTACGGATGCCTTTGCGCGAACTGAGACCGATTCAACCCGCAGTTTCCCTCTTCGCCAGGAATCTCTCGATGAATCCGGTATCGAAATTGCCAGCGCGGAAATCCGGGTCCGCCAGAATACGGCGGTGCAGCGGAATCGTCGTGTAAATCCCTTCTACGATAAACATTTCCAGCGCACGGCTCATGCGCGAAAGAGCTTCGTTGCGATCCTTGCCGCGCACCACCAGCTTGGCGATGAGCGAATCATAGTACGGAGGAATCGTGCCTTCGGCGTAGGCGGCGGTGTCGATGCGCACGCCCGTTCCTCCCGGCGGGTTGAACGTCGTGATCTTGCCCGCCGAGGGGGTGAACTTCTCCGGGTGCTCGGCATTGATGCGGCACTCGATGGCGTGTCCGCGATGGACGATGGGGCCTTGCAACACGTCAGCCATCTTTTCGCCTGCGGCGATCATGATCTGACTTTTGACCAGGTCCACGTCCGTGACCATTTCGGTGACGGGATGCTCGACCTGGATCCGCGTGTTCATCTCGATGAAGTAAAGCTTCCGATCTTTATCCTTGTCCTGGTCCATGAGGAATTCGATAGTGCCGGCATTCTGGTAGCCGATCTGGCTGAGCGTTTTGCAGATGATGTCTCCGGTTTCTTTGCGCAGCTCGGGCGTCATCTTTACCGATGGCGACTCTTCGATCAATTTCTGGTGGCGCCGCTGAATCGAGCACTCGCGTTCTCCCAGACTGACGACGTTGCCGTGCTCGTCGCCCAGCACCTGGAATTCGATGTGGCGGGGGTGCTCGACATACTTCTCCAGGTAAAGATCGTCGTTGCCGAAGGCGGCCGAAGCCTCCGACTGCGCCTGACGGTAAAGCGCGGGCAACTCATCGTCATCGCGCACGATGCGCATACCCCGCCCGCCGCCGCCCGCCGTGGCTTTGAGGATGACCGGGAACCCGACCTGCCGCGCCCACTCGCGCGCTTCTTCGGCGGAGGCGACCACGCCGTCCGAACCGGGAAGGATCGGGACCCCGTGCTGCTTCATGGCAGCGCGAGCTTTTTCTTTTTCGCCCATCAGGCGGATGACATCGGGAGTGGGCCCGATGAACTTGATGTGGCAGGCTTCGCAGACTTCCGCGAAGTTGGCATTTTCCGAGAGCAGGCCGTAGCCGGGATGAATGGCGTCCACGTTCGCGATCTCGGCGGCGGAGATCACGGCGGGAATGTTGAGATAACTTAGCGCCAGTTGCGGCGGGCCAATGCAAATCGCCTCGTCGGCAAAGCGCACGTGCAGCGAATTGCGGTCCGCCTCACTGTAGATCGCGACTGAGCGGATGCCGAGCTCCTTGCATGCGCAAATAACGCGCAATGCAATCTCTCCGCGATTCGCTACCAGAATCTTCTTAAACATCAGGATTTTCTTTGAATGCCGGAGAATCGGATGATCGGGTCATCGGGCGATCGGGTCATCTAAAAGCAACGCCGCGTATTCGATCACCCGATGGCCCGATGACCCGATTCTCATTTTGCCGGCCGGACGGCGAATAGTTCCTGACCGTACTCGATGGGCTGGCCGTTGGCGACGAGCCTCTTGACCAACTCTCCCGCCACGTCGCATTCGATTTCGTTCATCAGTTTCATCGCTTCCACGATGCACAAAACCTGGCCCACTTCGAGAGGATCGCCGACTTTGACGAAGGGCGGAGAGCCGGGCGAGGGCGATTCGTAAAACGTGCCCACGATCGGTGACCGCACAATGTGCAGGACTTCCTCAGGCTCAGGCAGGCTGGCGTTCGCTGCCAGATCAACCCGGTCAGGCACGGGAGCCGAAGCCGGAGAAACCGCGACCGGCGCGGGCTGAAGCGCGACATAATGCGCGTCCGGCAAGGCCGCGGCGGCGCGCTTGATTTTCACCTTGACATCGCCGCGCTCCAATTCAAACTCGGCAATATCCTTTTCGATTAAGAATTCGATGAGTTCTTTCAGCTCTTTTTGATTCATGGATTCGGCGGGTTCCGCTTTGGTTCGTATCCGGACATCGCCTTAGCGATGCCATAGTTTCCTCCGGCTGTAGAGACGGGGCTTGCCCCGTCTCAGACGCGGCAAGCCGCGTCTCAACGAGAAACCAGCTAAATAATCACCAGTTCTTTATCTGAGGGCGTCAGCACTTCGCAGCCCGAAGCAGTTACCACCACCACATCTTCGATCCGCACGCCCCACTTCCCGGGAATGTAAGCGCCCGGCTCAATCGTAATGACCATTCCAGGTTCCAGCGTCTGGGTTTGCCCTGCTGCCAACCGGGGCGCCTCGTGTATTTCCAATCCTAAACCATGCCCGGTCGAATGAGTGAAGTACCGAGCCAGTTTTCGCTGGCGCAGTACGCGGCGCGCGGCGCCATCTACTTCGGCGGCAGTCACGCCCGGCCGAACCGCCGCTATGCCAGCCTGCTGCGCTTCCCGCACCGCCGCATACAGTTGTCGAGCTGCTCGCGACGGCCGTCCGACATGCGCGGTGCGCGTGCGATCCGAACAATAACCAGCGAGTATAACACCAAAATCGCAGACCACGAATCCGCGCCGGGGAATGCGTGCGCCAGAAGCCCGGCCATGCACAATGGCAGAGCGGGTTCCGGAGGCGAGTATCGTCGGAAAGGACATGCCTTCGGCTCCGGAGCAACGGGCCTCGTATTCCATAGCGGCGGCGACTTCGACCTCACTCACACCCGGGCGAATTTTCTGGCGTGCAATCCGGAACAGACTGGCGCCGAGTTCAACCGCCTGCCGAATTCTCAGAATCTCGGCAGCATCCTTCACCATGCGGGCTCGCTCGACCAGCGGGGGCGCGGAACGCAGGCGCGCCCTCCCTTTCAGCACGGATGCTAACCGGTCGCGCATCCCGGCGGTGATCGACTCCGGTTCGATGCCCACTGATGTCGTCGAACTTCTTCGCTGCCCCGCCAGCCACCCCGCAGCAGCCACTAGTGGGGACTTCGGAGCGATGACAATCCTCGCACCCTCTACTTCCTCTTTTGCCTGGGTGCGGTAGCGCCCGTCCGTAAAAAGGATGGAACCACGATCCGAGACCATCAATGCAGCCGCGCTGCCGGTAAAACCACACAGATAGTGGACATTCGGAAGATGCGCCACCAGCAGCAAGTCCAGACCATCTTCTTCGAGCCGAGATCGAAGACGACTGAGGCGGCCAGCGTGATCCATAGTGAGCAGTGTAGCAAGAACCGGTTGTCAGTTGCCGGTTGCCAGTTGCCAGTAACCAGCGGTGGCAGCTCGCAGTTTCGCCACTGGCAACTGGCAACTGCGCTTCAAAAAGCAAAGCCGCCGGGCCCTCGGCAGGTTCTCCGAGAAAGCCGGCGGCTGTAGCTCGTTTCCACTTCGCGCTTAGGTCTGAATGATGCGCGGAGTGATGAAGAAAATCAGCTCCTGGTTTGAAGTTGTCACCGAACGGTGCTTGAACAGGTTGCCCAAGTACGGGATATCCCCCAGCAAAGGCACCTGCGACACGGCCAGCGTGTTCTGGGTCTGGATGACGCCGCCAATCACCACGGTGCCGCCATCGGTCACCAGCACTTGCGTGGTGGCCTGCTGTGTGATCAGTTCCGGGTTGCCCTGGGAGTCTTCCACGCCAAAGTTAGGCAAGGTGTTTTCGACATCCACATTCAGGAAGATGGTTCCTTCCGATGTGATCTGTGGAGTCACGGTCAGTCGCAGGAATGCATCCACGTAGGTACTGGTCGGCGGACCACCCAATTGGGCCTGGGTCACGATCGGTACGCGCACGCCCTGCTTCACTACCGCCTGAATGTTGTTCTGGGTGACGACACGCGGACGGGAAAGAACTTTCAGCAACCCGCGCGACTCGGCCATGGTGAGAATCATGTCGATCCGCATGTTGTTGGTGGCGTTCACAAGTTGCAGACCGCTGGTCGGTCCGGTTGCGCCCAAGTTCGAAAACAGCGGGATCTGACTCCCGGTCGTGCTGGCGAGGTTGCTGACGGTATACAACGGATTCGGCACGAATCCCGTACCGACGGTGGTGGGCGTGGTGCCAACGTTTTGCACGCCGCCAACGGCGGTTGGACCGTTGCCCCAGCCAAAGCCGAGTTGCACGCCGATATCACGAGCGAAGCTGCGAGTGGCCGCCACCACGCGGGCTTCGATTTCGACTTCCTGCGTCTTGCGGTCCATCTGCTGGATGAGGCGGTCAATCTGCGGCAGGACCGCCGGAATGTCGTTTACGATCACCGAGTTGGTGCGTTCGTCCGCGACTATGTCGCCCCGCTGACTCAGGAATTTCTTGAGCGGCAGCAATAGGTCCTTGGCGTGGGCGTAGCTGAGGAAACGCGTGATGCTGACCTTGTCTACCGCCAGCGCCTCCGCGTCGATTTGGGCGCGCCGGCCCTCGGCTTCCCGCTTTAACGTTTCAACGGTGGCGATGCGCAGCACATTGCCATCCAGTTGGCGGGACAGGTCGTTGTTCTTGAGTACGATGTCCAGCGCCTGATCCCACGGCACGTCATCGAGCACAATCGTCAGATTGCCATGGATCATGGGGTCGAGCACGACATTCAGACCGCTGATCTCGTGAATCAGGCGGAAGAAATCTTTCAGATCCACATCCTTAAGATTGACCGAGATCGGCTCGCCGGTGTACTTGGCCCCGCTACTCACCGCCGGCTTCTGTGCCAACTGAACTTTCTGCTCGGCGGCCAGGTTCACAGCCGGCTGGATGGCCGGCGTGTTGCCAGCAGCTTGCCCCATGGCGGCATTGGCGTTGGTCGAGACCAGTTCCGCCGCCGTCTTGTCGGCGAAGCGACCCGCCGCTTCCTGGGCCTTCGTGGCGGGCTGGGCGGCTTTATCGTCAGCTTTAGCTTTGTCGTCTTTGACCGAGAACTTGGGCTCGACGAAGGCAAGGTCCGCCGGTTTCCCGGAGTTCTCTGCCGCGGCCGGGGTGGACTCCACCGCGGTTGCCGGAGCCGAAGTCACCGGAGCCGAAGCCAGTGCCAGTTGCGGCGCTGCGCTCGCGGCCGCCGATTTTGCGGCCGGCGCCGCTGGTTGGCGGCGGGCCACGACGGCGCCGTGGATATTGAGAATGAAGCTGCCGTCCGGGCCCGGCACCAGTTCATGCCGGCGGCTGGCGGCAAGATCATGGTTGGCCAGATCATGGTTGGCGAGATCGATGTTGGCGAGATCGATGACCACGCGGGTCGTGGGCGGGGCTTGCCCGTCCATCCCGACGCGGACGTCTTTCACGCCGTCCCGGCCAACGCTGATGCGGCTCTGCGCCGTGGCCATCACGGTGTTGGGAAAGTCGACGACGATGCGTGCCGGAGAATCGAGCGTCGTCACTTGGGGCGAAACAGCGCCCGTCGCTTTGAACTCGACCCGCAATCCGTCCTGGCTGTCGGTGACCTCGAGCCTCTGCAATCGAGCGCTCGCGGCCACCCCCTTGCCCGTCATGTCAGCCGCGGCTGCGATCGTTATCGCTATCACTACGAACGCCAGCAGCGGAACCAAGAGACCCAGCAGTTGCTTTCGCATTTCCCTATCTCCCCATGCGAGGCCCTTTCGCCTCCATGTGTTTCCTCGAAATCTTTAGTCTCCAGGCCTACACTGCCGGAGTCGTAATCTTCTTCACTACTTCCCGCGTAAAGGTCTTGCCCAACCGGTCCTGCAGTGTTTCCTGGAAAACGATGGAGTCGCCCGTGATTTTCACCACGTAACCGTTGAACACCGGATCGTTCTCCCGCAGAAAATAAGCTTTATTCAGTCCGTTACTGACCACGGCGATGAAACCGCCTTCAGAGCGCACCACGCCACGCAGGTTGATGGCCCCGATCTCCAGACACTTCTTGCCGGTGCTGCAACCCGAACCGCCCGCGTGGCTCACCACCGGACTGATGAAAGGATCTCGTCTCCCATTCGCGCTGTACTTGCTGTCCGGGACGACCGGCTGCTCGCTGGCCCCGTTCTCGCCTTCTCCGCTTCCCGAAACGCCGTTGCCGGCTAGGGCAGGGTCTGCTGGCGGATGGTTCGCGGGAACCTCGGCCGCGGGCTCTTGCTCGCTGCCCGTGACCGCGAATGCCCGAATCCGCCTCCCGCCGCCCCTGTGTTTCCCACCCGCCGGCTTCACCCCGGCCCTGGCAGCTGACGAATCTGAAGAGGACCTCACTGGCGTAACCACCCCTACTCCACTCGACTTAACCGAAGCATGCGCGGCGCTAGTTGCCGCTGGCGTCGATTGCTGAATGCCCAGCGCCTGGTTCGAGGCGGCCTTGGCATTGCTGCTTACCCCGTTCATGGTGTTGCGCGTGTTCTGGATAATGCTGGGACTCTGGGCCAAGGCTAAGCCCGCAGCCAGTACCGAAACCAGAATTGTCGTCGTTATCGCGATGGCTGGCTTCATCTTCATCCTGTCCCTCCTACTTCTTCACCGGTGGTCCGGGCTGGCTGGCCGGCCCCGCCGGATCCAGGTCATGACTGAAATACGTCGTGGTCAGGCAAGTGGCCACCACACTCTCACTGGACGCGTACTGGTAGGTATGCTTCGCCTTCGCATCGGACGGTTTGCGGGTCGAGGCCACCAGCAGGTTCGAAACGTTTACGATGCGCTCCACTTTTCCCAGCCGGTCGAAGAACCCGAGCATCGAGTAGTACGGTCCGTCTAACTCAATTTCGAACGGCACTTCGGTGTAGAACTCTTTCGCGACGTAGGGACGCGCCGTATAGCGGCGGATTTCCACTCCCGACTTGCGCGCTTCTCCACTCACCATGCGCATGAAGTTATCCACTTCCTTTTCATCGGGGACGATGCGCCGCTCGATTTCGAGTTGCTGCTTCAAACTGGAGAGCTGGCGCTCGATGTCGGCCAGTTTTGGCCGGTAGGCTTCGAGTTCCGCGTTCTCGCGCAGTTTGGCCTGGAGCTTGATCTTCGCCGCGTCGTTTTGATCGCGCTCCGATTTATAGACCGTGTAGTAAAGGCCGCCCGTGGCCACCACCGCCACCAGGATCAGCACTCCCAGCAACTTCACCCCTGTTAATTCGCCAAGATTCATAGTCGGTTCCGCCTTTACGACTTCGCCTTTTCGCAGGTCAGCGTGAACTGAAACGCCTGCATATCCCTTACCGATTCGTCCTGATAACTTTCCTTGATTTCGATGTTGCGGAAGAAACCGGTTTTTTGCAGGTTGGAAATGAGATTGGCCACGGCATCGCTCGACAGCGCCGTGCCGTCAATGGCCACGTTCGCGCCCTGGTCCTGCATGCTGTTCAACCAGACCGCCTCGGTGCTGTTGACGGTATCGCCGATCATGGACAGGAGATTGACCGGGCCGGACTGGTTCGTGCGCAGCTGGTCAATCACATCGACCCGCCGCTTGTACGACTCGGCTTGCTTTTGCCGCGCCAGGTACTTGACCTTGATGTCGGCCAGTTCGCGATTCTTCTGTTCCGCCATGCGGGCCTGCACCTCGATCGATTTCTTTTCCCGGTCGAGCTGGTACCAGTACCCGGCGTTGAGAGCGCCGGCGATCAGCAGCACCGCAGCCACCTGGACAAATGGCCCGCCGAGGTTGCCCAGTTCGAAGCTCGGCATGCTGAGGGCAGAGTTTTTCTTGCCTTTCGGTTTCGGAGAACCCAGCAGGTTGATTCGGATCATAGCTTTTCAAAGCTCCTCAGGGCCAAACCCACGGCCACTGCCAACTGGCCAGCGTTCTGTTCGACCAGCTGCGCCCCGGCGCCTTCCACCGGAGCCACCACTCTCTGGAACGGGTTGAACAACTCGACCGGCATGGAGAACTCCTGGCGCAGCGCTTCCACCAGGCCCGGAACCTTGGCCGAACCGCCGGCCAGATAAATCTTTTCGATGTGCTCGCCGGCGGCGCTGGCGCGGAAGAAGTCGAAGGTCTTCTGAATTTCCAGCACGATAATTTCGGTGACCTGCTGCAGGATCGGCGTCTTGGCGTCGTCCTGCACCGTGCCCACCTTGCGCCCCAGCTTGAGCGATTCCGCGTCGTCGAAGCTGAGATCCAGTTCCTTCTGCAGCGAATCGGTGTACTGATGGCCGCCCACCGAAACGTCGCGCGGGAACAGCGGCGTCGTGCCCTTGACGATGTTGATGTTCATCACGCTCGCACCCAGGTTGAGCAGGGCAACCACCTGCGTCGGCGCAGGCTCATAGTTGTACTCGTAGCAATTTTGCAGGGCGAGCGCATCGATATCCACAATAGCCGGAGTTTTGCCCGCCATCGAGAGTACGTTGGTGTAATTCAGAATCTTGTCTTTCTTGACGGCCACGAGCAGCACATCCATCGTCGGGCTGGTCGCGTCGTCGGAAAGAATCTGGTAGTCGAGGTTCACATCCGCCAGATCGAACGGGATGTGCTGCGCCGCTTCCTTCTGGATGGTCTCGGCCAGTTCCTG
>Ga0182014_10008394_pt1 | contig 10584 bp, 9 predicted proteins | sample 612S2DmetaG_FD_120489 | JGI IMG/M metagenome (GOLD analysis project Ga0182014, IMG submission 120489) | Permafrost microbial communities from Stordalen Mire, Sweden - 612S2D metaG | ecosystem: Environmental > Terrestrial > Soil > Wetlands > Permafrost | place: Sweden: Stordalen | collected...
CCCTGGAAGGAACTCTCCTGGGACCAGGCGCACTGCCGCTACCTGATGGGACTGTACTACGCCACTTGGCCGTGGATGCGCGAGTTCGTGAACGTCAACCGTCTCGGGCTGCCGGCCATCAAGGTCTGGGCCTACGACCATCTGTGCCTTTTCGGATGGCCGATACCGCTGCCCACGAGCGATGATCGCTCGTTTATCTACTGAAGTTGGCCGTTGCCCCTCCCGAGGAGGTCAATCGCGCGGCTTATCTAGCCGCTTTTGCTCGTGACGACTCGCCCTGGACCGAGCGCGTAGGCGAAGCCCATCGGCATTTATTAGCGGATGGTTCGCGAGTCGGATTCTCGTGCTTGCAGTCAGCGTCCAAATGCTGATCGTCCCGCAAACTGCGCCTGCGATCCCAACTGCTCCTCGATTCGCAGAAACTGGTTGAACTTCGCGACGCGTTCGCTCCGGCACCCCGAGCCCGTCTTGATGTGACCTGCCCCCGTCGCCACCGTCAGATCGGAGATGAACGTGTCTTCGGTTTCGCCGGAACGATGCGACACAAAACAGCGATAGTTGTTTCGCGTGGCTAGCTCAATCGTATCCAGGGTTTCCGTTACCGAGCCAATCTGGTTGAGCTTGATGAGGATTGCGTTGGCGATTCCCTTCTCGATTCCCTCTCGGAGAATCCGTGGGTTCGTGCAGAAGATGTCGTCACCAACCAGCTCAATTCGCGACCCAAGGGCCGACGTGAGATCCTTCCACCCGTCCCAATCGTTCTCCCCCATGCCGTCCTCCAGCAGAATGATCGGATACTGATTCGCCCACGACTCCCATATCTTGATCAGATCCTGCGAAGTGATGGCTTTCTTGGTCGACTTGAAGAGGACGTACTTTCCGTCGTCCCACATCTCGCTGGCGGCGGGATCGAGGCAGATGGAGATATCTTCGCCCGGCTTGTAGCCAGCTTTCACGATCGCTTCCAGGATCAACTCCACGGCTTCATCGTTCGACTTCAAATCCGGCGCGAATCCGCCCTCATCGCCAACCGCCGTGCTGTAGCCCTTGCCGCGCAATACCTGTTTCAGAGCGTGGAAGGTCTCCATGCCCTTGCGGATCGCTTCCGCGAAAGACGGCGCATTGTGCGGCGCGATCATGAACTCCTGGAAATCCACGGTGTTGTCGGCGTGCTTCCCACCGTTGAGCACGTTCATGCAGGGGACTGGGAGGAGGCTGGCATTGGCACCTCCCATATAGCGGTAAAGCGGCAAGCGATGGGCGTTGGCGGCCGCCCGTGCGACGGCCATAGACACCGCAAGAATCGCGTTCGCCCCTAACTTGGCTTTGTTGGGCGTTCCGTCCAAGCCAATCATGGCTGCATCTACGGCTCGTTGATTCGAGGCGTCCAGACCGGCCACCGCTTTCCGGATCTCGGTATTTATATTGCTGACGGCCTTGGTGACGCCCTTGCCGCCGTATCGAGCTTTGTCTCCGTCCCTCAGCTCCACCGCTTCTTTTTCGCCTGTTGAGGCGCCGGACGGCACGGCGGCGCGTCCGAAGCTCCCATCGGCGAGAACGACGTCTGCCTCCACGGTTGGATTGCCGCGCGAATCCAGGATTTCGCGGCCTCTCACTTCAACGATTTCGGTCATGAACAACTCCTTCTCGATGATTACGACTGGCCATAAAACTGAAATAGCTCCTACCGCTGGGGTAGGAGCTATCAGACTCAACAAGGTTGAGACGGTTCCCGGTGAGACTCCATCACCGTGTGAATTCTTAAGCCTCCACTATATCGCAAGGCGCACACTTCAGCCGGGAGGAGATCCTGAGCGAAGAACCTCGGCAAGTTGGCTGCGGATTTCTGTTGAGACCGGCAGGGAGAGGATCTTCCGGACCGTCTCCTGGACAGGATATGGACGAGACCGAAGGGACAGGTCGCCGTCTTCCCAAAGGGCATAACAGGCCATCGGAGAGCCATGCTTTGGCTGCCCCACGCTGCCTGGGTTCACGATTCGTTGCTCTTCCAGCCTCATCGTGAAAGGCAAGTGGGTATGCCCCGCGAGGACAATATCGGCCTGCAAGCCCCTGATCTCCGAAGCCCACTGTACGCGCTCGGCGGGGCAGTATTTGAACAGCGGTTCCGTAGGGGTGGCGTGGCAAAGAAAGAATCGATAGCCGTCAACTGTGCGGGCCGCAGTCTGCGGAAGTCCGCGCAGGAACGCCCGCTGATCAACGCTCAGGAGGGGTTCCGTGTAGTTCTGCATCTCGCGGGCCATCTCCCGGAAGGCGTTGGAGCACTGTGGGTCTGAGCCGGCGCCGACCGCATAGTCATGGTTCCCTTGAAGCACCAGGGAGGCGTTTAGGCGGATGAAATCGACCACCTCGCTTGGATTCGGTCCGTAGTTCACCAAGTCGCCGAGTACCCACAGCTCGTCGTGCGATTCCGCGAGGATCGCTTGCAGCGCTTCGAGGTTTGCGTGAATGTCGGAAACGATGAGAAGCTTCACGGGATCTACTCCCTTCCTATACTTTAGATCGCGCGAAACTGCCCGGCGCGACTTTTCGGGCACTACCCGATTGCGGCGTTCCATGCTTTCCTGTATTCTCGGATCAGGCGGTGGAGTTCGCCGAACCGCCGCTTCCAAGCGGCCAATGACTCCTATAGCAGGTCTGCTGTAGGGGCTTCCTGGCCGAATCCCTGTACAGCATAATTTGAGCATCGGAGACTGACGATGGAACAGGTCTGGTTTTCCGCAGCGCTGTGGTTAGTACTTGCCTTGGTCGCCACGATGCTGTCAATTTGGTTCAGGATCTCGACAGCTCTTTCGGAAATCGTTGTCGGCACGGTCGCACAACTGATTATCGGCGCATTGATCGGCACCGAAGTCTTGGGAGCAAAGTCCGCCTGGGTCGGCTTCCTAGCCGGCACAGGTGCAATCGTGCTCACGTTTCTGGCTGGTGCGGAGCTCGATCCGGGGATATTCCGGACGAAGTGGAAAGAGGCCATGGGTGTTGGTCTGGTCGGCTTTTTCGCGCCGTTCCTGGGCGCTGCGGCTGTGGCGCACTTTATCCTCAAGTGGTCTCTCCCGGCCAGTTGGCTCGCCGGAGTTGCCCTGTCGACGACTTCAGTGGCTGTTGTGTACGCCGTCATGCTGGAATTCGGCCTCAATCGCACGGATTTTGGCAAAGGCATTCTTGCCGCCTGCTTCGTGAACGACCTGGGAACCGTGATCGCGCTGGGCCTCATCTTTGCGCCCTTTACGATGCGGACGCTGATCTTTGTCGGCGCGAGCATCGTCGTCTTTGCGGCGCTTCCGTTCGTCACTCCGTGGTTTTTTGAGAAATATGGCGGGCGCGTGTCGGAACTCGAAACAAAATACATTCTCCTCTTGTTGTTCGGGATGGGTGGCCTGGCGGCATGGGCCGGCAGTGAGGCCGTACTGCCGGCCTACATCATCGGGATGGTGTTGGCCGGCACAGTCGGGAAGGATCACATTCTGGTCAGGCGTCTGCGTACCTTGACTTTTGGATTGCTGACGCCTTTCTATTTCATTCGGGCCGGATCACTGGTTTCCGTGCCGGCGCTCATCGCGATGCCATTCGCGTTTCTCGCTCTATTGGCGGCCAAGATGGTGTGCAAGATGGTCCCTCTTGTTCCCACCGTGCGAGCTTTCAATCACGTTGGGCACCAAGGTCTTTATTACTCACTCATGATGTCCACCGGCCTGACTTTTGGCACTATCGCGGCCCTGTTCGGTCTGAATCACCAGATCATCAGCGCCGCTCAGTATTCTTATCTGGTCGCGACCGTGATCGCCAGCGCCGTGGTGCCTACGGCGATTGCCAACGCCTATTTCATGCCCAAGCACCTCCTGCCCAAGACTGAACGTGAGGTCCGGTCCACCACTATCTTGCTTGAGGATGCCGGTGCGGGGGCCAAGGAGTGATATGTTCGATCAGATTCTAATTGCACACGACGGCTCCGACAGCGCGCGCAAGGCCTTCGATGTTGCGGTCGAGATTACCGCCAGACTGGGCGCGCGTCTGCGCATGATCTGCGTGGAAGAGGAGATTCCGCGCCATGCGGAGGTGATCGACGAGTACCAAGACGCGAGGGACCAGGCCGATAGCTACTTCGGGCAGCTTGCCGAGCATTGCCGGGCGCGCGCGGCGATGCATTCCGTGGAACTGGAGACCGAGATTGTGCCTGGCCATGCCGTCAGGGTGATTGGCGATTTCGTCCAGGAGAATGCCATCGATCTGCTGGTAATCGGTTTCACCGGGCATTCTCGGGTCTACGAGCACATTTGGGGTGGCACGGCCCACAACCTGACAAGCACCGTGCGCTGCAACGTGCTCGTCGTCAAGTAGCGGGACAGCTCAAATGGGACCGCAAACTCCTTTCGTGGGAATGGCGAGGGAGATGCGACGCTTGAGTTTGGCGTTTAGCACTGGCGACCCGCTGCTGCTGCTGGGCCCCCAGGGAAGCGGCAAGACCAGACTCATTGAAGAAGCGCTCTCCGGCAATCGCCACGTGCTGTATATTGCCTGGGAGCCGACCCTGCATGCCGTACTGACGGCGATGGCGCGCGCGCTCATCGCTTCGCGCCACGCGAGTTTCGTCAGCCGTGCAAAGCCGGATACCGATCTGGAGGCCTGGCTCACGGCGCAAACCAGTATTCACCTCAAAGGACTCTTGTGGACTGCGGTGGAAAGCTCGCCCGTGACGATGATGTTGGACGGCATTGCGGGCGCCAGCTTCCCTACCTACCGTTTCTTGCAGCGAATCTACCATACGCCCGGAATGGCTCTTTTCGCTGCCTCGCGGGACGCTTTCAGTTTGGGTGCGCTGGCCAGGCTCTTCTGGAATCCGGCGAAGGCACTGAATGTGCCACCGCTCCATGAGCGGGACGCCGAACAACTGTTCGAGGCCGCCGCCGACCACTTCAAGCTGCGCAACCTGGACCTCGATGAGTTCCGTGAAAAAGTGCTGGAGAGTGCCCGCGGGAATCCAGGGCAGATCATTGAGATGTGCAGGCTGGCCGCCCAGCCGCAATACCATGCGGGCCGCTATATTATGTTCGCTCCACTGCGCATCGATACCGTGATGAAGTTCGCACCGTAGCGCCTACCGCTGCGTCGGCCACGGCCGCGCAATCGTTCGATCACCGGCGACCCAACTCTGTCCTGCTGGCTTCATTGCGCCCCTTCTGAATCTCTAGCGCCGCCGCAAACTCTTCCGCGACTCGCTGACAATCCCAGCGGCTTTCGGCGATGATCGGAATCCGCCACGCGGAGCCGTTCAGGTTCACTTGAAGAATGTGTCCGCTTCGGCCTGATGTCAGACCGATGCTTCGCACGGCGCCGAATGGAGCATACGACGCGATGCTGCCGTATCGCGAATATGATCCTCGCTCCCGGTCTGTAATCCAGAGCAGGCGCCTATCGGTCAGCGCCAGCAAATCGCCTGCGATCCAGTGGCGACTTGGAAGCAACCAGCCTCTGGACCGCACCTGTCTAGGTGGTTGGAAAACGTGCATCAGAACGATCTCTCCGGAGTCCAGTTCCAGCGCTAAGGCGTTGCCGAATTTGATGTCAAGGCCGACTCCGGGATGGGCCTCTGAGTTCACGCGCGTCCGGGCGCCGCGCAGCAGTTTGTCCTGGAGATGGCCCATGAACCGAAGGACCGGTGGGAAGCCGCGGGTATTGTAGCGGACAGTGTAATCGAATCCGGGTCCCGTGAAACGGAGCCACCCTTTCAGGAGCATATGCCCCGATTCGACCGAAGAGATCTGCTCCATTGTGCATCGGGAAGGCGGCTCCCCTGTGCTCGGGTGAGAAACGAGATACAGCGCACTGCCCTTCAGGAGCAGGATGCGGGGCGGATATGACCATCGCCCGAACCAATCGGAATCGCCGCGGGGCAGGAAGAGCCCAGTCTCAAAGCCGGCCAGGGAAGTCGGCAGGTCAAAATCAGGCGGACAATCTTCTGTCGAACGAAGCTCGAAAGCTACGATGTACTGTCGGGAATCAATTGCTGGCCACTCTCCCATAAACTCGATGCCCGCTCACGCAGCCGTCCCCGGCGCATTCTCCTGCTCCGCGTCTTCCGGAGCGGTGACGGCGAGAGCCGCGAGATCATTTCGCAGAGCTTGGTCGTCCTCAACGCCAGTTTTGTTTGCCGCCAGACGGTCCAAGTGTGCCCGGTAGGCATCGGCGTAGCTGTCAAAGCGCTCCTGCAATTCGGTGAAGGTCTTGCGCACCCAGGCCTGAAGCACGCGCGCATAGATCCCAACGGCGTCCGTAATCTGCTTCCCGGCTTGAGATCTGATCCTTCGCTCCACTCGCGCAGTTGCCCACCGGCGGCCCAACAGTGAGGCCGCCGCACTCGGGCCCACTTCAATTTCGAGGTTGCCCAAATCGAAGCGCGGCATGTTCTTCAGTACATCCAGTAGCTCATCCTGCTCGGGCCTGTTCTCGAGTTCGAGCGCCATGGCCGTTTTTGCAAGCACGCTCCCGGCGTTACCGGCCACCTCCTGAATAGCGGACGAGATCTGCGCCGCCCTTTCCGCGGCAGCCTGTTCCAGCTTGCTTTGGATGAGGCCTTCGCCTGTTGCGCTTGCACCCGAGTCCCAAGCATCAATCAGATTGTTGGCGGCTGTCCTAACAAAGCCATCCGCACACTCACGAAGTGCGTCGGTCGCATCGAGGCACTCCGTCCGCGCCTGCGCAATCTTGCCGGCGGCTGTCCTGAGCTCTGTCTCCAAGGCCCGCAAACTGCTCACGTCGATTCCGGCCTCGGTGTGTTCGTCAGGCCCCGAACGCTTCAGTTGGATCTTGAGTGCCGCCTCCACACCAAGACGAAGCGCACCGATCTTCCGGTTCAGCGACTGCCGCGCGAGTTCCGCGTGATGATCGTAAAGTGGAAGGATTTCGGTGTCGAGCCATTGTTCGAGGAGGTCGCTGCACTCGGACTTGATGCTGATCGCATGCACGGGCAGTTCAAAACCGAGATCTGAACGAATATGCTCGCCGACGTATTGAAGCGCGCGCTCCCGATCCGCAGGCGCTAACAAATCCGCCTTGCTCAACAGCACGGACGCGGGGATGCCTGCATCGCAGAGCGTCTGAACCGTCGCCAGATCGTCCTGCGTGAGAGTTGACCCGGCATCGATCAGCACGACTCCCAAATCGCATCGGGGAAGATAGGCCTTGGTTTCCGCGGCACCAGAAGTGGCAAGCGACCCAAGACCCGGCGTGTCCACATAGACAACACCTTCCCGAAGCCGTTGCGCCGGCAACTCCACGACAATTCGGGTTACGTGCTGGGCGTTCGCGGGATTGTGCTGCTCCGTAACGAACTCCGCAAGCCGCTCAATGCCGAATTGCTCTGGCTTCCGGTCGGCGAACCAGGCAGTTGCGCGCGGTTCGGGGCCGTAAGCCAGGCGCGTCGGAACGGCCGTGATCGGGTTTACGCCCACCGGCAGCAGATCCTGCCCGACAATGTGGTTCAGCAGAGACGATTTTCCGGAACTGACCCTGCCAAAAACAGCGATTTCCAATGCATTCGTTTCTAACCGGTCGATGATGGTCGCTAGTGCAGGCCGAAACTCGACCAGGCCGCGTTGGTTGATCGCTCGCTCGAGCGCTTTGACCAGCGCGAGGTCGCTGCCTGCCTCTTCCAAACGTTGCAACCGCTTCTCCAGGTCGGCGGACTGGCCCTGCGCCAGGTACGAATCCAACCTGGAGATGATGCCCTGCATTTCATCGACGAGCCCGGCCATCTCGATGGCCGCGGTCTCCGCCAATGCTCCGTATCCGGCCATACGCTTCGGACGACACTCATCGAAAGCAATATCTGCAAATCCGAGAGTGACGCGAATGGAGTGGACCGACCCGATATGCGGTGCGGGAATCGGAACAGCCTGACTATCCAGGATGCGAACCAACTGGGCGCGCATCCTGGCGATGTAGTCCTGGACGACCTTGGCTCGTGCTGGCGAGATATCCGGCTTGAACTTAGGGAATGGAGACTTCGACTGCGATGCGACGAGGGTCGCCTCAATTTCGGAAAGCAGCTTGTCGGCATACTGGCAACTCGTCAGGAGATGCAGTCGCTGTGACGAATTGAGGTGGCCGAGTTCCCGCGCGTCGTCCATCGTGCTCACAACCCTGATGACCTCTTTGTAGGAGTCATCTTCCCCGAGGGGCGGTTGTGGCGAACTCCAACGCCTGAATTCATTATGGCCGAAGCCTGAGAGCCGGTCAACGCGATATCCCGGATAGCCCAGACAACCTTGAAAGCACGCTATAATTCAGTTTAGACCGTTGGTGATGGAGCCCACCATCAACCGTCTCGAGCCTGTCTCGGGAATGATTGCTCCTACTTGTGAGGAGCTATGTTACTGAGAACACAAGGCATCCACCCCGGAACAAACGGCACAGCCCATTTCTCGGATTCCAGCGAGCGATCCGCACAAGTGCTCTTCCACTCTCCGCTGCAGCAAGCCCTGGACTTGGCGGCAGATGTGGCTGCGCGGTACGAGATTTCCGCGCTTTCCAGCCTGCTCGCGAGCGCACGAGCATCGGTGGGGCAAGACGAAATCAGCGTCGCCGTGCTGGGACGATTCAAGGCCGGCAAGAGTAGTTTCCTGAACCATTTCATCGGGCGCAACGTCCTTCCAGTCGGCGTCGTGCCGGTTACGGCTGTGGTCACGGAAATCCGGTACGGCGCCCACGAAGAGGCACGAGTTTATCACCGGGATGGCCGCGACCCGGAGGTTCCCCTCGACCAGATCGGCGGCTACATCTCCGAGAAGGAAAACCCCGAGAACACCAAGCAGGTCGCCCTAATTACCGTGGAACTGCCGGAATTGCGGCGATTTCGCGGCCTGAAGTTCGTCGATACGCCCGGTCTGGAAAGCGCGCTTTCTCATAACACCCAAACATCGTTGGACTGGTTGCCAAATGTGGGACTCGCGTTGGTGGCGGTCAGCGTCGACCCGCCTCTTTCTCAGCGTGATATCGATCTGCTGAAGAGCCTTTACCAGTTCACGCCGAAGGTCGCGGTGCTGCTGACCAAGGCCGATCTCCTGAGCGCACCGGAACTCGATGAAGTCGTCGAGTATGTACGCGCCCAGCTTGCCAAGAGTCTTCCGGGAACGCCTCAGGTCTTTCCTTATTCCACGAAGCCCGGCTTTGAGCGGTTGCGTCTGGCGCTTGAAGCCGAACTGGTCAGCGGAACATTGGAACACCTCGCCGAAGAGCGCGAATCCATCCTCGTCCGGAAAATGGACACCCTCCTACGGGAGTGCGGGGACTACCTGACCCTGAGTCTGAGGTCGGCTGAGATCGTCCAGTCGGACCGCCAGGCGCTGAAGCAGCAGGTAATCGGCGAGAAGGAAATCGTTGACGAAGTGAAGTCGGCAGTCCGCCTAGTGGTGCAACATGCCGCGGCTGGAACGCGGTCCATGGTCAGCCTCCAGCTTGAGAAGCACCAGAACGATCTGGAGCACGCGCTGCTCGAAGCCTTCGAAAGTGAATTTCCGAAATGGACCCACAGCCTTGCGACGATGCTTTCTTCCTTCGAAGACTGGCTCGCAAGCGCCTTGCGCGATGAGCTTACCGTTCTTTCGATCCGGGAACGCGGTTCGTTCCTGGCGCCTCTCTACAAAGTACAGAAGCAGGCATTCCGCGCGCTTCAACAATTTCGCGACCGCTTGTCGGATCGCACCTTGCATGCGTTCGGCGTCCCGTTGCGCACAACGGAAACCGAGATTAATGTTGTGGAGCCCAAGACACCCGATATCAGAATCGGCCGAGTGTTCGACCGGAGTTGGGATTTGCTATCGCCCATTCTACCGGTTTGGCTCATCAGGGCGGCCGTTCACCGTCATTTTGCACGCACCATCTCCTATTTGGTTTACACGAACCTTAGCAGGCTCAGCACGCAGTGGGAAGAGAGCATCAATGGCGCGCTGTGGGATGTTGAGAGGGAGTCCCGGCGACGCCTGGAAGAATTGCTGGGCACGGTGGAACGGCTTGTAGAGAGCAGCAGCAATGAAAGTGCGCCGCAACTCCGCGCGGATCTGGAACGGCTGGAGCAGGCGCGGAAATCTCTGCTTGGGGAGACCAGGAGTTGATTCGGTACTTGTTGGTGGTGATTGGAGGCGGTACGGGGGCCTTGGCGCGGTACGTAGCGGCGTCGGCGATCATGACACGGTTCGGCGGAAAGTTTCCGCTAGGTACGCTCGTCATCAATGTCACTGGGTCGTTCTTGATCGGCTTCCTGATGACCATGCTCACCGAACGGTTCAAGCTCGATCCGAATTGGCGGCTCTTGCTGGTTGTCGGGTTTTTGGGCGGGTACACCGGTACACTACCTTTTCGAGCTTTGAATGGGAGACGTACTCATCGGTCCGGGACGGCGGGCTCTGGACTGGGATGCTCAACGTCGTTTCGAGCGTTATGCTTGGGTACGTAGCGGTCACGCTTGAGTCGGTGTTGGCCCGGCGCTAGCGATTGCGGGAGGAGTTGGTATGCTCCAGAAGGGTACGGCCAAGAAGGTCACTATCTTCATCAATGAGGATACCCAACACC
>Ga0182014_10008397_pt1 | contig 10582 bp, 6 predicted proteins | sample 612S2DmetaG_FD_120489 | JGI IMG/M metagenome (GOLD analysis project Ga0182014, IMG submission 120489) | Permafrost microbial communities from Stordalen Mire, Sweden - 612S2D metaG | ecosystem: Environmental > Terrestrial > Soil > Wetlands > Permafrost | place: Sweden: Stordalen | collected...
CGACGGTTTTGAATCTTTCGCCCCAACAAAACGGGGACTTTCTAATGAGGATTGTTCGCGGACGTATCCGTCAGGACTCTTCGCTAACTTCGTAATCGGCAAGTTTTCAACGAATTCTGAATCTGCACCTTCCATATCTATAGGGCATGTTTCAGCGTCGCGCGTGTACTCGGTTATTGCCTTGAAGCTTGATAAATCTTCGTGCTGATTAATTCGTGCGTCAACTGGGTCTTGTCGCTAGCGCTCGAGGCCTAGGCAAGCCGTTACCTTTATATTCAGCACGGTTCTGAGAGCTAGGAGACGTTGGCTGTGGATTGTGCTTCAACAAGATCACAAAAGAGCGGAAGGTCATTTAGTTCTCGAGTCCGCGTCACCGCGAGTTCGTAAGGGTTACTGGCGATGACGCATTCTCTTGATTGGTACTAGGTTGCGCACATGAATGTCAGGGCACTTTCGATGAAGGCGGCCACTTTACTCACCATCTTCTTTCTTGCCCTTGGCGGCGTGATCGCTGTCGCATCACCAGTGTCGGCGGCGACCATCAGCCAGGTCTCGCCGACCGCCAACACCGTCACGGTGGACGGATCGAGCACTTTCACCGACCAGTTGAACGTGACTGGCAACACCGGCACCATGAACTATGCCGCCACTGGCGGGGACACCACGCATTTTCTGGTGAGCAGCACGGGCAAGGTGACGACGAGCGGCCTCTTGGCCGCGGGCAGCTACTCCTTTTCCGGCACGGACGGCGACACAAGCAGTGACACCGGCATCTGGAACTACACGCTCACCGTCACGATTAGCCAGGTCTCGCCGACCGCCAACACCGTCACGGTGGACGGATCGAGCACTTTCACCGACCAGCTGAACGTGACTGGCAACACCGGCACCATGAACTATGCCGCCACTGGCGGGGACACCACGCATCTTCTGGTGAGCAGCACGGGCAAGGTCACGACGAGCGGCCTCTTGGCCGCGGGCAGCTACTCCTTTTCCGGCACGGAAGGCGACACAAGCAGTGACACCGGCATCTGGAACTACACGCTCACCGTCACCGCTTCGACGATCGCCCAAGTTGGGCCGCTGACAGGTCTCACATTGGTGGACGTATCGAGTGTGTTCACCGACCAGCTGCAGGTCAATGGCAACAATGGCGCCGTGACCTATGCCGCCACAGGCGGGGACACCACGCATCTTCTGGTGAGCAGCACGGGCAAGGTCACGACGAGCGGTTTCTTAGCCGCAGGCCGCTATTTACTCTCTGGCACCGACCTCGACGCGAGTGGCGACACCGGCGTCTGGAGTTACACCCTCAACATCAACTCGCAGCCTTCGACAGGGGGTGGCACGATCAAGCAGACGTCCTCCGTCTCGGGTGCTACAACCACGGAGGCGTCAGCGTCCTACGTGATTGGTCCGATCGTTGTTGACAACGCCGTTGGAACGGTGACCTATGTCACGACGACCTCGAGTGGAGGGCTCAGCGTCAGCCAAAGTGGTGATATCACGACGTCAGGCACGTTGGTAGCTGGGATCTATACCGTCTCGGGCACGGATAGTGACTCCAGCGGTGACTCCGGCACATGGACGTACTCGCTCACGGTTAGTAACATCACAACGTACGCCGTGACGTTCAGCGCCAATGGTGGCACTGGCACCATGGCGGTGGAGAGTGAGAACACGCCGACTGCGTTGGCGCTCAACTCGTTCAAGCGCAGTGGATATACATTCAAAAAATGGAGCACCGCCGCCAACGGCACCGGGTCGATCTACGCGGACGGTTCAACCTATCCTTTCACTTCGTCAACGACTCTCTACGCCCAGTGGACGGTCGTCAAGGTCGTCAAGGTCGTCAAGAAAGGTAAGGGAATCAAGAAGCCAGCGGCGCATGTCGTGAGGTTCAACGCCCATGGCGGCACCGGGTCGATGGCGACCGAAAAGGACACGGTCCCAACTGGGCTGACGGCCAATCGATTCACGCGCGGCGGTTACTCGTTCGTGCAGTGGAACACCGCCGCCAACGGATCCGGATCGAACTTCGCGAACGGCGCTCTCTTCCCCTTCACGTCGTCCACCACCCTTTACGCCCAGTGGAAGGCTTCACCAAGCTACGTCGTGAGGTTCAACGGCCATGGTGGCTCCGGGACAATGGCAGCGGAAAGGGGCAAGGTGCCAGCCGCGCTGACACCCAATCGATTCACGCGCAGAGGGTTCACTTTCACCCGATGGAACACCGCCGCCAACGGATCCGGATCGAACTTCGCGAACGGCGCTCTCTTCCCCTTCACGTCGTCGACGACCCTCTACGCCCAATGGAAAGCAAAGAAGGTGGTAGCTGCCAAGCCAGCAGTCGATGCAGTGGTGACGTTGGGCAAATTCGCAGCCAAGTCCTCGATCCTTTCAACTGCGCTCCAAACGCAGGTCAGCAATCTCGCGAGGGAGATCAAGGCGAATAGGGACACCAACATCGCGTTGGTTGGTTACGGTGACACCCTGTTAGCGGCAAATCAACTGAATGAGTCGGCATGGGCGGCGAATTTCTCGTTGAGCGAGCATCGGGCAACCGCTGTGGAGGCGTTCCTGGAACAGCAACTGAAGACTCTCGGCGTGACTGGCTACACAATCTCGGCACTTGGAAATGGGACAGCCAACCCCGGAGCTTCGAGTGCAACCGCGGCGGAGAAAGCAAAGAACGGCAAAGTTATTGCATCGCTTACATAGTCCTCCGGCATCGAGATTGGTATTCAAGTAGACCGAGTGAGGTCGCGGCGAATGAGCGCGGCACCTTGAGGGACGAGGGGTGATCAAATCTGACGGTCGGCTCAGGAACTAGTCCGAGGTCCGGATGGAGTTCGAGGCAATGAGCGAAAAACTTCACGAAAGTTCGGATCTCGCCGAAATTGACGACCATGCAGTTGGATGGCATCGGGTCTCAGGGTGAGTGCTGGGTCGTCCGTTCGCGTCCAAGCACCGTTTTTGATGAATGTTGACGAGACTGTTCACGTAGTTGATTACTTACGCAGTCCGAATATTCGAACAACTGCCTGAGTTGGAAAATTGAACCGCCGCCAAAACGTTGTAACTGCCTTTTCGGTCCAGCTCTTGCCGCGGACGGTAATGAGGTGCAGTGCGATCCTTCGACCCTAAGTGAGTTGATGGAGGACGGCCGGCAATCGGCCCAGCACCATGAGCTGGATGAAGTCATGGCAATTGGTCGCTGCGCACAATGGCCAATCGTACTAAGCCAACTGGATGGCTAGCGTCTCAATGAATACGGGATGAGATAGTCGCCAATGACTTAATGGATATCGAACACGCGAATGCTGAGATTTACTTTGATGTACCGGGGTTCCAGAACCACCGAATCAATAACCGCGCGAGTGACTTTCCAGAAGTCACACAGGAGACCTGGAAGGTGTGGGGGTCCCCGCAGAACTACTAGACCTTGAGGCGGTTGATCGACGCTGCATACCATCTAGGGCGCTTCTCCCGAGCCACCTAGTCGTTACTGCGTTCAACGTGCTTGCCATTTTCGCGACGCGCCCTAATACGATTGCGCACGAATGACGCGAACGATTGATCGCCGAACCTGTCCCTCCGGGTCTGCCTCAGGCTCACTCTCAGGGTCAATCCTGGCGAGAGGAGGAGCGCCAGGGAGAGAGCGCTCAGCATGCCCAAATAGTTGTGGCGAGTTCGAGCTTCGTGGGCGTAGCGAATTGCCTTTTCTGTCCGACCAGCAAGAATGAATGACATGCCTTGACGTATTGCCTGCACGTTTTCGGTCTCCCCACGAGCCTCCGCCGCGAAGAGATGTTCTCTAAGGATCATTTTTCGCTCCGCGCCTCCCGCAGTCGTTGGCGACGTATTTGAACTGTGTCTGCGATACTCAGTTAACACCTCGGGCAAGAAGCGAACCGTGCTCTCTCGAGCAATTTTGTAGAGAAGATCAAGATCCTCGCAGAGGGTAAGGAGCGGGCTGAATCCACCCACTTCCTCGATGAGCGACTTCCTGATCATCGTTGAGGAGAGCAAAATCTCTCCATCGTCTCGGAGGAAATCGCGATACTGAGATTCTTTCGATAGCCCCGCGCCGGTAACCGCTCCTTCGTCGTCGATGTAACAGAACTGCGTGTGACAAAGACCGATGATCTCGTCACTCATTGCTTCAACTTGCGCCAGGAGTCGATCGGGCAACATTCGATCGTCGTCGTCAAGAAGAGCGACAAGCTCTGACTGGGCGTGTTCAATTCCGACGTTCCGGGCAATGGATACGCCCCGGTTGCGCTGTTGAAAGACTCGTACCCGCGAATCAGCTTGCTCGATATCAGAAAGATCGTCCTCGCATCCGTCTAGGACAATGACGATCTCCCAGTCCGTCAGAGTTTGCGACTGCACTGAGGCGACGGCCTCACGGAGGAACCTGCCGCCGCGGAAACTTGGAATCACGACGCTTACAGTGGGCATGCTCCCTCTCATAACTTTCAGGCGGAGCCGAGAGAGTCGGGCCGCAATTCGTTTAGAATTCTATCGTGATTCGCTCGAAACCGCCCTTCCAGAGCGAGCAGGTCTTCTGATTCGATTGAGTCGTAGAGGTCAGCCTCAAGTTTGATCGATGGCACATAGTCCAGCGCCTCATGAATGTGCCGGTTGTTGAATCAGTCGACTAGTTGATTGCGTCCCTCTTGACGTGTTCGACGTTGCGCCAGGGATCTTGACGATGAAGGAGTTCGGTCTCGACTCTTGACTGGGTCTTTCTATTTCTTGACTTGGCGATCATCAGCTTGGACCCGAGGAACTGACTCGGAGTATTCATTGGACCGTGAATCACACGACAGGAATCAGGTTGTTCTCGCGCGTGCTCGACAGTTGCGACTCGTGCCTGCGGTGGTTGTATGGTCAGTGACTGGGGCGGGCTGTTGTCGGCACGAGCAGACCCGTCGGTACCTGGGCGAAGGAGATTCTGAAGATGTCGATTGATCCGACGACAACGGCGGTGGTGCTCATTGAGTATCAGAACGACTTCACATCCGAAGGTGGTGTGCTCCACGGCGCGGTTGAACCGGTCATGGCTAAGACGGGCATGCTGGAAAAGACCCGTGACGTAGTGGATGCGGCGCGCCGGGCTGGGGTCACCGTCATGTACGCTCCCATCTCGTTCCACGAGGGATATAACGAGATCAGTTCGCATCCGTACGGGATCCTCAAGGGTGTCGTGGACGGGAACGCGTTCATAAAGGGAACCTGGGGCGCGGCAATTGTGGACGAGTTGACGCCGCAGGACGGCGACATCGTTATCGAGGGCAAGCGGGGACTGGATACTTTCGCCAGCACGAATCTCGACTTCATCCTTCGCAGCAAAGGAATCAGCACCATCGTGCTGGGAGGTTTCCTCACGAACTGCTGCGTCGAGTCGACGATGCGATCGGGTTACGAGAATGGCTACCGGGTCATTACCCTGAACGACTGCGTCGCCGCGACCTCGGTTGAAGAGCATGAGAACGCGCTCACTTACGACTACCCGATGTTCTCCCAGCCAATGAGTTCGGTCGAGTTCATTGGAGAACTCGCGAAGTCGTGAGCACCAGCGCTCCGGCAACACAGCGTGCGGTGCCGGCATGGATCTGACACGTCGCCCACGACCGCGGGCGGCGCCGAGCGAAAACTAATCCTCGAAGAGCATCTCCATGCGGCGAAGGCCCGCGAAGAAAGAGAGCACATTCGGACGGTCCATCACGGATTCTCGTACATTATGACGGGGCGTACGGAGCTAGCCATTCGACGCGCGCACGAGTCGCGAGTGCAGGTCGACCGACTCGGCATGATTCGGGCTCTCGGGGTCGCCCTTGTTCTCTTACCGCAGGTCACGATAAAGGTGAGCGTTCGTCAGACACAACGTGACAGGCTGGCCGGACACGCCTTACGCGCTGCTGAGCGTTCTTGCACGGAGATGCGCGAAGATGCGCGAAGATGCGCGAAGATGCGAGTGCGTAAGTAACCACGCAACTTACTCCCGTCGGCTCCATGCGAGGACGTTTCGCTTGGTCTTCGAGAGGTGAAAGAGAACCTTTTGGTAGAGATAAATTCGAAAGAATCTCCGTACGGCAAATTTGGCAATGTACACGTATTTGTTGCCGATGTCGAAGTTCTCCTTCACGAACTGTTCGTGCTTCAGTATGAATCGCCAGTTGTTCGTGACCGTCCACCGCTCGTAGCGTAAACCGGCAACGGCGTGAACGCCTCCTCGATCATCGGTGATCTCAAAGTTGAAACAGATCGCATGCGGGCAGCAGAAGAGCTTGTAGCCGAGTTCTCGTGCACTTAACTGAAAATCGGTTTCCTCTCGCCAGAAGTTCCCTTCATATCGTTCATCGAAGCGGACATGGCGAAACACGGACGTTCTAGCGAGCACCGGACTCGCCACGATGGGTTCTTCTGCGTCATCGATGATTCTCATGCTCGTTTCGACTTCAATTGTCCTCATATTCACGTAGGGACCACGGAGCCGGTCGGTTCTTTCTATCGATTGCACGGCGGTTTCGGTGTCTCTGCGAAAGATGTTTCTCCCACAAATGATGTCGGCGCCGTCTTGTGCCATGTGGGTGGAGAGAGTTTTCAAGAAGTCAGTCGTTAACTCGAGATCGTCCTCGCCAATGAAAATGTAGTCACATCGCGCGGCGTCGATTCCTCGATTCTTCGCATACGGAATACCCCTGTTGACACCATTGTCCAAGTAGCGGACGGTCGGATTGGTGGTGCAGTAGGCCTCTAAGAATTCAAGAGTGCCGTCGGTGCTCCCGTCGACCACGACGATGATCTCCTTAACCTCGTCTTGCATGAGGAACGACGGGAGCACTCGCTGTAGATATGTCAGCCGGTCTTTAGTGGGAATGATTATCGATACGTCCATACTGGTTACATATCCTCCATAGCGAAGTTGTGGCGAACACCAACAAATATTCCGCCTCCAACGAACAAGACGAAATTGACGACCTCGCCGTAGACCCAGCCAAGGGCCATCCCGGTCAAATTATGTGCGAAGAAGAGGCAGTAGAAGATGACGACGGCTGCATTAAGAACATTGACAACGGTGATGTACATCACCTTTCTGTAGAGCTGCAGTACGGAGCCGGTTATGTAATTCGCAACGCCGACGAGCGCGAATATTGTCATGAGTCGCAGAATATGCTCGGCGGAAATGTAATTACCATGAAAGAGCCGCAAAATAAAAGACGCGAAAATGAACACCGCAGCCGCTAGAGGGATTAGGAGGCCATACATCGTGGCCGACGCCTTCTTCAAGAAATGGGTGATGGTTCCTCTGGCGTTCGCCATTTCCGCAAACATTGCTTGGTTAATAGACGCACTCACCATCAGCAGGAAATTGATGATCTGCATGGCCACGTACCATAAAGCTCCTGGCACCGGTCCCAATTTGGCGACAACGATGATGGGCAGCACGCTCGTGGGAAGCCCGCCAATGAGGTCTGAGGCGTAACTACCGATTGCGAATTGCCATTTGCCCTCCATGCTCTCTCGCGATGGTTTCACTCGAAACTCAAATCCGTGTTTCATGGTTAAGAGGAAAACTGACACGATGATCGCGACGATTGCGCCCGCCAATTGGGCGCTGAAGATTCCAATAAAACCTGATCCGATTACAAATATTGGAAAGATCAGTCTTGTAACGCTAAAGAGCGAACTTTCGATCAAGGTTCCCGATGACTTTCGAATCGCAATGAACGCATTGTCGAAAAGATTCTTCACCGACATGAGCAGCACAGTGGCGATGAAAATCACAACGGTCAACGAATTGGCATGCTTGATACCGAAGGTTCGTAAAAAGAAGCTCATGCCAACTCCACACAGCACGGCCGCTCCAAGCGTGAGCAGGAGTTTGGTGACGAGGTCCTGTGACTTATTCTCTGATCGTCCGAGAAACCTGACCATCGTTCGGTTCATTCCCAAATTCGAGAGTGCGGTGGCGACGCCGAGGGCTCCCATGAGCGAGGTTGAATAGCCGAAAGCCTGTTGGCTGAAGAGGTGCGCACAGATGATCACAAAGAAGAATCCGGTGACGGTCGAGAAGCCCATATTCACCAGTAGGAACAATGAATTCCGGTAGAAACTATCGCGGACGGCGTGTTTGTAGACGCTTCTTACATACGCAGCGATGGTTCGGGCGTCATGAAATTCCACGGTCGATCAATTCTCTTGAAAAGAAGATGAAGTCGTCAATGCGGAGATTTCTCGCGTGAGGGTTCGGAATCGTGGCCAAGATGCGTCCAAGAGGCTTTGGGAATCCGCCAATGGAATGAAGGTGCGCCCCAACGAACTCCAGGATCGCCCTGCCATGGTCATCGAATAACTCTGTAAACCCATATCTCTCCAGAGCGTCGATGACGCCGATTTAATTGATACAAGAGCGCCTCGCCAATGACGAAGCCATCGATCCGTCTCTGCAATCGTAGCGAGCATGGTTCTACGACGGCGTCTTAGCCTCAATCCACGGTGGATCTCGCGTAGATGGTCAATTTCGACCAGTCCGCGAAAAAGGTATCCTTCTTTTCAGGTGAAACCTGGTGTGTAGAGACTCTAATTTTCCCTGATGAGGATACCCGTTTCTCGCTTGATCAGCCCTTCAGAGCGGTAATTTCACGGTGGATCCACGTTTAGATTACAGCACGTCCAGACGAAGAGGAGGCTATGGAGAAGTGCGATTTCGTGGTTGTACGGTAGCCTCAATTCCGACGACGCGAGACCGACCACCATGTCAAGTGCCGACGCCACTGAGGCGGGTTCAGTGACACGATCAGATGAAAGAGGGGGCATGAACACTCATCGGCTCCGAATTCTGGCGATTGGAGACACGTACCCGTGGCCTGCACGGGACGGTTATCGCATACGATTCTCTTCCATTCTCATCGCGTTGAGTGAGATTGGCGACGTTGATGTGTTTGTGGGTGGCTACGAAGGCGCTGAAGTTGGAACTCCTCCGCCCAACGTCGTGCACCGCGAAGCAGTCCTGACGGTTCCCTCGCTCAACCCCTCGACAACGTTAGCTTTGCGAACGGTAGTGAGCTCTACGCCCAGTCGCATTCTTTGGCGTCGATGGGATGAGGCTCGCTCCGATCTCCACAACTTTGTTCGCGGCCGTTACGACGTGGTCTGGTACTCGCATGCTGACGTTTACGTCGCGTTGGGGGACGAGGCATTCGGTCCGGCTGTTGTCGACCTTGACAATCTGGAAAACAATGTCCTGCGAGCGACCTATTCTCTCTCGTTGATTACGTCAACGCCCGTAGTCGGCACCATCCGGCTTTCGCGTCCCAATCTGGCCATGCTCGCAAAGTGGTTGCGCAACCGTCGTGACCGTCCGATGTGGTCTCGACTTCAACGTTCGATTGCCCGCCACGCAGTAGCAACAGCGGTGTGCAGCGAAGTGGATGCAATGCGGCTGGACGCATCGAGCGTTGTCGTCATTCCAAACGGCTACTCAGATCCAGGTCCACCGATGAATGCGGTCCCGAACTCGCTAATCGTGGTGATGGTTGGTCTCTTTAACTATCAGCCGAACCTTGACGGGGCGACGTGGTTTGTAAATGAAGTTCTTCCCGAACTTCGTCGATTGGTTCCAGACGTACGAGTTCGACTTGTGGGACGCCACGATGAGCGGTTACCAAGCGTCGCGTCCGCTCCGGGGGTCGAGATCGTCGGTGAGGTCGCTGACCTTGGTCCAGAACTGCGAAGTGCTCGATGTGCGGTGGTTCCCCTCCTTAGCGGCAGCGGGACCAGAATCAAGGTGTTAGAAGCCCTCGCGAATGGGATACCGCTCGTGACAACCCACATTGGCTGCGAAGGATTTGAGCTGGTTGATGACGTTCACGCCCTTATCCGGAACGAACCACTCGACTTTGCGAGTGCATGCGCTCGAGTTCTTACGGATGACGCGCAGTGCCTAAACCTGAGCAATAGCGGACGACGTTTCTTCGTTGAAGGATATTCCAGCACGGTCATCGGTGAGAAAATTCGCCAGCTGGCCCTTGATGTCGCTCGAATGAGTGCGGCTCCCTAATCCTGTCGATTGCCAGTCTTTGGGGACCACTTCGTTGCCAGCAGCATGGGACCACTTCGGGTCCGTTGCAACCAGCCTTGTTGACTATCTAAGCCTCAATCCACCGTGACGGCGGGATGATCCGCCGATTCGTCACCGAGTTCCCCGTTTTCAAGTCGAGCCAACAGCACTTTCGGCGATTGCCTGACACGGGAGTCTGTTGAGCAGCAGTTTCGAGAAAGTTTGTAACTTGTTCGCTTCGGAAGTCGCCGGGTGTGCCGCAAACGACCTCAAGACCGACCGGTCAGGTCTGGAGTTACGGTGGATTCAGGCTTAGAGGACGGGAACGCCAGTTGGCGCGTCTTCTGGTTCGTCCAACACCCAATCGATAATGGACTCGACCTCGTGTGCCGGAACAGCGGGTGAGAAGAGGAAGCCCTGACCGAGTTCACAGCCCAAGCGACGTAGGCGGCGTAACTGTTGCTGCGTTTCAACCCCTTCGGCGAGCACGATCATGTTCAGCTTCTGACC
>Ga0182014_10008398_pt1 | contig 10582 bp, 6 predicted proteins | sample 612S2DmetaG_FD_120489 | JGI IMG/M metagenome (GOLD analysis project Ga0182014, IMG submission 120489) | Permafrost microbial communities from Stordalen Mire, Sweden - 612S2D metaG | ecosystem: Environmental > Terrestrial > Soil > Wetlands > Permafrost | place: Sweden: Stordalen | collected...
CCGGTCGGAGCGGGTCAAGGTGGACACGACCCCCCACGACCTCACCGAGTGCCTCGCCAACTGCGTCGCCGAGGGCGCGCGCAAGCTGGAGTACGCGAGCGTGCAGAAGATGCTGCTCGACACGGACGTGTTCCGCTTCTCGTCGACGATCGGGACCAACTCGATCATCCAGCGCAGCGGTCCGAGGATCGGCCTGCTCGTCAGCGCGGGTGCTCTCGACAACCTCTACGGAGAAGGCGACTCAACGTTGTACGACTTCCTGCTGCGCCGCGAGCTGGTCGCCGAGGTCGCCGACCCGTTCGACAGCACCGAAGTGCGTTCGCACATCCGCCGGCTGCTGGTCGGGGGAGCGAGGATTCTCGTCGTCAGCTTCGCGGGGTCCGAGGACGACGCGTCCGCGGAGGAGGCCGTGAAGAAGGTGGTAACGACCGAGTATCCGCGCCACTACCTTGGAGCCGTGCCCTGCCTGCTCGCCTCCGAGGTGACGCCGCGCCCCGGCGCCGAACTGCGCACGGCGACCGCGGTCACCAACGCGTATCTCCACCCCGACATGGTCCGCTTCCTCTACAAGGCGGACGAGGACCTGCGCTCCGAGGGATTCGCGCATCCCCTGCTCATCGTGCACGCATCGGGAGGCGTCGCGCGCGTCGCCAAGACGCGCGCGATCGAGACCTATAACTCCGGGCCGGTCGGCGGTGTCTACGGCGCCGCGAGGATCAGCGCGCTCTACGGCCTCCAGCACCTCGTCACGATGGACGTCGGGGGAACCTCCACGGACGTGGCGGTACTGGCTGCCTCGCTGGTGCCGTTCGACGCGCACCCGAGGGTGGGCGGCGTCGCCGTCCACGTGCCCATGGTTCGAGTCGACGCGGTCGGCGGCGGCGGCGGTTCCATCGCCGGGCACGGCGACGGCGGCTACACCGTGGGACCCGAATCTGCCGGCGCGTCCCCTGGTCCGGCGTGCTACGGACTCGGCGGGCAGCGCGCGACCGCGACGGACGCGGAACTCGTCCTGGGCCACCTCGACGCGGACTGGTTCCTCGGCGGACGCCGACGGCTCGACCTCGCCCGTGCTCGCACGGCCGTCGAGAAGGTCGCCGGCGGCGATACTCCCGAGGACGCCGCGTGGGCGGTGCACCGAGCCCTCGTGAAGGTGGCCGCCGACAAGGTTCGCTCGATGGTCGAGGAGAGCGGCACGCCGGCCGGCGAGTTCACGCTCCTGGCCTTCGGCGGCGGCGGCGGCCTGTACGGGGCGGAGGTCGCGGAGTCGTGCGGCATCCCCCACGTCCTCTCGTTGCCGCAGTCCTCGGTGTTCTCGGCGTTCGGGATCTCGGGGATGGACCTGTCGCAGGTCTACGAGCTGCGTCCCGGCGCCGACCTGCCGGCGCAGATCGGCACGGCGGTCGCGCGGGCCGCGCTCGACGCCGCCGGCGAGGGCAGTGACCCCGCGACGCTCCAGTACCAGATCGAGGTGGACGGCGACTCCGGCCAGCGGGTGCTCGCCTACGACGGCTCGACCACACCGCCCGCGGCGCTGGCGAGCGACGTCACCGCCGTGAGGCTTCGAGCCACCGCTCCGATGCCGCATCCAGAACTCACCAAGTCGGCGCTCGAGGGCGCCGACCCCGCCAAGGCCCGCAAGGGCGAGCGGTCGGTCGCGCGCTCGGGCGCCACGAGCGAGGTGCGGGTGTTCGACCGCGACCTGCTGCGGCCCGGGAACACCATCGACGGACCGGCGCTCGTCGATGCCTCGGACACCACGATCCTCGTTCCGGCCGGAGCCGTGCTCCACGTCGACGAGTACCTGGGCATTCGCATCGACCTCGAGGCCAGCGCAGGGGGGACTCAATGACGACCGTCCGGATTACCGAGTATCTCGACATCGATCTCGAGACCGAGCAGTGGGTGTGCCACGTCTGTGGCCACGTGCTGATCTCGGCGCGCGAGAACTACAAGAAGGGGTGCCTCGTCTACGAGCGAGACCCCAAGGAGATTTTTCCGCCCATCTACAAGACCGGTGAGTTCCGGCTCACGACCGTCGAAGGGTACGGGGTCTTCGTCGAGTTCTACTGCCCCGGCTGCGGGACAATGGTGGAGAACGAACTGCTCCCCGAGGGCTTTCCCCCGACCTACGACTTCGACCTTGACATTGACGCCCTGAAGGCAAAGCACACGGAGGGGAATTCATGACGATCAGTGAGACCGGGATTGAGGCGCAGGCCGCGGGCGGCACCGATGTCGAGCTGACGAACTCGATCAGCATCGACATCGGTGGAACCTTCACCGACTGCTTCGTCGCCTACGGCGATCAGACGGCATCGGGCAAGGCACCGACCACGCGCCACCGCCTCGCCGTCGGATTCAACTCGGCGATTGCCGAGTGCGCGGAGAAGCTCGGCATCGCGCCCGACGAGCTGGTGGCGAACACCGATATCGTTCGCTACGCGACGACCCTGGCGATGAACGCCCTGCTCGAGAGGAAGGGTCCGCGGCTCGCCTTGATCACCACGGCTGGCTTCGAGGACACGGTGTTCATCGGTCGCGGAGCGTTGTGGCACGACGGGCTTCCCGTCGAGTACAAGCGCATGACCGCGCGCGGCCAGCGGCCGGAGCCGGTGATCCCGCGCGAGATGGTCGTCGGCATCCGAGAGCGGGTCGACGACGATGGAACGATCGTCTTTCCCCTCGACGTCGAAGAGACCCGCGAAAAGATCCGCTATCTCGTGGACCAGGGGGCGATGGGATTCGTCGTCGCGCTCCTGCAGAGCCACCGCAACGCGACCCACGAGCAGAAGGTTCGTGAGATCATCATCGACGAGTTCCCCGACGTCTACCTCGGCAGTCAGCCGATCCTGCTCTCGTCCGAGGTGCTGCCCAAGCAGAACGAGTACCAGCGGGACATGACCACCATCCTCGCCGCCTACCTGCACCGGACGATGGCCGAGGAGTTGACCGAGCTCGGTAACTCGCTCAACGAGCGCGGCTACAAGCGACCGCTCTTCATCGTGAACAGCGGTGGCGGGGCCAACCCGCTCCAGCGCACGACGGCCGTCGAGACCTTCAACGCCGGACCAGTCGCCGGCGTGATCGGCGGCGCGCACGTCGCCGACCTCTACGGCATTCCCAACGTGATCCTCACCGACATGGGCGGGACGTCGTTCGACATCGGGACCGTCGTCGAGGTCGGCGACCGCGGCGACGAGTTCCGGGGCCGCCACTTCTACTCGCACATCCCGATGATCGACCGGTTCCGGGTCGGGATCTCGATGATCGAGACGAAGTCCATTGGCGCGGGGGGCGGGTCGCTCGCTCGCTTCAACCCCATGCTCAACATCGTCGAGGTGGGGCCCGAGTCAGCGGGGTCCAACCCCGGACCGGCCGCGTTCGACCTCGGGGGCACCGAGCCCACCGTGACCGATGCGGACGTCGTACTCGGCTACGTCGACCCGGACTTCTTCCTCGGGGGCAACATGGCCCTCAACAAGGAGGCGGCGGACGAGGCGGTCAAGCGCCACCTCGCCGGTCCGCTCGAGACCTCGGTCGAGGAGGCGGCCTTCCTCGTGAAGACGCTCATCGACGCGAAGATGGGCAATGAGGTCTTCAAGGAGACGAACCTCAAGGGGTACGACCCGCGCGAGTTCGCGCTCTTCGCGTTCGGTGGCGCCGGGGGAGCCCACGCGTGCGGCTACGGCGCATACGTCCAGACGCCGCGCATCATGACCTTCCCGTTCGCGTCCGTCTTCAGCGCCTTCGGCATCGCCAACACCGACTTCGTGCGCTCCTACGAGCGCAGCAACTCGGTCATGCTGTACCGGGCAACGACCGACGAGTGGCTCGAGGACTTCGAGGCCTTCAACACGGTCGTGGCCAGCGCCCAGGAGACCGCACTGCGCGACGCCGAGGAACTCGGAGCCCAGCACGTCACGTGGGGGCTCGAGCTCTTCATACGCTACGGCATGCAGCCGCACCAGACCCGCATCCGGTCGCCTCGCCTGCACCTGTCCAGCGCGGAGGACGTGAAGGAGATCTACGCGGCCTTCGAGCGCGAGTACTCGCGCGTCTACAGCCCGTCGGCGACGTTTCTCGCGGGCGGTGTCGAGGTCACGGGGTTCACCCTGTGGTCGGTGGTGCGTACCCGCAAGCTCGATCTGCCGGTGCTGGCGCTGTCGCCCCCCGACCCCTCGGGGGCGTGGAAGAAGAACCGCGGGGCCTTCTGGGGTCCCGACACCGGGTGGCTCGATACATCGGTGTACTCGCTCACTGACCTTCGCCCGGGCAACCGGATCGAGGGTCCGGCGATCATCGAGGCGCCGGACACAACAATCGTCCTTGACCCAAGTCGGAGTTTCCGCGTCGACGACCGTGGAAACGGAATCATCGAAGGGAGCATCTGATTATGCCGCGTGACTTTGAGGCACTCAAGCACTGGAGACCCGAACCCGCGACCCGTCGCGAGACCGACGCCATGAAGGGACTGGAGCGGGGCGACTTCGAGATCTACCGCAACAAGATGGAACTGGCGTGTTGGGAGTCGTACCAGACGTTCTCGCGCATGGGCATCAGCCCGATGATCGAGGCGGGCGACGCCGCGGTCGGGATCTACACCCGCCAGGGCGACCTCGCGGTGGGGATCATGGGAACCCAGCTGCACCTCATCAACGCCTCGATCGGCATCAAGTGGATGATGCGGTGGTTCTTCGAGGAGCCGTCGGTCCAGATCAACGAGGGCGACATGTTCTACTCGAACGACCCCCTCTACGGCGGTATCCACAACTGCGACCAGATCCTCTTCCTGCCCATCTTCTGGGAGGACGAGCTGGTGGCGTGGGTGGCTGCGGCGAGCCACGAAACCGAGACCGGCGCCTCCGAGCCGGGCGGGAACCCGCCCTCGGCCAAGAGCCGCTACGACGAGGGCATGCTGCTCTCGCCCATCAAGATCGCCGTGAACTACCAGTTGAAGGCGGACCTGATGGAGATGATGGAGAACCGCGTGCGCGACCCGCGCATGCAGACCCTCGACACCAAGGCCCGCGCCGCGGCCGTGCACATCCTCGAGCGCCGCTGCCACGAGATCATCCGGCGCAAGGGAGTGGACTTCCTGGTCGGCTCGATGCGACGGATGATCGACGAGGGCATCTCGGCCGCCCGGTCCAAGCTGTCCTCGATGAACGACGGCATCTACCGCCACTCGATGTTCCTCGAGAACGGCGGCGAGGGGAAGTACGGACTCATTGCCTGTCAGGTGGAGCTCGAGAAGCGCGGCGACGAGGCCTGGATCCGATTCACCGGCAGCCCCCGGATCATCGCCGGGAACTTCAACATGTATCCCCACATGATGATCGCCATGTACGCCTGCTACCTCTTCCAGTTCTTCTTCTGGGAGCTGCCCGCGACGACCGGCTACTACGATCCGTTCCACTTCGATTTCCAGGACGAATCGTTCTTCATGGCGGACACCGAGGACGCGACCTCGCTGGGCGTCGCCACCCACGCCCAGGTCATCACCGCCGTGCACACCTGCATGGAGAAGATGAAGTTCGCGTCCCCGTACGGCGACAATGTCGTCGCGTCGTGGCCGGGGACGAGCTCCAGCGTGCTCACCGCGGGCATTGGCAAGGACGGCATGCCGTTCGCCGCCTGGGACCAGGGCCAGCCCAATGGCGTCGGCATGGGCGCGCGCTGGGATTCGGACGGCATCGACACCGGGGGATTCATCTGGTGCGCGATCGGCGAGTTCCTCGACTCCGAGGCGATCGAGCACAACTTCCCGCTGCTGCCCGTCTTCCGATCGGTCTTCTGGAAGGACGCCGCCGGTTTCGGGAAGTACCGGGGCGGGCGCTCGATGAACGCCATGTACGAGGTGCACGGCGTTCCCATCGTCGCCGCGGTCTCCATGGGCGGCACGAGCGGTCGGCCCGTGGCGCCCGGGCTGTTCGGGGGCTATCCATCGAGGCCGGTCGCGACGGCCTTCATCAGGAATCACAACCTCGCCGAGCTCGTCGAGACCGGACGCACGCCGCGCAGCGTCGAGGAGGCGGCCGAGTCCGTCGAGGGAGACTGGGAGGTCAAGCACCAGAACTCCGGGCTCTCCATGCTCGCCGGCGGCGACCTGTACATCGGACTCGCACCCTCGGGACCGGGCTACGGCGACGTCCTGGAGCGTGATCCCGAGCTCGTGATGAAGGACCTGCGAGAGCAGACCATCAGCCACCGAACGGCGCGCGAGATCTACATGGCCGTCTACCGCGAGGACAACCTGGTGGTCGACCTCGAGGCGACGGAGCTGGCCCGCAAGGCCGAGCGCGAGAACCGCATCGCCCGGGCGAAGCCCTTCGACGAGTGGGTGCCCGCCTGGCTCGAGCGCCGCCCGCCCGAGAACGTCATGGCCATGTACGGCGAGTGGCCGTACGGAATGTCGACGCCGCTCACTGGTTGGGAGCCGACCGCGGACCTGCTCGACGAGCACGTGCGCGAAGGTGGATCCCCGCGGCCCAAGCAGTCTCGGTTCTGAGCCTGCGGAGCCGACCAGTTCTGAGCAGCGGACCCCCGCCACCGCTCCTTCCCCGACGCGGTGGCGGGGGTCCGCTGCTCAGAACTGGCGCTAGCTAGCGGAACCTCGGCATGACCAGCGATGCGAAGAGCCGCAACGGCGTCTCCTGGTCGGCCTCGCGGATGATGAACTCGAAGTACTCGCATCCCGCGCCCTCGAAGTCCCGCAGCATCTGGGTGACCCGGTCGGGGCCCCCGAAGATCGTTCCCTGGGACTCCAGGAGCTCGAGGTACTCGTCCACGCTCAGCGAACGCTTCTTCGCGCGCTCCTCTGCGTAGCGGTCGAACTCCTCGTCGCTCGCTCGTATCAGCAGCGAAGGGTTCAGCGAGCGGCGCAGGCTCTTCGGGTCGCGCCCGATCTCCGCGCAGCGCTCGTCGAGGATCGCCATCTTCTGGCGGAATGCGTGCAGGGGGGTGACGACGAGGTTGTGCCAGTCGGCGTACTTGGCGACGATCCGCAGCATCCGCTTCTCTCCGGCTCCGCCGATCCACACGGGCGGACGCGGCTGTTGGACCGGGCGCGGGTTGTTCCACACCCCATCGACGGAGAAATGTTCCCCCTGGTAGCTGAACTGCTCGTTCGCGAACATGCCCTGGATGATCTCGAGTCCCTCGATCAACTGGTCGAGTCGCACCTTGGGGGCCGGGTAGGGGATCCCGAACATCGCGAACTCGTCCTCGTGCCAGCCCGCGCCCAGACCCATGTCGACTCGCCCGCCCGAGATGTTGTCGAGCGTCGTGACCATCTTGGCCGTGATCGATGGCCACCGGTACCCGTTGCAGAGGGTCATGAAGCCGATCCGCACGCGAGACGTGGCCCGCGCGAGCGCGCCGGCGGTGGTCCAGCACTCGAACGTGGGCGCCTCGTAGCGACCCGAGATCGGGTCGGGCACGAAGTGGTCGTTCAGCCACAGGCCGTCGTAGCCGAGTTCCTCGGCGAGCAGCGCGGTGCGTTCGAGCTGCTCGTAGCTGGCGTTGTACTGCTCGACGCGATATCCGAAGCCGGTGGGCATGGCTATCTCCCTTCGTAGTGCGCGGGGCGCTTCTCGAGGAAGGCCGTCACGCCCTCGGTGAAGTCCTTGCTGTCCCACAGCTGGGCGACCAGCTCGCGCTCGAGGTCCAGTTGATGGTCCAGGTCCTGGGTGGTCGCGCGGTCGATGAGCTGGCGAGTGCGGATCAGCGCGAGTGGCGGCAACGACGCGAGCGAACGCGCGAGCGCGGTGGCGGCCGCCAGGGTCGTGCCGTCCTCGACCACCTCGTCGGCGAGTCCGTCGGCGAGCAGTTGCGGCGCGCCGAGCGGGCGGTTCCTGATCACGATCGACGCGGCCTTGGCGGCGCCCAGGGAGCGAGTGAGGAAGTAGGACACGCCCCCGTCGGGCGACGCACCGATCCCGAGGTAGCCGGGCACGAACTTCGCCGAGGCGCCCACGACCCGCAGGTCCGCCGAGAGCGCGAGACCCATGCCGGCACCGACCGCCGGCCCCTCCACGGCGGCGATCACGGGAAAGGGCAGCTGGCGGATCGACCGGATCACCGCGTGGAGGTGGTCGACGAGGGGAGCGAGGACGCTCGGCGCGTCACCCTGGAGCGCCGAGCGCACGAGCGAGAGGTCCGCACCCGCGCAGAAGCACCGCCCCTCGCCGGCGAGGACCGCGGCGCGCGCGCCGTCGGCCCGGAGGCTGGCGAACGCCTCGCCGATCTCGTCGATGAGGTCGATGGTCAAGGAGTTCATGGCTTCGGGCCGGGCGAGTACGACCCGCCCGATGCCGTCGTCAAGGGATAGGTGGAGGCTCACGTCTGACACACTAGCGAACCTGACGTTCAACGTAAAGAGCTATAGGGCTTCGATGATCGTGGCGTTCGCCATGCCGCCGCCCTCGCACATCGTCTGGAGGCCGTAGCGCCCGCCGGTCCGGCGCAGGTGGTGCACGAGGGTGGTCATGAGCCGGGCTCCCGTGGCCCCGAGTGGGTGGCCGAGGGCGATCGCGCCGCCCAGGACGTTCGTTTTGTCCAGGCTCGCACCGGTCTCCTTCGCCCATGCGAGCACGACGGGAGCGAACGCCTCGTTGATCTCGAACAGGTCGATGTCGTCGACCGAGAGCCCCGCACGCTTCAGGGCGGCCTGGGTCGCGGGGATCGGACCGGTGAGCATGAGGACGGGGTCGGATCCGACGACGCTCATCGTGTGGACCTTGGCGAGGGGGGTGAGCCCGTAGCGCTCGACCGCGCCGGCCGAGGCGATGACGAGCGCGGCGGCGCCGTCGGCGATCTGGCTGGCCGCCGCCGCCGTCAGCCGCCCGCCCTCGCTCAAGACGTTGAGGGCGGCCATCTTCTCCAGTGACGTGTCCGGCCGCGGGCACTGGTCGCGGGTCACCGAGCCGTACGGAACGATCTCCTCGTCGAAGAGGCCCTCGTCCGCGGCCCGAGCAGCGCGCTGGTGGCTCGAGAAGGCGAACTCCTCCATGTCGAGCCGGCTGATGTCCCACTGCTCGGAGATGAGCTCCGCGCCCCGGAACTGGGAGATCTCCTGGTCGCCGTAGCGGTCGAGCCAACCCTGTCCAGCGAACGGCTCGCCCATGCCCTCGGCCGCACCGACGAGCGCCGGGCTCGAGATGGGTACCAGGCTCATGATCTCGACGCCGCCCGCGACCACCAGGTCGTAGACGCCGGCCATCGCTCCTTGCGCCGCGAAGTGCACGGACTGTTGCGAGGAGCCGCACTGGCGGTCGATGGTCGTGCCGGGCACGTGCTCGGGGAAGCCAGCGGAGAGCCACGCTGTCCTCGCGATGTTGCCGAACTGCGCCCCCATCTGGTCGACGCAGCCGAAGATGACGTCATCGACGTCTCCGGGATCGATGCCGGCCCGCTCCACCGCAGCCTTCATCACGTGCGCCGCGAGGTCGGCAGGATGCACCTGGCTCAAGTCACCACCCCGGCGACCGACCGGTGAGCGGACTGCTGACACGATGTATGCATCTGCCATGGTGTCTCCCTTCGAGACTCGGAAAACTACATCTTACGTCAAATGCCCAGGATCACCAGTCGGGCCCCGATGACGGTGTTCGCGACTCCTGCGGGCCCTCGTGATATCTTCCGTTTGTCGGTAGATGTAGATGTAGATTGTTGTCAAAGGACGCTGCAGGCGACCGTGCTGGTCGCTGCGACAGGCGGCCACTTCGTCCATAGGAGGCTCAGACCGTGACCACGTGCGAGGCTTCCGTCGCTGTCGGCCCGCCCGGCACCGGCGCCTGAGTCCGATGGATGTCGGCGTCGCTGTCGGGGCAGTGCCCCCATTCAGCTCGATGCGTCGCCGCGTGGAGCGGCAGGCGGCCGCGGGAATCCGATCCTTCTGGTGGCCGGACCACCTCGTCGGCTTCCACTCCGCAGAGCTCTGGTCGACCGGCCAACTCGCGACGATCCAGCCAGATCCCCACGCCTACGCGGACCCCTTCATATGCATGGCCTCGTGTGCGGACAGCGCTGGCGGCGCGCTGATCGGCGTCTGTGTCACCGATGCGGTTCGCCGCATGCCCGCAACGCTTGCCCAGACCGCGATGACGCTTGACCACCTGGCGCCTGGCCGGGTTGTCGTCGGGCTTGGGGCGGGTGAGCACGCCAACTACGCCCCCTACGGATGGAGTGTGGACTCACCTGCCGGCCGACTCGAGGACGCGGCTAAGCAGATTCGCAGACTGTTTGATGACGGCACCCCCGACGAGCGCGGCGCCGTGCTCGGCCTCCGCCCACCCGAGGGCTCGCGAGGTCCCCAGCTGTGGATCGCCGCCCACGGACCTCGCGGCTACGGCGTCGCCGGCCGCTACGCAGACGGCTGGATTCCGAACTTCCTGTCGCGCGACGCGTGGCGTGCCGGGCGTGATGCCGTCCGGAACGCGGCACACGACGCGGGTCGCGATCCGGACAGGATCGTCTGCGGCCTCTCTGCTCAGGTTGTCATCGCGGGAGACCACGAGGCTGCCCATCGGCTGCTGAAGCACCCCATCCTCAAGGCGTTTGCCCTTCTTCTCCCGCCGGA
>Ga0182014_10008401_pt1 | contig 10580 bp, 11 predicted proteins | sample 612S2DmetaG_FD_120489 | JGI IMG/M metagenome (GOLD analysis project Ga0182014, IMG submission 120489) | Permafrost microbial communities from Stordalen Mire, Sweden - 612S2D metaG | ecosystem: Environmental > Terrestrial > Soil > Wetlands > Permafrost | place: Sweden: Stordalen | collected...
CCCTTACTTCGACGGCATGACCGCGACTCCCCCGTCCGTGCAGGACATCCGCGCCGCCCGTGCCCTCGCCGTCCTCGGCGATTCCGTGACCACCGACCACATCTCCCCCGCCGGCTCCATCAAGAAGAACGGCCCCGCCGGACAGTATCTGACAGCCCACGGCGTCGCCCCCGCCGACTTCAACAGCTACGGCTCCCGCCGCGGCAACCATGAGGTCATGGTGCGCGGCACCTTCGCAAACGTCCGCCTGCGCAACAAGCTTGCTCCGGGAACCGAAGGCGGAGTCACCCGTCTGCTCCCGGAGGGCACAGAAACTCCCATCTACGATGCTTCGGTCATCTACGCCGAGCGCGGCATACCCCTCTGCATCCTCGCCGGCAAGGAGTACGGCTCAGGCTCGTCCCGCGACTGGGCCGCCAAAGGCCCAAAGCTGCTCGGCATCCGCTTCGTCATCGCCGAAAGCTACGAGCGCATCCACCGCTCCAACCTCGTCGGCATGGGCATCCTCCCGCTCGAGTACCTGCCCGGCCAGTCCACCGCATCGCTCGGCCTCACCGGCGAAGAGATCTTCACCGTCGGCGATCATCCCGGCCTGATCAGCAAGATGCTCGACTCCAAACTCGCCGACGGCCGCATCATCCCCATCCTCGCCGAAAACGACCGCGGCAAAACCACCGAGTTCTCCGCCACCATCCGCATCGACACCCCGCAGGAAATCCTCTACTACCAGCACGGCGGCATCCTCCCCTACGTCCTCCGCCAACTCGCCGCCAAATAGCGGCCACAAAACCGGGTGCCCCATGTCAGGCCAAGCCTGACATGGGGTTTCTCTTTTGTCGGCTTCCGGGGAATTAGGGCTTGACAGAGGGATTTTTCTGTGTATATACTATAAGTGGAGAGAATAGCCTCCATAGATGCACCATAGAAGGAAGAATAATGACTACATTAAACGCAACTCCAAACTCCAACCCTGACGCAGACACCCTCACAATCAATGACGTGGAACAGAGAATTCAATCGGGTTTAGAGGAACTCCGACGCATCCCATTCGGTGGCGCGATTTCCGAAGCGCTGAAATATCTGCTGCCCGACGGCAAGCGGGTCTTGGTGGAACTTGAGAAGGACGGGCGAAGGAAGCGGCGCATAATAGACCAAGATTGGCGACCCGACGAAGCGGTTCTCTATTACGAAGACAGGGCCGCCAATGAACCAGTTGGACAGCCGCAAACTCCGACGCTGGTGCCGAAAGCCAATTTGACCCCGTACCCGACTGCAAACTCGGGGATTAATTCGCCACTGGACCCCCCTGAAAAGCAAATCGAACAGCTGTGCGCTGCCCTCCTAGACGCTGAGAAAGCGGGGAAGAGCTTCATCTCGCTGAAATGGTTTCGCGACGATGCTTTGACCACGCACGGTTTCGCTTGGGCTGACGACCCGGAAAATCGGCAAAGTGTACTCGCGAAGGCAATTGAGATTGGAGCTGTCGTCACCAGTAGGATCCCAAATCCGCGAGCACCTATGCACCCAACAACCACAATCAAGTTGAATGGGGCATCCAGATACGCCCAATCCGCCCCCCCCAGGTTTCAGCCGATCAGGGCGAGAGGCGGTGAATCTGCCTCGGAGGTAATCATGCGCGACCGAGGGAGGTTCTAGATTCTTCACTTTATCGATACAAGCGCCCTGGTGAAGCTTTTCATCGCAGAACCAGGCAGTGATGAAATGGTGCGGTTTGCCAGCACCGAAGATGATCGCAACAAAGTCGTCTCCGCGCTGTCACAAGTCGAGGCACGTTCGGCTATCTGCAGGCTTCGGCAGGGGAATTCAATTACCCCTGCCGAAGCGTCTTCGGCTCTCGACGCGCTCATCGGCGAAATGAAGCGGCTAATAGAGCAGCCGGTCAATCCGCAGGTTCTCGAAGCCGCGAACATCGTAATTGATCGCCACTACCTGCGAGCGTTGGATGCGGTTCAACTCGGCTGTGCAATTGTCGCGCGCGACACGCTCGCCGCGCCAGAGATGCGATTTATCGCTTCGGACGAATCACTCCTCAGCGCCGCCCGCGCAGAGGGCTTCGACACCTGGAACCCTTGCAACTAGGCCCCGGTCACCCACCCCGCAACCGATCTATAGCATCGAAATCCCCGTAAACACCTCGCACTCGTTCCACAGCTGCGCAGCCGCTCTTTGGTCGAGCGCCTGGGGCGCAATCTTGGCCGGGCCCACATCGCCGCCGCGCATCTCCAGGAAGCCCTGCGGCCCGTAGTATCCGCCGCTCTCCGCCTCGGGTGCAGTGGCCGCAAACAGCGTCGGCACGGCGCCATCCGCCTCGGAGTTCAGCAGCACTCCGATGGCAGCGCTGATGCCGCGCCGAATCACCCTCTCGATCGCCATATACTCGCCGGTCTGGAACAGCATCGTATTGGCAACGCCGGGGTGCGCCGCCACACTCATCACTCCCGACGCCGGCGGCCCGGCCGCGCGCAGCCGCCGATCCAGTTTGAACGCGAACATCAGGTCGGCAAGCTTCGACTGCCGGTACGCACCCATCGGGGCATAGTTCCTGGTCGACTGCAGATCGTCGAAATTGATCCGGCCCTGCTTGTGCGCAATGGAAGCAATCGTCACCACGCGTGGCCTTTGCGTCCGCACTTCGGCCGCGCGCTCCAGCGCGGGCAGCAGCAGCGCCGTCAGCGCGAAGTGGCCAAGTACATTCGTCCCAAACTGTATTTCGAAACCGTCGGCCGTCTCCTGCCGCCGCTTCGGAGCCATCACCCCCGCGTTATTAATCAGCAGATCCAGCGGAACTCCCAGCGCCATCTCCGCCGCGGCGAATCTGTGGATCGACTCGAGCGATGCCATGTCCAGCAGCGCAACTTCCGCGCTTGCTCCTGGCGCCTCGGCCCGCATGCGCGCCAGCGCCGCGTCGCCTTTGCTCTGGTTCCGGCAGCCCAGCAGCACATGCGCTCCCTTGCGCGCCAGCTCCAATGCGGCATGGTAGCCAATGCCGCTGTTCGCTCCCGTAATCAGAGCGCGCCGGCCGGCCTGGCTCGGAATATCGGCGACCGTCCAGCCTTTTCCTATTGCTTTGGTCGTTGCAGATCGGCTCATGCTGTCATCCCATCCTCGCGGTCCCCGCCGGCGTGCGAATCGCTCGCGCCGGCCATTGGCCTCAGAGCCGCACATCCTTGTAGAAAATGCAGTGCGTCTCCAGGTACCAGGAAACAAGGAAGAGACCCAGCATCAAGGAAACAGCCCAGCAGAACATCTGCACCGGCAGCGTGCGCATCGGGCGATCGGCCCCGGGTTCTGCCGATTCGCGAAAGATCATGCCGCTGGCCAGACAGATGCCGGCCGTCAGCGACAGCAAAATCACAGTGGCCCACGACCGAGACTCCAGGTCACTCGCCGGAACCAGAAATGCAGCGTTGAAGACCGCGCACAAAGACAGCATGCACAACGCCACGGCGATCGGCTTGGCCACCTCCAGCATCACGCTCCGGCCCCGCAACCGCACTCAGTCTACAGCCTGGTCAGATCGTCCGCATCGGAGTCGCCGGCCTCAGCATCCATCAGTACCGGCCACCGCCAGCCCTTTGCGCCGAATCGTCTTCCAATACGCCCGCGCTCGCCGCTTACATATGGATCGTCCAGCCCAGTTCGGCTAGCTTCTCCTCGATGTCCGCCAGGGCGTTGGTTAGCGCGGTCCGCCGAATCGGGTTCGACGTCCGTTCCGACAGAACGCGTTCGCGCTGAAGTTCAAGCGCCCGAAGCTGGCGCCTGCGTTCTGCATCTCGGGCGTGCGCGATTGCTGGATCTTGTTTGGGGGCCTCGGCCTGCATCTGCTGCTCCTCCACGGATTTGCTCTCCCATCCACGTGCCATACTTTTTAATTTTACGCCTGCCGCGCGCATTTGCACCCTTCCGATGCGGAACTTACGTGTGGTCGGTCCCGCCTCGGGTGCCTATAATCGAAGTCGCCGCAAGCGGAAAATCCGCCGGAGAGAAGTTTGTCCGTAATCGTCCAGGTAGAGGGCCTTCGCAAGGTCTACGAAGGCAAGCAGCGCGTCGTCGCCGTGGACGGCATCTCGCTCGGCGTCCGCGAGGGCGAGTTGTACGGCCTGCTCGGCCCCAATGGCGCCGGCAAGACGACTACCATCAGCGTCTGCACCACTCGCGTTCTGCCCACGTCGGGCGCCGTCCGCATCGCCGGCATCGACGTCGTCGCTGCGCCAGCGCTGGCGCGACGGTATATGGGGATCGTGCCCCAATTCAACACCCTCGACCGCGCCTGCACCGTCTTCGAAAACCTCTACTTCCACTGTCTCTACTTCGGTTTCTCGCACGCGGACGCGAAACAGCGCGCCAATCAACTGCTGGAGCAGTTTCTTCTAGCCGAGCGCGCGCAAGCCTACCCTTCGCAGCTCTCCGGCGGCCTCGCCCAGCGCGTCCAGATCGCCCGCGCCATCTCCCATCGCCCCAAGGTCCTCTTTCTCGACGAACCCAGCGCCGGCCTCGACCCGCAGAGCCGCATCGCCATGTGGGACGCCGTCCGCCGCCTGCGCGAAGAGGGCATCACCGTCGTCCTCACCACCCACTACATGGAAGAGGCCGACGAACTCTGCGACCGCGTCGCCATCATCGACCACGGCAAGATTCTGGTCGAAGACACGCCCGCCGCGCTGAAAGGATCGGTCGGCGCGCAGAAGGTCTACTCCCTCGACCTCAATAACCGCGACGGTGCCGCCGCGCTGGTTGGCCAGTTGCAGCGGATGCAGGGCATACGCGGCGTCGAATCCACGGCCGCCGGAATCCGCATCTTCGCCGACAACGCCGACGGCCTGCTGCCCGAAATCGTCCGCGCCAGCAATCCCTACGGCCTGCGCGACCTCACCATGACTGAAACCAGCCTGGAGACCGTCTTCATCCGGCTCACCGGCCACGACCTTCGCGAATAGCCCTGCGGGAGTAAGATGCCCATGCTGACAATGGAACCGGAAATCGAAGGCACCAGCGCGCCGGAAGCCGATGCCGCCCCATCCAAGTGGGTGCAGTACACGCGCGCCTTCGTGGGCCTCTTCCTGCGCGACCTTCATGTGCTGCGCCGCGAGAAGTTTCCCTTCCTCATCCGCGTCTGCATGAACCCGCTGCTGTTCCTGTTCGTCTTCACCTACATCATGCCCCACATGAGCGGCGGCCCGGCCCTCAACCCCGCTGCCCAGATGGCAGGCGCCAACTTCTCCACCGTTCTTCTGCCCGGCCTCATGGCCGTCGCCATCATGTTCTCGGGAATCGCCGCCGTCGCGCTTCCCCTCGCCCAGGAGTTCGGCATTACCCGCGAGATCGACGACCGCGTCATGTGCCCTCTGCCTGTCGCCGCCGTCGCCATCGAGAAGATCGTCTTCTCCGCCGTGCAGAGCGTGTTTGCAGCCGCGTTCGTCTTTCCCCTTGCCTACTATGTGCCGGCCACCCCGGTCTACGCGCACGTCAACAGTTGGCCATTTCTCATCGCCGTGGTCGCGCTCGCCAGCCTCACCGCCGGAGCGCTCGGCCTGGTCATCGGTACCAGCGTCAAACCGCACCAGATCAGCCTCATCTTCGGCACCGTCGTCATGCCCATTACTTTCCTCGGCTGCGTCTACTATCCCTGGTCAATGCTGGACAAAATGCCGTGGCTGCAGCGCGCAATCCTCATCAATCCCATCGTCTACATGAGCGAAGGCCTGCGCGCCGCCCTCACCCCGGCCCTGCCCCACATGGACCCGGTGCTCATCGTTGGCATGCTCGTCTTCTTCCTTGCCCTGCTAACGCTGATCGGCGTCAAGGGCTTCCTGCGCCGCGTCATCGGCTGAGGCTCAATGCCTCACAGCTCATACCTTACAGCTCATACCTCATAGCTCATAGCTGATAGCTGATAGCTGATAGCTGATAAGAAGAATACGACTTCGCCTCGCCGCCAAACCCCCTCCTCAGTTCATCGGGGTCGGCATCGCCATTCATACCCTGAGCTCGCCGAGCGCACCCGGCGCGGCAGCCGAAACCCGACAACTAGCAACTGACAACTGACAACTGACAACTGACAACTAGCTCTACACCCGCTCGAACCCCATGAACAAATAGTCCATCTGCCAATCCGGCTTCACACCCTGCTGCCGTACCAGCGTCGCCAGCTGCGCGTAGTGCCGGATGCCGTGCAGCAGCGCATGGAACAGGATCGTCTTCCGCGTCGCCCGCGCCGGCCCCATCGACCGCGTCACAAAATCGACCCTCTCGTCCCAATCCATACCGCTAGCCAACAGCCCTCGCAGCAGCGCCATCGCGCGTTGGTGCGTCGCGTAGATCGCCTCCGCCGTGTCGAACGGAATCCGCGCATACTCGGTCTGCGGATTCCCGCACAACTGCTCCGCATAGCGCAACTCCACCGCAACAATGTGCTGCAGCAGCCCGCCCGCCGTGGACACACCCATCACGTCGCACGGCATCTCCAGAATCTCCGGATGAGCTTCAATCAAGTCGCGCCACTTGCTGGAAGTCTTATCCAGCCAGACCATCACCTCCGCGGCGGTTAGTGCAGGTTGTGTCATCGGTGCTTCTCCTCTTGTGAATATTATGGAACGGTTTGTTGCTCCCTAAGACTCCGTGCCGACCAACGGGAGGGCCACGCGAAGCGGCAAAAAGGGCGTGTGAACGCCTCACAATCCGTCGCGCAGCGCTCGCCAGCCGATATCCCCGCGGAACTGCATTCCCTCGAACGAAATCCCCTGGAGCGCGCCATACGCCTTGCCCAGGGCATCCCATAGCGCGGAGCCGCCCTTCGATCCCGGCCCCGATGCCGAGCCAGGCGCCCGCACCGACGCCCGCGAAACCGCCGTCACTCCCAGCACCCGTCCGCCCGCCGTAACCATCGTGCCATCCTTCAACGCCGTGCCGGAATGGAAGACCACCACCTCCGGGTCCAGAACGGAATCCAGTCCTGCAATGGGCAGCCCGGAAGCATACTTCCCCGGATACCCGCCGCTCGCCGCAATCACGCACACGCTGGCGCCCGGCCGCATCCGTATCGCCAGCCGGTCCGCCGTCCCATCGATCGCCGCATCGAAGATCTCCAGAATGTCGTTCTCCAGCCGCACCAGGATCGCCTGCGTCTCCGGGTCGCCGAAGCGCGTATTGAACTCCAGCACCATGGGCAGCGTCGGGGTCCCCAGCGAGCTTGCTCGTTGGGGTGAAAGCGTCGTGCCGTCGCGCTGCGCAACCATCATCATGCCGCAGAACAGGATGCCGTGGAACGCCGCGCCCTCCAGCGCCATCTCGTCCACCACTTGCTGGGCCACATTCTTCAGCAACCACTGCTCCATCGGCGCGCTCAGCAATCCATCCCCGGTGTACGCGCCCATGCCGCCGGTGTTCGGCCCGGTATCGCCTTCGCCCACCCGCTTGTGGTCCTGCGCCGCCGCCAGCGCCACCGCATGCTTGCCATCGCACAGCGCAAAGAACGAAACCTCCTCGCCTTCCAGAAACTCTTCGATCACCACCTCGCTCTCCGCCGCGCCCAGCAGCGCTCCGGAAAACATCTCCGCCGCCGCTTTTTCCGCCTGCAGGCGGGTCTGGCAGATCACCACGCCCTTGCCCGCCGCCAGCCCGTCCGCCTTGACGACAACCGGAATGGCAAAGCGGGGCAGTTCCTCCCTCACCTCGTCCAGCGACGTGCACACCGCGTGCGCCGCGGTCGGGATCCCGTGCCGCTGCATGAACTGCTTCGCAAACGACTTGCTCGTCTCCAACTGCGCCGCCGCCTTCGTCGGCCCAAACACGCGGAACCCGCGCCGCATCAGCTCATCCACCACCCCCAGCGAGAGCGGCAACTCCGGCCCCACCACCGTCAGCTCCGGCCGCTCCGCCTCCACCACCGCAACCATCGCCGCCAGATCGCCCACATCCACCGGCACGCACCGGACGGGTTTCCCACTGCCGCTGGCGCTTCCAGCGATCCCCGCATTCCCCGGCGCGCACACCACCTCCGTCACCCGCGCCGACCGCCCCAAAGCCCAGCAGATCGCATGCTCGCGCCCGCCCCCACCAATCACCAGCACCTTCATCTCAAATCTCTCCATGGAGCGAACATCCGCTCGTCCTGGCAACCGCCCTCAACGCTTGGGTCTTTTCACCCAGACATTCTCCGTGTTCTCTCTCTTCCTCTGTGTCCTCTGTGATTCGCTTTTACGCCCGCCCCGCCTTCGGCTGCGCCACTACCAGCCCTCGCGGCGTCGGCAGCAGCACCACCGAAATCAGCCCCTCATCCTCCATCTTCAGCGCCGCCGCCCGCACCACCTGCAAATGCGAGCTCGCATCGTGCATCAGGATCACTCCATTCGGCGTCATCTGCGGCAGAAAGCGCTTCACCTCAGCCTCGCGAATCTGGATGTCCGAATCCGAAAACAGCAGGTCGATCGTCCCCTCCACCTGCATCTCCAGGCTAGACTCGTTCCGCAGCTCCATCCACTGCTTCAAGGGCGAAGCTTCCAGCCGGGCTTTCGCTCTCTCATAGACCACCGTGTCGAACTCGCAGCTCACCACCTTGCCGAAGCCGTTTCGTTCCAGCCCGCGCGCAATCCACTCCGTCGACACCCCCAGAAACGATCCCGTCTCCACCACCAGCCGCGGCTTGATCGTGGTCACCAGCGTGGCGATGAACTCCAGCACCTCCACCTCGGCCGTCATCGAATCGATCATGCTCCAGAGCTGTGGCTCGGGACACTCCGGCGTCGCCCGGTGATACTCCGGCAGCAGCGCACCCGCCGCGCGCTCATGCTGGAGCATCACCTTATGCTCCTGCTTCATCTTCTTTTTGAACAATCCCATCCCATCCACTTTATAGCGAGCACGGCACTCAGCGCCTCGCGAGTCGTCTCCACACGAAATAAATCACGCCGGCGAGGATCATCCATGTCGCTACATCCGCAGCCAACCCCCAAGGATGGAACCATCCACCACCCGCAAATCCGCCGTCGTTTTGGTAATCGAATGGAAACCCGTGACGCTCAAAGCAGTCGCTGCAACTGCCTGGATGACACCACCAGGCACCAAGAGAGATCAACACAACTGAGACAGCGAAGCTGATGATGCAACGCGAGAATGTCTTCATAAACGATCACGCCCCAGCAAAAAGCGCTCCCCTCCACCCACAGGCAGAGAAGGAGCGCTCGTATCTTTTTCTCAACTACGCGTTATGAACCGGCGCGTTGCGATGCACAAAGTGGTACGGAGGCCACGGACCCGACAACTGCATCCGGCACTCTTTCAACTCCAGCGTCGCCGACGAGTACTTATTCTGATACCGCTCCACCGTCTTGTTGTCGATCAGGTGGGCGATATCCAACAGCATCTTCCCCGAATCCATCCGCTTGCAGGTAATCTCCTCCGCAATCGGCAGGAACATGCGATGCATCTGCACGCTCAGCGCGCGCGCCTTCGACTGCCGCTCCCGCTGCCGCATCGCGCTCTCGCGCAGGCTGGTCAGGTACTCCTGGCCGACTGTCATGTTGCGCGCCGAGTTGCCCGGGCAGGTGTCGTCCACCAGCACCTTCAGATGCATCTCCGCCTTGCCCCGCAGCCGCTCCACGTTTGCCGTGAAGTGCCTCTGATTGGAGCGTACCGACCGCCGCAGCGCGTCATCGTCCGGGAAGGTCGTACCAAAGCGGAAAGGAAGCACCGTGGAAAGCTTAAAGCAGTCCGCGATGACCCGGGCGTGCTCTTTCGCTGCGCTTTGGTCCATCCGGGCAGCGTCTTCCGGCGTGTGCTCGGAGACGATGACCGCCAGATCGCTGGCTGGAAACAAGAAGGTCTGGTTCCCGAAGAGACCGGTGACTCCGGTCAATGGCATCGGGCGGCGGTGCCGGCAAAGTTCCGGAAATGAGTTTCTCTCTGCAATACAGTAGGCGTACCATGCCATGGTCGTGGCTCCAAGAGCGCAGTAATTTACCAGCCCGTCCCGTGGGACAGGCGATTATTGAACAAAATATGCTGCCCGATCTTTGTTCCGAACGGGCATCGTACATGTCCAGGAAGTTCCAACATTGCCTCTATTTTTTTGACACAGGCGCGAAACCGGCGCACTGTATCAAACCGAGTCGGATAGTAGCCCCACGGAATAACGATTGGCAAGACCAAATTCACAGGGATTTTGCAATTGGATGGGCCAATCAAGCAACCTCTTCTCATACACATGGTTACAAAACTTGAACCAGAAGGAGAGGTGCCCGATAACCGGACATTCTAGCCCGGACACAAATCAATATGCAACTGCTCCCGCTACAATCCCCGCAAAACCCTGACAATCCCGAGACCAGCCCGAGACAATCCCAAGACCAGACCGAGACAAACCCCGCCCGCTGCCCGTCGTCGCCCCTCGCTCAGAAACGCCCGGCGGAAAAGGCCTCCAGCCCCACATCGGTCGTCTCCCCCAACATCGCCTGGGTCATCACGTGGGCAGTTACCGGCGCCAGCAGTATCCCGTCGCGGTAGTGTCCCGTCGCATGCCAGCAACGGTCCTTCTCCGCGCGGCCCAGGATCGGCAAGGTATC
>Ga0182014_10008403_pt1 | contig 10580 bp, 8 predicted proteins | sample 612S2DmetaG_FD_120489 | JGI IMG/M metagenome (GOLD analysis project Ga0182014, IMG submission 120489) | Permafrost microbial communities from Stordalen Mire, Sweden - 612S2D metaG | ecosystem: Environmental > Terrestrial > Soil > Wetlands > Permafrost | place: Sweden: Stordalen | collected...
AACTCTCCCTGTTATGAACATACTATTCTCTGCGCCAATTTTCCGCCCCATGCTGAGCTGGGCTCCCCCCAAAACAACATTCCGGCCGGGCGGCATCGACCTAAATCGCGTGCCCTGGCAGGCTGCGGAAAAACGCGCCGCCCGGGGTCCCCGACGCGCGCCGTAGTGGCGCGTGGTGGGGCAGACCAAGCGAGGTGCTACGGAATGTGTGAGCCACAGAGCTCGAGCGCAAGTGCTTGTAGGCTCACATCAGAGCAATCCTGTTTTCAGCAGCCTGCGAGAAATCGCAATCCCGGAGCCAACCCGGCAACGCAAATGGTCTGTCGGAACCACTGCCCATTCCCAAAATGAAACTAAGAGGTCACGTTCGTTCCGGCCGCGAGTTGCTGCAAATGTTCCTGCCGCACGTCGTTGTCCGTAAAAAGACTGACGAACGAGGCCGGAAATGCGGCTTTCTCGACCGCGCCGCGGCCATGCGCCTCTTCCCGCTCCACCAGACACAAGACGCCAACGATCTCAAAGCCGTCCTCGCGCGCCGCCTGAATCGCGTTGATCGTGGACGCACCCGTGGTGCAGACATCGTCGACGATGACCGCCCGTGCGCCCTGCTTACGATAGCCTTCCAGCCTCTGCCCCATGCCGTGAGCCTTCTCCGCCTTGCGCACCAGGAAACCGTGAATCAGCCCCGGCCCCGGCGATTGCAGACTGCCCGCGGCCCGCGCTTGCTGTAGTTGTGCCGACAGCATGGCCACGGCTGTCACGATCGGGTCCGCTCCCAGGGTCATTCCCCCAATCGCGTCCGGATGCCAGCCCTGACGCTCGATCTCATCCAAGACGGCGCGAGCAGTGTTGCGCGCGCCTTCGGCATGCAGCGTCGTCAGCCGGCAGTCAATGTAATAGTCGCTTGTGCCGCCACTGGTAAGCTTGAAATGGCCAAGTTTAAACGAGAGCAATGCAAGAAGTCGCAATAGTTGCTGGCGTGCGTTTTCCATGATGAAAGAAAAGATACCACGAACCCCGCCGGAGCATCTGCCGGCGATGCTTACTGGCCGAGCCGCTTGAAATCGTGAAATCCGGCGGTCCCCACGTAGAGCAGCGCGAACAACGCCAGATTATAACCTGTGTGCACCAAGACCGAAGCCGCCAGCGAGTGCGCCCGAGTTCTTACCATCGTGAGCACGACGCCAACCACGAAAAGCATGGTCATGGCCGCCCACGCGTGCGCCAGTTGCGAGGCATGAATGAGCGCAAATAAACCAGCCGTGAACACTACGGCGGCGAACATTCCCAGGCGGCGCAACACAATCGGAAACAGCAGTCCGCGGAAGAACAATTCCTCGCAAAACGGCGCCACCAGCGTGCCAAACCCGGCCATCATCCAGGCGCCGGACGTGGATTGGAAATACTGGTCGATCGGCATCTGTTTCGGAATCGGCAGTTTCATCGAGAGCGCCTGGATCAGAATGGCCAGAATGATGCCGCCCAAAAGAAACTTCAGCCATTCGGCTGGAAATCGCCAGTGAATCGCCTGTAAAAAGCGGCTGCGACGATGCCGCCTGATCACTCTGACGATGAACCACACCGTCGCTAGATAGGCGGCGCCCTGCGCCGGAACCGCAACCCGCGGGTCCGACGCCAGCGCGCGCGCATCGCCCCGAGATATGCCGGAAACGGAATTCGCAATCAGCAAGGCGAAACTGTCGGCCAGGAACAGCGCTATAAACAGCACGATTACGATGCCAACGAGATCCCTGCCACTCCAGACTGGAAAACCCCCGGCCCCGGAGAAACCGGGTCCGTCTCCAGGCGGAGTTTCCATGGGCGGCCCAGTGGACTCATCGAGAGGGTCATCGGACATGAGCACGGAGACATTGTACCCGGTAAAGCTGCATCTTCCGAACTTGGCCGGACGAGGATGCGGCCCTCATCGAGGCCGGTATCCGGATGAAAATTCCCGCGCTCGAAAAGCCTGCACCGATCCGCCGGAGAGCGCCGATTTAGCCGATGAATCCGCTGTTGAAAATTCGCGGGCCGGATTCGATATAATCAAAACAGTCGGGGCGTAGCGCAGCCTGGTAGCGCACCTGCCTTGGGCGCAGGGGGTCGTAGGTTCAAATCCTATCGCCCCGACCAATAACCCTCAGCGCATCACACTTTTACCAACTCCGCCGTTTTTCTTTTTACCCGAACTAACTCAATTTTCTTTTATCGGAACTTTGGCGCTCTTCTTCGGGTGGGTCGCTTGCGAGTTCCGGCCTTCGCCGCAGTTGCGCTGACGTGCTTCACCTGTAACATTGCGGCCGGCATGACGGCAGGATTCGTTCTTTAGCGACGAAAGATTCGGCCGGGCTTGGCTCCAAGATGCTCGCGCGAGCCGTGGCAGACCACGAGGATTTGGCGCCGCCCGGACAAACATGAACTCCACCTCCAGGCGAAACACCGGAATCCGTGCGATCTCAACGTCCCCCGCCATCTGCGGCTCCGCAGTGAGCGCGCCGGCAAAGCCAAGCAGAGGCTGGAGTACGCCGGGCCGGATGACGGCCCGATCGAGACGAGAGTCACCTTTGAGATTGTGGGAAAGGCTTCCGCAGTTCCTCGATAGCGGCTAGACGGCGCGATACGCGTGGTTGACAACTCCGCGGCAAAAGGTTCAGCATCTCTGGCACGGACGAGCAATCGGCTTGTTCACCTCGACGCACTTTATCTCGGGCGCTTTCGCCGGTTACTTGCTGGGCGCACTGGCCGACAAACTGGGCTGGGGCACGGCCGCTCTGATTCAGGAGTCGCTGCTGTCGATCTGCGCCATCTTCGTGATTCTGGCGATCAATCCCAAGCTACAGTTTAGCGTAAAGCATAAGTTTGCCGGTGATCACTGAGAGACACTCGCGCGACCACGCAAGGCCGGCGTGTAGTTGATGAGAGAATAGAAAATTATGGCCCGCAACCGAGTGCGGAGAACAAACGCCGCATCTCGGCCGTACTTCGGGCGTGATACTTATACGATCGTACAGAAGGGTTTCTTTCCGCTCAACACTTCCAGTACCATCTTCGCCGCGAACTCACTGGTCAATTTAAGAGACTCTTCCGTATAGGCTCCCATGTGCGGAGTCGTGATGATATTGGAAAGGCTGAGCAAGGGCGATCCCACCGGCGGCTCCTTGGCGAACACATCGATGGCGGCGCCTGCGATCTTGTTGTTGGAGAGTGCCTCGAACAGCGCTTGCTCGTCTACGATGCCGCCTCGGGAGGTGTTCAACAGGTATGCCGACGGCTTCATCTTTGCGAGTTCATCTTTGCCAATCAGGTTTTTAGTCTGCTCAGAGTAAGGAATGTGGATGGTAACGAAGTCCGCGCTAGCCAGTACCTCCTCCAACGATGACTTCTGAACCTGGTTGGCGTCGGCAAATTGCTGATCGAAAAATGGGTCATAGGCCAACGTCGTCATGTTCAATCCGCGGGCGCGACGCGCCACCGCCTTGCCGATCGCTCCCATGCCGATAATACCGGCCGTAGCTCCCCAGACGGACTTGCCCATCACGCGGGGCCATTCTCCCGCACGAAGCTTGGCGTTGGAGTCGGGGATCTTTCTCGCCAGGGCGAACATGAATCCAATCGTCAGGTCGGCTACCGCCTCGGAGTTCGTGCCCGGAGCATTGACAACTCGCACGCCGCGTTCTTTAGCCGCGTTCAAGTCGATATTATCGACGCCAATCCCATGCTTGGCGATCACTTTGAGACTTGGCGCGGAATTGATGACTGCTTTCGTGATCGGCTCCAAGCCGACAATGATCGCAATCGTATTATCGTCAATGCATGCCAACACATCAGCTTCGCGGGCAGACGCCTGGGAAGTTCGAACAATCTCCAGGCCGCCGTCACGCAGGCATTGCAGAGGCGCTTCGCTGTATCTGGCAAACATCAGGGTCGTAACTAGAACCTTTTTCATGAATTTGATCCTATGATGCTTTATCGTGAAACAAATTTTTACCGGCCATTTTCCTCATAGATAAACCTAGCAGGTTGCTGAAAAACCCGTACCAGTGTCATCCCGAAGTCGCGCCGGTTTTCGGCGACCGAGGAACCTGCTTTATTTTTAACACGCGCAAATTAAGATTCTCGACCACGCTGAGTCCGGGAAACACTTGCCGCCCTTCCGGCACGTGTGAAACTCCCGCCTTCACGATCTCGTCCTTCCGCATCGAGTGAAGCGATTTCTCGCCAAAGGTGATCGACCCGGTCAATGGCCGGAGAAGTCAGGAAATGGCTTTCATTGTCGTGGACTTCCCCGCCCCATTGGCCCCGAGCAGGGCCACGATCTTACCGTCAGGCACTTCAAGGGTAATCTCCCGAAGGACGGGGCTGCCCGCGCCGTAAGTGACAACCAATTTGTCGAGCTTAAGCGTGGGATCCCCCTCTCCCGAGATAGGCCTCGATCACGGTAGAATCCCGTTGGATTTCCGATCTACTTTGTCATTGCGGCGGACTGCCGTTCGGTTGAATATTTTTCGAGGATCTCGCGATTGATCTCGACTCCGATTCCCGGACGATCGGGGACCTTGACGATGCCGTTTTCGTTCTGAATGGCGTTGAAAATCAGTTCTTGCCGGAAAGGATGAGCTGACTGGTCGAATTCCAGCATTGGCTCGATCGGCTTCATCGACAACGGCGTCGGGGGGACGATAGCCAAGAACTGCATCGCGGCCGCCAGTCCCACGCCCGATCCCCATACATGCGGGAGAAGCGCCACATGGAACGCCTGAGCCAAGGCAAGAATTTTCTTGCACTCGCTGAACCCGCCCGCCACGGACAGATCGGGTTGAATGATGTCAACTGCCCGGCGCGCGATCCAATCGCGGAATCCGTACCTGGTATATTCGTTCTCGCCGGTGGCGATAAACATCTGACCAAGGCTCTTCAATTCCTGATAGCCCTCGATATCTTCGGGAGAAATCGGCTCCTCGAAGAAATAGATGTCGGCCTTTTCGATTGCCTTCATCAGTCGCCGGGCGGACAACACACTGTAGCCGCAATTGGCATCCAGCATAAGCGTAACCTTCGGGCCCACCGCTTCGCGGACGGCAAGTATGAGTTCGGTGTCCTCTTCGATGCCGAAGCCAATTTTCAACTTCATCGCGCGGAAGCCGTTGTTCAGGTGCCCCCGCGCCTCTGCCACGGCCGCCTCCGGATAGCTCAGCCCCGCATGCCTGTAAAACCCGGTCGCGTAGGGATGCACTTCGGTCCGGTATGCTCCTCCGAGAAGCTTGTAAACCGGCTTTCCTAAGGCGCGCCCGATACAGTCCCAGAGAGCAACATCGACCGCACTCATCGCAATCGGAACCGTTCCCTTGCTTCCGAAAGACAACGTCAGGTGATGCATCTTCTCCCATAACACTTCAACGTCAAAAGGGTCCTGTCCTAGAATGATGGGCTTGAGCGCAGTTTCCACTACGGACGCGCATACCTCGGGCGGCTGCAAGCCATGGCAAAGGGCCTCGCCCCAACCAGTGACTCCATCGTCGGTGATGACTTCCACCAGAACCGTACTACGCCGTTTGACCCAGCCAATGGAGTTCGCATAGGGCTCCTTCACCGGCGAACTCAAAGAATGCGTCTTCACTTCAACAACCTTCATCAGGGGTCTCCTTGTTCAGCTCTCTAAATCGCTCGAATTGTACTGCCCGTAAAGCGGTTTTGCGAGGTCAAAGCTCACGATTGCCGCTCCCATGGCAATCCGTAAATAAAGCAATATTCTTATTAGGAGCAGGGCGAAGACCAGGGTCGGGATCATGGCCGGCGCGGCTGGCTCGACTCCCGGAATGCACATCGCCTGGGGACCGCGTCTTTATGCACAATTTATACACATTTTATTTCATCTTTACGGGTTTCAGTATCCAATCGAATGGTAGCTGAATGGTTGCAAGGGAGCTTTACCGTTGGCAGTAGCCTGGGCAAGGCTATGCCACCACTGCAACCGCGAAGTTTACCTGCAAGATGCTAACGACACCCAAGCAACACAATATCCTGGTCGTGGATGACGAGCCGCAGATCACGCGTGTGTTGATGACCACGCTGACAAGCCACGGGTATGCGATCCGTCTGGCGGCCGATGGCGATGAGGCGCTCCAGGTCATGAAAGACTGGTCGCCCGACCTTTTGATAACCGATCTTTCCATGCCCAACATGGATGGGCTGCAACTGTGCCGCAGCGTCAGAACCAGATCGACCGTCCCGATTATTGTTCTTTCGGTAAGAGGTGAAGAGCAGGCAAAGGTCGAGGCGCTCGACGCCGGCGCTGACGATTATGTAACCAAACCCTTCGGTATTATCGAATTAATGGCGCGGATACGCGCCGCTCTTCGTCGTACTTCACCTGTCGAGGGCCCGCCGGCAAGCGTGATTGAGATTGGAGACTTCCATATCGACACGCAGCGCCGCGCGGTACTGGTCAAGTCGCGCGAAGTTCATCTCACTCCGAAGGAATTCGACCTGCTGGTTTATCTCGCGCAACGTGCCGGCAAGGTGATCACGCATCGCGCCCTGCTCTCCGCTCTGTGGAGCGAGAGCAACAGCGAGCAACTCGATTCTCTGCGCGTGTTCGTGGGGCATTTGCGCAAAAAGATCGAAGCCGACGGGACGGCTCACTATATCCGCACCGAACATTGGGTGGGTTACAGATTTGAACCCGGCGATTAACCTCCGCGCCTGGCAGAGTTTGTTTACGCTCTTTTTATGAACTTTTTAGACGGGTTTTACGCACTCAAGTATCCAATCAGAGTGGGTGAACCGAGTGGGGATGGGGCAGGCTCGGGTCGGACTTCCCAGGGAAAACAAGGCCGCGTTTTTGCAGTGACTGGAGCAAACGCAAATCTCCAGGAGGAATAAACCATGCAGGATCTTGTGTTCATAGCCATTACGATTGCGTTTTTCGCGCTTTCGTTAGGGTACGTCCACTTCTGTGATCGTGTGAAGTGAGGTAGAGCACTATGCACTTTGAATCGTTCGCCATGCTCGTGGTCAGCATTTTGATGGGGATCTATCTGCTGTACGCGCTGTTGCGCCCGGAGAAGTTCTAGATGACCGCCAATGGGTGGTTTCAAATCGCCTTCTTCTTTCTAGTGGTACTTGCCGTCACCAAGCCGCTCGGTGTTTTCATGACGCGGGTGTTCAACCGCGAGCGCACGTTCCTGGACCCGGTGCTGCGGCCCATCGAGCGTGTGATTTATCGCGTCACCTGCGTCGATGAGAATCACGAGATGCGCTGGACGGAATACGCCGTGTCGGTGCTGCTGTTCAGCGCTGTCTCCATGGTGGTGCTTTATCTCATCATGCGCCTGCAGGCGCACCTGCCCTTCAACCCGCAGAAGTTAGGAGCGGTTGCCAAGGACCTGTCGTTCAACACGGCGGCTTCGTTCACCACCAATACAAACTGGCAAGCCTACACGCCGGAAACCACCATGAGCTATCTGTCGCAGATGGCAGGCCTGGCGTATCACAACTTTGTCTCGGCGGCCGTCGGTATCGCGCTGGCGATTGCTTTCATTCGCGGCATCGCGCGCCGGGAGATGCAGACCATCGGCAACTTCTGGGTGGACATGGTTCGCGGCTGCCTCTGGGTGTTGCTGCCAATCTCTATCGTGGGCGCGCTGCTGCTGGTGTGGCAGGGTGTTCCGCAGAACCTGAAGCCCTATGATACGGCGAAGCTGCTGGAGCCGCAGCAGGTGCAGAAGGTCAGCCAGGATGGCAAGCCCGTCGTAGACGCCGCCGGCAAGCCGGTGATGGATACCGTCACCGACCAGGTGATCGCCCAAGGTCCGGTAGCCTCGCAGGAGATCATTAAGAATCTCGGCACCAACGGTGGTGGATTCTTCAACGCCAACAGTTCTCACCCTTACGAAAACCCAACCCCTTTATCCAACCTGATCGAGATGTTTGCCATCTTCGCGATCGGCGCCGGCCTGACGTACACGCTGGGACGGATGACCGGATCGCAGCGCCACGGCTGGGCTGTCTTTGGCGCCATGGCTATTCTGTTCATCGCGGGCGTGACCACAGCCTACTGGGCCGAATCGCATGGCAATCCGCTGCTGCCCGGTGCCGATTACCACGCCAGCACGCTCCAGGCCGGCGGCAACATGGAGGGCAAAGAGGTCCGCTTCGGTGTCGCCAACTCCGCACTCTGGGCAACGGTGACAACCGATACCAGTTGCGGCGCCGTCAACAGCATGCACGACTCCTACACGCCGCTCGGCGGCATGGTTCCCCTGGCCAACATGATGCTCAGCGAGGTGGTGTTCGGCGGCGTCGGCTCCGGCATGTACGGCATGATTATCTTCATCATTCTGGCGGTTTTTATTGCCGGACTCATGGTGGGGAGAACACCGGAGTACATGGGGAAAAAGATCGAGGCCTATGACGTCAAGATGGCCATGCTCGTCGCCCTGATTTTCCCGCTCATCATCCTGACATTCACCAGCGTGTCGGTGCTGCACCCGTTTGGCACCTCTGGCATCAGCAACCCGGGGCCGCACGGATTCACCGAGATCCTGTATGCGTACACCGAAGGCGCCGCCAACAACGGCTCCGCATTCGCCGGACTCAATGCCAACACACTCTGGTACAACGTCACCCTCGGTTTGACGATGTTGCTGGGGCGTTTCTGGATGAAAATTCCGATGCTGGCGATTGCCGGCAATCTGGTGCGTAAGAAATCGGTTCCACCCTCGCTTGGCACTTTCCCGGTCACTACGCCGTTATTCACGGTGCTGCTGGTTGGCGTGATCGTGATTGTGGGTGCACTGACCTTCTTCCCGGCACTCAGCTTGGGACCGATTCTGGAACACCTGCTGATGCATGCGGGAAAGACCTTCTAAGGAAATTGCGATATGGCATCAAAACAGAAAGCCGTTTGGGAATGGAAGATTGTCCGCCGCGCGGTCGTGGACTCATTCGTTAAGCTGAACCCGCGCAAGATGATGGGCAACCCCGTCATGTTCGTCGTCGAAGTCGGCAGCGTCATCACCACGCTGCTGCTGTTTCACGGCAAAGACGCTTCCTTTGGGTTCAATCTGCAGATCACGCTGTGGCTGTGGTTCACTGTGTTGTTCGCTAACTTCGCGGAGGCGATGGCCGAAGGTCGTGGCAAGGCGCAGGCTGACACGTTGCGCAAGGCACGCGCCGAAACGATTGCCAACCGGGTGCTCCCGAGCGGACAAATCGAACAGGTCCCGAGTTCCCATCTGCGCTCCAACGACATCGTAGTCTGCACGGCAAACGACTTCATTCCCTCCGACGGCGAGATCATCGAAGGCGTGGCTTCGGTCGACGAGTCGGCAATCACCGGCGAGTCCGCGCCCGTGATTCGAGAGGCCGGCGGCGACCGTTCGGCCGTCACCGGCGGGACGCGCGTGTTGTCGGACAAGATTCGGGTGAAGATCACCTCGAATCCGGGCGAGACTTTCCTCGACCGCATGATCGCCTTGGTCGAAGGCGCCGAGCGGCAGAAGACGCCGAACGAGATCGCACTGAACATTCTGCTTGCTGGATTGACGATTATCTTTCTGCTAGCGGTGGTGAGCTTGCAGCCATTCGCCATCTACGCCGGCTCGCCGCAGACCGTGTTTGTGCTGGTATCGCTGCTGGTCTGCCTGATTCCGACGACCATCGGCGGCCTGTTGTCGGCCATTGGCATCGCGGGCATGGACCGGCTGATTCAGCACAATGTGCTGGCGATGTCGGGACGCGCCGTGGAAGCGGCGGGCGATGTCAACACGCTGTTGCTGGATAAGACAGGAACCATCACGCTCGGCAATCGCCAGGCATCGGAGTTCTTCCCGGCGCCCGGCGTCACGCAACAGGAACTTGCCGACGCCGCCCAGCTTTCATCCTTAGCCGACGAAACTCCTGAGGGCCGCTCGATCGTCGTGCTGGCAAAAGAAAAGTACGGTTTGCGGGGACGCGATCTGGCCGAACATGAGGCGGTTTTCGTGGCTTTCAGTGCCACCACACGCATGTCGGGCGTCAACCTCAACGGCTTCGAGATTCGCAAGGGCGCCGTCGATGCCATCACTAACTATGTGAAGCAGAACAACTGCGAGTTTCCCGTGCAAGTACAGGCAATAGTGGAAAAGATCGCGCGCTCCGGTGGCACACCTCTGGTGGTCGCCGAGCGGAGCCGCGGCGCACTTGGGGTAATCGAGCTGAAAGACATCGTTAAGGGCGGCATGCGGGAGCGTTTCGATCAGCTTCGCGCCATGGGCATCCGCACCGTAATGATCACCGGCGACAATCCCCTGACCGCTGCCGCGATTGCGCAGGAAGCCGGGGTCGATGACTTCCTGGCTCAGGCAACGCCGAAGGACAAGATGGACCTCATCAAGCGCGAGCAGGCCGAAGGCAAGCTGGTCGCGATGACCGGCGACGGCACCAACGACGCTCCCGCACTGGCGCAGGCCGATGTCGGCGTTGCCATGAATACCGGCACGCAAGCGGCGAAAGAAGCCGGCAACATGGTCGATCTTGACTCTAATCCGACAAAGCTCATTGAGATCGTCGAAATCGGCAAGCAGTTGCTCATGACGCGC
>Ga0182014_10008411_pt1 | contig 10573 bp, 12 predicted proteins | sample 612S2DmetaG_FD_120489 | JGI IMG/M metagenome (GOLD analysis project Ga0182014, IMG submission 120489) | Permafrost microbial communities from Stordalen Mire, Sweden - 612S2D metaG | ecosystem: Environmental > Terrestrial > Soil > Wetlands > Permafrost | place: Sweden: Stordalen | collected...
GCCGCCGTGGCGCACACTGTTGGTCACCAGCTCGCTGGCCAGGAGAATCGCAACATCACCGCGCGGGTGCGACGGGCCAAGCAGGCGGGCCACGAACGCACGGGCCTCCCGCACCTGATCGGGCCGGCCCGCGAACGTCACACTCTCCCGAACCGCCACTCCAGCCATCAGCACACCGCCCTTCCCGCCCGCCACGCCCCCCGGGAAGGCACCGGGCCCCCCGACGGGCACACGGGGATGCACGCTCGACTCAGCCACGAACGTCGAGCCGAGCACACCCCCGGACAGAGCACCCGCGGGCCATGCGCGGGCCAGATCCGGGCCAGCAAGCGGCCACGCACACCGCTCCCTGGCCGCTATCCCCGTCCGCTATATGTCCGTGGAGCCCGCAACACAGCGGTCCACAGCGCGACAAGGTGACACACGGCGGGACAAAGCAAAACGGCCCGCATAGCCGCATTGACGCAGCTAGCGGGCCGTTTTCGCAGGATGTGGCAAGTGGTGGATTCGAACCACCGAAGGCGTAGCCGACGGTTTTACAGCCCTCCGTCCTCCTGCCTGAGTCATATGCCGCTGACCTGCGCGTATGCGTTCCGAGGCGGGATTCAGGGCCGCCGCCGTCCGCTATGCGTCCGCGCTCCCCGCGTTTCGGGGGGTCGCGCAGCCCACGGACGTAGGCGCTCACGACCACGGACGGCGAGGGTGGGAACGGTTATGCCGGCCTTCGTCACCGGGCCTTGCTCGGCGTCGGGGGCACTGAGGCGTCGGCTCCTGTTAGGGCAATCACCGAGGTGAAAGACCACCTTGGCGGTGGGACACCGTCGTAACATTCCGGGACAAGTGGGCGGGCCCAGGTCAAAGCGCCGCGTGACGCCATGTCGCGGCAGGCGCGGTATCAGTGGTCGTGGCCGCCTCGATCAGCGTTCGGGCCATCCGCTGGCGTCGAAGACGGCGATCGGGTCAAGGTAGTCCCGCCAGTGGGTCACTTTGCGGTCCTTGACTGTGATGATGGAGGCGAAGCGGTTGTTGTACGGCCGGCCTGTCAGCGCCGATTCACCGTGTACCTCGTACTCGAGCACGGCCACCGACGCTTCCGGGTCCCGGTAGACGCGGAGGTTGTCGGCGGTGTGCACGGTCATGTAGTCGTCGTAGCCGCTGTACAGGTCGATAACGGCCTGCCGCCCTTCAACGCGCCCGGGGTAGCCGGGCACGGAGATCACGTACTCGACGACGACATCGTCGGCCAGGAGGTCGAAGTAGTCCTCGCCGTCGGCGAGGCCCTCCAGCCCTTCCCGGATCATGCGGAAGAAGGGGCCGTCGGCACCGAAGTTCGAGCTGTCGCTGGTGTACTTGGTCACTTGTCCTCCGGAGTGGTCCAGGCAGCGGCATGGCGCCGGGCGAATGCTTCGAAGCTGGCTGACGGCCGGCCGGTAACGGTCTCGACATCGCCCGTGGGCTTGGACCCGTCGCCGCCGACGATGACACCGGTGAGCCAGCGGAGCATGACGGCGTAGTCGGCGGGCACGCCGGCCGCGATCGCCCCGCTGATCCAGGCCTCCTGGTCGATGTCCTTATACCCGACGGGCCGGCCGCTCACGGCTGCGATGATCGCGGCGACGTCACCGAAGGTGAGGGCCTGCGGCCCGGTGAGAGCGTAGCGGGCGCCCGCGTGCGCGCCCGGGTGAGCGCTGTGTGGGATGTGTTGGTCATGTCTTAAGCATTCAGCCCTCATAATGAGCGGATCAATGTTAATTACGCTCAGGTTATTGTTTGATCCTCTCAAATCGTTGACTTCAACGCGTGTTACTCGCAATCTTGGCGTGTGGACTTGCTGCACGACCACCTCCTGCGGGCGCGCGCAACCGGGGCGGTCTTCGCCCGCACAGTGGTCATGCCCCCGTGGGGACTGCGCCTGGGCGGCTCCATCCAGCTCGCGGTGCATGCCGTGACCCGTGGCAAGGCGTGGCTGTGGCTCGACGATCCGGCCGATGCCGTGGAGCTCCGGCCAGGGGAGATCAGCCTGGTGCGCGGCGGCTCCGCTCACCACATCGCGCACGAACCGGGGGCCTGCTGCCTGGAGCCGGACGAATTCCGGGCCCAGTACCGCCAGATCGCAGCCGACGCTGACCATGGGGCGACGGTGTTCCTGTGCGGTGCCTACCAGTTCTCGGGTGACGTCGCCAGCGGGCTGCTGGAGGCCCTTCCGCGCGTGCTGACGCTCTCGTCCGCGGTCGACGAACCGCTCCGCGAAGTCATCGTGCTGGTGTCCCGCGAGCTCACCAACGTGGAGCCCGGCCAGCAGACCGTGCTCGACCGCCTGCTCGACGTGCTGCTCGTCCTCGCCCTCCGAAGCGACTTCCGCCGCAGCGCGACCGCACCCCGCTGGTACCGGGCGTCCGGCGACCCACGCCTGCACGCCGCACTGGAGGCCATACACGAAGACGCCGGTCACTCGTGGACAGTGCCCGAGCTCGCGGCGATCAGCGGCCTGTCCCGGGCGTGTACCGCTCCAAAATGTCGTGACCGGTCTGACCTGCGGGTTTCGGTGACTCGCTTACGCGGCCCGGTGGTACTCGTTGATCACGCCGCCGAGGACCTTCCGGCGCTGCACCGGCGTGCCAATCGGCACCACCTCCTGCTCGTCATGATCGGGTGGCCGCTGCTGCCGGGACTGGTGGGGCCGGTGCCCGTTGTAGTGCTCGGCGTAGATCCGCAGCACGGCCCGCAGATGGGCTTCGTCGTAGATGAGCATCCGGTCGGTGCACTCGGCCCGGACGGTCCGTACCCAGCGTTCGGCATAACAATTTGCCCGGGGCGTCCGCGGCGGGGACTTCACGATCCGGACGCCCTCGCTGGCCAGGACATCATCGAACATGGCCGTGAACTTGGCGTCGCGGTCCCGGATGAGGAACCGGAACGAGCCGATCCGCTCGGCGAGGTCCATGACCAGGTTACGGGCCTGCTGGGCCGTCCAGGCGCCGTCCGGATACTGGGTCACCCCGAGGATATGCACCCGCCGGGTCGCTATCTCCAGGACGAACAGCACGTACAGGCGTCGGAGGAAGATCGTGTCCACGGTGAAGAAGTCGCACGCCAGCAGGCCCTCCGCCTGGGCCTGCAGGAACCTCCGCCAGGAGGTGTCCAGGCCGCGCGGAGCGGGACGGCAGCCCCGGGCGCGGAGGATCCGCCGTACAGTCGCCTCACTGATGCGGTGGCCAAGGCGGGTCAGCTCGCCGTGCACCCGGCGGTATCCCCAGGCGGGGTTCTCCCCCGCCAGCCGCAGCGCCAGGTCGCGGATCTCCGCGCTAGTTGCAGGGCGTCCCGGTCGTCCCGGGTACGTCCACTTGCGGGTGATCAGATGGCGGTGCCAGGCCAGCAGGGTTCCCGGCGTGACCAGGCGACTGCCGCGCAATGCGGCTGGCAGCAGCCGGCCCAGCGCGGCCAGGATCGCGCGGTCGGCCCAGTCCGGCCTGGGCCGGGTGACCTGGCGGCGGAGCACCATCACCTCATGACGCAAGACGATAATCTCCGCGTCCTTGGACGCCTGGCTGCGGCCTAGCAGGACCAACCAGCTGAAGACCCTGAACATGATCAAATACAGCAGACGGACAAGCACAAGCCGCGATCTTGCCGCAACCCGTCTACCCCGCCAAATCGCAGCTCACAGGCCATGCGCAGAGTTCTGGAGCAGTACAAGCCTCACTAGAGGAGGCCTTCATGGAGCTGACCCGTGACAGTGTCGAATACCACGGCTCCGCCGGCCCCGCCCAGCTGGTTACCGCAGCCAGTGCCATCACCTCGTCCCAGGAAGGCAGGAACTGATGACCGTCGCGACCTCCGTTTCACCGCCGAAGGCAGGCCTGCACTACCGGGTCTCCAGCGTGATGGGAGCCGAATGGATCAAGATGCGGTCCGTCCGCTCGACGATCTGGACCCTCACCGCAATGACGGTCATCACCCTCGGCATCGCCATCATCGCAGGTGCGGTGATCCCCGCTCAGTGGCACACGTTCCCTGCCAGCCAGCGAGCTACCTTCGACCCGACCAGCATCAGCCTGCGGGGGCTGCTCTTCGGGCAGCTCGTGATCGGCGTGCTCGGCGTCATGGTCATGAGCGCCGAATACGGGACCGGGACGATCCGGGCGACGCTCGCCGCCATTCCGAACCGGCCGCTCATCGTGGCAGCGAAGGCGGCCGTGTTCGCGATGGTCGCCGCAGTTGCCGGTCAAGTCCTCTCATTCGGGGCGTTCTTCATCGCGCAGGCGTTGCTGTCGAGCCCTGCCCGGCACGCCTCGCTAGGTCAGCCCGGTGTCCTGCGCGCCGTGGTGGGCAGCGGACTGATCATCCCGGTCCTTGGCCTCTTTGCTCTCGGCCTGGCGACCATCATCCGGTACACCGCAGGGGCCATCACCGCTTACGTGGGAACGCTACTCGTCCTCCCCATCACACTCGATGCACTGCCCTCCTCCTTCAGCCACCCGATCCTCAACTGCCTGCCCCTTCAGATCGGCGACACCATGGCTTCCGTCGTCAGCTCCCCGGGAAGTGACTGGACGCTCAGCCCGTGGGCCGGATTCGGCGTGCTCTGCCTCTACGCGCTCGCCGCGCTGGTCATCGGCGCCTGGCTGATGGTTCGCCGCGACGCCTAGCGATGGCGCCTTCGATGCCGCTGTCACCGCGTCCGGCGACCCACGAGGCTCTTCAGGCTCCTGCGTGATCGCATCGATGTCGGCCTTGTCCCGCTCGAAAATAGGATTCGGCGGCTGACCTGCGAGTCTTCCGAGCATCAGGCGGCGCGCACATATTCGTTGATCAGGCCGTTGAGGACGGGTTTCGGCGGATCTGCCATGGGTCGAAGTCGGTTATGATCGCCGGGCGAGCGTCGCGTTCCCCGCCGAGGACGCGCTGGTCGATGCCCTGGCGTGGCCCGCTAACTTCAACGCGCACGCCTCGCTCGGCCAGGGTGGTGCGAGAAGAACGCGGTGGCCAGGCCGTCGAGCAAGTAGCCAAGCCGGCGTTCGAATACCTGGTCTGGGTCGGATGTCTCGCCGGCGCCCGTCATCGCCTGGGAGAACAGCGGGTATTCGCCCCGGAGGCGCCGGACCATCTCGGCCACTCGCCCGGGGAGCCCGGGATCGGAAAGCTCGCGCCCGGAGATGTTGACCGCCAGGGTGAAGGCACCCGGCCAGCCGTCCCGCGCCGCCCAGCCGACGAGCTGGCGGCAGGCTTCGTCCAGCACGAACGAGCCGAGCTTCCCGAGCAGGCCATTTTCCTCGGCGGAGGGAATGAAGTCATCGGGTGGCATGACCGCACCGCCGGGATGGCGCCAGCGCACGAGTGCCTCGACACCGGTCAGCGACCGCGCTTTCAGCGAGAACAGCGGCTGGTAGACCAGGAACAGCTCAGCGTTCTCGATGGCGCGGCATAGCTCGCTGTACAGCATGCTCCGCGCGGGCGCAATGCGCCGGGTCGTAGACCTGATAGCGGTTGCGCCCGGCTTTTTTCGCGTCGTACATCGCCATGTCCGCGTGGCTGATCAGCGGGTCGGGGCCGGCGGCGGCATCGCTGGTCACGGCGATACCGGCGCTGCAGGTGACGGAGAAGTCCCGTCCGCCCTCGACGTAGGGCACAGCGATCGACCGGATGATCCGGTCGCCGATGAGACGGACGGCGGCGTGACTTTCCAGCTCCCCGCACAGCATCACGAACTCGTCCCCGCCGAGGCGGGCTACCGTGTCACCGCGCCGTGCCAGAGCCGAGAGCCGGCGGCCGGCCTCGGTGAGCACCAGGTCGCCGGCATCGTGGCCGTAGGAATCGTTGATCTCCTTGAAGTTGTCCAGATCGATGAACAGCACCGCCAGCCGTGACGGGTGCCGTTCCATGGCGAGCAGCCCCTGGGACAGGCGGTCCAGCAGCGCGATCCGGTTCGGCAGCCCGGTGAGCGGGTCGTGCAGAGCCTGATGGGCGAGGGCTTGCTCGGCTTTGATCTGTGCGGTCACATCGCGCGAGATGCCGAAGGTGCCGATGATCCGGCCGCTTTCGTCCCGGAGCGGCATTTTCGTGCTCGACACCCAGGCGAGCGCCTGGCCGCCATGGGTTTCCGGCTCCAGCTTCCCGATGATCGGTTCGCCGGTGCGGATGATCTGCTGCTCGTCTTCAAAAGCGGCGCAGGCATGCTCCTCGTTGAAAAAGTCGAAGTCCGTCTTCCCGATCAGCTCGGCCGCGGTATGGTCCGGGGCGCATGCGGCGATCCAGCCTGCGCTGACAAAGAGGAACCGGCTCTGCAGGTCCTTGAAATACACCCGTTCCGCGGTACAGGACAGCAGGTTGCTCATACACGTCAGTTCCAGCTCGCGCAGTGGCCCGCTCTCACCCCGCCCCGGTGGCGGCAGCTCAGCATCGCCCCCCGCCCGGCGCCCCATTCGGTGCGATTCCAGCTGCTCCATCCCCCCGGACAGCAACTTGCCTCCCTGCCGGTATCTCCGCAGCTGACGCCCGCTAAACCAGCTACCGGCCACCGTGGGCCAACGTATCGATGCAGGTCAGAAGACGCGTTCAGCGCCAGGAGGGCCAGGACGCCCGGCGGCTGGTGACGGTGCCGCCGGCCACCTCGATCCGCTGGGTGATCGTCACCCTCTCGGCTTCCGTCCGGCCTTGCCGTGGTCCGGCTGCTTGCGCCGGGCGTTCTTGACTCCCTTTTTCCATCCAGGCCCGCTGGACGACAGGCAGTGTGAGTGCCGATAACCTCATCCATGTCACGCGACCAGGCGATATTCGTTGATCAGGCCACCGGGGCGAGTGTCTCTTCGGACGCGGTATCGCTCAAGATCGGCTAGTTCGGGTAGCGGTTTCAGCGGCGCCGCAGAGTCCAGCGACCAGTGAGGCCTGTGCTGGTTGTGGTGGGTCTCGTACTGGTGCATGATCTGCCGCAGGTGGGCCTGGTCCCAGATGAGTGTGCGGTCCAGGAGTTCGCGGCGGCATCCTCCGATCCAGCGTTCGGCGAATGCGTTCATGCGGGGCGTCCGGACGTTGCAGAGCACGGTCCGGATCCCAGCACCGGCGAGGACCGCGTCGAACGCGGCGGCGAAGTTCGAGCCGCGGTCGCGGATCATGAACTTGGCCTGTGCGCCTGCTCGCCGAGGTCCATGATCAAGTTCCGGGCCTGCTGGGCGGTCCATTCCCCGGTTGGATGCAGGGTGACTCCGAGGATGCGGATGCACCTGGTGGCGTGCTCGATCACGGCCACAGCGAACAGCAACGCGATCAGTGCCCTGTCCGCCCAGTTCAGGTTCGGGCGGCGCGGCTGCTGACGTTGCAGGACGGCCAGATGGTGGCGCAGGAGCAGGATCTCTGCGGTCTGCCACGCTCCCTCACGCCGGGACAGCCGCAGCCACGATGCCGTCCGCGTAATCAGGAGGAAGACGAACCGCAGGCACATGATCGGTGATCATCACGGCCGGACGGTAAGGAGAGCAACTCTGCTGGTCACAGCCACGGATGAGATTCGCGGCACGCACAGGACAAAGACCAGGTAGAGCAGACGAAGGAACACGGCTGATCATCATGCCTCACGGCCCTGGCCACTGCTCGCCCATCGCCCCAGGTCACCGAGCTAGGCCGACTTTTGGAACCCGGCAGGATGTCGTCGACCTTGTGGGCTTGACCATGACGCGAACCTCGCGGCTGCTCGGGCACCCCCTCACCGCAGCCTGCGGGCACCAAGTAATATAGTAAGTTATCTGTTAAGTTAACTGTTCAGATGTCTGAATAGATGGTAGTGTGGAGGCATGAGAGACCAGGGAACTACGCATGCTTCCGTTGTCGCCGGCGAACTGCGCGTTGTCCTGGGCCAGCTCGTTCGCCGCCTGCGAGAGCAGGCGGACGGGACCGACCTAACCAGGTCGCAGGCATCCGTCCTCGGCCGCATCGATCGCGACGGGCCGACGACGGCGACCGTTCTTGCCCGCACCGAAGGGCTGCGCCCGCAGTCAATGGGAACCATCGTGGCGGCGCTTGAGGCGGCCGGACTGGTCGCCGGTTCCCCTGATCCCAAGGACGGACGGAAAACGATCCTGAGCCTCACCCAGACCGCCCGGGAACAGTTCCGCACGGGCCGCCTCGCCAGGGAGGACTGGCTCATCCAGGCAATGTCCGCCGCCCTCACGCAATCCGAACTTGATCAGCTCTCCTCAAGCATCGACTTGCTCAGGCGCATAGCCCGTTCGTGATCCGCCGAGCCCGGTACCGGCCCCGGCCATCTGGCCTGCGCCCTTCCACGTCCTCCTCTGGAGGAAATCATTCGCCGCAGCGGTCTCTCCGCGTGCCCGATTCCGGGCCGGAGCCGCCAGCCGGAAAGGATTCCGCATGACTTTTACCGACCTTGACCCGAAGACCGCCCCCCTCGTGATCGACCTGCAGGGCGGCATCGTCGGCCTGCCGCTCGCCCACCCGGCCGACGACGTGGTCAGCAAGTCGTCGGCCCTCGTCAAAGCGTTCCGCCGGCACGGCCTGCCGATCGTCCTGGTCAACGTCGCAGGCTCACCTCCGGGGCGCACCGACACGGGCTCCGGCGGCGGACAAGCCTTCCCGGACGGCTGGACGGATCTGATCCACGAACTTGATCAGCAGCCCGAGGACATCATCGTCACGAAATACGCGCGCAGCGCCTTCTCCGGCACCGGGCACGGAACGCCTCCGAGAGCTCGAAGTCACGCAGCTCGTTATCGTCGGCATCGCCACCAGCAGCGGCGTCGAATCGACCGCCAGGCACGCGCACGAGCACGGTTTCCATGTCACTCTCCCCGTCGACGCCATGACCGACCCGGCCCTTGCCTCGCACGAGCACAGCGTCGGCCACGTGTTCCCCCGGATCGCTGAGACCGGAACGACCGAAGAGCTCCTCCGCCTCCTTGAGAGAACACGGTGATGACGGCACCCACAGCTGCCCGGGCACCAACAGCCTCCCCGGGAGGGGTCCGTAAGCCATTCGGCTGGCGGTTCATCAGCCCGCTGCTTATCGGGTCCAGCCTCAACCCGATCAACAGCTCGATGATCGCGACCGGCCTCGTGGGCATCGGGCTGGACTTCCACAAGGGCCCGGGGACAACCGCATCCCTCATCTCAGTCCTGTACCTGTGCAGCGCCGTCATGCAGCCCACGATGGGCAAGCTCGCCACGATCTTCGGGGCGCGCCGCATCTTCCTGACCGGCGTGACGATCCTCCTCATCGCGGGAATCATCGGAGCCGCTGCCCCCGCCTTCGGATTCCTCCTCCTCTCCCGGGCCCTGATCGGTGTCGGGACATCGGCGGCCTACCCGACGGCCATGGCGCTGGTCAGGAAACGAGCCGACGAACTGAAAACAGGCGTCCCCGGCCGCGTCCTCGGGAACTTCTCCATCGCCTCCCAGGTCACAACCGTCATTGGCCTGCCACTCGGCGGCGTCCTCGCGGGCGCGTTCGGCTGGCGGGCGATCTTCTTCATCAACGTCCCCCTCGCCCTCATCACCCTGGTCTTCACCTTCTTCGGAGTCGCCAAGGACGCACCAGCTGCCCGGGAGGGACGCGACTCCCTCTTCACCACCCTCGATATCCCCGGCATCGTCTTGTTCGCCGTCACCATCACCAGCCTGCTGCTGTTCCTGTCCAGCCTCGCGGCTCCGGCCTGGTGGCTTCTTCCAGTCGCGGTCACTGCCGGCACAGCGCTCATCGTCTGGGAGCGGCGCACGCGCCGGCCGCTGATCGACATCAGGATGCTCGGACGGAACAAGCAGCTGCTGCGCACCTACCTTCGCCAGGCCATCGTCTCGCTCGGCATCTACACCGCCCTCTACGGCACCAGCCAGTGGATGGAAGGAGCGGCGCACTACACGGCGTCCCAGGTCGGACTGATCCTTCTCCCGCTCTCGGCCATCAGCATCATCGTCGCCCGGCTCGTGTCCGGCCGCGGCTGGGTCCGGTGGCCACTTATCCTCACCGGCGCCTCCTTCGTCCTGACCGGCGCCGTGATGGTCTTCACCACCCACTCCTCGAACGTCCTGGTCCTCCTCGCCATGTCACTGCTGTTCGGCTTCGCGAACGGGTTCAGCGGCTTCGCGAACCAGGCTGCCCTCTACGTGCAGAGCCCCGCCGACGAGATCGCCGTCGCATCCGGCCTCTACCGCACCTTCGCCTACTTCGGCGCGATCTTCTCCTCCAGCCTGATCGGCATCGCCTTCGGCTCTGCGGCCACCGACAGGGGATTCCACATCGTCGCCTACGTCATCGGCGGCATCGGCGTGACCGTCTTGCTCATGACGATCCTCGACAGGAAGATCCCCACCCGCACCGGCACGTGAGGGCGTGTCAACTTAACGGCACAGCCATTGAAGTTACAGTCCCCTTCGGTCTAGTAAGGATGGAACGGAGCCGGCCGTTCCATCCTTACTAGTCCCGCCGGCAGCCAACCTTGGCCTTGCAGGCCCAGTTGCTCGCGGCAGAGCTCCGGCAGGTCCTTGCCGGTGGCCACGCCGATCTTGGCCGACAGGTACTGCACCAGCATGGCCACCAGGTTGGCGGCCAGGACGACCCAGGCGA
>Ga0182014_10008413_pt1 | contig 10573 bp, 3 predicted proteins | sample 612S2DmetaG_FD_120489 | JGI IMG/M metagenome (GOLD analysis project Ga0182014, IMG submission 120489) | Permafrost microbial communities from Stordalen Mire, Sweden - 612S2D metaG | ecosystem: Environmental > Terrestrial > Soil > Wetlands > Permafrost | place: Sweden: Stordalen | collected...
CGGCAGGATCTTCAGCTCCAGCTTATCCCACTGCTGGCTGGGAATTCGATCCAATCCGATCAGCCACGGCGTGCCATTGTAAAAATTGTCGGTGAGCAGCTTCCCGTCGACATACAGACGCGCTATATCTCCTTCGTAGGCGATGCGAAGAAACTCCCCGGAAGCAGCGCCAGGTTCTGGGCGCGGCACGGCAATCGTCCAGGCCGCAGCGGTGTCAAAGGCAGCGTCATCCGGAGCGATCGCCACTTCCTTCCCCATCTTGACAGGCGGGTCTCCATTTACATCCCGCAACTTCTGGACCTTGGCCACGATCGATGCGGGCGGCACATGTGCACTAAACGCCTGAAAGACACCGTCGTCGTCATCGCGGGCAAGACCCAGCAGAGTAGCGCCCACGGCCGGCAAAAACTCGACCTTCAATTGCGTGGGATCTTGCGTCCGAACATGAATCTGGTCGCGATCGAAGTACAGTTCCGCAGGAGACAGGATCACTCGCTCTTTCCCGGCAAGCGTTGTCTTCCAAGTATTCAAAGCCTGTTCTCGCGATACGACCAGAATGTTCACACTGCCACCGTCGCGATTCCGCACGCGCATGGCAACCTGCGTGCCGGGCTCGATTCGGTCAACGTAGGTGATGCCTCCTTCTCGCCTGACCGGTCCACTCAGACTTTCGATCGATGCGCCCTCTTTTTCTTCGAACGCGAACTCCGGCGAAATCCCGGGCCACACGAAGAACACATAGGTTTGCGGATCGTCTAATTTGCACAGAAGCTGCGCGGTCGCATACCGAAGCAGCATTCCGCCGATGTTGAGGTTCACTGGCCAGATGGTGTAAGCATCACTGGGGATATTGATCGGATTGCGAGGTACGTCCAGAGCACCAGATCGGAACTGGAGCTCCACTTGAAAACTCTTTCGCTGCGGCAAACGGTGGGCCCGCTCGTGGTTGTTGAGGAAGATGAACCCGTGATCGTTTTCGAGCCGCGCTGCCAATCGCGGGGTTTCCGTGTCCTGCTTAGTTTGGGGCATGCGCTCAGGTAAATACGAAGTCATGGGCGCAAGACTTGTGCCGAAATCATTGAGGAACAGGTGCAAGGTTTTCAGAACGCGATAGGACGGGTACATCTGGCCGAATTCGCCGAGCGGAGCCTGGAAGTCATACGACTTCACCGGCAAGTCATTCGGGTAGCCCGTGGCCTGTGACTCCTGCAGTGTCGTCTTCTTGCCATCCGGATTCGTGCCGCCATGAAACATGTAGTAGCCATACAGCACCACGCCCGATCCCAGCTTCACAACCTCCATCGCCGCCGTGTCGTCCGCGGTCAGCATTGGGCGGCGATGATACGCCACTTCCATTCCGCCACCCATCTCGGCCGTCAGGTAGGGATAGGCCGCGTCCATGACATCGATGTCTGGGCGCTTGGAGTGGAGATCGTCTCCGACATTTTCTTCGCAGCGGATTCGCGTGAAGAAGTAGTTCGGGGTGGGAGGCAGATCGCCTAAGTTGCGCCACCAGAAACCGTCGGCGTACCCACCGAACAGAGGAAGCACGTCTCGCGAGGGGACGGCCGCATTGTCCCATCCTGTGATGGTGTAAAAAGGAGCGTCGAGCCCCTCTTCACGCGCCAGTTGCCGTAACCGCAGGATATGCTCGGCTCCCTTTCCCGGACCGCGGGCGCTGTATTCATTCTCCAGTTGCACCCCAATGATCGGACCGCCGTCCTTCCAAAACTGTCCCTGCACCTGCTTCGAAATTTCACTGTAGAAGCGCCGAACATAATCGAGGTAAACGGAGTTGTTTTCCCGCGTTGCGGTTTTCTGGATCAGCCAGTCGGGAAGGCCGCCATTGCGCACTTCACCGTGATCCCACGGCCCGACGCGGATCCATACATAGAGTCCATGCCGTCCGGACAGCTCAATAAAACGGCGCAGATTGCGCTGTCCCGACCAGTCAAACTGTCCTTCAATCTCTTCGTGGTGGATCCAGAAAATGTAAGTCGAGATGATCTGAATCCCTCCTGCCTTTATTTTCAGAATCTCTTTTTCCCACTGGCTCTCGGGATAACGGGAATATTGGAATTCACCCATCACCGGAAACCACGGGGCCTCATCGCGCATGAGATAGCGGTCATTGACCGAAAGCGTGTGACCATCCGGCGACCGGCCGCCCGCAGGGAACGGAAGCGGTTGCGTCGGGGCTGCCGCGACCGTGGCTTGGATCACGATCGGCGAAACGGGCGCATGGTCCGGCGCTAATAAGTGCTGCGCTGAAACGTCCTGCGCTAGAACCGGCGCAACCATGGCGATGATCGAGACAATGATGGGCACCAGCAGATGTGCGGCGAGAGTACGGCGCAGGTTGTTTCTCCAAAATTCGGTATTCATGGCAATCCTTGCGCGACCAATCTAACACCCGGCTTCTCTGGCGTAATCCGCCTAAAGTTGGATTGCTAACAGTTTGCAGAGGTGGGCTTAATTTCTGCCCATGATCGATTGGAGCCCTCCGCCAACCTACATCCATTGGAAGAAACGGCTCCGTTTTTTGGAATTTTCGCGGCCCCGTAACACCTTCGATACTCGGACACCGAAAATTCTCTCCAATCCGACTTTAGTAGGATTCGCGAACCACCAACTGAGAGTAGATTTCGAGCGGCGGGAGGAGTGGACTCTTTTGTCCAACTCCCTAGTTCGTAACCGAGCCGCGATGCTCCGAGGTGGAATATGGGTTATACATGGGTGAAGGAAGCAGTAACTGGTCTCCTTTTCGCAACTCTGTTGTTGTGGGCCGTCGCCGCGTTTGGGCAAGGCAGCGGAACCTGCACTCTCACCGGCACCGTGTACGATTCGTCCGGAGCGGTGGTGTCCGGCGCCAGGGTGCAGCTAAGCCAGAAAGCAACGAGTGCAAGCCGGGAAACGGTTGCGAACGGCAGCGGATTTTTTTCCTTCATCGGTATGCCGGCGGGAATCTATGACATCAAGATCGAGGTCCAAGGCTTCGCGGCTTTCACGCAAACCGGCATCCCGCTTCATATCAACGACCAGATTGATCTCCAGCAGATCGCATTGAAAGTCGCAGGCGGCGCTGCCACCGTTGAAGTCACCGCCGCGCCCGCCGAGATCATTCCTGAGAGTTCCGGCGATGTCTCCTACACCATCACCGCGAAGCAAGTGGATAACCTCGCCATTATCGGCCGCAACGCCGTCGAACTCTTAAAGATTCTCCCCGGCGCGCAAAACAGCGGCGGCTGGAATGGCGTGAACACTGGCGAGGTCACATCCTTCAATGGCGGAGCAGGCGCCTACACCGTGAACGGAACCCGCTTCGATCAAATGGCGGTGGTCAGCGACGGCGGTAACGTAGTCGACTCCGGTTTCAACGGCGGCGCCATGGTGACGCCGAACGTCGAGATGATCCAGGAGGTTAAGGTCGAGGCTTCCAGTTACTCGGCGGAGAATCCGAACGGCCCGATTGTGATGGAAACCGTGACCAAGTCCGGTACCAAAGACTTCCATGGAGAAGCCTATTACACGATTCGTGACGGCAGCATGAACGCCAACGACTCGCAGGACAAAGCTAACGGACTCCCAAGACCCGCCAGCCGCTATCAATTCCCTGGGTTCAACATTGGGGGGCCGGTGCTCATTCCCGGAACTGACTTCAATAAGAATCGAGACAAACTGTTCTTTTTCGCGGGATTTGAATGGTACCGTCAGGGCGTCGATCTGGGCGTGAAGAAGACCGTCGTTCCCACGGCGGCCATGCGCACCGGCGACTTCAGCGATCCCGGACTTGGAAGTCTGGGCGGGATCACCGGGGTCCAGCCCTGCCCCGCCGATACGTGGCAGACCTTGGCCTTCTGTACGGGTGCTGGAATGCTGAACACATCTTTGGTCGACCCAGGCGGTCAGGTTTTGCTGAACCTCTATCACTTACCCAATGCCACTCCGAGCCCGCAGAACGGCGGCTACAATTACATCACCGACATCGTCAACCAGCAGCCGCGCGCCCAGCAATTAGTAAAGCTCGACTACTCCGCCACCGCCAACGATCACCTCTCGGTTCGCTACAATCATGAAGGTGAGACCATGCCGTTTCCCTATGGGCTGTGGCAAACCTGGCCGCAGAATCCGTATCCCGGCGACCCGGTCGGCTCGAACACTTCGCACTCGGTGGCCACGAACTTCGCCCACTCTTTTTCCTCGACTCTGACCAACGAAGTCAATTTCACCGCCAGCCACCTGTTCTACCATAACCACCTCGCGAACCCGGCTGCGGTTTCCGCCGCGAAACTGGGATACCCGTACTACGGTGTCTATAACAACGGACTGGGCATTATTCCCAATGTTGGGGGCGACGTTGAAACGACCGATGTGGGCGACTTCTTTGATGAAGGGGGAGTCGTCCCCAACCAGGACGCTCCGAAGTGGAACTACACACTTTCGGAAAACGTGGCGAAGGTTTTTGGCACGCACCTGCTCAAGGCTGGATTTTACTGGAACCGGGAAACTTGGACGCAGCGCACCGGCGACAACACTTATCTCGATCAGGGCGCAATCACATTGGCTTCCTGGGGTTCGTTAACCAACAATCCCTACGCCGACCTATATCTGGGCCACGCTTCCATGTTTTCGCAGGGAACGCCGACGGTGAATCTCAATTTTGCCGCCAACGAATACGATTTCTTCGTGCTCGATAATTGGAAGATCGGTCGCCACTTCACGTTGAACTACGGCACGCGGATCGATCACCTCGGCTGGTGGTACAACAAGCAAGGCGACATCGCGATTTTCGATCCGTCGAAGTACGATCCCACCGCCGGTATTGCGGCATACACGGGCATCGAGACCCATGCCAACGATCCCAGTGTGCCCTTGTCCGGATACAAGCCGGTGGGTTGGCAACTGGCACCCTCAACGGGTTTTGCCTGGGATGTTTTCGGTACGGGAAAAACAGTAATGCGCGGCGGTTTCGGCACCAACTTCTTCCGCGATGAAGGCATCTCCGCCGGCTTTAAGCTGGTGCAGAACCCTCCGTTGCAATCGTTCAATTACTTCTCGCCGAGCGGAGGCCTGTATCTGTCGTGGCTCAGTGGTTACAACCAGAGCGCAGCTCTGCCTTGGTTGAACGTCGCGGTGGCAAATGATAGCCAGATGCCCCGCACTTACTCTTACAACTACACGGTCCAGCAGCAGGTTCCAGGCGGTACACTGGTCTCGCTCGCATACGTCGGCAATCGCAGCAGCTATTTGGTTGGCTGGCCCAACTCCAATCCAGTTCCACAGGGCACGGAAACCGGCCAACAATGGCCCGGCCAGTGGATGGAACAGTACAACCCCTATCGCAAGTATCCTAATGTCGCTGGCATCTATGGGGCGACTCACAACCTGAAATCCAATTACAATTCGTTTCAGCTCACGGCGTCGCGAGCGAAGGGCCGAATCAACTACTGGGTCACTTACACCTTCAGCAAGGTGCTGGGCAACAACTTCGACGACTCGTTCGACTTGAGCCGCACTTACGGACCACTGCCTTGGGACCGCACGCAGGCTCTCAAGCTCTCTTACAACCTCTATCTACCATCAGTGAGTAGGTATCACCTCGGCAACAATCCAGTCCTAAACGGCGTGCTCGATGGCTGGCAGCTAAGCGGTATCACCGAGTTTGACAGCGGCGCTCCGATGTTCACGTATCCCAGCAGTTTCACGCAAAACAATCAGGGCTACAACATCCTCATGGCCGGGAATAACATTAACAACAACGACTGCCTCTATTCTGGGGAATGTCCTCTAGGCGGCACGCTGGCGAACAGCGGCAACAACAACGCCGGCCGCTATATCGTGGGCACGCCCGACGAAGAAGCTGTGCCCCTCGTAATCTGCGATCCCACCGCACACCTGGCGACTCACCAGATCTTCAACGGCGCGTGTTTCCAGTCGCCAACCCCTGGTAACAACGGCAACTATCGCATTCCGTATATTCACGGGCCCAAATTTATAAACAGCGACTTAACCCTTTTCAAGAGCTTCAAGATGCGCGAGTCGAAAACCCTGCAGTTCCGTGCAGAGGCCTTTAACTTCCTGAATCATCCGCTCTACGGGTTCACCAACGTCAATCCGTTCCTGGGAAGTGGAGCTAGCGATCCAGCGATGAGTCTCGACTACATTAGTGTTGGCGCGCTGCCCACAAACACCAGCACAGCTGGCATCATGACCAACACCTTCGGACACCGCATCATCCAACTGGAGCTGAAGCTCTACTTCTAAGCGGGGAAGCACAATGCGGTCATCTTGGAGTGGCGACCGGTAAAGGGTCGCCACTTCGCCTTCCGCCAGGGGTAAGTCTGTTCGGATATCGTGCTGCTGCCAAGTTCAGCTGCGAATTGGCGCCTGAGAGTCTCCCAATGCGCCGGCACCAACCACTCTGCCTATCACGCGCCCGCCACGGGCCTTGCGGACCATTTTCTCGCGCTCGGCTGCGTCAGCGTTTCTCCAGTTGTGGTCCGCACTTCATTGACAGTGCTGGCAGCTTCGTTGACTGGGCGTTCGAACCGCAACTGAGCTGCTTTGAGGGCAATCAGAATGAGCAGCAAGGACTCCAGTAGTTCATTCAAGCGTTCCCGTCGCCATGCGCCGATGCCACAAACCGAGCCTGAGCGACGACTGTTTTGTTCGCACTCGCGGCTGTGGGCCGCCTTACGAATCGGATGGCACTTCTCGCGACTCGCCTACTGACAGTGTGGGGGTTTGCCGAAGCTGAATCCGGAGACCTGAGAGAACGGAGTTGCGGAGTGAAGTCAGAGCCCAACTCGTCGGCGCATTGCGTGGACGATAATTGCGACATGAATTCCAATGGCGGCTACCGCACCGGTCATCTGTATCAGGAAGCCCGCGCCACCAGCCCGATGGATAGCGGCGATACCGTATCCGCCCAGCGGAATAAACAAGGCGATCGCGGTTCCCAGTCCTGGGTTGTAGCCTCGAGAAATGACTGCCTGGACGACGTGAATGAGGCCATTCAGGATAACCAGATAGACTGCGACGAGTCCGAAGCCAACGTTAACCGTCGCTGCCAATGCCAGAGACATCCCGACGAGGCCACACACACCGGGCACGTTGATGACGAAGACAGCCAACGGGGAGAGTCCCACGTAAACCGCCTCCGGGAAAACTTGGAGATTGCGTCCAGGCAGAAACCCGCCCGAGTTGCTTTAATGGCGTGCGCATAGCTGGATGCTTGTTCTGCGCTTGTTTAGTGAGCAAGACTCAAACCGGAAGTCACGAAGGCCCGGTATTCCAGACCAGAATGAGTTGGCTACGAGTCCTCATGCCAACCTTGCCACGAGGCGATTTTGGGTTTGCGGCCAAGCATAACGGACGCGCTTCAATCCGCTCAGTTTCCAAAGCAGAATTGGGGATTGGAACTTGCCGCGGTTGAGTTTGGATATGAGTGACAGGAGAATGTGCTTTGCATTCCGTCGCTTCAAATTGCAGCGGGTGAGAAGGTCGCGATCATCGCGGAAGACACTGCCGGCAAGAGCACGCTGGCTAGACTTTTGACGCGGTTCTATGACGCGATCCGGGAAAACATCAGCCTACATGAAGGAGGAGCGGCGGTTGTGCTTCCATTGCTTTCCCGACAAAACCGGCACAGCGTGCGTACAATAGGCATTTGTCGCAAGCATCATTCTTGCGTTCTGTTTGGCCGTTTCCGCTTGCGTCGGCCAGTTGATAGAATCGCATGATTGGACGTTACCGGAATTATAGGATTCTCAATAAATCATGCAATGGTCGCGGCTAGCGTTGCTCATCGCTCTTTTTGTTGGGGTGTGTTTTGCACAATCCCTCAGCGAGTTCCCGTCTCAAGGCACCTCTTCCCAAAGTACGCCGTCTCAGGGCACATCGGTGGATTGCTCCGACCCGACACAGGCTGGCGGCGCCGCGTGCACCGCGGCCCAAGCTCAAAGATCCGGCGGCACCCAAGGGCCTGGCTATTCGTCTTCTTCCGTACTCAACCCGGTGTTGAGGTCACCGTTCAACACAGACCAGTACTTTGTGGCACCGGCTCCGCTCAATCCCTCGCAACTCCCGCATCCAAATACTCCCATCCCGCCGGAAACTGAATTCGAGCAGATGGTCGCTGACTCGCTCGGGCGAGCCTTGCCACTGTTCGGCCAGTCGCTATTCGTGCAGCCTCCTAGCACCTTTTCTCCAATCGATCGGTTTCAGGTTCCGAGCGACTACATCATCGGGCCGGGCGACGAACTACAGATCAAGGTTTGGGGTCAGGTTGAGGCTGACTTGCGGGTTATCGTGGACCGTTCCGGCCAGATTTACATCCCGCAGGTTGGAGAAATATCTGTCGCTGGCATTCACTATGGCGATTTGGAAGAACACCTGAAACGCGCCGTTTCGAGGGTATTCAAGAATTTCAGTCTCACGGCAACCATCGGCCGGCTTCGCGCTATCCAGGTGGTGATTGTGGGCAATGCGCGCTATCCCGGAACGTACACAATCAGTTCACTGAGCACATTGGTCAATGCGATTTTTTCTTCTGGCGGCCCTGGGCCCCAGGGGTCGTTGCGGCATATTCAGGTGCGGCGCGACGGCAACACCATTACGGATTTCGATTTCTACGATCTGCTGATCAAGGGTGACAAATCAAAAGATGTTCGTCTGCTGGCTGGCGACGTGCTCTACATCCCTCACGTTGGCCCCCTGGTTGCAATCGCGGGATCGGTGAATACCCCGGCCATCTACGAAATGAAGGACACCTCCACGCTGAACGACTTGATCGAAACTGCCGGCGACCTGAGCAACGTGGCAGATACCACCAAGATCACAATCGATCGTTTCGCGGACCAGGCGCGCAAGACCCTAGAATTTCCTCTCGACGAGCAATCCCGGAATCTGCCTCTCAAGGACGGCGACATTGTTCACGTATTTTCCATTGTTCCGCGTTTCGAGAATACCGTGACTTTGCGGGGCCACGTCGCCAACCCCGGTCGCTATCCTTGGAAGCCTGGCATGCGCGTGCGCGACCTGATTCCCAATGCCCAAGCCTTGCTGACTCGCCGCTACTGGCGCGATCGTGCTGCCATCGTCAATGGGCGCGCTACCGAGTATCCAGTACGATCAGCGTCTCCGCGGAAGGGCCCCACCGGTACCGATCAACTGCCGTCCAACGGCACTAATCCCAACGGAACCACGCCTGGAAACAGCTACCCAACTCCTGACACTCAGGACTCAGCTGGGAACTACGTCTTCCCGGACGGTTCGGGCGATATCGGCGGTTCTTCGAACGCGGCGGATGCCCTCGCTGCTCAAAATGCGCAAGCTGCCTCTGGTAGCGCGTCGTTGAAACCTGGAGATCAAAAGCCTTCGGACGGCCAGTCGGGCCCTCCATCAGGCGACAATTTTGCCAACCCAAACATAGTCAGGAATGTTGCCGAGGACGTGCGGCGCTATTCTCCCGAGATCAACTGGGACTATGCCATCATCCAGCGGGTCAATCCCGATGATCTTTCGTCGAAGCTTATTTGGATGAGCCCGCGGAAGGCAATCCTCGAACACGACGAAGCCAGCAACCTTGAATTGCAGCCGGGCGATATCGTAACGATCTTCTCGCAGCGAGATATCAGCGTGCCGCAGGTGAATCGCTCGCAATACGTGATCGTCGAAGGTGAGGTGATGCGCCCGGGCGTGTATAAACTCGAAACCAACGAAACCTTGCACTCCGTTTTGCAGCGCGCGGGAGGGCTCACTCCCGACGCTTATGTCTACGGGTCGCAATTGTTTCGCGAGTCGGCGCGCATCGTCGAACAAAAGAGCTTGGACGAACTTGCCCGCAACATGGAGTTGCAAATCCGTCAGTCGGCGGTACAAGTGGCAGCTTCAACCCAATCCGGAGAGTTGCCGCAAATGCTGGCGGCGCAGGAAGCGATCCTGGCACAACTCCATAATGCGCGCGCCAGTGGACGCGTTGCCCTCCCGGTCCGGCCCAAGGATAAAAGCATCAATGATTTCCCTAACATGGCGCTGGAAGACGACGATCGCCTAACGATCCCACACACTCCTTCAACCGTTGCCGTGGTGGGTAATGTCTACAATCCCGGATCGTTCATATTCGACCCCCACAACAACGCGGGAGCCTATCTCGAGATGGCTGGCAAAGGCAAGCCCAATTCCGATCTGCATCACGCGTTTGTCTTGCGCGCCAACGGAGTCGTGGTTGCTGCCAACAACGTCAATGGCGCATTCACGGGGACAAAATTCGACCGCCTGCGGCTGTATCCCGGCGACCAGATAGTAGTGCCCTACAAGTTGCCCACAGGTGCGTTTGTCCGCGGCCTGCGCGATTGGACGCAGATTGCTTCGCAAGCGGCTCTAACCGGCGCTGTCTTGGCCACAGTGCTGCCGTAAGAGGGAGTATTGCCGGAACGGGGCATTCGTGCTAAGGAACGTCTGAACAAGTTCTGATTGCAACCGCTCGGCGCCGGAAGTAAAGGCGTCCAGCGGTTTTATATAGATCAAAAGATACACGGCCCGCCGTATCTGCTCCGTGGAGGCGATGCAG
>Ga0182014_10008420_pt1 | contig 10569 bp, 5 predicted proteins | sample 612S2DmetaG_FD_120489 | JGI IMG/M metagenome (GOLD analysis project Ga0182014, IMG submission 120489) | Permafrost microbial communities from Stordalen Mire, Sweden - 612S2D metaG | ecosystem: Environmental > Terrestrial > Soil > Wetlands > Permafrost | place: Sweden: Stordalen | collected...
CAAGGGAAAAGTGACAAAACTTCTCAAAAACTTTTCTGGAGTAGAGAGCGCGTAATCCGGGCCGTGAAGAACTTGTGGCCACATGAGGAAACGCCCTTAAAAAGTGCAAAACTCTAGACTAGGGCCAGCTCTCATCGCCATTCGAGGAGCAAGAACAAAGTATGAGACGAAGAAAAACAACCTGTAGCCCGGATAAGCCTCTCGCGATAGCTCACCCGGCTTCCACCTTACCGGCGAGGAGCGCAAACGCGCCCTGGGCCGGCGATTTACCTTGCAAAGGGGGCAGCGGATTCAAAAGAGCCGGCCCCGGCTGCAAAGACGATTGAAGAGGACTAGAGTGTAATTGGTGAGATCGCTCAACCCTGGGTCCGGCAACCGCAAGGCGGTCACCCGTTTTCAAGCGCTGTACAACTTCCTGGATCTCTCAGCATAAGGAAATTCGCAAGGTGGGGTAGAGAATTGCCCGAGTCCATCGATTGGCCACTCAAGACACAGCCGCCGCGGCCTCGCCGCCGCACGTTCCTTTTCCTTATTGCCGTGGTTGTCCTAATCGTCTTTGGAGGCCGGACCGCGCTCTCGTACTGGGTTGACCTGCTGTGGTTCCGGTCGCTCGGCTACGGAGACGTGTTCTGGAGGACACGGGGCCTCGAGTGGGGGATCTTCACGGCTTTTGTAGCCGTCACATTTCTCATCCTCTACGGGGCATTTTCAGCTCTCAAGCGGGCGCATATCGCCGACTTACCAAACGATCACACGATTTTCATCGCGGGAAATGCGGTGAAACTCCCCGTCGCCCCTGTCCTGCGCCTGATCGCGGCCGGTGTTTCTCTCCTCATTTCGCTCGCGACCGCCGCCGCGATGGAAGCTCAGTGGCCGACGCTGGCGCTGTTCTGGTATGCACCGCGCGCCACAGGGAGCGTCCTAGACCCGATCTTCGGCCTGCCGCTGAACTTCTATCTCTTCACCCTGCCCGCCTGGCACCTCATCGTCGGCTGGCTGCTTACGCTGTCCGTGCTGACCTGTATCCTAGCCGTCTTGTTCATCCTGATCACCGGCGGAGCCCGTGCCCTCGGCGGGCGTCTCAGGAGTGGCTTCCTGTTGCCCTGGCGAGGGCTCTCGATTACGGTTGGGATTTTCTTGTTTATTCTTGCGTTGCATGTGTACATCGGACGATTTGATCTCTTGTTTGAACACCATACGATCTTTGAGGGAGTCACATACACGGACGCGCACGTCACGCTCACCGGCCTGCTTGTCGTTTGTGCGGCTCTTGTCCTCGGAGCGGCGATCGCGATTGCCGGCGCCGCGTTCAGGCCACGCGGGCGCTGGCTTCTCGCAGCCATCGTTCCGGCCGCGGTCTGTTATGTCGCGGTCGGCGTAGTTGGCTGGTACGTCACCAGCTTTCTGGTCAAGCCCAACGAACTGGATCGCGAGAAACCCTATATCGCTCATAACATCGAGATGACGCAGAAGGCATACGGCCTCGACCGGTTCTCGCAACGCGAGTTTCCCGCCGAGACGACCGTTGGGGCAACCGATCCAGCCAACAATCAGCCCACGCTCCAGAACATCCGGCTGTGGGACGTGCATGCGCTGAGGGATACGCTGCGCCAGATTCAGGAAATTCGCACCTATTACGACTTTCCCGACATCGACATCGATCGCTACGAAATCGACGGCTCCATGCGCGAGGTGATGCTCGCCACCCGCGAACTGAACGTGGACAAGCTTCCGGAGAGCAGCCAAAACTGGATCAACGACAAGCTCATTTACACCCACGGTTACGGGATTACCATGAACCCCGTGAATGGTTTCACGGCGGAAGGCTTGCCCACGCTGCTGCTCAGTAACATGCCCGTCCAGAGCACGGTTCGCGGGCTCAACGTCACGCGCCCTGAGATCTATTTCGGCGAGATGACCAACACCGACGTCTATGTGAAGACGCGGCAACAGGAGTTCAACTACCCGGAGGGCCAGGCCAACAACCTCGCGTCCTACCAGGGCGCCGGCGGCATCGTCGTGGGCGGCTTCCTGCGCCGCATCCTGCTCGCATTCGACCGCGGCGATATCGCCAAGTTGCCGTTCAGCGACGATGTGAATGCGCAGAGCCGCTTGCTGATGCGCCGCAACGTGGCCGATCGCGTTGCGGCCCTGGCGCCGTTCCTCACATTCGATCAGGACCCCTACATTGTGGTGGGCGACGATGGCCGCCTTTCCTGGGTCATGGATGCGTACACCTCATCGGACAGCTATCCCTACTCGGCGCATAACACTCTCGACAATCAGCCCATCAATTACATGCGCAACAGCGTCAAGGCGGTCGTCGACGCCTACGATGGAACCACGACATTCTATGTGTTCGACAGCGAAGATCCGATCCTGGCCGCCTATCGCGGCATCTTTCCTTCCCTGTTTAAGGATGCCGCGGCGATGCCGGCCTGGCTGCACAAACACGTCCGCTACCCAGAGTTGCTGCTGAGCGTGCAGGCGGAGGTATACGGCCTGTATCACATGACGAATCCGGAAGTCTTCTACAACCGTGAAGATCTGTGGACTGTCGCCACTGAGACCGGAATGGCCGAGGGTGGTGCGCAAACCACTCAGGCGATGCAGCCGAATTTCGTGCTGATGAATCTGCCTGGAGAGGCCGGCCTGGAGTTCGTGGAGATTCTGCCGTTCACGCCTGCCAACCGAAACAACTTGATTGGCTGGATTGCCGGGCGCAGCGACGGCGCGCACTACGGCACATCGGTGGTCTACGACTTTCCTAAATCCAAACTGGTTGACGGGCCGCAGCAGATCGAGTCGCGCATCGATCAGAATGCGCAGCTTTCAGGACAATTGACCCTGTGGAATCAGCAGGGTTCGCACGTGCGCCGCGGCAGCCTGCTGGTCATTCCGTGCGGACGCGCGCTGTTGTACGCGGAGCCGATTTATCTGCAGGCCGAGCGCAGTCCGATGCCGGAGTTGCGCCTCGTTGTGCTCGCGCTGCAAGACCGGCTCGCATACGCGCCGACGTTTGAGGCGGCGCTGGCGTCGCTTTTTGGCTCAGAGGCCTCATCCCTGAGTTCCACTGAGGCGCCGCGAGCCGCACCGGAAGCCGGGGGAGCACCCAAACCCGCGGAGGATCTCAACGCGCTCATCGCGCAAGCCGGCAAGGACTTCTCGGACTACCAGCGCCTCACGTCGGAAGGCAAGCTTGGCGAAGCTGGGCAGAAGCTTGACGATTTGAAGCGCGTAATCGACAAGCTGAACCCGCATCCAAGATAGTCTCCCACTTGCGTTTCGCTATTACTTCTCCTCCGTCGGGATGTGAAGGGGACTTACACCCCAAAGCTGTCAGTCATGCACGGCGCTTACGGATAGCCGGCCAACCGGGGATTCGATCTTTTGGGTCAATGCAGATGCCCATCAATCACGCTTTATTCGAACACTTTTTGAAGCTTTTGCGTCGCCGGCGGATGAATGTTTCCGCCACGATCGGCGCAAAACGCCCGCTCTTTTTGCGTTCGCAACGATGTATGGCCGGCATTCGATACAATTCCGGGGTGTAAGGATTTTGTGCCGGTTGGTTCCTTCGCATCGGAAAGGTACATACCCCATGGATAGATTCACGCGCCGCCGCTTCCTCGTCAATGCCTCCGCCGTTGCCGGAACTCTGTCGCTGGCCAGGCGCTTTGGATTGGCCCAGGCCCCGCCCAACGAGCCTGGCGACCTGAAGCTGTGGTACACCAGTCCGGCATCGCAGTGGGTTGACGCTCTGCCCATCGGCAACGGGCGTCTGGGAGCGATGGTCTTTGGCGGAGGCGCAATCGACCCCATCGATCCCAACGCCCCGAAGGCCGATCATGCGGCCGGTCCCGTTCCCACCGATCCCGCGAAAGAGACGTTGCAACTGAATGAAGACACGCTCTGGTCGGGCCTTCCGGTGGATGGCAACAATCCGGATGCGAAGAATTATCTGTCCGCGGTGCGCCGGGCGGTGCTGGAAAAGAAGGACTATCACCTGGCCGACCAGCTCTGCCAAAAGATGCAGGGCCTGTTTGCCGAGGCATATCAACCGATCGGCAGCCTGCATGTGGATTGCACTCATCCCGGCCCGGTGACGGATTATCGCCGCGAACTGGACCTTGCATCCGCTGTGGCGGCGACGCGCTACAGGGTGGACGATGTCGAATTTGAACGCACGGCATTTTCCTCCGCCCCCGATCAGGCGATTGTGCTGCGTATCTCTGCCAGCAAACCTGGCCAGTTGAACGCGAACCTATGGATGGACGGCCCGCTGGTGAAATCGGTCGAGACCGTGGCCGGCAATCGTCTCCTGCTGACCGGCAAGGCCGCAAGGCATATTGCCGGGGCCGGTCATCCCGGCAGCGAGAATCCGGTCGTATTTTCCGATGTGCCGGGTGAAGGCATGTACTATGCCGCTGTGCTGCAGGCGAATGTTGAAGGCGGCCGGATATCCGCAAATGGGGACAGACTTCTCATCCACGGCGCCACGGCCTGCACGATGGTGCTGACCGCGGCTACCGGTTACCGCGGATTTGAGCAGAAACCCGATACGTCGCAGGCTCAAGTGAACGAACGCGCCAGCCGGCAACTCGATGCCGCGCTCAAGCAGAGTTACTCCGCCTTGCGGCAGCGGCACGGGTCGGATTACCGGAAACTCTTTGGGCGCGTATCACTCACGTTGGGGTCAAACCCGGCGGCATCGCAGCCTACCGACCAGCGGCTGGCTAACTTTGCCGCCGCTCCCGATCCGGCGCTGCTGGCGCTGTATTTCCACTACGGGCGCTATCTGCTCATCAGCAGCTCGCGGCCGGGCACGCAGCCGGCGAATCTGCAGGGCATTTGGAACTACCAGGTGCAAGCGCCGTGGAGCAGCAACTGGACGGCGAACATCAATGTGCAAATGAACTACTGGCCGGCGGAGACCTGCAATCTGAGCGATTGCACCGAGCCGCTGTTGGCGCTCATTGAAGGTCTCAGCCACACCGGCGCGCGCGCGGCGCAAGAGACGTATGGCTTGCCGGGATGGGTCTCGCATCACAATATCGATATCTGGCGAGCAGCAAACCCTGTGGGCATGGGCGTGGGCCAGCCGACTTGGGCCAACTGGTGCATGAGCGGGCCGTGGCTCTGCGCGCATCTGTTTGAACACTATCGATTCACGCGCGACCGCGAGTTTCTGCGCACCCGCGCGTATCCACTGATGAAAGGCGCGGCGGAGTTCTGTTTGGCGTGGCTGATCGATGATGGAAACGCACATCTGACGACATGCCCGTCGGAGTCGACCGAGAACAATTTCATGACCCCGGACGGCAAGCCCGCCATGACGAGCGCCGGCTGCACAATGGACATGGCGCTCATCCGCGAACTGTTCACGAACTGCATCGACGCATCGAAGGAACTGGGCACCGATGAAGAGTTCGCGGCGAAGCTCGATGCCGCGCGCTCCCGGCTGGTTCCCTACCGCATCGGCAGATACGGCCAGTTACAGGAGTGGTCCGTCGATTTTGTCGAGAGCACGCCCGGTCAGCGGCACATGTCGCACCTGTATCCGCTGTATCCGGGCAGCGAGATCACGCCGCGCGGTACGCCGGAACTGGCAAAGGCGGCGCGGATTTCGCTGGAGCGGCGCCTGGCCAACGGCGGCGCGTATACCGGTTGGAGCCGCGCCTGGGCCATCGGGTTCTGGTCGCGCCTGGCCGATGGCGATAAGGCGTGGGAGTCTCTGAACATGCTGATGCAGCACAGCACGAATATGAACCTGTTCGATACGCATCCGGCGGGTAAGACGTCGATCTTCCAGATCGACGGGAACTTCGGCGCGACTGCGGCGATTGCCGAGATGCTGATGCAAAGCCACACTGGCGTCATCGATCTGCTGCCGGCGTTGCCTTCGGCGTGGCCTGTGGGCGAAGTCAAGGGTCTGAGGGCGCGCGGTTCAGTTGAAGTCGATCTGCGCTGGGAGAACGGAAAGGCAGCCGCTGCCGCGATTCGACCGGATTTCTCAGGCGAATATCGCTTGCGCGTGCCACCCGGACAGAAGATTCGCGGTATCGCCAGTGGAAGTGAAGTTACGTTGCGGACTAACTCCGACGGCAGTATCGGCGTCACGTTGGAGGCGAAGCGGAGTTATCGTGTGAGCTTTGCTTAAGGATCACGGGCTACCCTTACCCAATCGAATAACGGAAGAGTAGCCGGCAATCCAGGGGCAACAATTCCGCTGTCTCGGAATGCATGGGTTCACAACCGCGGCCAAAGCATACTGGGAAAGAAGGGCCACATGAAAGATAGCGTTGAGGCTCGTGCAATATTGCCACGGGCATCTAACGACCATCGAGGCGAAAACGCTCGCGGATTTCGTAGTGAGAGCCGGCGGGACCGAGGAAGCTCTCGTAGAGAAGGAATTCCTCAGCGACAAACCTGGTGAAGTTTGGCTGACGGCGTATTCTGGATTTGAGTTCACGGAGGCCTTGCCCTTGACCTTTGCCTTTGCTGCGCGCGAGCGTGATATGAGGTTGGTAGGGACGCGCCTCGGGGACGAACCCGCAAAGTTCCGTCGCTGCGGTGACGCGTTCCTGAAGCAAAAGCAGTTCGGGCGTGAGCCTGACACCGGCAAAGAAAATCCCGGCGCGATCGAAGAAGGCCGGCCTCTCAAGCCATATAGGAACTGGCGGCAAGCGCAGTTCACGCAATCGTGCGACAGTGCATTCGTATTGTTCCCGACCGGTATTGCCCAGGAATTGCAGAGTGATGTGCCACGATTCGGGCGCCGACCAGCGGAGTCCGTCCCCGCCTGATTGAAGCCGCACCGAGGTCGCCGAGAGCTCGTCGATAACTACAGCCGCCAAGGGTATTCCAACAAAGAGGCGCATACAAAGACTATGATAAGCGTCTTGTTCGACCCTCTGGAGATGATTGAGGGAAGGTTATGACGATGGGAACATGGCGATCGGATCCGGCTCATCGAAGGTCCTGATCCAAAGCTATTCCGAAGTGCCGGCAAGTCCCGGCTCTACTTTGTCCCGATCAGCCGAATGCGGGCTGTGAAGCCTCTGCCCTGGAATTCACTGAAGGTCCGGTACTCCGGTGAATCCACTACAGCGTTGACAACTGAGGGATTTTCGCTGTCGGTAGCATTTTCCAGGACGCCGCGCAATCCGAAATAGGCGCCGCGGAGGTGAAACCGCCATTCCAGCCCCGGGCTGAAGCAGACATAATTCGGAAACCGTTGCGATCCCGCCGGTCCTATCACCTGCTGGTTTGCGTTGACTGAGGGGAACGGGAACCCGGAATGCCAGTCGAAGGTGTAAACAAAGTCCCAGTTCTTCTTGAGTTTTGGCAGCAACACGGGCAGCCAGCCCCAGGAAACGACGCGATTGGGCGTATCCCAGGCCAGGGGCCCGCTCTGTTGCGGCCCCAGCTGCGATATGGTGGGGAGATAGTCGAGCGCCGCGTTGGTGCGCGCCGAGGAGCGCGTGTAGGAACCAAACAGCGTATATCCGTTCGCAAACGATCGCCGGGCGTCGAACTCCACGGAGTCGTAGTGGTCCTGTCTCGCATTGCTCAATACATAGTTTCCCGACAGCGCCGCGGGCCCGCTTTCATTCACATACACGAAGCCATTGGATTCGCGCTTCTGGAGGAAGTTCGCTCCGGCATAAATTGAGCCGGGAAGTTTTCGTTCCAAGCCAATGCTCCAGTTGACGGCCCGGGCCTCCTGGAGGGAGGCATCGTTGGCGGAAAAAACCGTCTCCAGCGGCGCGCTGACCGGAGTCACCCCGTCTGCGGCGTAGTTCGTGTCGAAGCGGACTCCCGCCAGCGCGCGCATAAGATATTCCAGCTGCGTGTGCTCGTAGTAAAGCCCAATGCCGGCCGCCAGTTTGGTCGTGCCTTCGCTGCCGGGAAGCGAGTAAGTCACGGCAATCCGAGGCGACAAGAGTGGGCGCCGGACGATCTCGTCCCAGTCGAAGCGCAGGCCCGGCTCGACAAGCAGTCCCGTCCGCGCCAGCCAGCGGTCCTGAGCGTACGCGCCCACTTCGACGTTGTGGCGTGTAAAGGGGGCTGCCTGCGGGAAGACGCTTTGGCGCAACAGTGTTCCGTCCTCACGCAGATAACTGACCGGCGCGCGCGTGACGTTTTCGTCAAAGCCGATATGGTCTGAATCGATGCCGGCCTTCAGATCATGGCGCCCGGCCCAGTGCCGCGGAGGCAGATACAAGGCTGCGGTTCCTTCGATCCGCCGCGAACGTCCGGTAAGGTTCTCGAAATAGCTGCCTATCGGAAGCTCCGGAGTGATTTCGTAGGGAATGCCTCCGTGCGGTTCGTAGCCGTCGCGGAACCGCACGACCCCGATGCCGGCGTCCAGCAGCGCCCCGCCGCCAAAGCTCCTCTGATCGCGCAGATACGGGAGCCAGGCGATGGTATCGCGTTTTGTGGTGCTCTGTTGCGGCGTCAGCGACGAGATGCCTTCGTAGGGCGAATGGTAATCGTTGAACAGCAGGCCGCCGGTCAGGATGTTGGCGGGGGCCAGATTCACCTGCATCTTCACAAGGTTGCTGCCTCGCAGCAACTCGTTCGTATCGGCGTTGGCTGGGAGCTCAGCGATATAGATGTTGTCGTATTCCGTCTCCAGACCGTCGAAGAACCATGCCCGGTTGCGCGCCAGAGGTCCGGAAAAGGCGAGCCGGGGAACAAACTTGTCGAAGCGAATCCCGTTGAGGTCGCGGAAAGAAGGAAGGAAGTTTGTAGCATTGAAGCGGAACTTGTTGTCTCCCATTCCGGTGTAAAACGCCACCACGCCCCCGGTGGTTCTGCCGAATTCCACCGGATAGCGGGTTGTCTCCGCATCGATGGAACGAACCGCGTCGGCGCTCACCCGCATATCCAGCGTGCCGTTCACCGCAGAGCGGATATCGAATCCATCCATCAAGTCCAGGGTGGCCCAGGTTTCCGATCCGGCCACATGAACCTGCCCTGTCGCATCTTGCACGACGCCGGGATTGAACGGCAGTAAGTTGCGGATATCGCGGGAGGTTGGATACGGAACGTTCACCGTCTCCGGCGTATTCATGGTGTTCTTATCGGAGGTCTGTTCAGTATCGATGCCGGGAACCGATGCTGTTACGTTCACCTGCTCCAGCACCATCTGTACGTGGTTCAGCGCCACTTGGACGGTGTTCAGGCGCGCGTCGACCTCGCTCTCCACGCTCTGGTAAAATCCGGGCTTCTCGACGCGAATCTGGTAAGGCGCGTCCTGGCGAGGGATGTAGGCGCAATGGCCGGAATAGTCGGTCCACAGCAGGACGGCGGTGAGTCCCGGCTCAAGAATAGTAACCTGAGTGTCGGAAACCGCCAGGCCATTCTCGTCTTCGACCGTTAAGATGACCGGCGCGCGAACGGCTGGCGACTGCCCGTCCGCAAGGACGGTGCAGAAGAGAAGAAGCAGGCCGGGAATGACCCTCTTCACGTACTCAAGACGCGGCATAGAGAAAAACCGAAACTTCCGTTTTATCTCCCAATAGCCCACGCTCATACCTTCTCAATGAGAGGTTCCATCGCACTAAATTTCTGTGGCTGCGCGCAAGGCTCGAAGCAAGGGGCCATCTGCACGAACGCGAGTCCCACAAGCGATGTCAGCTGCGGGTCAGGCCTGGTCTTGCCAGGGACCCCCTGTCCCGTAACGAGTTAAACCTCTTAGAATGTGGTGACCCCGGGAAGACTCGAACTTCCGACACGCAGTTTAGGAAACTGCTGCTCTATCCACCTGAGCTACGGGGCCACGTTTAGAATCAAGAACTTGCGAGATGCTCTGAAATCGCCCAACCCATATTAACCCATTGGAAAATGATTGCACTATTCCACAGTGATTCAGGAAGGTGCAAGATGAAGACGAAGAGAACACGGTACCAACAGGGTAGCATCAGGCGTGTCCGACGGACGAACTGGTTCGCCTGGGAGGTGCGCTTCTCAGCCGGGACAGTTGACGGGAAACAGAGGTATAAGTCGTCCTATTTCAATGGATTGGAGTACCCGGCAGAGGCATCCGTCTAGCAGGCCCTGCAACGGAAAGTCATCCTCACGAACTCGAAGGCAGGCCGGGTAAAAGTGGACGCTCTGTTCGGCGCCATCATCGAACTCTACCGGGAGAAGCACCTGCCTGATCTCGAACACTCTACACACCGGACCAACTCGTACCTTCTGGACTCCTACATCGAGCCTGGATTTGGTACAAAGCAAATCACCGAGGTCACACCGCTTGCGGTCCTGGAGTGGTCCGAGGAATTGAGTCTCAGCCCCACCACGAAGGCCGCCATCCGTTCCGTGCTGAGTGTGTGTCGTGTCCATCGTTTTGTGTTTACTGAACATCGCATAATATAGTGACAAGTTCAGTCATGTTGCAGTAAGCTGTAAGGCATGACACGATCCAGTGCTCCCCGGCGGGACTTTGCAGCCATGCAAGAACGCCGCCGCCGCGCCGCGCGGCTGTTTGCCGCTGGCAAGCGGTCGCAGGCCGAAATCGCCCGGGCCCTCAACATCAGCCGCCAAAGCGTGAGCCGATGG
>Ga0182014_10008422_pt1 | contig 10567 bp, 8 predicted proteins | sample 612S2DmetaG_FD_120489 | JGI IMG/M metagenome (GOLD analysis project Ga0182014, IMG submission 120489) | Permafrost microbial communities from Stordalen Mire, Sweden - 612S2D metaG | ecosystem: Environmental > Terrestrial > Soil > Wetlands > Permafrost | place: Sweden: Stordalen | collected...
GAATCCAGCGCCACCCACAACGACCAAGCCGAGGATCGCGGTGATCGGATACGGCACCCAGGACCACGTCCCCGCGAAGGCCGTACCTGTCTCGGTCTGCAGCACGCGAAGAACCCCGAGCAGCAGCAGGACGGTACCGATGCCTAGAAAGGTCGCCGCAGCGCAGCCGAACAGCAATGTCCGGCCGATGGTCCGGATGGGGGTGACCGTCTCCTGGATCACGTATCGACGGAGGAGGCCGAACAGCTCGGCTCCATCCTCGCGCGGATCGGCGTGCTTGCCGTCACCTTTTCCCGACATGAAACCGCAGGCTATCGGGCCGGCCGACCGGCCGCTAGCACACCCGCGAAAGCAGCCCCGACATCTGTCAGTATCGGTGGCGCGATCGCCTCGGTCGGTCTCGCCGACCAGGCTGAGGGCACGCTTCGGAGCGACCTGAACGGCCCTGGACTGTTCAGGGCTCCAACGCGGCTCGAAAGAACTCGCGCAGGTGCTCGAGGCGGCGGTCAAGCTCAACTTGTCCGAGCGGGTCCGTCTCGAGCAACGCCTCCAGGAACGGGATGTCGCTGAAATACGTCAGCAGCGCCCCGTAGCCGGTGAGCACGAGCTGCTGGGCGTCGTGGGACCGGAACCTGCCTGCGGACATCTCACGCTCGAAGAAAGCGACCGCTCGCTCGAGCATCGGACGGAGCGTGACGCCGAGCTTGCCAGCCATCGGGCCGCCGCCTTCGAGCGCTTCGCGACGAACCAGGCGAACGAACTCCGGGCTCTCCGCGAAAAAGCGGAAACCCGTCGTCAGAACGCGGTCCACCTGTTCCCAACCGTCGCGGGGGCGGTCTGTTGCCTCGGCCACCCGTACCAGCCAGTCAGAGAAGGAAGCCTCGAGCACCTCCCGGTACAGGGCTTCTTTGGACGGGAAATGATGCAGCAGGCTCGGACGCCGGATGCCCACGAGCTCTGCGATGTCATTGAGCGACGTCCCGTCGAACCCGTGCTCGGCGAAGCACCACAGCGCGGCGTCGAGGATCGCCTGGCGTGTGGGGACCCCTGGCTGGCGAGCAAGATGCGCGGGGAGTACGGCATGTGACTCCCCCGGGCCCACCCCGAGCCCGGCCGACTCGCGTGGGCTCGACATCTCTCAAGCCTACCTACCAGACGGTAGGTACTCACTGATAGCCTGCACGGGTGGCGGGACCACTCCTAGCGGTGCTCGTGGGATTGGCGCTCAGCGAGGTAGCGCTCTTCTGCACGACGATTTACCTGCACCGGGCGCTATCGCACCGGGCGATCACACTCCGGCCCTGGGTCCGAGCGGTCTTCAGGGTGCTGATCTGGCTGATGACAGGCATCCGGCCACGCGAATGGGTAGCCGTCCATCGCAAGCACCACGCGTTCACCGACGTCGAGGGCGACCCGCATTCACCGGTGCTGCTGGGGTTCTGGCGGGTGCAGTTGACCAACGCCGCCCTTTACCGCAAGGTGGCCCGTGACGGGCAAACGACTCAGCGGTATGCGAAGGACCTGCCGCCGGACCGCTGGGACAAGCTCCTGTTCGACCACGCCTTCGCGGGGCTCGGCATCGGCATCGCCATGCTCTGTCTCGTCCTCGGATGGCGCATGGGTCTGGTCGCTGCCGCGGTTCACGCGGTGAGCTACCTCGCTCTCAATGCCGCGATCAACGCCATGGGGCACAGCTTCGGGACCAAGAGCTATCCCAACACGGCCTTCAACAATCAGTGGCTCGCCCTGTTGACCGGCGGCGAGGGCCTGCACAACAACCATCATGCGGCACCGACCTCCGCGAAACTGGCACTCGGCCGCCACGAGCTCGACCTCGCCTGGTGGGTGATCCGGCTCATGGTGCTTGCGAGGATGGCGACACTGCGGCTCACCGAGGCCCGTTTCGTTTCGAGGTCATCGTCCTCGACGATCGGCTGACCCCGCGACCTGCTCGCCGTGAATAGTCTTAGGGCCAATGACCGAATCCGAAATGGAACAGCTGTGCGTCAACGTCGTCCGAGGCCTTGCGATGGACGCTCCCCAACGTGCGAGCAGCGGTCACCCGGGCACGGCGATGGCGCTGGCACCTCTGGCCCACGTCTTGTTCTCGCGGGTGCTGCGTCACGACCCGGGCAGGCCCGACTGGCCCGATCGCGACCGGTTCATCCTGTCCAACGGTCACGCGTCGATCCTGCTGTACTCGATGTTGCTCCTCAACGGCTACGGGCTCGATCTCGAGGACATCGAGCAGTTCCGCCAGTGGGGTTCCCCGACTCCCGGTCACCCGGAGGTCCATTCCCAAGCCGGCGTCGAAGTTACGACCGGGCCGTTGGGCCAGGGCTTCGCCAACGGTGTCGGCATGGCTGTCGCCGAACGCTTCCTGCGTGCGCACTTCGGGCCTGAGGCGATCGATCACCACGTCTTTGTGATCTGCGGCGACGGGGACTTGATGGAGGGCGTGAGCCACGAGGCCGCCTCGCTCGCGGGCCATCTCGGGTTGGGCCGTCTCGTGTGCGTTTTCGACGACAACCACATCACAATCGACGGGCCCACCGACCTCGCGTGCTCGGACGATGTCGTGAAGCGCTTCGAGAGCTATGGATGGCACGTGGAGCGCCTCGGCGAGGTGGCCAACGACCTGGACGCGCTCGAGGCAGGACTGCGCCGGGGCATCGCCGAAGCGGACCGCCCGTCGCTGCTGGTGCTCCGCAGCCACATCGGCTGGCCCTCGCCTCATCGCACCGACACCAAGGAGGCGCACGGAGACCTACTTGGTGCCGAGGAGATACGCGTCACCAAGGCGCTCCTGGGCCTGCCCGTCGACCAGGACTTCTACGTTCCCGACGAGGTTCCCGCCTTCTACGCAGAACGTGCCCGTCGTGGGCGGGCGGCGCGCGAGGCCTGGGAGGAGCGCCAACCCGCGGCAGTCGGCGACCGGGACCGCTTCGAGGCCTGCCTCGGCGGACGAGGTCTCGACGGCTGGGCCGACAGCCTTCCCTCCTTCGAGGCCGGCACCAAGCTGGCCACACGCAAGGCCATCAACAAGTGCCTGACCGCGACGAGCGCGCAGATCCCTGGTCTCCTCGCCGGAGCCGGTGACCTCACGGGCAACACCGGAGTCGACCTGGGAGCCGGGGCCGAGGTCCAGTCTCACGCGCATCCAGGGGGGCGCCAGCTCCACTTCGGCATCCGCGAGCACGCGATGGCCGCCGCGATGAACGGGATGGCGCTGCATGGAGGCGTGCTGCCTGTCGGCGGCACGTTCTTCGTCTTCAGCGACTACGCCCGCGCGGCGGTCCGTCTCGCGGCACTCTCGCAGGCCCATGTCGTGTACTTCTTCACCCACGACTCGGTCGGCCTCGGCGAGGATGGCCCGACCCACCAGCCCATTGAGCAGCTTGCGTCCTTGCGGGCGATGCCGGGCCTGCGAGTGATACGTCCGGCTGATGCCAACGAGACCGCCGCTGCATGGAGGATCGCCGTGGACTCCGATGGGCCAACCGCGCTGATCCTCAGCCGCCAAGATCTCCCGGTGCTCGCGGAGACGAGCGTTCTTGCAGCCGAAGGGGTCGGTCGTGGCGCCTACGTCCTCCTGTCGGGCCGCGACGCGAGCGCGCCACCCGACATCGTGCTCATCGGGACCGGCAGCGAGGTCCAGCTGTGCCTCGGGGCGGCACGACTCCTCGAGCCGGAAGGCATAGTCGCCCGCGTCGTCTCGTTTCCCAGCTGGGACCTGTTTGCTGCAGAACAAACCGGGTATCGCGACGATGTCCTGCCGCCCGGCATCCTGCGGCTCGCCGTTGAGGCGGCGGCATCCTTCGGTTGGGAGCGTTATGCCGACGCGACGGTGACGATCGACCGTTTCGGCGCTTCGGCACCGGGGTCGGTGAACATGGAAAAGTTCGGCTTCACAGCCGATCACGTCGCCCAGAAGGCCCGCGAACTGCTCGGGACTCGGGCGCGACAGTTGGGAGAGTCATGACGAGACTGCAGGACCTCTACGAACGCGGGGGCCAGAGCCCGTGGATCGACAATCTCAAGCGCTCTTACCTGACCTCGGGTCATCTGGCCGAGCTCGTCTCCTCGGGCGTGCGAGGTCTCACCTCGAACCCGACGATCATGGCGAAGGCGATCGCCGCGAGCGATGACTACGACGAGGCGTTCTCGGCCGCCCTCGCCGATGGCCAGACCGTCGATGAGGCCTACTGGGACCTCGTGGTCGCCGACGTCATGGGCGCGCTCGGTGTGCTTCGGCGAGTGTACGACGAGAGCCACGGCGGCGACGGTTTCGTGTCGATCGAGGTCTCGCCGCGTCTCGCCCACGACACCGACGGCACGATCGAGTCCGCAAGGCAGCTTCACGTGCGCATCGACCAGCCGAACCTATTGGTGAAGATCCCTGCCACCCAGGAGGGCCTGGGAGCGATCGAGGCCCTGATCGGCGAGGGCCGGAGCATCAACGTGACCTTGATCTTCTCCCTCGATCGCTACCGCGAGGTCATCGAGGCCTACCTGTCGGGACTGGAGCAGCTTCTGCGCAACGGAGGTGACGTCTCCAAGGTCGCTTCCGTCGCGTCGTTCTTCGTCAGTCGCGTGGACACCGAGGTAGACCGCCGCCTCGAACAGATCAGCAAGGAGGACGCGGGCTCCCCCACCGCGACGCCCGCTCTCGCCATGCGCGGCAGGGCCGCGGTCGCCCAGGCTCGGCTCGCGTACCGGGCCTACCTCGAGCTGTTCGCGGGCCCCCGGTGGGAGGCGCTCGAGAAGGCGGGCGCTCACCCGCAGCGACCGCTGTGGGCTTCCACCTCCACCAAGAACCCCGCCTATCCGGACCTCGTCTACGTGGACACCCTCGTCGCTCACAACACTGTCAACACGATGCCGGAAGAGACGCTCGATCACTACCTCGATCACGGAAGCGTGCAGCTGATAAGCGAGGCCGACCTCGCCGAGGCCGCGGCCACATTCGAGAGCCTGGCTGAATGCGGGATCGAAATGGCAGACGTCTCCGCGGTGCTCGAGACCGAGGGCGTCGCCGCCTTCGCCGCCTCCTTCGACGACCTCCTCGGCAAATTGCAGGACAAGGCGGACGCGATCGGGACGGCCCGTTGACATCCGAGCTCCTGCGACGGCTGGAAGCCCGCGACCATACCCTCTGGCCCGACGGCAACGTCGCCCCCAACCGTCTCGGCTGGCTCGACATGCCAAGGCGCATGCTCGACCAGGCGCGAACCTTGAACAGCTTCGCCGACAGCATCGATCAGGACACGATCGTCCTACTTGGCATGGGCGGCTCCTCGCTCGGTCCGGCGGTCCTCGCCGCGATCAGGGACCAGTTCGGCGACTTCTCGGGCCGCCGCGTCGTGGTCTGCGATACCACTGACCCTTCGACGATCGCGGGCCTGCCGCTCGAGGACGCCTTCATCATCGTCTCGTCGAAATCCGGCACGACGCTCGAGCCGAACGTGCTGTTCTCCTATGCGCGCAGCCGCGTGGCCGATCCTTCCCGGTACGCGGTCGTCACCGATCCCTGCACTCCTCTCGGCCGCGAGGCTGGCGAGCTCGGTATCCGTCACGTATTCGAGAACCAGCCCGACATCGGCGGCCGGTATTCGGTGCTGTCGTTCTTCGGCCTCGTTCCCGCAGCATTGATGGGCTACGACGTGGCCGAGCTGTGCGAGCGAGCTCTCGATACCGACCGGGAAGAGGCTGTGTCGCTCGGTGAGGAGATGGGCGCGGCAGCCCTGTCCGGGCGCGACAAGACCACCATCGTCGTGGGTGATCAGACCCGCTCGTTCGGCCTGTGGGTCGAGCAGCTCATCGCCGAGTCCACAGGCAAGCAGGGCCGCGGCTGCGTACCCGTGCCGACGACAGAGCAGGAGCGCGGCGACGACCGGCACGTCATCGGCGTCTCGATACGAGAGCCCGGGGGTCTCGGAACGGAGTTCTTCCGTTTCGAGCTCGCCGTCGCGATCGCCGGGCACGCCCTTTCGATCGATCCCTTCGACGAGCCCAATGTTGCCGAGTCGAAGGCGAACACCCTGAGAGTGCTCGGCGCCCTTCCGCTCCCTTCACTGGAGTGCTCCGCGCCTGAGGACATGATGGCCCTCATCTCTGCGCAGGTCCGCCCGCGCGACTACGTGTCGCTGCAGGCCTACCTGCCATATGGCCACGATGACGAGCTCGAGGCGCTCCGCCGCAAGGTGCGCGACGCCAACGACCAGTTGGCCGTCACCGCAGGCTACGGGCCGCGATTCCTGCACTCGACCGGGCAGCTCCACAAGGGCGGCCCGAACAGCGTCATTGCGGTCCAGCTGGTCCCATCCAAGCCGTCGGCGGAGCTGTCGATCCCCGGTGAGCCTTATGACTTCCCCACTCTGATCAACGCGCAGTCGATCGGCGACCACGAAAGCCTCGTGACCCACGACAGGCGGGTGATCCGGGTCGAGCTCGACCAACTGGACGAGATCGGATGAGCGGGAGCTCCCACCCGCCAGACTGCAAGGAAGGAATCGGACGATGAGGATCGGCATGATCGGGCTGGGGAAGATGGGCGCCAACATGACCCGGCGATTGATCGAGAAGGGTCACGAAGTGGTCGGCTTCGACCTCGGCGCTGAAGCCCGAGCTGCGGTCGCATCCTACGGAGCGGACACGGCCTCGAGCCTCGAGGAGCTGGCCGCGAAGCTCTCGGCGCCTCGCGTGGCCTGGGTGATGGTGCCGGCCGGCAAGCCGACCGAGGAGACGGTCATGTCCCTCTGTCAGTACTTCGTGGCCGGCGACCTCGTGATCGACGGCGGCAACTCGAACTACAAGGAGGCCGGTCCGTACGCCGCACGGCTCGCCGAGCGCAATGTCCACTTCGTGGACGCCGGCACCTCTGGTGGCGTCTGGGGCTTGGAGAACGGCTACTGCATCATGGTCGGCGGCAGTCCTGAGGCGGTTGCGATCGCGGAGCCGATCTTCTTGGCGCTGGCACCTGAGGGCGGCTACGCGCACGTGGGCCCCGTCGGTGCTGGCCACTTCGTGAAGATGGTGCACAACGGCATCGAGTACGGGCTCATGGAGGCCTACGCCGAGGGCTTCGAGATCCTGTCCAGGGCCGACGAGTTCGACCTCGACCTGCACGAGATCGCTTCGATCTGGCGATATGGCTCAGTGGTCAGATCATGGCTGCTCGACCTCGCGGAGCTGGCGCTTCGACCGGGAGCAGGGTTCGACGACATCGAGCCGTTCGTCGTCGACTCCGGAGAGGGCCGTTGGACCCTCGAGGCGGCGCTGGAGCGCGACGTACCGGTCCCGGTAATCGCTGCCTCGCTGTTCAGACGCTTTGAGAGCCGCGAGAAGAACTCCTACGGCCTGCGGTTGCTCGCGGCCCTGCGCAACCAGTTCGGGGGCCACGCGGTTGTACGCGCTGGCGAGAAGATGCCCTCGTGACCGTGCAACGGTCTGCCAAGACCCCACCGCTCGCGCTCGTGATATTCGGCGCGACCGGGGACCTGACCGCGCGCAAGCTGCTCCCGGCCCTGGCCTCGCTGGTGGGCAACGGGTCGCTCGCGGAGGGCCTCGTCCTGGTGGGTGTCGCCAGATCCAAGTGGTCGGACGACAAGTTCCGCGATCACTGCCTCGAGGCCGTCCCCGGTGCCAAGCCCGCCTGGGGAGAGCTCGTAAAGCGGTTCCGCTACGTGAGCGGCAACTACGACGATGATGCGACCTTCGATCAGATCTCCGGGATCCTCGCCGAGCTCGACGGGCCGAACGGAGGCGGCGGCACGGCCGGCAACAGGCTCTTCTACCTCGCCACCGTCCCTTCGCTGTTCGGGGAGGTCGCCCGGGGCCTCGCCCGTCACGGGCTGAACCGCCCGGGGCCGGGGGGCAAGTTCACCCGGCTGGTGATCGAGAAGCCCTTCGGCCGGAATCTCGAGACTGCCAAGGCTCTCGACGAGACCCTGCACGAGTGCTTCGAAGAGCCTCAGATCTACCGGATCGACCATTACATGGGCAAGGAGACCGTGCAGAACGTGCTGGCCCTCCGTTTTGCCAACTCGATCTTCGAGCCTGTCTGGAACCGGCGCTACGTCGGCCATGTGCACGTCACGGTTGCCGAGTCTCTCGGCGTGGAGCACCGCGGCTCGTTCTACGAGAGTGCCGGGGCGTTGCGCGACATCGTGCAGAACCACGTGATGCAGGTCCTCGCACTCACCTTGATGGAGCCCTCGGCGACCATGGACCCGACCTCTATCAGGGACGAGAAGGTGAAGCTGCTCCGGTCGATAATGGCCCCGCGCTCCGACGAGGTGGAGAGCGCGGTCGTGCGCGCGCAGTACACCGCCGGCACGATCGACGGCCAGCGCGTCCCCGGCTACCGGGAGGAGGACGGCGTCGACCCTAAGTCGACGACCGAGACGTTCGTCGCTATGCGGCTCTCGGTCGACAACTGGCGCTGGGCCGGCGTGCCCGTGTTCATCCGCACCGGCAAACGCTTGGCCAAGCGGTCGACAGAGGTCGTGATGGTCTTCCAGCGGCCCCCCCATCTCCCCTTTGCCGGCAAGCTCGTCCGAGGGCTCCAGCCCAACGCGCTCATTTTGCGGATCCAGCCCGATGAAGGCATCACGCTCCGCTTCGGCGCCAAGGTGCCTGGTCAGGACTACCGCGTGCGGACCGTGGCAATGGAGTTCTCCTACAAGGACGCCTTCGGGACCGATCCGCCCGAAGCCTACGAGCGGCTCCTGCTCGACGCGATGATCGGCGACCCGACACTGTTCATCCGCACCGACGAGGTGGAACAGGCCTGGCGGCTTCTCGAGCCGCTACAGGAGGCATTCGCAGAGGGGTACCCCCACCTCTCGCTCTACAACGCGGGCACGTGGGGGCCGCTCGAAGCGGCGCGGCTCTTGGAGCCCGACGGGTACGAATGGGTGAATCCCTGAGTTGGCCGACGGTGAGCTGAGTGTCCCCAACGGCGAGCTGCACGTCGTCGACGACGTGCCCGACGCTTTCGCCGATCTGGTGGCCCGACAGGTCGGCATCGAGATGGCCGATCCCGACCGGGCGCGCGACGAGCGGTTCAGCCTCGTGCTGTCGGGTGGCTCGACCGCCCGCGAGTGCTACGAGCACCTGGCCCTGAGACGCGGGCTCGACTGGGGTCGCATCGAGTGCCTCGTCGGGGACGAACGCTGCGTGCCGGCCGACGACCCGGACGCGAACCAGCGGATGATCCGCGAAGTGCTCGTCGAGCGCGTCGAGCCGCACCCGCGATTCCTCCCGATGGACTGCGGTGCCCCGCCCGAGGCGTACCAAGCCGTGATCGCGGCGCGACCCCACCTCGATCTCGTGCATCTCGGCTTGGGCCCGGATGGCCACACCGCCTCGCTGTTCCCGGGCTCGACCGCACTCCAAGCGCCCCCTGAACGCCTCGTCCGGCGCAACGTGGATCCCTCAAGCCTCAATCGGCACGAGCGCCTCACATTGACCTTTGCCGGGATCGCCCGCGCCCGGCTCGTGGTGTTCACGGTCGCGGGACCTGACAAGCACGAGGCCCTGTCGAGGGTCCTGCACAATGAGGACATTCCCGCGACACGAGTGCGCGCCGATCGCGTGGTCTGGCTCTGCGACCGGGGGGCGATCGGTTCCGAAGCCCTTGCCGTAGGGTAAGCCCATGACCGAACACACCCGGACCTCTGGCAGCGCTGCCTTCGGCGTCCAAGGCAGCGTCGTGTCGAACGGTCACCCGCAGATCACTGACGACGAGCTGCTCGCCACGCCGCTCGAAGACCTGGTGTCGCACGCGCGCCGAATCCGCGACCGCCGCTACGGCACCCGGGTGACCTTCTCTCCGAAGGTCTTCATCCCGCTCACCATGCTCTGCCAGGACCGCTGCGGCTACTGCACGTTCGCCAAGCCTCCGGCTCGTCTGACCGCCGCGTACTTGAGCCCCGAGCAGGTCCTCGCCATCGCCCGAGCCGGTTCCGAGGCAGGCTGCCACGAGGCCCTGTTCACCCTCGGGGAGCGCCCGGAGCTCCGTTACCCGATTGCAGCCGCTTGGCTCGCAGACCACGGCTTCACCTCGACCGTCGACTACCTCGCGGAGTGCTGCCGCCTCGTCCGAACCGAGACCGGCCTGCTCGCGCACGCGAACGCCGGGGCGCTGTTCGCCAACGAGCTCGCCCAACTTCGCGAGGTGGCCGTCAGCCAGGGGATGATGCTCGAGTCCCTCGCTCAGGCCCTGGCCTGCCACCGAGTGTCACCGGACAAGACACCCGAGCGCCGGTTGGCCACCCTGGAGGCGGCCGGCCGCCTCCAGATCGCGTTCACCACCGGCATCCTCGTGGGCATAGGCGAGACCCGGGCCGACCGCCTCGTGGCTCTACGGGCGATCGCCTCCAGCCATGCGCGGCACGGTCATGTCCAGGAGGTGATCGTCCAGAATTTCCTGCCCAAGCCCGCGACGGCAATGCACGCCGCCGCGCCGTGCCCCGCCGAGGAACATCTGTGGTCGATCGCCGTGGCGCGGATAGTGCTGCCTCCCGACATCCACTTGCAGGCGCCCCCGAACCTGACTGAGGAC
>Ga0182014_10008425_pt1 | contig 10563 bp, 8 predicted proteins | sample 612S2DmetaG_FD_120489 | JGI IMG/M metagenome (GOLD analysis project Ga0182014, IMG submission 120489) | Permafrost microbial communities from Stordalen Mire, Sweden - 612S2D metaG | ecosystem: Environmental > Terrestrial > Soil > Wetlands > Permafrost | place: Sweden: Stordalen | collected...
GCTTCTCCACCACGCGCCCGTCAGCCAAGGTAAGCGTAACGGTGGCGGCATCCGTCGCGAGCGTGGGGTCGACGGTCGCACCCACACGACGACGGAGATCGATCACGGCAGGGTCGCGCACCGCGCGGTCACTGAACTGCCGCTCGCCGCCGGCGCCCTCGATCAGCGCGACAGAGGCTGCGTGGAACACGCTGAACTTACCCTCGAGCCCGGTTTGCGGCTGGGTCTTGCCGGTCAGCTCCAGCACCAGCGGATGCACGCGGAGCGCAACCGAACGGATCGAAGCGGCCTCGATGCCGTCCCCATCACGGAGCTGCACGCAGGCATCGATCACCGGATGGATCACGATGCCACAGGCAAATGGCTTGTAACTGTTGGCCAGAATCTCGTAGCGCGCGCCAAGGGCTTCGGTGATCTGGGCGAGATCGTGGCGTGTGCTCAGCACATTGAGCCACCCGCTCTTCGCCTCCAGCGCCCGAACCGAACTAGTGAAGCCGCGTTCGGCAAGCAGGGCGGCAGTCATGCCATTCTGCGCGGCTCGGCCCGGATGGAAGCTCTTTGTCATGCTGCCGAACATCTCGCGCAACCCGACCGGCTGGCTCGCCGCGATCCCCAATGCCCAGGCCATGCGCTCGGCACTTAGGTTGAGCAGCTTCCCGACTGCGGCTGCGGCACCGAATACACCTGCTGTCCCGGTAATGTGCCAGCCGATATCGTAGTGCTCGGGGAACACTGCCTTGCCGATCCGGCATTCGACTTCAACGCCAAGGACGAGTGCATTGACGAAGTCGGGCCCGCGCACCTTGCGGTGCTCGGCGAAGGCGAGGAGCGCGCTCACGACCGGCCCCCCAGGGTGAATCACGGTGCCTAGATGGGTGTCGTCGTAATCGAAAACATGCGAGCTGATGCCGTTGATCAGTGCTGCGTGCAGCGGGTCAAGCCGCTCGCCTCGACCGAGCACACTGGCCTGCGCCGGGCCCGAGAACGGTGCGAAGGTGGACAGCGCGATCTCCACCGCCTCGTGCCGTGCGCCGCCGACCGCGCAGCCGACCCAGTTCAAGAAAGTGCGTGCCGCCTCTTTGCGCACCTTTTCGGGTAGCGCCTCTACCTTTGCTTCAGCAACATAAGTTGCAAGGGTTTCGGTTTCGGCTTGACGTACTCTGCCACTTGCTGCTTCCGATTGCATAAACTTTTGGCCTTTTCCAGGCAATGGGTTCCCGCTGCCAGCATTATTGTTGATTGTCGACAATAATGCAATACGAAAACTGCGAGTTGCGGTTACTTAGTATATTGTTGACAATAACCTATGGAGAAGAACTTTTCTCTGCGAGTTGCAGCCACTCGGCGTAGCGTAGGAAGGAACCGTATGACCGCAACATCCAGCCAGCTTGAAATCTTGCGAACCCGCTCTGTCGCCGACCTGGTGCGACAGGAAATCCTGGACCTGATCAAGGCCGGCGAACTCGTAGCCGGCGACAAGCTCAATGAGCTCGCCTTCGTCAAGCGTTTCGGAGTCAGTCGGGCGCCGATCCGTGAGGCCTTTAGGGCACTCGAAGAGGCCGACTTGGTAAAGCTCGAGAAAAACCGTGGCGTATACGTCCGCGAAATTACCGAACCGGAGGCGCACGAACTCTATGAATTACGCGCTGTGCTCGACGAGACGGCCGGACGGCTGCTCGCACCGCATATCTCACAAGACCAACTGGCTGAACTCGAGGACTGGCTTACCCGTCTAGCAATGGCCGCGTCGCGCGGTGACATGGCGCGGTACTTTCCGCTGAATATTGGCTTTCACGACCGCCTAGTCGAGATGACCGGCAATGCCACTCTCTTGGAGTTCTATCGCAAGGTCGTTGACAGAATGCATCTGCTGCGGCGCCGCAACTTCTCGGTCGATTATGGAAGTGAGGCATCGCAAGCCGAGCACCGCGCCATCGTGGAGGCGTTTGCAACCCGTGACCCCGTGCATGTCGGCGCGATCATGCGCACCCATGTGACGAACGGCTACCGCCGGCTCACCTCCGTGTTACAAAGATGAATCCGGATTTCACGGTATGCCGTATCGGCTCACTGCCCGAAGGCGCGGCAATTGTCACCCGTAATTCGACAGGTACGCGTCGCTTATGAAAAGAGGTCGCGTCAGAGTTGAAGCCAGCTCTATCGGCTTGAGTGCAAAGTGTTCAAACCAGCCGATCTGATCTTTCACTGATAGAGGCCGTGTCCTCCGGTAGCGAGAACAACTTGGCTTCAGGATTGCTGGATGCGAGTACTTGTAGCGCGAATTTGCCGCCATGAGTAGCCCTGGAGCGTAGAAAAACGGCTGCGTCATGCGGTTCCCTTTGAATAGCATTTAAGAGCGGCTCGAAAGGGGCTTAATCAAGTGGATATCTGTCTGCCTAACATCAAAATCCTTGCAACTGGCGGCACGATTGCAGGCGAAGCGCCTTCCAACCTCCAAACGACCGGATACAAGTCCGGCGCGATCACCATCGAATCGCTGCTTCAGGCGGTGCCCGAAATAGAGCGATTTGCAAACATAAGCGGTGAACAAATTACCAACGTTGCCAGTCCCTCGCTTACCCTTGCAGATTGGCTGCAGATGGCAAATCGCATCAATCAACTCTTGGCCGGAAACGATACCGATGGTGTTGTGATAACCCATGGCACCAGCACCATGGAGGAGACCGCTTACTTTTTGAATCTAGTCGTCAACAGTGACAAGCCCGTCGTGTGCGTGGGCGCAATGCGCCCGGGCACTGCCATCAGCGCCGACGGCCCCATGAACCTGATCAACGCGGTGCAACTGGCCGCCAGCAAGGATGCCAAAGGCAAAGGCGTACTAATCGCACTCAACGATGAAATCAACGGGGCGCGCGATGCCACGAAAACGAATACCGTTTCGATGGAGACTTTCAAGGCCCCGGAACTTGGATACCTAGGCTACATCCAGAACGGCAGGCCATACTTTTACCGCACCAGCACCCGTCGGCATACAGTCACCAGTGAATTTTCGGTCGAAAGCCTGACTGAGCTGCCCCGGGTCGACATTGTTCTTGGATATGTAAATGATGATGCGGTGCACGTCGACGCGGCGCTGGCCGCTGGCGCCAAGGGCATCGTTGTCGCCGCGCCTGGACATGCAAGTCTGTCTAAGGTACTCAAAGCAGCACTGATTTCAGCCCGGCAAAAAGGTATTGTAATCGTGAAGACATCGCGTACTGGCAATGGCATGGTCACCCGCGTAACCGAAGACGATCAGTACGGGTTTGTTGCCGGCGATAACCTAAACGCGCAAAAGGCTCGTATTTTGCTGATGCTGTCATTAACCAAGACGTACGAACTCGGAACGATTCAGCGGATATTCAACGAATATTGAAAGGCAGAACTACTGCGGCACTATGCCTCGATGTCTTCAACACCGCTCAATGGTAGCTTCTGCTGCGAAAGTCCTTGATTGAAGCGGCCGAGACTGGAGCCCGGCCGCACTTTGTTCTTATTTCATTCCTGTTATTGAGGCGCTTACCGCCCGTTGGTCACGCATTGGCCAGCGCCCACTATCCACCAGGCCCACAAAGTCTCCGATAATCCGATTGAACTCATCGGGCTCTTCGAGGTTGATCGTGTGCCCGCAATTTGTCATAAAACACAATGCTGCCGACCTGATATTTTGCTTCATCAGTACGCCAGGCAAGAGGCACGGCCAATCTTCGTCGCCGGAAATGATAAGCGTCGGTACCTCCAGACGCTTCATTTCGTCCACCCGATCATAAAGGGATGGACGCTCGCGCTGTACCCCAAGCTGCGTGTTTGCCGAACCTAGTTCCGAATGTTCCGCCAGCATCCGTTTGAACTCGGCGAAGCCGCGCGGGTCTTTGTTCTCGAACTGCACGCGGGTCGGCCCGTATGCGTACTTCTCGGCGAACGCCGGCATCTTCGATGATTTAATCAAATCGGCGATCGTCACTGCTTCCGCACGGAAGCGCTCCCGCTGCTCTCGCTCAGCACCATACCCGCATCCACCCACGCATAAGGACAGCGCGCGATTGGGATACTGGAATCCAAACTCCAGTGCGGCGAAGCCGCCCATCGATAGTCCCACGATGTGCGCTTTCTCGATCTTCAGGTGGTCGAGCACGGACTTAATATCAGCGGCGGCTCGTCGCTGCGAATAGACTTCAGGGCTCCCCGGCACGCCTGAGGGAGGATATCCTCGGGCATTGAAGACAATGGCTCGATACCTCTGGCCGAAGTGCCGCATCTGTGGCTCCCAACTGCGGTAATCACCGGCAAATTCGTGGACAAAAATCAGCGGCTTGCCCGACCCAGTCTCCTCATAATAAAGTTGAACTCCATCATCTGTTGTTGCGTAAGACATGTTTTCCACCTTATCTGTGTTTAGTGTATTGCCCCTGAACAACTCCTTTGCATTGACAAAAACTCCTGCTTGCATTATTGTCGACAATCGACAATAATGCAAGCCATTACTTCTATGTGCGAGCGCATTATTACCCTTGCTGCCGGTCAATCGAGAAATTCAATTCTTCTTGCCCGACAAACATGGTATTTCTATTCCGCAAAAAGGAGTCCCGATGGTATCTACCCAGCCCAGTGCGATAGCACCTGCTAAGACTTCCGTCCGCTGGAAGATTTTTCTCTCCATGCTGGCCTTGGTTTCAATCAACTACATCGACCGTGCTTCTCTTTCAGTCGCGATGCCTCTGATCTCGCGAGAATTCCATCTCAGCCCAGCGATGCAAGGTTTGATTCTGAGCTCCTTCTTCTGGACCTACGCCTTAATGCAGATCCCCGGTGGCATGCTGGCCGACCGCTTCAAACCTCGTATTGTCATCACCTTATCGACGGTATTCTGGGGAGCGTTTCAGGCGGTTGCGGCCGTGTGCACGAACGGCATCTCGCTTGTGCTCACGCGCTTAGGGCTCGGCGCGGCTGAAGCGCCAATCTATCCATCCGGCGGCAAGCTCAATGGCTTATGGATGACCAAGAACGAACGCAGCCGTGGCGCCGTCTTGCTTGACGGCGGTGCGCCGCTTGGCGCTGCGCTTGGTTCCATCATCATCGCTGCGTTGATCACCGCCTTCGGATCGTGGCGCGCTGCTTTCCTAGTCGCCGGCGGCGGCACCATTCTGGCAGGCATATGGTCCTGGTATTACGTACGCAACTCACCGCGTGAGCACCCGCACGTCAATGAGGCCGAAGCCAGCTATATCGAGAACGACAATGCAATCGAGTACGCGCAGGAGCCGGCTAACTTGAGCGGACGCACCCTCGATTTCTTTAAGTATCGCTCGGTATGGTGTATGTGCTTCGGCTATATGTTTTTTAATACCCTATGGTACGGCTTACTCACCTGGATGCCGACTTATCTGAACAAGGTCCAGGGATTCGATATCAGGAAGATGGGAGGCGCGAGCTTTATCGCCTTCTTTTGTGGTTTTGTCGGCGAGCTTGTAGGCGGCTTTATCGCCGATAAGTGGAAGGCGTCCGGTGGCTCTCCCAACCTGGTAATCCGCACGCTGTGTGGTATTTCTGCTGTCATCGCGACGATATCGATCTTTTTGGTCGCTTACACTCGTAATCCAGTGATTGTAGTAGTGCTGCTATCATCCACATTGTTTTTCTTGCGTTGGTGCGGCCTCTACTGGTCGATCCCGTCCCTCCTGGGCACCCGCAAGAAGGTAGGTTTTCTGGGTGGCACGATGAACCTTGGCGGCAACATCGCGGGCGTCACGACGCCCATTATTGTGGGAATCATCGTGCAGTACAGCGGCTCCTACTTCCTCGCTTTGATGTACTTCGCGGCGGCTGGCGTGGCGCTCCTCATCTGTTCGTCACTCATTGACTACGAACACAAGCTGCCAGTCTAAAGAATAAGCGCGCTGGCAGCAACAGCGGCCATTTTGGGAGATTGCAATTGAACAAACAAGTCCGTCTGGGAATGCTCACCCCCTCCTCCAATACGGTGCTGGAACCTATAACCAGCGCCATCGTAAGTGGCTTGCCGGAGGTCAGCGCTCACTTCTCGCGCTTCACTGTAACGGAGATCTCGCTTGGTGACAGGGCTCTAGGTCAGTTCGATACAGAGAAGATTATTCAGGCTGCCCGCCTGCTGGCCGATGCCCGAGTCGATGTAATCGGCTGGAACGGTACTTCGTCCGGCTGGCTCGGCTTCGATAGGGACGAACGACTGTGCAAGGAGATAACCAACGCAACCGGAATTCCGGCAACTACCTCAGTGCTGGCGCTCAACGAGATCCTCGCTGCGAAGGGGGCGCGTGAGTTCGCCATCGTTTCACCTTACCTGGAGAAGGTGCAGCAGCGAATTATCGAGAATTACGCTCGCTCGGGCTTTCAGGTCGTGGCCGAACGCCATCTCGAACTGCAGGTGAATTATTCTTTTGCCGAGGTCACCGAAGACCAGATCCGGAGCATGGCACGCGAGGTGGCCAAGGCCCGGCCGAAAGCGATCACTACGTACTGCACCAACCTCAAAGCCGCTCATCTGGCGAAGGAGCTGGAATACGAGCTGAGAATCCCGCTGTACGACAGTGTTTCGACGGTGGTTTGGAAGTCGCTGAAAATGGCTGGGGTTGACACGCGCCGCATTCAGGGATGGGGCAGTCTCTTTGCCGAGGAGTTCTGAGCTATGGGACAAGTGGATGCTCGCAGCGAATCCCTGGATTTGGTAATCCGCCACGCGGACGTGGTTACCGCATCTGATCGTTACACCTGCGACATTGGCGTGCGGAATGGGCGTGTCCAACTGCTCGGTAACGGGCTGCCCGAAGCGCGAATTGAAATCGACGCCCGCGGTTTGGTTGCGGTGCCTGGCGGAGTAGACGGACACTGCCACCTGGATCAGCCTATGCCGAACGGCATGCGCATGGCCGACGATTTTTTCACCGGTACCCGCTCCGCCGTTTGCGGTGGAACAACTACGGTCATTCCGTTTGCGGCACAGATCAAGGGCCACTCGCTGGCGGAGGCAGTCACGGACTATCACCGGCGGGCCAAGGGACGCGCCGTCACCGATTACGCTTTTCACCTCATCGTAACCGACGCCACGGCGGCGGTGCTGAACGAAGAGTTGCCTCAGCTCATCCAAGAGGGGTACACGTCGTTCAAAATTTACATGACCTACGATGACCTGAAGCTCAGCGATCGCGAGATGCTTGAGGTGCTCGACGTCGCGAAGCGCTACGGTGCTCTGGTTATGGTGCATGCGGAGAACGCGGATTGCATCGCCTGGCTGACCGACCGCTTATTGGCTCAGTCCAACGTGGCACCGTCCTATCATGCCGCTTCGCGCCCTGCTGTGGTTGAGCGCGAGGCTACCCATCGAGCTATCTCTTTCGCCGAGTTAGTCGACGTGCCCATCCTGATCGTTCACGTATCGGGATATGAGGCGATCGAGCAGATACGCTGGGCTCAGGCTCGCGGTCTGCAGATCCATGCGGAGACCTGCCCGCAGTACCTCTATCTCACCGCTGCCGATCTTGGCGGCGAGGGTTACGAAGGCGCGAAATGCGTATGTAGTCCGCCCCCTCGCGATCACGCTAACCAGGAAGCGGTTTGGAAGGCGCTCGCTGGTGGCGTATTCAGTGTATTTTCGTCCGACCACGCTCCATTTTCTTACGATGACCCGAGCGGCAAGAAGCTTGGGGGTTCGGAGCAGCCTTTTCACAAGATTCCAAACGGCGTGCCCGGCATCGAAACGCGCTTGCCGCTATTGTTCAATGGCATTCACCAGGGCCGCCTGTCGCTGCACCAGTTTGTAGAGCTGACCAGCTATCGACCGGCGTGCCTGTATGGGCTGTATCCGCGCAAGGGCACGATTGCGATAGGGACGGATGCCGATATCGTTCTATGGGACCCGGCACGGCGCGTGCGCATCGAGAACGCGAAGTTACATCATGGGGTTGACTACACGCCTTATGAAGGGATTGAGGTCACCGGTTGGCCGCTGTACTGTCTGTCACGTGGTGAACTGCTGGTCGAACGCGGACGCTATCTGGATCCCGCGGCTGGGCGCGGCCAATTTCTCAAAGCCTGCTTGCCCGTGCTGAGCTGACATTACTTACCGATTAAGAAAGGCACACGATGAGGATACTCGTCTTTAATCCCAACATTTCGGAGAGTGTAACGGAACTGATTGCGGCCGAGGCCCGGCGCGGCGCTTCGCCGGGTACGGAACTGATCATGGCCACTGCGCCGTTCGGCGTTGCCTATATCGAAACACGATTGGAAGCTGTGATCGGTGGATATGCAGCGGCGTGCGCCGCGGCAGAGTATCACGGTAAAGTCGACGGCATGGTAGTGGCGGCTTTCGGCGACCCCGGACTCACTGGTATCAGGGAACTCATGGACGTACCTGTCATTGGCCTAAGTGAGGCAGCGCTGATGAGTGCATGCATGCTGGGCGGGCGGTTCTCGATCATCGCGATTTCGCATCGCATCAAGGCGTGGTATCGCGAGTGCGTCGAGTCGCACGGTCTGTTGGGTCGGCTGGCGAGCATTCGCTCCCTGCAGCAGCCACTGCGTAATATCGCCACCGTGCAGGAAGATCACGCTGTTCGCCTGAAGGAGCTTGCGCTCGATGCTGTCCAGAGCGACGGCGCCGACGTTCTCATCATCGCTGGAGCGCCGCTCGCCGGCTTGGCGCGGAAGATGAAGGACGAGATCCCCGTGCCAATGGTCGATCCCGTATCGAGCGCCGTGCGCCACTGTGAAACATTGGCGACCCTGGGATTAGGCGTTGCGCGCCAGGGTAGCTTTGCTCGTCCGCCGCGGAAGCCAAATAAGGGTCTGCCGGCGGCGATCGCGGGTTTGCTCGGCAGCGAGTAGGCAAATCGCAATCCGAAGATAATGGCGGGTTCTTGCTACCTGCGTCAGTTTTGCCTACACAGATTCGCTGCGACGACGAGCACAGTCATTCTTCTTGCTTGATAAACTCGTTGAGTTCATCCGCGACCGTTACGGCCAAAGCCGAAGAACACCCGCTGCGCATCTTCCATCAGACTGACAATCGGCCTCGAATCTTTTCCGAGAAACCACGGTCCGACCAGTGTTTGTAGAATTGTCTCCGTGCCGGCGTTGACGAAGTGCCCAAATTCCTCGCCCCAGCCAACCAGGCCATCCTCGGTCTCAATCCGGACCATCAGAGATTCAAGTTTCTGCCAGGGATTCAGCCCGGGACGCATCCCGACCGCCGCCCCGCCACCATCAAAAGGAATTGAAACGCGCAGTGTTTCTATTTTTGTGATCTTCAAACGATTTTCTCCCGACCTCTCCAAGAGGGAGCCATTCTTCTACGCCGCTCCGAGCGTGTCAACACCGCGAAGCTACCGGAATGCTGACCCGGTTTACTGGCACTGCCGAAAGGAAGGCTGGCCTAGTCGCGGGAATGCCTTTCATCCCCGAAAGAGAACCCACCTTCCGAGGACTGGTCCGCACGTGCGACCCCAGTCGAAGCTCTCGTTTTTGCGTCGGTTTTTGTTGATAATGGATGTCATGTCGAAACGTGAATTTCAGACCGAAGTCAATCAGCTGTTGCAACTGATCATCCACTCCCTCTATTCGCATCCTGAAATCTTCCTGCGTGAGCTCATTTCCAACTCCTCCGACGCGCTTGATAAGCTCCGCCACCTGACCCTCACCGACGATGCCTATAGGGCCCTTCCTTTCAATCCCCGAATCGATCTGGAGTTGAACGAGGAAAACAAGACCCTCACTATCAGCGACACTGGCATCGGCATGGATGAGGAGGATCTAGTCTCGCAACTCGGCACCATCGCCCGCTCTGGGACCAAGAACTTCCTTTCGCAGCTCTCCGGGGACGCCAAGAAAGACTCAAATCTCATCGGCCAGTTCGGTGTCGGCTTTTACAGTGCATTCATGGTCGCCGACCGCATAGACGTCGTATCCCGCAAAGCTGGCGAAGAACGTGCCTGGCGTTGGGTCAGTGATGGCAAGACTGGCTTTGACATCGAACCCGCAGAGCGTTCGGTCGCCGGCACCACCGTTCTTCTTCATTTCAACGACGAAGGCAAGCAGTACGCCGATAGTTGGCGATTGCAAGAGATCGTGAAGAAATACTCCAACCATATTGCTTTCCCGATCTTTCTCACCTACGACAAGAGCGAGTGGAACGAAACCGAGAAGAAGTCCACAAAAACCCGTGTCACCGAACAGGTCAATGCCGCCAGCGCGCTCTGGCGTCGTCCCAAGAGTGAGCTCAAAGAAGAGGACTATAAGGAGTTTTACAAATCCGTCGCGGGCGATTGGGCAGATCCCCTCTTCTGGTTCCACACAAAAGCCGAAGGAAGCCTTGAATACACCACGCTCTTCTACGTACCCTCGAAGGCTCCACTTGATCTCTACCAGGCGGAATACAAGGGCGGAGTGAAACTCTACGTGAAACGCGTCTTCATCATGGACGATGCCAAAGAGCTTCTGCCGCAGTACCTGCGCTTCATTCGGGGCATCATCGACAGCGAAGATCTTCCGCTCAACGTCAGCCGCGAGATTTTGCAGCAGGATCGCGTA
>Ga0182014_10008428_pt1 | contig 10557 bp, 4 predicted proteins | sample 612S2DmetaG_FD_120489 | JGI IMG/M metagenome (GOLD analysis project Ga0182014, IMG submission 120489) | Permafrost microbial communities from Stordalen Mire, Sweden - 612S2D metaG | ecosystem: Environmental > Terrestrial > Soil > Wetlands > Permafrost | place: Sweden: Stordalen | collected...
CTCCAAGCACTGCCCTCACCCGCCGATTGACAACCGAGGCCGAGGCCGTGGCGGGCAGCACTTCGAGCGCCTGAATCAGCGCCGCCGTGAATGCGCCGTGCGGCTCAGAGCCGGTATCGGAGGCTTCGTAGGCGCTTTGATCCTGCTGCGCGGCAGCGAAGATCAGCGCCGGGTTGTCCTTGCGCGCGGCGGGCGCGGGTTGCGTCTCGCCGTTGGGAAGCAGATCGGGAGCTTCCGCGATATCGCGCGAATCGTAGGACAGCGTACGAGCCCGATAACCCGAGCCGATGCCGCGGCTGAGGCCTCCGCTATGACAACTGTCCAGAATAGCCGTCAAGCGGATGCCCTTGTCCAAAGCCGCATTGAAAATGCGCGTCATCTCCCGGTCGCGAATGTCGTATCCGCCGCGCCACGCATCGGAGGCAACGATGGTGCTGTCTGTCGGAACATACTTCCCGTCTACCAGAAGGGTCAGTTTGTTTCCTTTGCTGTTGACGCGCAGCGAACCGTGGCTGGCGATATAAAACACCACCGTATCGCCGGGGTTCGGCAGGTCTACGAGATACTTCCGCATGACCTCCAGAATGCCGTCGCGGGTGGTCTCGGAGGCAGGCAGCAACTGCACTCCGGGACGCGGCCGCGGCGGCGCGGGATTGGTGAGCAGGACCACTTGGCGGGGAGGAAAGGAGAACTTGGGGCTGGTCAGCAGGTCGGCCATTGCCTGGGCGTCGTTGACGGCGCCATGAAGATCTTCAAAGTTATCCAGCGAGCATCGACCATCTCCGCAACCGGCGGGATGAACCGCCTGGGTGCCTTGAGGCTGGTAGGTGTTGATGCCGATGAGCAATGCGCGCTGTGTCAGCCCAAATGCCTGTGTCAACGAAAGCGCATAAACAAGAACAGACAGAGCGGCAACGTGCAGCCTCATACGCGCTCCGATGACAGAATTGAACAAGAGCATAGTCCATCCGTTCGCCAAGCCCATGAATCAATCCATCCTGAGCGGAATTCGCTGACCGGATTCTCTCCCATCATGCCCTCCGGTGCGCATTCATCGCGCCTCGGAAATCCGGTCCCTTGAGGTACTGCGAGTTTGGCGCCTCTTCGATGCGGTCCGGAAACGCCTTCCGCCAGAAATCGGCTGTGCGATTCCAAACCGTGGCATTCGCACCAGGGTCCTGGAGGCCGCAAATGACCGTCTGGTCAAGCAGGTAGTTGCCGAAGCCTGCACCGTTTTTTTGCGTTGGTGTCCTGCTGTGCCCAATAGGTCGAGTGCTGGGCGTCGTTTGCGGTCTGGGCGGCGCTGGATCGCGCTCTGCGATCCGCGGTTTGGAGCGCCTGGGGCGAGAAGGAATTGGACGAAAGCAAACAACCGTAAGAACCGCCCGAACCCTTGCATCATGACACTTGCCTTCCTTGTTCGCTGGATCTCGAGCATGCACGTACACAGAAGTGCGAAGCGACCGAAGAATTTCAACCGTACAGAATAGACCTAACCGCCGGGCAGCGCGTATCTATTTCGGATATGAGCTTTCGGATTCGCAAACAACATGGTTCCCACCGCCTTCGACACAGAAGCGTCCGGTTGACCGTGTCAGGGATAAAGTTCTGGCCCATGTGTCGCACTTGAGACGGAGTCTGCCGCACGTCCCGCAGGCTCCGTCACAAATCGATGCCCGGCACGCGCCGAGTGAGTCAACAAGTCGACGGACGGCGACAGTTCATGGGGTTTCATGGTAGGCAGGCCGGCCAATACTGGGGAACGAATCCGGCCACGGAAAACGCTTCCGCCCATCTCGTCGCTTTACTTCCATCCGCTTTTCGCATCCTTGAATCGGGGAATGGTACCTCCACGGAGCCTGCGGAGAGGCCCCTGCGCCTCCAAGTAAAGCGATTTCTTCCTCGGAAATTCCCTAAGGATGGCGGCCAGCGCCCGCAAATTGCGGCACTTAACTTTTCTCTTGACAACCGAGGCCGGGTAGCGTAAGTATTCTCTCGCTCTAGAAAGCGCTTACCGCGATGCCTTCTGGTTTTGATGCCTTGGAATTCCGCATCAGGCGGCGGTAGGTCAAGTTGAGCGACTCACCCAGACACGCGCAGTCTCGCGGCCGAGGCCAAGGAAGGTTCGGGCCGGCGAAAGCGGAGTCGATCTGGGAAGCAAGTTGACAGCGGCTCAGGGTGACAGAACCCAGGGCCAAAGAGAAGCGATCGCAGATCGTTTCCAGCCGAATAGGCGCTTCCGCTCGCGTGCATCTCGTAGACCGAACTTGAATCCGGCGCAGGTACGGCACGAGGCGGAAGCAAATCATGCAGAGAAGAAACCGTTTGCTCAGGAGGCAAATCATGAATTCTCTCACCCATCGAGTGGAGCAGATTGCAATGGCGCCCATGGCAAAAAGACCGCCATGGAGACTACTGACGGCGTGCTTGGTGTTCCTCGCAACGCTGCTGCTGATGCCCGGAGCTTGGGGCCAGGACAACGCAACCATCAACGGGACCGTGATGGATCCCACTGGAGCGGTGATTCCAAACGCCGCCATCAGTCTTACCAACCCGGCGACCGGCCAGGTAAGACAAGACACCTCAAACAGCGCGGGCGCTTATCGGTTTGCCAACCTGGGAGTTGGCACCTACACGCTCAGCGCTTCGGTGACCGGCTTCCAGAAATACACCAAGACCGACATTGTGGTGAACGTCGCCCAGTCCCTGGAAGAGGATATTACCCTCACCATCGGCAGCCAGGGACAGACGGTGACCGTGGCGGCCGACGCCTTGCAGGTGCAGTCGGAGACCAGCGAACTCAGCACGCTCATCAGCGGCGAGCAGGTCTCGCAACTCGCGACCAACGGCCGCAACGTCACATCGCTCGCGGCGCTGGGACTGGGAGTGTCAAATAACCTGCCTCCTTTTGGCGGTGTCAATGCGCTCACATCCTCCAACGGCATCAGCTTCAATGGAACCCGTTCAACCCACAATATCTACCTGTTGGACGGCGCGGAACAGAACGATCGCGGCTGCGGCGGATGCTTCATGAACCTGCCTTCGCAGGACGCTTTGGCTGAATTCCAGACTTTGGACAGCAACTACAGTCCGGATTACGGCATCGGGTCGGGCGGTACCATTGTCATGGTCCTCAAGTCCGGCACGCATAGGTATCACGGTGAAGTCTATGAATTCAACCGCAACACCGACTACGATGCCGCGGATTACTTCAGCAAATCGGCGTCCGAGTTCAAACTGAACGAGCCGGGCGGCAATATCGGCGGCCCGCTGTGGATTCCGCACGTTTACGATGACGCGCGCAACAAGACGTTCTTCTTCTGGAATGAAGAGTGGCGGAGGCTGATCCAAGGCAGTTCGCCCTCGATTCAGAATGCCATTCTGGCGAGCAACTTCCCCACCTCCAATGCCCCATTGACGTACACCATTCCAACCGGCGGCCCTACCCCAATTGTTCCCAACACCGCCAACCAGAACCTTTTCCCGTCTACCTGGGTTGTCGGGCAGCCCATTCCCGCCAATGAGGACGGCACTCTCACCATCCCCGCCAACCTCATCGACCAGAATGCGGTTCTTGAGGTGAATGCGGGCACCTTCCCGAAGCCCAACTACAACAATGGAACGCAATACATTGCCTCCATTCCTCAGCCCACCCACGTCCGCGAAGACGTGGTGCGCATCGACCACGCCATCAACAGCAAATATCAGTTGATGGGCCACTACCTGCACGACACGCTCTTCCAGCAGTACTTCCCGCCACTGTGGGGCGACAGCACGTATCCGACCGTGGGCACCACAATGAACAATCCGTCGTTTACGGCTGTCATCAAGCTGACTCAGACCTATACGCCCAACCTGCTCAACGAGACCGCCATTCTCTACAGCGGCAACAAGATCACTTTGACACCCATCAATGGCGCGGGCGCCAATTTCGCCCGGCCCTCCGGGTGGACAGCGACCAGCTTCTTCCCGACCACCGATGCGGCAACCAATGACATGCCTGAGATCGATCTGGTAGGGTCGCCGTTGAACGTGAACTGGAGCGAAAGCTACTATCCATGGAAGAACGGATACGAGGGCTTTGAGTACCGGGACGACCTCTCCTATTCGACTGGGCGGCACCAGTTGAAGTTTGGCTTCGCACTGCTGCACGACTACAAGAACCAGCAACTGCAAGCCAACACCCAGGGGACGGCAGTGTTCAACTCGAGCAATTTCTCTGGCGACTCGTATCTCAACTTCATGCTTGGAGACGCCTCCAGCTTCACGCAGTTGCAGTTCCTGTACGACAAGCACTGGGTCAACAACAACTATGGAATCTATGCCAACGACAACTGGCACGTGTCTCCGCGTTTGACCCTGAACCTCGGGCTGCGTTACGACGGGCTGCCGCACGCCTTCGAGCGGTATAACGCGTTCGCGAACTTTGTGCCTGCGGATTATCTTACGGCGCTGGGCAATCCGGTTAACTTGACGGACGGCACCTTGGCTACGTCGCAACTCACCGCCTTCAATGGCCAGAATTTCTATCTGAATGGCATCGAACGGGCGGGCGTCAACGGCTTCCCCCGCGGAAACGTCAAGAACAAGTACGACACCTTGCAGCCCAGGATCGGCTTTGCCTACAACGTAAGCGGCAATGGCAAGACAGTCCTCCGGGGCGGCGTGGGAATGTTCTATGAGCGCGTTCAGGGCAACGACGTTTACAACGCAGCCTTGAATCCCCCGTTTGCCTACCAGCCTTCCGCTACCAACGTCTACTTCTCCAGCCCCACGACCAACGCGTTAACGGGAGCACATACGACCCAATCCTTCCCCTCCACAATGACCAACATCAAGTACAACTATCCGCCTCCCGGAACGGGAAACTTCAGCTTCGGACTGCAGCATGAGTTGGCTCCATCGATCATTGCGGTCGTGCAGTATGCCGGCTCCATCGGCTGGGACCAGAACGACGACCGGGCCATCAACACGTTGCCCTTGGCCGATCCAACCAATGCGGCCGGACCTTATGCCACCCGTGAGGCCGTATCCAAGGGAACGGCCACGACAAACTACTACCGGAACTTTCCTGGCTACAGCACCATCACCCAGGAAGAGAACGAGACCAATTTCGACTACAACTCGTTCCAGGCAGGCGTTCGGCTTGAGAACCGGCACGGGCTCACCACGCAGGTGGCTTACACCTGGGGGCACAACATCGATGAGGTGGCCAACGACCTCAATTCGCTCAGCAACCCCTACAACCCGAAGTATGACCGCGGGTCGGACACCTCGTTTGACCGGCGTCACATCTTCAACGTGAGCTATATTTACTCGCTCCCATTTTTCGCGAAGAGCACCAACGTGGCAGCCAAGGACATACTCGGCGGCTGGCAGGTTTCCGGCGTCACCGTCGCGGAAAAGGGCGTGCCTCTCTACATCACATACTCGGGCACCGACACCCTGGGTTTGGGAGGCGGCACCACCAATCGTCCCGACCAGGTGTCAAAGGTCTCCTACCCCAAGACGAAGGCGGCCTGGTTCAGCACCAGTTCTTTTGCCGCTCCAACGGCTCCCTGGAACGGCGGTTCGAACCAGGGCTTTGGCAGCGCCGGAAAGGACGCGGTCGTAGGACCGGGAATCTTCAATTGGAACCTGTCGCTGTTCAAGAGCATTCCGCTTACCGCCCACGAGGGACCGAAGATCGAGCTGCGCTTCGAGTCCTTCAACACCTTCAACCACACGATTCCGCAGGGCGTAGACCAGAACACGGGTGACTCGAACTTCGGGCACATCACCAGTGACTATGGCCCGCGCACCTTGCAGCTTGGCGGAAAGATCCAATTCTAGATTGCAACGCTCAATTCGGCGCAGCGGTGGTTCACCACTGCTGCGCCTTTTTCCGCTCCTTGTTCCGATCTTCCGATTGCGCGCCGCCTTCCAGGCGAGCGAGAATGCCCATGGAGATGCGCATGAAGCGGGATGTGCAAGCGGGAATCGTCCTGACGATCATCTTGGCGATGGCCGTTGCCAGCATCCGTGGCCAGACGACCGCGGCTGCGGACAATCAACGCCAGGCGGCGATCGCGCCACAGCAACAAGACAACAACGCCGAGGACGAGGCGGCGTGGCGCACCTTCTTGAAGAGTCACCCGGCGAACGCGGAGGCCTACGCCCATCTGGGCCTGCTCGAAGCCCGCCAGGAACACTACGCGGAGGCTGTGCCGCTTTATCGCAAAGCCTTGGCGCTGAATCCGGCAATGCCCGGCTTGCGCTTGGATCTTGGCCTGTCGCTGTTCAAATCCGGCGCCTTGAAAGAGGCCATCCAAACCTTCACTCCGCTCCTGAAGAACGAGCCCGGCTCCTCGTCCGAAAAGGTGCGCCTGACCACCCTCATTGGACTGGCCCACTACGGGCTGGGCGAATACGCGGCAGCGATTCCCTTTCTGAAAGAGGCCACGGCCCGCGACCCGCGGAATCTGCCCTTCCGCCTGGCTTTGGCGCATAGTTGCCTCTGGTCCAAGCAGTATCAATGCGTCCTCGATGTCTACCACGAGATACTGACCCTCAACGCCGAGTCGGCCGAGGCGGACATGCTTGCCGGTGAGGCATTGGACGAGATGAAAGACAATAAAGGGGCGGCGGAGCAGTTTCGCGCCGCCGTCAAGGCCGACCCCAGAGAACCGAATGTGCACTTCGGTTTGGGATATTTATTGTGGGGTCTTATGCAATATGAGGAGGCGGCCCAGGAGTTCCAGGCCGAACTGGCCAACAACCCGGATCACGGCCAGGCCCTGACTTATCTGGCCGACACCGACATCCGATTGAGCCATCCCGAGGCCGCGCCTCCGTTGCTTGAGAAGGCTCTCCGGATCGACCCTCGCATTGAACTCGCGCACCTTGATTTGGGCATCTTGTATGGCGACGCCGGCCGCAAAGACGAGGCCCTGCGGGAACTGAAGATTGCCGAGAAGCTCAGTCCCAGCGACGTAAACGTCCATTGGAGATTGGCGCGATTCTATCAGGCCGCGGGGAGAAAAGACGAGGCGAAGGCGGAATTCGACAAGACCCGCAGCTTGCAGAAAGCTGCCGATGAAACCATCTTCAAGAAACTCCACGAAGCTCAGGCCAAGGGCAAGCCGGCAGACGAAACGCCCCCCGCGCCAGAAGCAAAATGAGCGCGAAGCCAGCCTGTTGCTGACTTCCCTTGCCTATGGCAGGACTTTGGCTGCCGCTTGGCCTCGATTTTTCAACGCGGGATCCGCCCTCATTTTTTTCACTCGCCCATGGATTATTGCTGCCTTGGCTTGCCCGGCTCAGGCGCAGTGGATGAAACCACGCCCACCGCCTCCCGCACGGTGTAGAAGCGGTCGGCAGCCAGATTCGTGAGCGTTTCCACCTTCCCATCCGGCCATTGGACTTGAGCTTTATCCACTCGCTCATGGCCGCCCAGCCCGAAGTGGATGCGAATGTCGTTCTGCGACAGGTAGCTGCCGCCGCTGACCACCTCGCCTAGCTGCACCAGATCGCCCGCTGTGGCCCGCACCCGCGCATTCAGGGCCAGGCGGTTGCACTTCACGCCTTCCAACTGGAAACTGATCCAGTGGTTTTGCTGCCCGCCCTCGGGGCGCAGAATCATTGGCCTGCCCACCAGATTCTCAGTCACCGCTTCCAATTTGCCGTCGTTGAAAAGATCGCCCACTGCAAGCCCACGACTTACTTGGGGAATCTGGATCGCCGGCCCGGCAAGCCTACTGATATCTTTGAAGGTTCCATCGCGTTGATTCAAAAACAATAACTTCGGCTCACGATATTGAGTGGCCAGAGCAGCGCGATCCACTTGAGGGTACACGTGCCCGTTCACCACAAAAAAATCCTGCCAGCCAGAGTTATCGAAGTCAACGAAAGCATCTCCCCAGCCAACATACCCCTTTGTGCCCCGCGCAATCCCCGAAGCTACCGAAACGTCCGTAAAGCTCATATCCCCATCATTGCGGTAGAAGGCGGCGTATTCGTTGTCAAAGTGCGAAATCAGCAGCGACATGCGCCCCGTGTGCTGATAGTCGCCCAGGGCAACACCCATATTGGCCTGCCGCGCGCCGCTCTCGCTCAACCCCACGCCGGAGGTAAAGCCGACATCCGTGAAAGCGCCCCGGCCATCTCCCTGGTAGAGATAATTCGGCTGGCCGTCGTTTGTAACCAGCAGATCCAGCTTGCCGTCGTTGTCGAAGTCCGACCAGATCGCCGTCAAGCCAAAGCGATGTTCCGCATCCCCCACGCCCGATCTTCTTGAAACATCGGTGAAGGTCCCATCCCGGTTGTTGTGGTAGAGACTGTCCGGAGATCCCTTCAAGCCGCGCGGCCCGCACTGCACTTCGACCCCCATGTACTTGCATGTCATGCTGGAACCGAATGCCGGCAGGTCGTCTAACTGAAAATCCACATAGTGCGAAACAAAAAGATCGGCCCAGCCATCGTTGTCGTAATCTCCAAATGCGGCTCCCGTGGCCCACATGTGGTCGCCGCTCAGCCCGGCGCTCTTGGTCACATCGGTAAAAGTGCCGTCACCGTTGTTGCGATAGAGAACCACTCCACCGAAGCAGGTTACCAGCAGGTCGGGCCATCCATCGTTGTTATAGTCTCCAACCGATGCTCCCATCGCCCAGCAGGGATACCCCACCCCGGCCTTGTCGGTCACATCCGTGAAGGTTCCATCGTGGTTGTTATGATAGAGGGCGTTCCGCGCCTTCTGTCCATGAAGCGCCATCTCCACGCTCTGCGCATTCGTAAAATAAATGTCTGGCCAGCCGTCGCGGTCATAATCGATCAGCGCCACGCCCCCGCTCATTGACTCCACGATAAACTTCTGTTCGGGACTCGAAAAATGTTCGAATTGGATACCGGTCGATGCGGTGATATCCACCAGTTCCGGATAGTCAAGCGTCTCTCTACTTGCTTTGTTCTTCGCCTGTGCCTGCGCGCTCCCTCTCTGCGTCAAGGGTCCCTCCGCAAGTGGGGGTTGCGTTTGGCCCTTGCCCGCGGGAGTGAGGCAAAAAGCAAGAAGCACTGTGAGCAGGCAGACAAGCCCAACTTCAGACTTGAGGCCGGCGGGGCCGCCGGGGGCGTTTTGCTGTCTGTGGCCGTCTCTCATTTTGCTGGCTCTATGGCAGTGCTTGTGTGTGATGATGCCGCTGGGTGGAAAAGTCCAAGAGCCGGACTTCCCCCCTCGCTTTGAAATCCCGCAAGCGCGTCGGGTTTCCCGCTTCTGCCACCACCCCAGCCACGATGAGCAGCATTTCTGACCTTCCCTCTTAAGAACAAATGGCCGCTCAACAGCGTGTGGGCTTGGTCTGCTGTTTGCGATGACAAAAGACCAAAGCCCGCAGGCAAGAGAGATCGGCGATTCAACTTCAGGTTAAGGCCATCTTGAACCGAATACAAGCCTTTGTCCGCTTTGTTGATCAGGACGCGCGGCTCCGCCATGAATTGAGAACGCTCGCGACTTCGACCCGCCCAGCCCCAGGAACGATCGATATACGGCCCTGTCTCTCAAGCTTCTTTCAGCAGTTCCGTTCGATACTTCGGCGCCAGAGCCTTTGCTTTCTCTATGAACTCGCGCTGTTGCTCTTTGTCGAGTTCGGCAGGCGCTGCGGTGCGGGTCGCGACCGGCACGCCTAACTCCTGGAAGAAGTTGTCCAGGCCTGCCGGTGAACAGATGCAGAGCAAACGCACATCCTTCGAAGAAGAGTTATGAAACTGGTGCGGGGCATTGGATGGAACGTTGACTGTATCCCCGGCCCGCGCGATCGATTTCTTGCCACGGAAGGTTACGAAGAAGGGATGGATGGCGCTGATTGCGATTCCATTTCGGAGCGTACGGTTTTCGCCGAAGAGCACGGACTGGGGTGCGGTGTTCTGGAGGAATTTTCCACGCAACAGCGAGCAAGCCTTCTGGCCGCGGGTCTCTGCGAACGTGACTGGCCAGTTGAGCCAGGAGGGAACGTTACACATGGATGGGCTTACGGGCACGGTGGGCTCACACAATATCCAGATTGTGCCCTATGCGCTGGGGCAGAATCAGCACACGCTGGAGACGCAGGACCCGTCGAATCCCTATTTCTCTACGCGTAATGCGGAAGCTACGGCGGGCGGTGAGGTGAAGGCCGTGCTGAAGGATTCAATTGTGCTGGATGCTACGGTGAATCCAGACTTCAGCGATGTGGAGAGCGATCAGCCGCAATTTACGGTGAACGTGCGGTACCCGGTTTTCTTTCCGGAGCTGCGGCCATTTTTTCTGGAGAACGCGAGCTACTTTGCTACGCCGCTGACGCTGCTGTACACGCGGAATATTATTCGGCCGGATGTTGGAGCGCGGGTTACGGGGAAGATCGGGCACGCGAATGTTGGGGTGCTGGCGATTGACGATCGCGAGCCGGGACAGGCGGTACAGCCGGGCGATCCGCTGTATGGACCCTGAATAATGCACAGAGCCATTTGGAAACCCCTGAGAATCCTGTTTTAAAACAGTAGGGACGCGAAGTTGCGAGCTTCGCGAACCGATTCTCAGGAGTTCAC
>Ga0182014_10008429_pt1 | contig 10554 bp, 10 predicted proteins | sample 612S2DmetaG_FD_120489 | JGI IMG/M metagenome (GOLD analysis project Ga0182014, IMG submission 120489) | Permafrost microbial communities from Stordalen Mire, Sweden - 612S2D metaG | ecosystem: Environmental > Terrestrial > Soil > Wetlands > Permafrost | place: Sweden: Stordalen | collected...
GCACGGGAAGGTCGTTGAACAGCTCATCGTCGGGCATCGCAGCAACTCCAAATCGCTGCTACAAACGAATCACGCTCATCCTCACGGCGCAACCGGAATCCAAAGCTTCACACGCTCTCAGGAGGAGGTCCGGGGGGTGTTTTTTCAAATATCAAACAGCGACGAGACGTGCGTCCGCATTCTCGCGGCGCGATCCGCCCGAGTGTTGCGTCAGTTTCGCCCGTGCTCGATGAGCAGAGGGCGCAGGGAAAGCCGGGTGCGCGCTGCACCCGCGGTCTCGTGTGCAACAATGCACAAAAAAACGCACACGAGCATACAGGTTCAGCGGAGGCAATCCGGCCTTCCCTGCGCAATGGTTTACAGCTTACTCCGCGCTCTCCCTGGTGACCGGGCTTTCTTGCCACCATCATCCCCGAGAAGCTTGCTTCTCAAGAACTTGACGCCAGCGTCGGGGCGCCAGGACCACACGGCTTCGCCGTCCGCCTCGCGCGCGTTCGTCTGTCGCGCACTCAGCGTCCACCGCATCTCATCGCAACGTTCGTGACGATCGCGAGCCGCCCCTCATTCGGATGAGACGGGGCGAGCTTGTAATGGTGATTTGCCCGACATGTTAAGCGGAATATTTTTGCAGCAGGGGATGGACAGCTTTTTTGATTTGCCCGTCGGGTTGTTTTGTCGCAGGGTTCGGGATGAAGATTTCGCTTGCGCGCGGGGCGACGCAGTCGCTGAAGAGCCTGTCTCCGACCTTATCCTGAGAGCTTGTGAATGTATCTCCGACCTCATCCTGAGGAGCCGCGCGTTCTTGCGCGGCGTCTCGAAGGATGGCCGCAGGCTCCGTGTGTTGCGGCCATCCTTCGAGACGCTTGCGGAGTTTATCATCGGGCCGCGCTACGCGCGGACCCGTTGGCAAGCTCCTCAGGATGAGGACGGAGATAGCTTCACGAACTCTGAGGAGCCGACTCAACTCCCCCGGTATGTCGAATAGCTCCACGGCGTGACCAGCAGCGGCACGTGGAGATGGCCTTCGGGGTCGCTCACCGCAAAGCGCAGCGGAATCGAATCGAGAAACGGCGGATCTGACATCGGCACCTGCCGCGCGGCAAAGTATTTCCCGACGCTGAACACCAGTTCGTAGCGGCCGATCGGCACCGGCCGGCCGCCGATCAAGGGCGCATCGGTCCGGCCGTCCGCGTTGGTGATCGCGCGCGTCACCACGCGGCTGGCGCCGAGCTCGGACAATTCGACCAGCTCGACCGCGATCCCCGCCGCCGGCCGGCCGCTGTGGGTATCGAGCACATGGGTCGACAGCCGCCCGTGCACCTGCAGCCGGTCGTCGCCGGTCACCAGCTGATCGAGGCGCAGCGCCGCGATCCGGCAGATCTCCGCGATCGATGTCCGGGTCTCCGTGGCGACGTCGTTGGGCAGGCGGCGCTCGAAATCGCGCAGGATCGAATCCCTGGTGTGACGCCTTACGCAAACGATATAGGGAAAGCCGAACTTCGCGCGATAGGCGTTATTGACGCGCTCGAACGCCTCGAATTCGGCGTCCGACAGGCGGTCGAGGCCGACGCTGTTCTGCTCGGCATTGGATTCCGCCGTCAGGCCCGCGGCGCGCTGGGTCTTGTTGGCGAGATCGGGATGCGCCTTGATCAGGGCGAGCCGCAGTTCGGGGGCAGCCCGATCGACCGCGGCCTTCATCGCCTCGAACAACGGGCTGACGCCGGCGAACGGCCGCGCTGAGGCTACCTGTTCGGCGATCCAGGGCGAATACTCGAAGATATTCGCAAGCGACGTGACAAAATCGTCCTTGCTGCAGGCGTTGAGGTCGGCCAGCGTTTTCTGCGACATTCGTCCTCACGCTCCCGTATCGAACGCGCCGGCGGCGAGATGGGAAAGATTCGCGTGCCAATGCTGCGCGATCTGCAGCCGCGTCGGCACCCAGACCCGCTCGTGCTTCATGATGTAGTCGAGAAACCGCGCCAGCGACGCCGCGCGTCCGGGACGTCCGACCACGCGGCAATGCAGCCCCACCGACATCATCTTCGGGGAGGTCTCGCCTTCGGCGTACAGCACGTCGAAACTGTCCTTCAGATAGCCAAAGAACTCGTCACCGCCGCCAAAACCCTGCGCGTTGACGAAACGCATGTCGTTGGCATCGAGGCTGTAGGGAATGATCAGATGCGGGCCGGCCGGCCCCTTGATCCAGTACGGCAGGTCGTCGGCATAGGAGTCGCAGGAATAGAGGAAGCCGCCGGCTTCCATCACCAGCCTCACGGTGTTGACGGAGGTGCGCCCGGTGTACCAGCCGAGCGGACGCTGGCCGGTGACTTCGGTGTGGATGCGGATGGCGTCGGCGATTTCCACACGCTCCTCCGCCTCCGACATGTCCTTGTGCTCGACCCATTTCAGGCTGTGGCTGGCGATGTCCCAGCCGGCCTCCTTCATCGCCGCGACGATGGGCGGGTTGCGCTTCAGCGCCGTGGCGACGCCGAACACCGTGGTCGGCAGCTTGCGCGCGGTGAACATCCGCCACAGCCGCCAGAAGCCGGCGCGCGACCCGTATTCGAACATCGATTCGATGTTGGCGTGGCGCTGCCCCGGCCAGGGTTGCGCGCCCAGCACGTCCGACAGGAACGCCTCGGAAGCGCGGTCCCCGTGCAGGACGTTGTTTTCGCCGCCCTCCTCGAAATTCACCACGAACTGCACCGCGACCCGCGCATTGCCGGGCCAGTGCGGATCGGGCGGGTTGCGCCCATAGCCGTAGAGGTCGCGAGGATAGCTGGCCTCAGTCACCTAGATTTCCTCGAAGCGTATCTTCTGCGCGCCTTTCCACAGCACGGTCTTGCCGAACGTCGCCAGGTTCTCCAGGCCGGAGGTCAGGGTGATGAAATGATTTCCGGCGAGCTGTCCCATCTTGCTGGCAAAATGCACGCCGCCATAGGCCAGCAGGATCTCGGTCTCGCTGATCCCGCCGGGATAGAGGATGATCTGGCCGGGCGCCGGATAGCTGGTGTGGTTCTCGTAAGGCACGCCGAAGTCGAGATCGCCGAGCGGCATCCAGACGCCCTCGCCGCTCCAGCGCACATGGATGGCCTGGCTCTCGAACGGCATGGCCTTGCGAAACGCCGCGCAGGTCTTCGGCGCCAGCTGTTCCTCGAAGCGGGCCTGGAACGTGAAGTCCCCGGCATGGACGATGAGTTGGCTCATTCAAAAATCTCGTGATGGGTGAAGTGGTGAGGCGTTGACGAAACAGATTTGCAGCGCATGATCCCGGCCAATGATCTCAGAAGCAAGGAACATTCCAGCCGGCCGGCAAATCCTAGGCTTTTTGCACCCCCCGGCAAAGACCGATCTCCGCCGCGGATGGTGGGCTTGCGCGTCGCACCGGTCCAGCCGCGCCTATTCGTCCGGCCGCTTTCGTTCGTACGACAGGCCGAAAAGGCCGCTGCGGTGTATTTCCGGTTCCGGCGGAGGCGCAGGCGCGGCCTCCGCCTGCGGTGGTGGCGGCGGCGGCGCCGGCAAGGTCTCGCACTTCATCGAATAGACCAGCTTGCCGTCCTCGGTCCGGCCGATCGGCGCGCAATTGTCGACCCGCGCAGTCGTGCTCTTGTCGACTCGCGCGGTCGCGCTCTTGTCGACTCGCGCGGTCGCGCTCCTGGGCAGCAATTGGGTCTGCGCCCAGGCGGGCGACGCGATCAGCAGAATTGCCAGTATCAGCTTCTTCATCGTCTTCTCTCGCAGCGCAGGCGGGTTTCGCACCGACATTGAAGCGGATCGGTCCACGGAAGTCGAGGGCACCCCGGCACAGCCGGCTGCCGAATATTTAGCCGCTATTTCCTTCTGATCAAGAAATTTGCTCGCCGCAACGTGATGGGCGGCGGCGTGATCGTCCGCACTGCGATCACTATCTGACTTTCGAAGGCGCCGGCCACGAAGGATGGCGGCCGGCTCACGCGCCGCCACCCGACAGCAGCTTGACCAGCCGATAGAGATAATCTTCGCCCTGGTAGAACGATTTTATCAACACCCGTTCGTCCTTGCCGTGGGCGCGGATGTCGTTGACATCGCCGGCGAGACCGGAGTGACCGTAGGTCGGAATGCCGGCATTTCGCAGATAGCTTCCGTCGGTGGCACCGGCGCTCATGGTCGGCAGCACGACGGCGGTGGGCCAGAATTCCTTCGTTAGTTTCTCGATCGATCCCATGATCTCCTCATGCAGGGCCGACGGCGCACTGAGGACCGGCTGATCGAGTTGGGTGACGGCGATCTGGTCGTCCGCGAGCACGCGCTCCAGGGTCGCCTTGACCTCATCGACGGATTCACCGGGCATGATCCGGCAATTGACCTTGGCGGTCGCCAGTTGCGGCAAAGCATTGACCGCGTGGCCGCCCTGCAACATGGTGGCGACGCAGGTCGTGCGCAGCTGGGCGTTATAGACCGGATTGGCCGCCAGCCGCACAAACGACATCGCCGCCGGATCCGGTTTGTCCGACAGTACCGTGCGCATGTCGGCCGCGGTCTGCTCACCCTCGAACTGCGCGGTGCGCTCGAAATAGGCCCGGGTGGTCTCGTTCAGCTTCAGCGGAAAACTGAATTTGGAGAGGCGGACAAGTCCCTCCGCGAGGCGATAGATGGCGTTGTCCCTGCTCGGGACCGAGCTGTGGCCGCCCTTGTTCTTCACCTCGAGCTGATAGCTCAGGGAAACCTTCTCGCTGGTCTGGACGCTGTTCCGGATCGGCCTGCCGTCCTTCAGCCCGACGCCGCCACCCTCGTTCAATGCGAATTCGGCATCGATCAGGTCACGATGGTTCCTGAGCAGCCATTGGATCCCCAGCCCGTCCCGGTCGAGGATCTCCTCGTCGGTCTCGAGCGCGACGATGATATCGCGATCGGGCTTGTAACCTTCCTGCCGGTAACGAATGAGGTTGGTGACAAAGGCCGCCGCCATGTATTTGTCGTCGCCGCTGCCGCGCGCATAGTAGTAACCGTCTTGCTCGGTCAGCTTGAACGGATCGACCGACCAGTCCTCGCGATTGGCCGGCACGACGTCGAGATGCGCCACCAGCAGGATCGGTTTGCGCGCGCCACTGCCGCGCAGCCGGGCGACCAGATTGCCCTTGTGCGGCGCCGGCGAGAACACGTGAATGTCCTGTTCCGCAAACCCCGCCGTCCGCAGCCGCGCCGCCATTGCTTCCGCCGCTTGCGCGGTGTCGCCGGTCGCGGTCACGGTGTTGATTTCGACAAGCTCCTTGTAGATGTCGAAGGCAAACTGCTGCTGCGGACTCAGTGCTTCGGCGGCCGCCGGGCCGGACGTCACCGGGGCAATCGAGACTGCGGCGGCAAGGAGGGCGACCCACAAACACCGCGGCGATGCGAGGCCGCCACGCCAACCCTGTCCAAACATCTCGCTCTCCCAAATTGCCTGACGCCGGGATCAATTCAGACAGGGAACCGGCTCGCTGGCAAGCGATCGGACCAGACAGTTCCGCGGCCCAACCATCCTATTTGGTAGCCTTGACGGCGATGACTTCGATTTCCACCAAAAATCCGGGATTGGCGAGGGCCGCGACGCCGACGACGGACCTTGCCGGCAGATTGGGCTGATTGCCGCCAAAGAACTGCGTGTAGCCCTCCATGAAGGCCTTGAAATCCATCGGCGCACGCGCGTCGTGGACGAGAAATACCTGCATCTTGACCACATCGGCCATGCCGAGCCCGAGGCCCTCGAGGATTCCCCTGATCTTGTTGAGCACGCCGACGGTCTGGGTTTTGGTGTCGCCATAGGCCTGAGGACTGCCCGGATCAGCGTCCTTGCTGATGACGGGAGGCACCTGACCGCTGACGTAATAGGTGGCGCCATCGCCGGAAACCCTGACCGCTTGCGCGATGGGGAATGTGGAATTCGGGATGGGGTATCGCACCACGTCGGCTCGCGCCGCGGAGCAATCCGCGACCATCGCGCTCAACAGCACGGCCAAACCGGACAGGATCAGGGGGGCGGGCTTCATCTGCTTCTCCGTGTTCAAGGGGCGATTGTCAGCGGCGAACGGTTTTGACGTCGTCGGCCTTCACCGCGTCTTCATAACGGTTGCCGAAATGGGTGCGCAGGTAGTTCACCACGGCCGCCACCTGCTCGTCGCTCATCATCGCCCCGAACGCCGGCATTCCGCGTTGCCCGTTGACGACCACGGCGAGCGGATATCCGCTTGCTGCGAGATTGCCGTTGTCCGCGAGCGACGGATAGGTTCCGGCGCCCGCAGCACCCCTGGCATCGGACATGTGGCAGCCCTGACAGACATTGGCGAACAATTCCTCGCCGCTCTTTTCAACGAACCGGAAGCCGGGACTGAGCGGCGGGGCCGCGGGCGCGGTGCCCTGCGCGCATGCCACAACGGATACCAGCGACAGCGACGCCGACAGCATCATGGCGGCGGCCAGGCGAGGATTTGAATTTCCGAAAATCATCTGGGCAACATCGGCGCAATCCGCTCCCTGCGGCAAGGCTTCAGGTCTTGACCACGCGCTCGTGCAGCCGGGTGATGGCGTCGAGCGAGGACAAGATGGCTCCCTCCTGCCATGCCGGAATGTACGAGGCGTGCTCGCCCGCGAGCGCGATTCGACCGTCGATCGCGCAGAGATTCTCATAATGCTCCGCCCTTGCCTGGTCGGTCCATTCACCGGCGCAGCCCAGGGTAAAGGGCATGCGGTGCCAGGCAACACTGATGCCGTTGTCGAATTCGGCCCGGTATTGCGGATGAATGCGGGCGCCGAATTCGACGGCGCGGGCGACCCGCTCGGCCGGCGGCATCGCGGTGAATTCATAGGCATTGGGGCCGTCGAACAGATAGGCGCCGAGCAGCACGGCCCGGCCGGAACCGTTGAATCCGGTGTTCGGATAGGCGATCTGGCGGATCGGCAGGTCGGTGTAGCTGATGCCGCCGTAGATCGCCTCGTCTTCCTCCCAGAACCGGCGTTTGAACTGCAAGCCGACCTTGACCGATGCCGCATAGGGCACGGCGTCGATGGCTGCCTTGATGCGACCGCCGACATCGATCGGAAGCTGGCTCAGGATGGAAAGCGGAATCGTGCAGAGGCACCAATCGGCCCTGGCCTGCTGCGGCGCCGCCGGCGCCTTGAGGTCGGTGTAGGTGACGGTGACGCCGTGGTCATCCTGCTGGATCCGGGTCACTTTCGCGTCGTATCGAATGAGATCGCCGACCTCCCTGGCGAACGCCTTGCCGATCATGTCCATGCCGCCCACCGGCTGAAACATCGTGGTCTGGAAGCTATGGCGCGCAAAATTCTGCAGATAGCGCCAGAGCCGCGATTGCAGGATGTCCGACAGATTGATCGGCTCGCCCGCGACCGGCACCGCGTTGAGGCCGCCGCCAGGGTCCTTCGCGAAACCGCGAAACTCGGCGGAGATGAGGTTTGATTTGTAGGCGTAGTTGCCGTCCAGCGCCCCCCATGATCGCAGCGCCTGCATCAGGATCTCGCGATCCTCTTTCGATACGGCTTCATCAAGCCTGCCCTGCTGTGTTGCCTTGGCGAGCAATTCCGATATCTGCCCCTGGAAATCCGTCTTGATGTCGCGGATACGCTGCGGAACGCCCGCGAATGCTCCGCTCGCGTGCAGCAACGCGTTGTGATTGAGCTGGATGAACGGCTCCAGCGCGACCCCCAGCCGCTTGCAGTAATCGAGAACCGCGCGATGGTGATAGGGAATCCGCCACGGACCGGGATTGATATAGAGACCCTGCTCGAATTCGCAGGTCTGTCTGAAGCCGCCGAGTTCGGTGAAGGAATCGCCACCCCGCAAGGTCCAGTTGCGCCCGCCCGGCCGGCTGTTGAACTCCAGAATCCGCACCCGGTATCCGGCCTTGCGCAACTCCAGCGCAGCCGTCATGCCGGCAAGCCCCGCGCCGAGCACAAGGACGGAAGCGCCCTTCGGATCGCCTTCAAGCCTGATCGGGCCCTTGTATCCGGAGTCGGAGGCAAACCCCAGCGCCGTCATCGCATGATACATCGCCGCACTGCCGGAGACCGCTCCGATCAGGGACAACAGATCGCGCCGACTGACGGTGACGGGCTCGCTCGGCATGGTTGCTTCCGGATCACGTCGTCTCGGGGACCAAAGCGGAGACGCAATGGTACTATATCCCAGGCAGCGGGCTTTTGTCGCTAGCCGGAATTGGCGGGAAGCAGCAAGCGAGCGATCATCGCATTCTCGACTTGAGCCTGATCACGGAACCGTCGACCACGAACCGGCCATAGCCGCGATGGTGGATGGTTTTCGGGTTCTTCTGCTTGGGATCGACCCAGGCCTTCAGCACTTCGAGGACGAACAGGTTGTACTTGTTCACCAGCCGGGTATCGACCACCCGGCATTCGAGGTTGGCAAAGCACTCGGCGACCAGGGGTGCGGCAACGCGGCTGGCCTTCAGCGGCGTCAGTCCGGTTTTTTCGAATTTTGCGACTTCGCGGCCCGAACAATTGCCGACGTCCGCGACCTTTTGCGCAAGCTTCAATGCCGGAATGGCGATGACGCACTGTTTGGTCGCCTTCAGCGCCGCGAAGCTGTAATCGCCGCTGCTGACGACGCAGGCAATGAGCGGCGGTTCGAATTCGACCATCATGTGCCAGGACATCGTCATGACGTTGGCGCGGCCCCTGGCCGAGGTCGTCAACAGCACGACCGGGCCCGGCTCCAGCAGCTGGTAGACTTTGGCCAAGGGCAGGTCTTTCATCATTGCTTCCGCCTGTTGCCGTGCCGCCTCAGAAGATCTTGCCGGGGTTCAGAATCGCCTTGGGGTCGAGCGCCGTCTTGAGCGCGCGCATGACCGCGATCTCGCTTTCGCTGCGGCAGACCGCAAGATAAGGCTTCTTCTCCAGCCCGATGCCATGTTCGGCCGAAACCGATCCGCCGAAGCTGCCGAGCGGGCCGTAGACGACGGCCTCGATCTTCGGCCGCAGCGTCAGGTAATCCTGGGGCGGGACCTGAACGATGATGTGCAGATTGCCGTCCCCGAGATGACCGAAGATCCAGAGCCTGTGCTCGCCGATGGCAGCGTTCAAATCCCGGCCCAGCGTCTCGACATACTGCTCCATCGCCGCCAGCGGCAGCGAGATGTCGAATGTCACGGGCATGCCGCCGACCACGACCTGCATGACGTCGTCGCGCAGCGCCCAGAAGGCGCGCCGGTCGTTGTCGGACTGCGCCACCGCCGCATCCGAAATCAGCCCCGCCTGATGCGCGGATTCCAGCGCCGCAACGAAGCGCTCGGAATCGAGCCTGACGTCGGCGCCGAGGCTTTCGATCAGGACGTAATAGGGATGATCCTGGCCGACCGGCGCCTTGCCCCGGGCCGGCGGCGACGTCACCAGCCGATAGAAGGATTGCCACATCACCTCGAACGCCGACAGCGACCCGCCCAGCGCGCTGTCGACATGCTTGAGCAATCTTGCCAAGGCATCGAAGCTCGCCACCGCGACGATCGCCACATCCTGCGACCGCGGCTTTTCGCGCAGCCGCAGCACCAGCTTCGTGATGATCCCGAGCGTTCCCTCGGATCCGATGAAGACCTGCCTGAGGTCATAGCCGGCGTTGTTCTTGATCAGGCGGTTCATCGAGGACAGCACGGTGCCGTCGGCCAATACCACCTCGAGGCCCAGAACCATGTCGCGCATCATGCCGTAGCGGATCACGCGGTTGCCGCCGGCATTGGTCGCGGCATTGCCGCCGAGGGTGGCGCTGCCGCGCGCGCCGAGATCGAGCGGAAAACTGAGGTCGTGTTGCTCGGCCGCCTCCTGCAGCGCCTGCAAGGTGACGCCGGCCTGCACCACGGCAATCCGCTGCACCGGATCGATCAGCTCGATGGCGCGCATGCGCTCCGTCGAGACGATCACTTCGTCGGGCGACGCATCGGCCCCGTGGACGAGACCGGTGAGACCGCCCTGGGTCACCACCGCCAGGCCGTGATCATGGCACCAGCAGACGACCTGTGAGACCTCCGCGGTGTCCTTTGGGCGCACCAGCGCCCGCGCCTTCAGGGTGTCCGGACGCAGTATCCCGGCGGATCGCCTGGCGAGATCGGCCGCGCTCAGCACGCCCGCATCACCCGCAATCGCCCGCAGCGCTTCGACGGTGTCCACCGCAAAACTCCTTTAGATCATGGCCTCGATCAGGCGCGGCCCGGTTTGCTGCATGGCCGATTGATATTGCGCCGCGAACTCCTCGGCGGTGGTTGCGCGGCTGGCTTCGACGCCGAGGCCGCTGGCGATCTGCGTCCAGTTCATTTCCGGATTGTGCAGATCAAGCGTCGACCGCGCATTGTCGCCGACCGAGGTCACGCCCACCCGAAACAATTCATAATTGAGGATCGCGTAGGAGCGGTTGGCGTAGATCACGGTCGTCACGTCCAGCTTCTCGCGCGCCATGGTCCACAGCGCCTGCATGGTGTAGGCGGCGCCGCCGTCGCCATGCGGGCAGATCACCTTGCGGCCGGGCGCGGCCAGCGCCGCTCCCACCGCCAGCGGCAGACCCTGACCGATCGA
>Ga0182014_10008430_pt1 | contig 10553 bp, 8 predicted proteins | sample 612S2DmetaG_FD_120489 | JGI IMG/M metagenome (GOLD analysis project Ga0182014, IMG submission 120489) | Permafrost microbial communities from Stordalen Mire, Sweden - 612S2D metaG | ecosystem: Environmental > Terrestrial > Soil > Wetlands > Permafrost | place: Sweden: Stordalen | collected...
CCGGCGAGCACGATGAACATGTTGTAGCCGAGCGCGACGAACCACGGCGCGAGGTCGCCGGCGAGGCGGGCGCGGCTGGTGCGTTGCACGACGTAGAACGAGGTGGCGAGCAGGACGTTGCCGCCGAAGGCGAAGATCACCGCCGAGGTGTGCAACGGCCGCAGGCGGCCGAAATTGAACCACGGCGCGATGTTGAGCCAGGGATAGGCGAGTTCGAAGGCGATGTAGATTCCCACCGCCATGCCCGCCACGCCCCAGAACAGGGCGGCAAGGGTGCAGAACTTGACCGGCCCGAAATTGTAGTTGGGCTTGCCGTCGATTTCGAGCGGCGGCGCGTCGGCGGGCCGCGCCGCGTAGCGCTGGAAGATGGCGAAGATCCCGGCCGCGCTGGCGACCACGGCGAGCGCCATGTGGAACGCGTAAGCCGGCTCGATGGTCTTGGCGGCGACATAGAGGCACGCCAGAAGCAGGACGGCCAGTACGGCTGTCAGCCCGACTTCGCCGCCGCGCATCGACTTTCTCGTCGTGACCGCCTGCATGTGAAACTCCCCGCACCTAATGGCGAATCCTCGCCCGACACTGGGCAAAGGCCATTTGCCCGTCTTGATTCAAGTCAAGCTTGCAGCGGGAGTCCTGCGCCGCCGCTGATAAGGCGCTTTAACTTCGGCGCCTGTTTGCGTCTACCCCGACGCTCGACGCACAAGCGTCGCGGCCAGCGCTCGCGTCTTCGCGCACATATGCAGAATTGCAGGGTATTCCGGGCGCAACGTCGATTTGGCAATTGCAGCGCAAGGTCGTTGCTGTGACGGTGTGTCGCAGGGAGAAATGGCCGCGACGCCTTTTGATCGGCGGATTTCCACGCATCAGCCTGCGACGAATTGACGGCTTGACCCATGTCAACGGACATCGCCGGGGCGCGCCTAACGTATCGCGCAGCGAACTGAGAAGAGTGCGCGGCCCTCGTCGTCGCGTGCGACGCGGGAACCCCCAAGGAGCAGCCTGGCCATGGCGGCCACGGAAACGACGATTGCTAAAGACTGTGCGATTCTCGGCTACCGCGACGTTTTGGTGTCGCAGGACGAGAGCGACGCGTCTGTGCATGCGCTGGTCTACGCGGACATGCTCTGTTCGGCGTTCGGCGGCCATTTGACCGGCCTGATGTTCGGTCTGGTGCCATTCTATCCCATGTCGGCGGCGAATGCGCGCGTGCCGGAAGCGTGGATCCACGCCCAGCGCCAAGCCAGCGAAGAAGCCGGGCAATCGGAGCGGCGAATCAAGGCGATCTACGGCAAGCTGGCGTCGCGCAACGAATTGAGACGCGTCGACGCCTTTGAGCAGGAGGCGGGGCAGATTTGCGCCCGCCATGCGCGCTGCGCCGACTTGACCGTGCTCGGTTGGTCGCGCGACGGCGGCACCGATCTCGAGCGCGCCGTGTTCGTCAGTTGTCTGTTCGAGTCCGGCCGTCCGCTGCTGGTCGTTCCCGCCGCTTACGCGTTCCGCGGCCTGCCTCAACGCGCCCTCGTCGCCTGGGACGGCAGTCGCGAATCAAGCCGCGCGCTGCATGAGGCGCTGCCGATCCTGCGTCAGACGCGGCTAACTCGATTTGTCGCTGTGGATCCTGACGATTCGGCCGACAGCGGCTCACTCGACCCCACCGCCGAGATTGCCCGCCACCTCGGCCGCCACGAAATTGCGGTCGAGACGCGCCGCGCTCACAGCCGCGGCCGCGACGTCGCCACCGCGCTGGCCGAAGAAGCCGACCATTTCGGCGCGTCGTTGCTGGTGCTGGGCGGCTACGGTCATCTGCGCGCGACAGAATGGATTCTGGGCGACACGACGCGCGGCGCGCTGGCGCTGGCGCGCACGCCCATGCTGTTCGCCAATTAAATTAGGGCGCGCACGACGGGCGGCGCTTGGACCGCGCCCCTCATCGTGAGGGGCGTCGCATTCGTGACGCGTCTCGAACGACGAGGCGCGCCGGCAACCTCTGTTTGAGTTGGCGAAGGCGGACCGGTGAGCGGAGCTAGCCGAAGCGCCCTTCGAGGCCCTCGCTTCGCGAGGGCGCCTCAGGACGAGGGCGGCGCGTCACGGGTCAGCGCTGCGCCGCCGCTGCGGACGGCGCGGGGCGCGTCGTCAGCAGACGGCGCGGGCGGAGCGGATCGGCGCGTCTCGGTCGGCGGACGCAAGTCGCTCCAGGAGGTCGGGCCTGAGGATATCGACCCGACGGGTCGTCGGCAGCGCAACCAGGCCCTGCGTCTTGAGATGGGTGAAGGTTCGACTCACGGTCTCGATCGTCAGGCCGAGATAGTCGGCGATGTCTTGACGCTGCATGGCCAGTTCGACCGAGGCGGCGCGCCGTCCCCGCCCACGGCCGCCCAGCATCCACAGGAACCAGGCGAGCCGTTCTTCCGCCGAGCTGCGCCCGACCATGGTCATATGATCGACGGCGCAGGCGAGCGCGCGGGTGACGTTGTCGAACACGGCGTTGTTGAACTGCGGGTCGCGGCTCATCCGGGCGCGACAAACCTGGCGCGACAGCGCCGCGATCGTTCCGGCGTTGACCGCCTCGATCGTCAGGCCGTGGGTGTCGTCCGGCTCAAGGCCGCACATGTCGCCGGCCATATAGAAAGCGAAGATCTGGCGGCGGCCGTCGCGAGTGACTTTCACCGCGCGAAACACGCCCCGTACGACGAGAAAATAATTGTCTGTCGGATCGCCTTCGCCGACCACTTCCTGGCCAGGCGCGTAGCTGACGATCACCGCTTCGCTGTAAGGGAAAAACGACGTCGTCACGTCGGCCAGATTGAGCACTTCCCCCGCCTGGCGCAGGGCTTGAACTCTGGGACGGACTGCGACGTTCATTTTTGTTCTCCGCCTGTCTTGTATTTACGGCCTGACGTTTGACCGAAATCAAGGCGCGGCGCCATTCTCCAGATGCCCTAACGGCGACCTATGTCGTTCGGCATATTCCGTCCCGGGCCCTTGTCAATGCCCGAGCTGCCGCGCAGATATGGTTTTTTTCACGCGGATCGCCCGCGAGACGCCGTACTCGATGAACAAGCCCCAGTTGCCTTTCCATTGCCTCGGCATGGAGCGCACCACGCGCTTTCTGTGCGATGCGCAGATGCTCAACCTGATGGCCGACGGCCTTCCGGGGATTGTCGCGTATTACGACGTCGATTTGGTTTGTCACTTCGTCAACGCCACCGTCGAGGCGTGGACCGGCGCGCCGCCCTCCGCCTTCCTCAACCGCAAGCTGAGCGAAGCCGATCGCGACTTCGGCAGCGCCGCGAGGCCGGGAATCGAGCGCGCGCTCGCCGGCGACCACGCCGAATTCGAGGCGAAAGTCGATTTCGCCGGCGGCATGGTCAACGTCGTGCGCGGCTTCGCCTATCCCGACCGGGACCCGAGCGGCCGGGTGCTCGGCTGCTTCGTGCTGCTGCTCGACATCACCCGCGAGCGGGCGTTCGAGGCGCAAATGAAGGCGGCTCGCGACGAGGCGATGGAGGCGATCCGCTCCAAGTCGCGCTTCCTCGCCGCGGCGAGCCACGACCTGCGTCAGCCGCTGCACGCCATGACCCTGTTCGTCAGCGCGCTGTCACGCCGGCTGAGCGGCGGCGAAAGCGGCGAGCTGGTCGGCAACCTCGACAGCTCGCTGCGTTCGCTCAGAGCGATGATCGACACCTTGCTCGACATTTCCAAACTCGACGCCGGCCTCGTCAAGCCGTCGCTCGCGCCGCTGGCGCTGGGCGACCTGTTCGCCGCGCTCGAGCCGGGCTTCAGCGCAGTGGCGCGCGACCGCGGCCTCACCTACCGCGTCGTCCCTACCGACGCCATGATCGTCGGCGACCGCACGCTGGTTGAGCTGGCGCTGCGTAACCTGATCGCCAACGCCTTCAAGTTCACCCGCAGCGGTGGCGTGCTGGTCGGCTGTCGACATCGGCGCGGCCGAATCGGCGTCTCGGTCGCCGACACCGGCGTCGGCGTCGCCTCCGACCGGCAGGCGCAGGTGTTCGAGGAGTTCCACCGCGACAAGGCGACGCCTAACGGGCCCAACGAGGGCATCGGCCTGGGTCTGTCGATCGTCCAGCGCCTAGCGGCGCTGATGGGCGGCTCGGTCGAACTGCGCTCGCGCCCGGGCAAAGGCAGCGTCTTCACGCTGTGGCTGCGCGAGGCGGCCCAGGCGCCGCGCCCGGCCCCGCGCGTCACTGCGCCTCAGGGATCGCTCGCCGGTCGCCGCATCCTCATTCTCGACGACGACGTGCTGAGCGCGGCGGCGATGAAGCAGGAATTCGTCGATTTTGGCGCGCTGGCCGCCGCTGCTGGCTCGATTCCCGCCGCGCGCGCGGCGATCGACGCCAGCAAGCCGGAAGCGCTGATCGTCGATTACGACCTGAACGATTCAGCGACCGGACTGCAATTCGTCGAGGCGCTGCGCGAACGCGGCGTCATGCCGCCGGTGGTGATGATCAGCGGCTCGACCGATCCGGCCGCGGTCGCAGCGTTACGCGGCTCAGGACTGCCGTGGCTGACGAAGCCAGTCGACCCGCGCGCCCTGCGCTCGACGCTGATCGACGCGCTCGGGCGCTGAGACGCGCCTACTGAAAAAGCGTCGGCGCGGCAAAATTTTGCGGCCGCACTTTCAATTTATTCAAATGAAGATCCAGTTTCAAATTATTCAAATAAATACGATTTTTGTTGCCGCGTTTCGGCGCCGTCCGTAGTCAGGGCGACAGGACAGCGGGCCTTGACCCCGCCAGCCCGGAGACGCCGATGACCGCCCGACGCGCCTTTGCGCCAGCGATTTTGTTTGCCGTTTTTCTTTCCTTTCCCGCGACATCCCAGACTTCATCGAACCCGCCGCCGCCTTTTCCGCGGTCGGACGACGAGCGCGCGTTGAGCGATCTGCAATTGCTCGGCAAGCGGCTGTTCGAAGATACGAACCTGTCGGAGCCGCGAGGTCAGGCCTGCTCGTCGTGCCACGACCCCAAGCGCGCGTTCCAGGGCAATAATGGTTCGCCTATCGCCGCTGTCGCCCTCGGCAGCCGCCCCGGTCAATTCGGCAATCGCAAGACGCCGACGATCATGTACATGGCCTACAGTCCGGCATTCGGCTTCGCCAAGGACGAGGACGAAGGCGAGAACAAGCTTGAGGCGCGCGGCGGCCAATTCTGGGACGGGCGCGCCAGCGACCTCGTCGAGCAGCCGGCCGGCCCGCTGATGAACCCGGCCGAAATGAACAACTCGTCCGCCGACGCCGTCGTCGAGAAGGTGAAGGCCGCCGCCTACGCCCCGATGATGGTTGCGGTCTTTGGCCAGGACGCGTTCGCCGACTCGAAGGCGGCGTTCCAGCGGGTCTCGCAGTCGCTGTTCGCCTACGAAGCCTCCACGCGCTTCGCGCCTTTCGCCTCCAAGTTCGACGACTATCTGCGCGGCAAGGCGCTGCTCTCCCCGCAGGAGGCGCGCGGATTGGCGCTGTTCGTCGACCCCAAGCGCGGCAATTGCCTCGCCTGCCACGCCGGCAAGACCGACTCGAAAGACCCGACCGACTGGCTGTTCAGCGACTTCACCTATGACGCGCTCGGCGCGCCGCGCAACGCGGCGATCCCCGCCAACGCCGACCCGCTCACCTTCGATCTCGGCCTCTGCAAGCGGCCGGGCCTCGAGGCGATCCTGCCGAAGGAGATTCCGCTCGGCTCGCTGTGCGGCGCCTTCAAGGTGCCGACGCTGCGCAACGTCGCGGTGCGGGCGCCCTACTTCCACAACGGCGCCATCGCCTCGCTGCGCGACGCGGTCGCCTTCTACGCCACGCGCGACACCGACCCGAAACGTTGGTATCCGGCGCTGAAGACCGGCGAAGCGGACAAGTTCAACGACCTGCCGAGCGCCTACAAGGCCAACGTCAACGTCAAGGAAGTCCCCTATGATCGCAAGCCCGGCCAAAAGCCGCGGCTTGACGACCGCGATGTCGACGCGCTCGTCGCCTTCCTCAACACCTTGACGGACAAGGGGATGCGCTGAGGGGCCGGCGCGCCGGCTTCAGATGTCGAGCGCGCTCGCCTTCAGCACCGCCTCGGTGCGGTTGCGCACTTCGAGCACGCGGAAGATCGCGGCAAGATGGATTTTCACCGTGCCCTCGGAGATGTCGAGCGCACGGGCGATTTCCTTGTTCGCCTGGCCTTTGCCGAGCAGGCGGAGCACGTCGTACTGGCGCGGCGTCAGCATCGCCATGACGTTGGGGTCGACGGTCGACGACGGCTCGTCCTCGTCGACCGGTTCGGTCAGCAGCAGCGTCGGGGCGTAGATGCCGCCGCCCAACACCTGCTGGATCGCCGCGACCATCGCCTCCGGATCGAGCGACTTGGGGATATAGCCGATGGCGCCGGCGGCGAGCGCGTCGAGCACGTCCTGGCGCTGCTCCGAACCGGACATGACCACGCATTGCAATTGTGGATAGGTGTGGCGCAATTCGCGGATCGAGGCGGCCCCCTTCATGCCCGGCATCGCCAGATCGACGACCGCGAGATCGACCTCGGAATTGGCCTCGAGCAACGCCTTCAACTCGGGCAGGCTGCCCGCCTCGCGAATCTCGGCCGGACCGCAAGCGTCCGTCAGCAAAAGCCGCAAACCGGCGCGAAACAGCGCATGGTCGTCAGCGATGACGAACTGTCGGGACATGACCTTTCCATGGCAATTCGCGATCCGCTTGGCAAGCGCGGTCACGCGCCAGGGTTAGGTTCCGATGCGCGCCACGGGACGACGAACGGCTCGCCGTCGCGCTCGCCACGCAGCGCCGTCACGCCATAGGTCTCGGCCAGCACGGCGTCGGTCAGCGCCGACGGCGGCCCGTCGGCGACCACCCGCCCCTCGGCGAGGACGATCAGCCGGTCGCAGAAGCGCGTCGCCAGCGTCAGGTCGTGCAGCACGGCGACCACCCCTGCCCCTTTGCGCACCGTGGCGCGCAACAGCGCCATCGCCCTGAGTTGGTGCAGCGGATCCAGCGCCGCAACCGGTTCGTCGGCCAGCAGTATGTCGGCCTCGACCGCCAAGGCGCGAGCGAGCAGCGCCCGGGCGCGCTCGCCGCCCGACAGCGTGCCGATCGGTCGGTCGCGCAGCTCGACGACCTCGGCGGCCGCCAGCGCCGCCTCGACGGCGGCGCGATCGGCTGCGGAAGGCGGCGAAAACGGCCGTCGATGCGGCAGGCGGCCGAGCGCGACGACATGGTCGACCCGCAGCGGCCAATGCGAAAGGCCGCTCTGGGCGAGATAGGCGACGCGGCGCGCCAGCGCGGCCCGGCCTAGCTCGGCGACGCTCAGGCCGTCGTAGCGCGCTTCGCCGGCATCCGCCCGCTGCAGGCCGGCCAGAACCCTCAACAGCGTGGTCTTGCCCGCGCCGTTGGGGCCGATCAGGCCGACGAACTCCCCTGAGACGAGGTCGCAGTCGACCCCGGCCAGCGCGGCGCGCTCGCCAAACCGGACGACCAGGCCGCGCGCCGCGATGCGCATCACGCCTCCTTCCGCATGCGGTCGATCAGGCCGTAGAGCAGCGGCGCGCCGATCAGCGCCGTCGCCACGCCGAGCTTCAGTTCGGGATGGACGGGAATCAGCCGCACGGCGATGTCGGCGAGCAGTAGGACGATCGCCCCGCCAAAGCCGCTGACCAGCAGCAGACGGCCCGGGCGATTGCCGACCAGCGGCCGTAACAGGTGCGGCGCGACCAGGCCGACGAAGCCGATCGCGCCGGAGACCGCCACCGCGGCGCCGACCGCCAGCGCAGCGCCGGCGATGAGTTGGGTGCGCAGGCGGCCAAGATCGAAACCGAGGCTCGCCGCTGTGTCCTCGCCGAGCGTCAGCGCGTCGAGCGCCGGCGCGCTGGCGATGAGCAGCGCCCAGCCGGCGATCGTCAGCGGCAGCGCGAGCCACAGTTGCGGCAGGCTGCGATTGGCGAGCGAACCCATCAGCCAGAACATGATTTCGTAGGCGGCATACGGGTTGGGCGACAGGTTGAGCGCCAGCGCGGTCAGCGCGCCGGCGAAGCTGTTGACCGTCACGCCGGCGAGAATCAGAGTCATGGTTCCGGCGCCGCGGCCAACCAGCGCATAAAGCAGCAGCGCGGCGACGATCGCGCCGGCGACGCCGCCAAGCGGCATGGCGAGGGCGAATACGCCAGCGAGCCCGGAATAAAAGACGACGACCGCGCCGAACGCCGCGCCGCCGGAGACGCCGATGACGCCGGGATCGGCGAGCGGGTTGCGCAGCAGCCCCTGCAGCGCCGCCCCGGCGAGGCCGAGACTGAAGCCGACCATCAAGCCGAGCGCCGCGCGCGGCAGGCGAATCTGCTCGAGCACCACCACAGCGACGCTCGTCCGGCCGGCCAAGGCGTCCGCCAGGGCGGCGGGAACATCGAGCCGCGCATAGCCGACCATCAGCGAAATGAGCGCAGCGACAAGCGTCAGCGCTGCGAGCGCGGCCACCAATCGCCCGTAGCGGAGTTCAGCGCTCGCTGCGCGTGTGCTCATGGCGTCGCCCTTCGCGCCCGCGCCGCCGCCGCGACGGCGGCGAGTCGCTCGACCGCTTCGGTAATTTCCGGGCCGCCGCAAGTCCACAGCCGCGCTGGCAGCGAGACGATCGTCGTGCGCCGCGCCAGCGCCTGGATCGCCGGATGATCGAGCGCCGCCTCGGCGAGCGACGGCGCCTTCTCTTCGCTACGGTCGAGGATCAGCACGTCGGGTTCGAGCGACGCCACGACTTCGAGCGGAACCTCGGCGTCGGCGGCAATGTCGAGCCGCCGCGCGGCGAGATTGTCGAGACCGGCGCGCGTCAGGATCTCGTCGACCAGCGAGCCCGGCCCGACGGTGAAACCGTTCGGTTGCAACACCATCGTCGTCAGCCGCGGTTGGCTCGGGTCGCCGAGAAGGACGCGCGCCAGGCGAGCGTCCATCTCGGCGACCAGCGCCTCGCCGCGCTGCGGCTCGCCGAGCGCCGCGGCGACGTGGCGGATTTCTCCGCGCACGCCGTCGAGCGACCGCGGCGCGCTGACTTGGACCACCGGCGCGCCGACCTGCTTGAGCAACGCAATCGACGCCGGATCGGCGAACGGGCCGACCAGGACGAGATCGGGATCATAGGCCAGCGCCTCCTCAACGTGACCGTCATTGGCCGGCAACGCCGCAGCCCTCGCCGCCAGGTTAGCGTTCAGCGGGTCCTGCGAAATCCAGGTCACGGACTTGACGACGCCAGGATCGGCGAGCCGCAAAGCGAGCTCGTCGGCGCACAGATTGAGCGAAACGACACGCTGCGGCTTGGCGAAGACGGGAGAAGCGATCGTGACGAGCGCGGCGAACAGGAGCGCTCCCCATCCTCCCCCGCGAGGCGGGGGAGGGGGACCGCGCGAAGCGCGGTGGAAGGGGCCGCGTACGCAATTCTCGCCGCCTTTCGCGAGCGTCGACTGCGTCATCCAGCGCGCAGCTGTCTCGTTCGGCGATCCGGCAGGGCGCCCCCCCCCACCGCGCTTCGCGCGGTCCCCCTCCCCCGCTGCGCAGGGGAGGAAGAACGAGCCGTGCGCAAGAGCGAAAGCAGACGTGCGCCTCCGCTCCTCTGCCGCGTCACCAGCTATAGGAAATCCCCGCATAATAGGAGCGTCCTGCGACGCCATAGTTGTACGCCTCCTCGTAGCGCGCGTCGGTCAGGTTCTCGATGCGGCCGAATATCGCGAGGTTGTCGTCGAACTTGTAGTTGGCGAGCACGTCGAGCTTGGCGTAGGGCGCGAGCGTCACGTTGGTTGGATAGTTGTAGTCGAGCCGTGAACCGACCAGCGTCAACCGCCCTTCGATTTCCGACTTGGCGATCCCGTCGTAGATCAGCGACAGCGCGCCCTTGTTGCGCGGGCGGCGCAACAGCTGCGTGTTCGAATCGAGGTTGCGCGCATCCAAATAGGTGTAACTCGCACGCGCGCGCCAGATGTCGGGGACGAGCGTGACGTCGCCGGACAGCTCGACGCCGCTGATGTCAGCCCGGCCGACGTTGTAGTAGCAACCGCCGCCGGCGGAGAACTGTCCCGGCGTGCAGGCGGGCACGTCGGCGAAATCGATCAGATCGCGATAGCGTGTGTCGAAGACCGTCGCCGAGACGGTCGCGCGTCCGTCGAACAGCGTCTGGTCGACGCCGGCGTCGACGCCGAAGCTCTTCTCCGGCGCTAGGCCGGCGAAGCCGAACTGGCTGAACCGCTGGTAGAGCGTCGCCGACTTGGCCCCCGTGCCGGCGCTGGCGCGCAGCTTCGTTCCCGTCTCGTCGATGTGGTAGGCCGCCGTCGCGCGCCACGTGTCGAAGGTTTGGCCGCCCTCGATCGCGTCAACACGCCCGCCGAGCGTCAGGTCGATCCGGTTGAACAGCTTGAAGCGCTGCTCGGCGAAGACGGAGTTGGTGATCTGCTCCGCGTTGATCGGCGTGAACGATCCATCATGCGGGTCGGGCGATTCCGACGAGCGCGCGCGTTCGGTCTCGTTGCGGGCGCCGAAAACGAAGTCGCCGTAGCCGCCGAGCTTGAGGTCTCCC
>Ga0182014_10008431_pt1 | contig 10552 bp, 6 predicted proteins | sample 612S2DmetaG_FD_120489 | JGI IMG/M metagenome (GOLD analysis project Ga0182014, IMG submission 120489) | Permafrost microbial communities from Stordalen Mire, Sweden - 612S2D metaG | ecosystem: Environmental > Terrestrial > Soil > Wetlands > Permafrost | place: Sweden: Stordalen | collected...
CGTCAACTGGCACGAGGGGGGCGGCGCGCCGGAGGCCATCTTCACCGCGCACACCCTGGCCGATTCCCCGTCGGGGCAGTTCGGGCCGGTGGACCCGCATGCGCTCAGGGGCACCCTTTTCGCACTGGAGGAGGCCAGGGCCGCGGTTGGCCTGGACCGCTTCACCACCTGGACCGAAGCTAGCCACTGGTCCGGGATCCGCTTCGGCCAGGCGCCGGAGCAGATGCACGAGATCCCGGTGCCGGTGCTGGACATCGAGATCGGCAGCGAGCCCACTAGTTGGGCCGATCCGCGGGCGGCCGAGGTGGTGGCCCGGGCGCTGCCCAGGATCTTCCGCAACGACGATGCCGCCGGGGAGCTGGTGACGCTGCTCTGCCTGGGAGGCCCCCACTTCGAGCCCAGTTTCCGGGACGCGGCCCTGGGCACCGGCCGTCCCTTCGGCCTTGCCACCGGCCACATCCTGCCCAACCAGTGGATCGTGGGCGGCGAGTACGAGGAGGGCAACGGCCTGGACATGCTGCGGGCCGCGGCCCAGTCCATCAAGGGCGGGATCGCGGCGATAGTGTTCCACGACAACCTGAAGGGCCCCCTCAAGGCCCTGGGTCGGGCCCTGGGCGAGGAGCTGGGCGTCCCGGCCCTGAAACACCAGCGGCTGCGCAACCCGGAGGACTTCCTGCGCGAGGTGCGGGCATCCAGGCGTTACAAGGCAAACCACTAGGTGAACTGGGACCGGAGCTCGGTTCCCCGCGCAGCCTGCCGCCAGGGCGGTCAGGAGGAGGGCCGTGAACCACGGTAGGACTCTGGAAAGGCGGTCGGGTCTGTTCATTTGCTTGCCCTCTTTAGGTTCGAGAAATCAGGCGACCCGCGGGTCGGTCCTCACCGTGAGGTGCCCCCAGGCAGATATTTCCGGAGGGGAGAAGCAGGTTCTGTTCCATGCAATTTTGCAGATGGGGGCAGCTCGGGTGGCACCTGCGCCGGATGGTCTCCCCCCTCCGCTCAGTATGGAGGATAGGCTTGTTCGTTCTGACCGGGTTGGGGGTTTCCGGGATGGCCCAGGCTGCCCCGGCAAGCCATCCGCGGGCGCGAAGACCCGCCCGCAGGCTGAATCCTCCGGCCATCGGCACGTTTCCTGCGATGGTATGCCCCAGAAGCAGCGCAACCCGCGATGCAGGTGAGGAACCCAACGTGAAAAACAACCATAGAACTGAAAATGTGACCCGCGAGAGCATCCTGAAACTGCTTTCCGACGACGAGGTCTCGAGCGTGTGCACTGTGGAGACGGCGCCCAGCCTGGCCGCGAACGACGAGTTCGTGGATCTGGAGCAGCTTGAGCGGGGAGTGCAAAAGGCGCAAGGGGCCGGACCAGTCATGGGCACGATCCTGCCGAGAAAAGCCGTGCACGAGAAATCCTGGAGCAAGATCCTGACGGCCCTGGCGGCGTTCAGCAACCTGGGTGCCCCTTCGGGCAAGTGATCCGCTGCGGCAGTCCATTGCGCCCGCCGCACCCGTCGGTGGGCGCAACGCACGCCGCGGAACGGCTAGCCGAGCAGGTCGAGGTCCGGGACGGCCGTGGGATTCATGGCCATCGGCGCCGGTGTGTGATGGATGGTGTTCGGGGCTTGGGGGGCGCTCTGGGGGCTGCTGGTGCTGGAATCCAGGGCGGGCGAGGCCACGGCTCCGCTGACGGCGGGAATGTCCTCCAGGGCCGTCTGGTAGGCGGACAGGGCCGCGGCCGACTCCGGCTGGAGCCCGGACTGCTGGCCCGCTCCCATGAACATGGCTGCGGCATCCGTGGCCAGGTTCCCCGAGCCTTGCGCCAACTGGCTGGCGGCGTCGGCCTCGTAGAGGGCGTTGGTGGCGGCGTTGGCGGCGAAGGTGGCGGCGTTCCCCGCCGTGATGGCATCGGCGGCCAGGGAGTCGGCCTGGGCGGTACTGGCCGCGGCGGTTTCCGTGTCCTGGGGGGCGGCGCTGGTGTCCAAGGCGGCAAGGTCGGAGTCACTGACGAGTTCGGCGCCGGCCGGTGCCGAGTTGTCCGGGGACTCCTGGGCCGCGCCCAGGGCGGCGGCCGAGAATGAATACAGGGCGGCGACCGTGGCGGCGTTATTGGACGGTGCCGGGCCTGCGGTCCGGGGAGCGGCCGCCTGGGGCGTGACGGGGTTCAGGGCGCTGAGCGCGGAGGAGGTAGTGCCGCTGGCAGTAGGGGTTGGCGCCGTCTGCCGGAGGACGGCCGCCTGGGCCAGGGCGGCGGGGCTGGTGAGGGAAAGCAGGTAGGCTTCAAAGGGGGCTTGCGCCTTGAAGCTGGCCTGGGACACCAAAGGCAGGGCAATCCCATACCCAGCCATCTGCGCGAGCGAGTGCGAAATCAGGGGACTGATGGCATTGATATACACGTTGTGCCTTTCGGGGCCATCACCTCCAGGCGGTCCCTTGAGTTCGAGGGATGCCTTCGGGGACCCTGGAGGAGCATTTCCCGCGCCATTATTTAAGTATAATTATTTCAGTAATTAATAATCGATACATCTCGCTCAACCCCTGGGGATCAATCAAAATGAGACATCTCTTCCGTGATCTTGGAACGGCATCACCAGAGGAGTGGAGAGCGCGAGAGGGGCGGGAAGCCCCATCCCTCTCGGTATCTGCGATACACGAGACACACTGACTATTCAGGTTGGGGAGGCAGAGCCCCTCTCGTTTTTGAATTTCAATTTGCGCTTTGCACTTGCGAAAGCGAAAAAAAAGCGTAACAGGTAATCATGCCCCGCTGCATCACACCCTCCTTCGCCTGCGAGTTCCCGCTCAAGGCTGGCCTTCGCGAAGTCGCAGTGCTGGGTTCCCGGTTCGAGGCAGCCCGGCAGCTTGGCAACGCAGTCCTTGGCGAGACTCAGCGCCGCTTGGCCCGGGTGCGCAGGGACCCGGCCTTCGAGGTCGCCAAGGCCCTCCCCCGCGGTTCCTGGAAGGCGGACGCTACCTCCGAGCAGAAGGCCCAATCCAAGGTCCGCCAGGACGCCTTCCGGACGGTCAAGGCCAAGCACGGCTTCGAGGAATGGGGCCTGCACGCGTACAGCAGTCTGACTGCAGGCAGTTGGATCCGGGACCACCTGGACATCAACACGGCCCAGAAGATGGCCTCCCGGGTCTTCAAGGCCGTGGAACGCTGGTCCTACGGCCAAGCCGGCAAGCCGCGCTTCAAGCGCCATGGCGAAGTGGTTTGCGTCGAGGGCAAGAGCAACCTCTCCGGCATCCGGTTCCGCTTCCAGCCGGAAGGGAACCCGGTGGTGCTGTGGAACGGGACATTTGCCGACCTGCGCATGGAAGTCGTGGTTGACCCGGAGGACCCGTTCCAGGCCCACGCCCTGGCCTTGGCCCGGGAGGGCAAGGTCAAATATGTGCGGATCCTCCTGCGCACGATTCGGGGCCGGCGCCTGGTCTATGCCCAACTGGTGCTGGAGGGCCACCCGCTGCGCAAGCTGAAGCCGGACGGCGCCCTGAAGCACCCGACTGGGGACGCCCTGGTCGGCCTGGATTTGGGGCCTTCCGAGGTCGCCATCGTGACTGAGGGGCAGGCCGAGAAGGTGTCTTTCTGCCCAGGGCTGGACCGGAAGGAGAAGCGGCGAAAGAAATATCAGCGCAAGCTGGACCGCCAGCGCCGTGCCAACAACCCAGACAACTACGAGGCAGATGGGCAGGTCAAACCCAATGCGGAGCGGAAACCCTGGAAGGCTTCAAAGTCCCAGATGAAGACCCGGGCCTCGCTGGCGGACCTCCAGCGGGCCATGGCGGGGCACCGGAAGTCGCTCCAGGGCACGCTGGTGCACCGGGTTCTGGCCCGGGGCAACCGGCTCAAGAGCGAGAAGTGCAATAAGCGGGCCTGGGCGAAGAACTGGGGCTGGTCGGTGGGCCACAAGGCGCCAGGAATGTTCCAGGCCCGGCTGGGCGTTCTGGCGGAAGCCTCGGGCGGGAGTACCGACAAGATCTCCACCCGGACCAGTTGCCTTTCCTCGCGCTGCTTGTGCGGCCTGCGACGGAAGAAACCGCTCAAGGAGCGGGAGCATACCTGCGGCTGCGCCTACGTCCCCGAAGGGATGCAAGCGGACCGCGATGAATTCTCGGCCTTCCTGGCACTGTTCTGCCAGGAAGGTGTTCTGGACGAAGGGGCTGCCAGGGAAGCCTGGCGGGCCTGGAGGGTGGACATCCTCCTGCATGCGTCGTCCAGGGAAGGGTGCGGGAGCCGCTCGGGCGGCGCAAGCAGTTCCCACCGCGTCCAAACGGCGAATGAGGGAGCCCTGCTCCCAAAGCGGAAGGCCGAGACCGCCCGCCGGAGCCGTTCGCAGCGAAGGGATAGAAGCGGCCGTAAGGCCCCCGGTGCGGTTTTGCCAGGTGGAGAGCGAGTCGCGAAGATCCCCGTTCCTGCAGGCGGCGCGCATGCGCCGCCGGGAACCCTCGCCTTTTAGGGCGGGGAGGATGTCAGGCTACCTGGAGGCCGAAACGGAAGGCTCGCGATTCGGCGGGCAGGCGGGATTGCCTGTGTTCTGGGCCTGTTCGATGAGATCCTTGATCCGGAGCGCGTCCCCTTTGCGATGCCCGTGGCTGGCCAGGGGATCGCCGCCCCCGGTGGACTCGATGAGGAGGTCCGACCAGAACAGGCCGGAATGGATGCGCACGCTGGCCACGCGCATCAAAGGGATGGACATCTCATTGCGGGAGAACCAGGAACGCTTCCGCCGGGTCACGGCGGTGGCGGACACTTCGATCTGGGTGGGGAAGAGCCGGTTCCCCTGGGTCCAACGGCTGGCTGGGAAGGTCTCTGTGGGCATGGGCCAAGTCTAGTCTGAATGCCGAGGGGAATGGTCATAAAACTGTCATTCCGTTGGATCAGGTTCAGAAAGGAGCGGGAATGCTATGAATTAAATATTACGCAAAAGAATCAAAATTATTATTAATACCTCTAATAGTGACTAGTAAAAAATTGATTTCAAGATTGCATTGACTATTATTTTCCAATGTGCTGAAATGCTCTTCGTAATGGCCAAGGCATCCTTTATTTGAATAAAGCCCTCTTTTCCTGCTTGAACGCCCGCATATGAAAACGCAGTCCCCATTTCAGCCTCCTTTTCGCCAGCTCAAGCGTGCCCATGGCCGCTCCGGCGAGGTTCCGGGCGCCGGGCGCCGGCTCGGCTGGGCTGGCCTTCCGGATCAGGGCAGTGTGCTCATCTGCATGCTGGGCCTTGGCTTGGCCAGTATCTGCGGGGCCCAGGCGCCGGAGGCGCCGCGGGTTCCGTCCGCGGCCGGAGCCGAGGGCGGGCAGGGGAACCCGCCGGAATCGAAGCGGCCGGCGGGCCCGGTCCAGGAGGCTGCCAAGGGCGCGCCGGCGCCCCCTCCGGCCGGTGAGGAGAGGGGGGCCGCGCAGCCCGCCCCCCGCCCGGCGCCCGCCCCCAGGCCCTTCGTCCTGGCCTCGGACCTGTTCACCGGGGCCCTGGCCAGCCCGCGCCCGCCCGAAGTGCGCATGGGCAGCGACTACGTCATCGGCAGCGGCGACCAGCTCGCCCTCACCACGTTCGGCAGCGTGTCCCTGGCGCGGGTGCTCAAGGTGGACCGGGGCGGCAAGGTGTCCATCCCGGACGTGGGGCTGCTGGAGGTGCGGGGCCTCACCCTGGAATCGGCGCGCAGCCTCATCCGCGCGGCCCTGCAGCGGAAGTACTCGGGCCTGGAGCAGTTCAACCTGGAGGTGGTGGGCCTGCACGACGTGGAGGTCATGGTCATCGGCGAAGTGCGCCACCCCGGTTCTTACCTGGTGCCCAGCTCCAGCTCGCCGGTGGCCCTGCTGGGCCAGGCCGGGGGGCCGTCCGACAGCGGCTCGTACCGGTGCATCCGCCACCTGCGCGGCGGCAAGGTGATCCAGGAACTGGACCTATACCGTCTGCGCTTCGACGGGACCGGCCTGGAAAGCCGCGGATTCCTGGACGGGGACACCCTGTTCGTGCCCCTGGCCGGAACCCGGATCACCGTCATGGGCGCCTTCCGCCGGGTCGCGGCGGCGCCGGAGCGTCCGCAGGCGCCGGGGGTGGCGATGGAACTGGCGCCCGGCGAAAGCGCGCTGGAGGCGGTCCACTTCGCCGGCGGCCTCATCCCGGCGGCCAGCCAGGTGCTGGTGACCCTCCAGCGCACCAGCGCCGACGGCATCAGCACCGTCCGCAACATCGCCAACACCCTGGCCGACCTGCGCGCCGCCAGGTTCTGCGAGGGGGACGTGCTGCGCGCCCTGGGCCGGGCGGAGCGACTGGAGGAGTATGTGGAGGCCGCCGGCTGCGTGGCGGTTCCGGGACGGTTCTCCTACCGGGAGGGCATGCGGGTCGGCGACCTCCTGGCCGTGGGCGGGGAAGGCGGCCAGCTGCTGCCGGGCACCTACCGGCTGCGCGGCGAGATCCTGCGGACCCATCCGGACGGCAGGACCCAGCTGCTCAGCTTCGACGTGGACCGGGCGCTCAAGGGGGACCCGGCCCACAACCTCCCGCTGCGGCCCAGGGACCGGGTGGAGCTGGCCAGCGTGGCGGACCTGCGCCTGGCCAAGCGGGTCACCATCCTGGGGCCCTTCACCCGTCCGGGCGTCTACGATTGGCATGAGGGCATGCGCGCGGCGGACCTGATCTTCCGGGCGGGGGTCCCGAAACTCTCCGCCGGGAGCCATTATGCGGAGCTGGCCAGCATCAAGGACGGCAAGACCAGCACGGTGGTCCGCCTGGACCTGGCCCGGCTGGTGAGCACCGAGGACCAGGCGCCGGTGGCCCTGGAGGATGACCAGGTCAACCCCAGGCTCCAGCCCTACGACCAGATCACCATCTACGAGAACCCGGACTACCGTATGCACCGCACCGTGACCATCCTGGGCCAGGTGCGGCGCCCGGGCCCCTACGTGATCCAGGAGGAGCGGTTCACCCTGGGCCAGCTCATCGACCGGGCCGGGGGGCTCACCCAGGACGCCATGCCCACCGGTGCGATCTTCCTGCGTTCGAGCCTGGCGCCCAGGGACCTCAGCGCCAAGGATCCCGCGGCCGGGGACGGCGCGGCCGGGCCTGCGGCCCGGGACCTGGCGGCTGTGGACAGCATCCTTCAGCGCCTGAACGAGACCAAGCGCGCCCGGGACACCGGCGCCCTGGAAGCCAGCCCCCTGCTCCATGGGCTGGTGCAGGGCGAGCTGAACCGGATGATCGTGGACTTTCCGGCGGTCCTGCGGGGAGACCCCAGGCAGGACGTGGTGCTGCTGGACGGTGATCAGGTGTTCATTCCCCGGCGGACCGATTCGGTCTGCGTGGTGGGGGAGGTCGCCAGCTCCTTCTCCACCTTCCATGTCCGGCCCGGCGACCGGGTCCGGGACGTGCTGAGGCTGGCCGGAGGCTACACCCGCAATGCCGACCAGGCCCAGGTGCGGCTGCTCAAGGCCGACGGCCGGGTGATCGATTCCCGGGTGGCGCGGTCCGGCATCGAGCCGGGGGACGCCCTCCTGGTGCCCCAGCGGATCCGCAAGGATGTCCCCTGGCAGGACACGCTGCTGGCCATGACCCCCATCGCCATCCTCTACAACGCCATTCGCCGCTGAGCTCGCGGCCTCGCCTGAACCGGCCGGGAGCCCGGAGGAACCTGAACAATTTGTAAACGCGGTGTCCTGATTTGGCAGGACAGGAGCGGGTTTGTCTCATCAAGAGGCTTAGAAAAAAATGGAATCCCTGAAGAAGAATTCAAACGACAAGGCCTGGAAGCTCGACAGCCGGCCCATGGTGCGCCGAAGCGGCAAGCTGCTCCTGGACGGAGCGCTGGCGGCGGCGGCGTGGAGCCTCACCTGCTGCCTGCTCCGCCCGGCGCCGCCGGCGATGCGGGGGGCGGCCCTCTTCACGGCCCTGGCGGTGGCGGTCAACGCGGCCTTCGGCTTCACCAGCCAGCACTACCGCATGGTGGGCTTCAGCGAGGCCTGGGCCCTGCTGCGGGGCACCCTCAGCCTCGCAGCGGCCGCGCTGGTGTTCTGCGCCCTGCGCGGCGACGTCCGGTTGGGGGTGGAGGGCGCCGGCATCTTCCTCCCGGCCAGCCTGCTCACCGGAGCGATGTGGTTCGGCTTCCGGGTGCTGGCCATGAAGGAGCACCGCAGGCGCTACCTGCGCCGGCCCGGGCTGCCCGGGTCCGCCGCCGGGCAGGGCGCGTCCCGGCCGGAGCGCACCCTCATCGTCGGCGCCGGGAGGGCCGGGATGAGGCTCTGCCAGGAACTGCGGGAGCACCCCCGGCTGGACTACCAGGTGCTGGGCTTCGTGGACGACGCCCTGGAGAAGCAGGGCGTGCGGATCGAGGGGATCCCGGTGCTGGGCCCCACCCGGCTGCTGCAGGCCTTCGTCCGGGAGCAGAACGCGTCCCTGGTGATCCTGGGCATGGCCGGCGCCCCGGGCGCCAGGATCCGGGAGCTGAGCCAGCAGCTCCAGGCCCAGGGCATCCGGGTGAAGACCGTCCCGGGGATCCTGGAGCTGGTGGGCGACCACCCCTGGAAGCCCGAGGTGCGGGACATCGCCATCGAGGACCTGCTCCGGCGGGAGGCCATCAACCTGGACACCGGCGCCATCCGCCATGCCCTGGAAGGGTCGGTGGCGCTCATCACCGGGGCGGGCGGATCCATCGGCAGCGAACTGAGCCGGCGGGTGGCGGGCTTCCGGCCGAGGACCCTGGTCCTGCTGGGCCGGGGGGAGAACAGCCTCTGGGAGATCGAGCGCGAGCTGAGGCGCCTCTATCCTGCCCAGGACATCGCGGTGGCCCTCTGCGACATCCGCAACCGGGCGCGGCTGCACCAGGTGTTCGACGCCTGGCGGCCCCAGGTGGTGTTCCACGCCGCGGCGCACAAGCACGTCCCCTACCTGGAGCACCATCCCGAGGAGGCCATCGAGAACAACATCTTCGGCACCCAGAACGTGCTGAAGGCGGCCCTGGCCGCGGCCGCGCGCATCGTGGTCAACATCTCCACCGACAAGGCGGTGAACCCGGTCAACGTCCTGGGCGTGACCAAGCGCATTGGCGAGCACCTGGTGATCCAGGCCGCGGGCCAGGCCGGCAAGGGTTCCCGCTACGTCAGCGTGCGCTTCGGCAACGTCCTGGGCAGCAGGGGCAGCGTCATCCCGCTGTTCCGCGACCAGATCCGCCGGGGCGGGCCGATCACCGTCACCCACCCGGACATGGTCCGGTATTTCATGACCATCCCCGAAGCCGGGCAGCTGGTGCTCCAGGCCGGCATCCTGGGCGGAACCGGGCGGGTGTTCGCGCTGGACATGGGCGAACCGGTGCACATCGTGGACCTGGCCAGAGACATGGCCCGCCTCTCCGGGCTGTCGCCGGGGGTGGACATCGACATCCAGTTCACCGGCGCCCGCCCCGGGGAGAAGTTCTTCGAGGAGCTGTTCACTGAGGTGGAGGACCGCCAGGCCTACGTCCATCCCAAGATCTTCGAGGCGATCCAGGATCCCCGGGACCCCGCGCTGCTGGAGCAGGGGCTCGCGGCCCTGAGACTGGCGCCGGGGCTGCCCGAGGGCTCCCGCCAGCGGGAGATGCTGAGCTGGTTCATGAAACTGGTGCCGGTGTACCGCCCCTCGCCTTCCGGGTTGGGGCGCCACCTCCAGGAGGAGGGCCGCGCCCCCCACCGCCACGTCCATGCCGCCCAGGAAGGGCCGCTGGAGGTGCCGGGCTAGTCCTGACGCTCCTTCACATTCCCCGCAACCCGAGGTTCACCCCATGTCCAAGTTCCAGACCTTGATCCGCCGCCTGACCCCCAGGGAGAGCCTGCGCCGCCCGCTGCGCCACGCCTGCCTGGCGGGCCTGGCCACGGCGGCGGTGACGGTGTGCCTCCCCAACGACTACCGGTCCCAGGCCAGGATCCTGTCGGACATGGGCCACCCCGGCGGCGGAGCCAGCCTGCGCACCGGGGTCTGGGCCCCCACCGCGCCCCCGGAGACCCCCGCCCCCAGGGAGGACGGACCCACCGTCATCTACGTGGACATCCTCAAGAGCCGGCGCATGGCCGAGCAGCTCCTCCTGCAGGAGTACGAGTACGGCTGCCGCCCCTGGCGCTTCGCCCGCCGGCGCCGGACCCGGGGCACCCTGCTGGACTACCTGGGGGCGGACAACGTCGACCGGGCCATGAAGCCGCTGAAAAAGGTCCTGGACATCCAGCGGGACCCCAAATCCGGGCTGCTGACCATCAGCGTCGAGACCACCTCCCCGGAGCTGTCCCTGCAGGTGGTACGCAAGGCGGCGGAGAGCCTGAGGGATTTCCTGGTGGAGCTGGGCCAGGACGCCGGCAGGGACAAGGCGCGCTTCACCCTGGGGCGGCTGCGGGAGGTGCAGGACAAGTACGCCGAACTGGGGCGGCAGTTCGAGCGGTTCCAGGACGCCAACCGCAACTGGGAAGCCAGCCCGTCGCCCAACCTCCGCTTCCGGGGGGCCCAGATGAGGGAAGAGCTCAACCTGTGGCGCCAGGTCGTGATGAACCTGACCCTCAACCATGAGCAGGCCCTGCTGGAAGCCCAGA
>Ga0182014_10008432_pt1 | contig 10551 bp, 11 predicted proteins | sample 612S2DmetaG_FD_120489 | JGI IMG/M metagenome (GOLD analysis project Ga0182014, IMG submission 120489) | Permafrost microbial communities from Stordalen Mire, Sweden - 612S2D metaG | ecosystem: Environmental > Terrestrial > Soil > Wetlands > Permafrost | place: Sweden: Stordalen | collected...
CGTAGACCAGATAACTTCCTTTGCTCACTTGACCTCAAGCGATTGCATCGAGAAGGACAGCCCATGAGTGCCAAAGACAAGAGAGGCTGACAAACGGGTAAAACGTAGTTATGGGACTACGCCACTGCCCGCGGTGCGAAAAGGAAGATGCCGAGGTAACCGAGAGATGCCAAAAAACGCAGAGATGGAAACCACGTTGGCCCGCATGCAAATCAGAGGTGCGCTTGTTTCCAAGCTGAAGCGGGACGTCAAGACTCTCTGCCGCTCATTCTCGGATGCCTCTCTCAAGGAGGATGTCGAGAGGGCGTTCACCCTTGACCGAGGAGCGCGCTGAAGAACCCCGAAATCACGTCGCGCACCGAGAGGAGGAGGGCGTGCTTGATCTCGCCTCCGCGGGCGGCGATCTTCGACAGCCGCTTGACCCTGAAGTAAATCGGCGGGTGGGGGTCGAACCTCAGCCAGTCGATGAACCGAGCCTGCGAGGAGTACTTCTCATAGTAGAGCTGCCTGAAGCCTATCTGGGTGAGTGCGGAGGCGAGCACGCCCGGCTTTCCCAGCACCGCCACGGAGGCAGTGTCGGCCCGGGTCTCTAGGAACTTTCCAACCATGTAGATAATCGCGAAAGCCAGCAGGAAGTAGAACAGTCCCAGGTCCAGCAACAGGGGAAGCCAGAGGTACAGGCCCCCGACGTACATCACGCTCATCACCACGAAGAGGATTATCGGGTCCCTGCCCCTGATGTGCCCAAGCTCGTGGCCGATCACCGATTCGAGCTCCTCGTCGCTGAGGTCCTCCAGGGCGCCGGCGGTGATCGTCATCGAGGACCGTCCCGGCGATATGCCCGTTGCCGCCGCGTTGTTCACCGGCGTGTTCACGATGGCGATCCGGGGGATCGGGAGGTGGAACTGCTCGGCCGCCTTCTTGACGAGAGCGTAGGGGTTCCTCGTCCTAATCTCTATGTCGTCGATGCTGCAGTTAACTCCCGCCTGGACGAGGATGTTGTGGATCGCCATCTTGGTCTCGGGGCTGTCGACGTTGCTCGCGAAGACGGTCTTCCCGAGCTGGTCTCTTATCTGGTGCATCACCTGGTTCCCCCGCTTCGACAGTGAGCGTGTGGCCTCGGGCGTCGACATGACGGTGACCACGGTGACGTCCGGCTGGGCCATGGTGGGGCGGACGGCGCCGGCGCCCATCACGAGCCGGTCTGAGAAGAGGAGGGCGACGGCCTGGATGACGAGGAGCGCAATCAGCGCGTTGTCGCCCAAGCTGATGATGAAGAGGAGGCTGACGAGGACCAGGACGAGGTAGAGGTTGACGGTGTTCCCCGCGAAGATCCTCTTGATCACCTCCCGCCGGAAGCTGGTACCCGTCTGGCTGGGCGCCTCCATCTTCTCCTCCTTTCCCAGCGAGAAGACGAAGTGGAGGCTGGTCCGCTTCGCGTTCGTCAGGAACGCGACGATGACAGATTCGATGTCGTCGGAGACGCGGGCGCAGATCGAATCTATTCTGGGAGCCCCGCGGTCGTAGTCGTTGAAATCGACCGTAACCCCCGACGACGCCAGCGAGAGACGGACAGATATCGTCGGTGGGAGCGCGATGACCGGCTCGCTGATCCTCTCCAGGTCGATGTTCCACGAGAACTCGAAACGTGCGTCGTTCTTGGAATCGGAACGCTGGAAGGAGTGCGGTCGGAAGAACCGGAGGTTCGGGGTCAGATAGTAGGTCTCTATGAACGCGGCAAGGCCCTTCAACGCCGCGGCGGGGACGTTCGCTCCGACATCGATCCTCTTCTCCGTCGCCCCAACGCCGCTCCCCGAGCCTTCAGAGGTCAATCCAAAAACTCCCGGTTTAGCAGAGTGATGAGATTTGCGGGCCCTTATTTGAGTTAATGGAACGCGTGAAGCGCTGGTCGAATGGTCGCTCAGGATGAGGTCGACAGGAAGTTCAGGACCCGCTCGTTGAACTCGGGCGCGTTCTCGATGTGTGGGAAGTGCCGGGACTTGGAGATAATCGCGAACCATGCGTGGGGCAGCGAGGTGGCGGCCAGCTTGCCGATGCGCCTTAGCCAGAGGGCGCTCTCCTCGCCGTTGATCACGAGAGTATTGCAGGTGATCTTGCGGATCTGTGCCTTGAAAGGTGGGAACTTCGTCCTGAGCTCGGCTATGGTCTTCGCGTTGTCGAGCATCATCTGCCTCTGAGATGCAGGCATGGCGGCGAAAGAGCCTGGCGCTCCCTGGACGCCGTCCACGTTCAGTCCGACCGCCTTCGCCGTCTCCCCTGCGTCGAGGGCCATGAGCGAGGGGTATAGCGACTTGAGCTGGAAATCCCTCGCCGAGATCGCCACTGACGGGCTGCGGATGAGAAGCGAGAGCATCTGGCCCCGGCTGCGCTCGTCCTCGACGAGCAGGGTCGAGATCGCAGGTTCCACCAGGACGAGCGAGCGGACGAGTTCGGGATGGTCCGCCGCCAGCTGGGCAGCGATGAAGCCGCCGTACGAATGGCCGATGAGGTCCACGGGGCCCGCGCCGAGCTTCTCTATGAGGCCCCTAAGGTCTTCGGCGTTGTTCCCGACGGTGCTATCCGTGACGTCGCCCTCCCTCTTGTTCGGGTACGCGTACCGCCTGCTGTAGGTGACGACCCTTCGGGTCTTGGAGAACGGTCCGGTCTGTGCGCTCCAGGCACGGTAGTCCGTGGGGATTCCGTGCGAGAAGACGATCGGCTGTCCCGAGCCGGAATCCTCGTAGTATAGAGCCACTCCGTTGACGTCGACGCTGGGCATTGGTGCCGACCGTCGTCTGGCGGCCTATAAGCTGTTCGAGCGAATCCCGGCGTCGGACCGCCCGGTCCTCATGACTGAGCCGTTCTCTGCGGGCGCGATACGCAATGTCAGCCGACGGTTATGGCGCCCGTCATCCACCCGGGCGTAATCATCGCGCCCTGAGAGCCATCGGCCCCTGACCCGCACGCGGACTCGCATAGCCAGACGAAGGACCCGGCGGCTCCGGTCTTGAAGTATGCGACGATTGTCGAGTCGGATGCCATCGGCAGGTTGAGACTCAGTCCGGGCACCGTGAATGTGTGGGTGATCTCGGAGGTGGGCAGGGAGGTCACGCTCTGGGATCCGCTGAGCGTCATGCCGTTCGGCCCCTCGGTCGAGTTAATCGCCGTGTTGTTGTAGACTAGCTCCGACCCGGTCGTCGTCCCCATGACATTGGCGTACTGTGGTGCGGAGATGTTTGCTCCACCATTGTCGAAGTTTGTGATGACGAGCTCGATGAGGCTGTTCGCCGGGAGCGTGATGTCCGCCGAGGAGACCAGGCCGTTCGGCCCAAGTAGGTAGAAGGCCGGCTGGTCGCCTATCGTTGAGTTGAAGGTGTTGCCCGTGGTGATGACCATTGAGAGCACATACGGGGACGAGGAGTTTTGTCCGTTCGCCCCGGTCTGGGTCACGGTACTCCCGATCCCGCCGAAACCGCCGTTCTGGGACGCGATGAATCCCGCCCCCACTCCCGCCAACACGCTCGCTACAATCAGACCTATGACCATGAACGCCGAGATGCCCTGGACCATAGTCCTACCCCCCCTGTACTTTCACTTAAGATGTTCCAATCGAGCTCGGAGCAGGCCTCTCGGTTCAGGTGTTCACTGTAAGGAGCGCGAACCATTCGTTGCTGTCGTCTTCGAGGAGGCCCTCGTACCGGGCGGCACTCTCCGGCCTTCGCTCCTCTGGCATCTCCTTCCACCTCTCCATGTTCGCCTCGAGCCTGGTTCGGGAGAGAATCTCCATCGACGAGTCGACCTCGAACCCGGACGAGCCGTACTCGCTGAGAATCTCCTGGATCTCCTTTACCAGTTCCGTAAGCGATGAAGAACCTCTAGCAATGGTGACTTCTCCCATGTCTGCGCTGAACGGGCCGCTTGCTGTTAAGGGTTCCCAATGGGCGGGCCGAATTTCCGACCGCCCTCGGGGAAAGGGATTAGAGAGAGGATGTCCCTTGCGCTGAGCATATGACGATGCCCGACGAGCCCGGCCGTCCGCCAGCCCGGTACCGGATAGTGGGCACCCTGCTAATGCTCCCCATCGGGATCATAATTGCGCTCGTCCTGCTCTACGTGGTCGCATTCAGGGGCGGCTACTTTCCGGGGGAGTTCCTGCTCGTCTTCGTCGCCATCTTCGCAGTGCTCTTCCTGGTCCGAATCTTCTTCTGGAGGTCCAGGAGGAGGTACTACAGACAGCGCTGGCAGAGCAACTCGGCGGTGCGCATCCTCCGCCAGAGGTATGCCCGCGGCGAGATAACCAAGGAGCAGTTCCGGCAGATGCTCAGGGACCTGAGAGAAGGCGACGATCCGGCGTCGGACCAGCCTACCCCTTGATCTTTCGAGCCGCCTGCTTCGGAGAGCGTCTGGATTCTCCATATTCGCTTTCGAGGTATCTGGTAAAGACAGCCCAGAGCTCATCAGTCTCTTTTTCCCATTTCTCCTTCGTCTCGACCTCGTCAGGGTCGTCGTAGGTCATATGGAAGACCGCATCGAGGCGCGTCTTGTCCTTCCCAATCGATGTGAGCTTGTAGTCGCCGACCTCGCGGTGGTCGCCACAGGTGTCGAGATGCCAGGAATCGGGTGGGCGCAACCACACAACCCTCAACCCCTCCTTGGGTCTGCCCGCCTCCGTGTAGTTCACGGTCCAGATGATCCTCTTCTTGGTCCGTTCCAGGATTCGGCGTTCCGTCTTGGATCCGGTCATCTTGCCGTCGTCTTCGCGGAAGTCTGTGCACCATTCGAACACGAAGTCGATGGGCGCGTTGAAGGTCCTTGCTAGCTCATAGGTCTCGACTATCGCGGGCTTCAATGGGACAGAATCCTGCCGTCGGCCTCTTAATCCTTCCGGGGGGATGCCGGGCCAGGACGCCGCTAGAATCGTGGTTCCACGGGAGCTCGCCAAGCACACAACTCATTTATCCGGACGAAAGCCCTGAATCAAACATGGTCTCGGCGTTCAGGGGCGGCTCTGGATGAAACTGAAGTTCAGGACTCGGTTCGAGATCAGCCCTCTGCCGCCCTTCGACTTCCGCCTCACCGTGAGGAAGCCCGCGGGCTGGAGCCTGTTCACTTCAGCGGAGGTCTACGAAGACGAGACTCTGTGGACGGGCATCAGGTCGGGCGCGAGGCCTGTGGGGCTGAAGATCAAGTCCCAAGGAACGCTGGAGAAGCCGAGGGTGCTCGTGGGAGTGTACTCCGGTCGCGCGGTCTCCGGGGCGGAGTCAGAACGGCTTCGCGAGATCCTGTCAGTCTGCCTGGGGGCTGAGCAGGACCTGACCGGCTTCTACGGCTTTGCGCGGAGCGACGGGATACTGAAGCACGTGGTCGAGAGCCTCTACGGGATGCACGACACCCAGGCCGCCTCCCTGTTCAACTCGGTGATCCTCGCAATCTGCCTTCAGATGGCCAGACTCAAGAGGAGCAACCAGATGATGGAGGCCATAGACAGGGAGTACGGCGAGACGATCGAGTTCGATGGGAAGCGGATCCTCCTCCAACCGACCGCGGCCAGGGTAGCGAAGCTCGACCCGGTCGACTTTGCGAAGGCCTGCAAGCTAGGCTACAGGGCCAAGTACATCGTAGCGTCTGCGAAGATGATAGAATCGGGGTTTCCGGAGATGAGGCAGATAATGATGATGCCGCCGGAGAAGGCGAAGGAGGAGCTGGTAAAGCTGCCCGGGATTGGCGACTATGCTGCCGACATCATCAACCCTCACGCAGGGTTCCCGATCGACGCGTGGTCCGTCGATGTCTTCGGGCTCCTCTTCTTCGGGAAGCAGCCGGAGAACCGGAGGGATGCGATTGAGGCGGTGAAGGAGGAGGGCATCAGGCGCTGGGGCACATGGAGCTGGATGGCCTTCTTCTACGTCGCTCAGGACCTCAGGAACCTATCGAAGAAGCTTGGCATCAAGCTGCGGCTCGAATGAAGCCCTAGCGCTAGTCGCCCGCAACAGAGCGACTACCGTCTTGTGGACCAAGGTTTCTCTAGGCCGAGGTCCTCCCTGCTCAACTTAACTCTGAAGACTGGCGAAAGGGACAAGGGTCGTCAGGGGTCACTCCTCGGGCGGCGATTCTGCCAAGGAGATCAAGCTCTTGGTCGTCCTCCAGTTTCTAGTCGTGGCGGTTGTCTTCAGTACCCTTTCGAAGAATGTGTTCGTGAGCTTGGTCTTGCCGTAACCGTTGGGACAGAACAGATAGACTTCTCTTTCGGTCACAGAGAACGCTTCTCCATTGCCGACCGCTTTATTGATCCTGTCAAGTGGGAAGACACCATGCTTGCTTGACAAGAAAGTCACGTGAAGCCTTTCTTCGTCTCTGCCTGCGAAGGGGTTGTGCTTAATCAGGAGCACAAGCTCGTCGCCTGTCCTGATAAGAACGGGAACATCAAGGCCAAGGCGTTGCTTCAGGCTCTTCTCGATCTCCATCGCCAAGCTATCTCCGCTCTTCTCGGCACCCTCGAAGACGACGTTGCCACTCTGAAGGTAGGTCTTCACATTCCGGTAACCAAGGGAGAGGTAGATCCGTTTCAGCTCCTCCATCTTAACCCTGTTGTGTCCGCTGACGTTGATGGCGCGGAGCATCGAAACATAGGTCTTCATCGGCGAGTCCGGGTTGACGACCCGGAGAGGATTACTTAACATACCATCCCAGCTCTGCCTTTCTGCATCCAGAGGATTACTCGTGCCGGATGACCGCTCTGTCGCCGGGACATCCGCCCGAGTTGTATTGGAGGATATGCGATACGTCCTTCCCCGTGCGTGCGACCTCCGAAAGCTTGTAATCCACCCCGGAATACGCGAGGTGGAGAGTTCGGCGTCCTGAGAGAGGCGCGACCACGGATGAGCAGCTCTCCGAGCCGCTTCGCGGCCGTGATGAATGCACGTTAAGCTCCGAGGAATGGAGAGATAACGGCAAAGACTGAGCCGCGAAACCGAAGGAAGTTACAGCTTGAACCCGTGCGCGGCGGCAACAGCGAGAGTAACAACAGTCATGATAATGAAGGCCTTGGCGGCCTTCTGGAGGATTCATGACTTCCTCGGCTACATCTTCCACGCTTTCTAAATCGCTGGCCTGGTTGTCTACGCCAGAACAGGAGACCATCGGATTACCTTCGGCATCAACGGAGTATTCTCTTGATGGATCAAGTGGGTCGGAAGGTATCCACCCGGATATTGGTATGAAACCTGACCATAGGGCGCGCAGGTCTTACCAAGACTCGGCAGGCATCGCACTTTGTACCTATTCACCCCCCGAAATCACGTTAGTGTTTCAAAATCGTCTCAAAACCAGACGAAATAGCCACTCAGGTGCTTCAAGAGCCGCTCAACCTAAGCGACATTAAAGAGAAGGAGGAAGGGCGCCGACGTTGCTGCGCCCTTTAGGAGGTTCCAGAACTCTTGCCAGCGATCCAACCGAAGAATGTGGCGGGACCAACCGTTGCTCCGCCTCCTGGGTAGGCGGCTCCGAACGGAGAGGCCGAATCGTTCCCAGCGGCATAGAGTCCAGGGATTGGGTTGCCCAGCTTGTCGAGGACTTGGGCGTTGGAGTTGATTCTTGGTCCTCCCGAGGTGCCTATTGTGCCAGGATCTATCTCTAGCCCATAGTATGGAGGAGTCGAGATTGGCCCGAGACATATGTTCTTCAGGTCTGTTCGAGTAGGATCACCCGTCGTATTGAGGTCGAAGCTGAACACTCCGCGATTGAAGTCCGGGTCAACTCCGTTCGCCGCGTACTGGTTGAATTGCGTTACGGTTGCTTGAAGCCCACTTGGGTTTATGTTAAGAGCAGTTGCCAGCCCTTGGAGCGTGCTCGCTGAGGAGACATAGCTTGGCTGTGGAGCGCCGGGCAGGTACGTTACGAAACCATAATGGTTCACACACGTCTGATCCAAGATCGCGTACGCGGGCAAGTTCGGGTAGCCATAGATTGCGTTGGACCATTCGTAGAATGTTCTGTTGATTACTGGGTACGCTGACGATTCGTTCGTGAACCTCTCCCCGGCACTGTTAACGATTATCACTCCGGGTTTTCCGCGGATGAGGCCCCAGTCTGCAACGCCGCCAGTTGGAGTGTTGTAGTGAGGGCAGCCCCACGCGTTGTTCATGTTGCGAATGTCCGCTCCCGCAGCCATCGCCATTAGGATGCCGTCCCCGGTGTTCCCGACAGCGGCGCTCGTGAAATGCACCGGTCCGCGCTGGTAATTCTCCATCATCTCTGTGTTATGGTCGTATCCGCCTGCCGCAAGGACGACCCCCTTGGTGGCTTGGATGTTGATCGTTGACGCGCCAGAAGTGGCCTGAAGACCCAAGACGCGTCCAGTCGCATCCCTGTAGAGTGCCACGGCGGGTGTTGAGGTCATGATCGATCCGCCCTTGCTCGTCACCGCGGCGTTGAGAGTCTGGATAATCCCGGCCCCGGCGGCACTGACTCCAGGGCCACCACCTGTTGGAGAGACCTGAAGCCCAGTTCCTTGCGCTCCGGGTACGTTGTAGTAACAAACGAACGTGGTGGCCAACACGAACTTCATCCCGTATACCTGAATGAGGTGATCTACCCATCCAGGCGACCCCTGAAGGTAAGTGGTCATGAGGGTCTGATCCATCTCGCTTTCCCCGATTGCACTCAAATATTCCTGAAGGTTCGACGCCGAGATAGTTGCAGGCGAGCCTGCCGCTACTGCCAGACTTGAGTTCGGAACCCACATCCCCCCGCCTGAGACGCCCGTCGTCCCGCCCACTGCCGCTGCCTTCTCCAGCACAATAACGCTCGCTCCAGACTCCAGTGCACCGACAGCAGCCGAGAGCCCTGCTCCACCTGCACCCACGACAACCACATCGGCAGCGTGATCCCAAGTCGAAGGGATGCTGAGTACGAGATTAGAGGGTATTGTCTGCGTCGAAGTCTGAGTCACTGTGCTCGTGACAGCGGGTAGTGTACTAGTCGAAGTCGAGGTTACGGTATTGGTCTTAGGGAATCCATATGCGCCGATCGCGGCCCCGGCTACAGCCCCGACGACTAACCCCCCACCGACACCCGCTACGAACTTCCGCCTTGACATCGCATTCCTCTTGTCGTTATCAGAAGAGCTCGTTGACATGATTGAATCGGTAAAAGCCAAATTAAGTATATAGAGAGCATAGATGATTCTCAGGAAATGAGAATAGTCGCAGAATGGCTGAGGGAACGACGAGAACGTCGTACCTCGACAGACTCACGATCTTGCAGGGGATGACGAGTCCCCTTTGAAGGTGGAATATCACTGGTTTGCCCACAAGTCGGCGTATAATCTCGCGTTCGTCCTTCCCTAGTCCCGGTGGGTTCTTGATCTTCACCTGCAGTCTGTCCCTAGTCGCGGCCAGTGGGACCGCACTCCACTCGCCTCTACTATCGCCTGGCATGCTTCTCGCCATCTAAAACGGCGCTTGTTTGGCGGGCGGCAGGCAGGCTCGCGGTCGACTCCATCCGCTGCTTGGCCTTTGATCGTCGCCGTGCATCTATCTCTGCCCAAACAAATCACCGTCGACCGTCCCATGAGAGAGGGAGGTCCTTCGTGAACTACCCACGGCTGAAAGTCCGTGGGATTTCCTGCTTGCTTCCGTTAAATACCCCGGTCGGTTGGGTAGTGTGAGTTTAATCACCAATGAACATCAAGGATCTCCGCGATGGAATGCAGACCGTCGAAGCTGAGGGAGAGATAGTCGAAGTGTCGTCTCCCCGTGAAGTCAGCCTCAGGGCCGGAGGACAGGCTAAGGTTGCGGACGCGACGCTGCGCGACGAAAGCGGCTCGATCACGCTCTCGCTGTGGGACGCCCAGATTGAAGCCTTCACGAAGGGGGCCAGGGTCAAGGTCAGCAACGGCTACATCAACACATTCAAGGGAGAGCTGCGGTTGAACACCGGCCGGAACGGCAAGCTCGAGCTAGTCCCGTAAGCTGGTCCACCTCCCGCGGTTATCACGGCTTCATAAAGTCCAGCTTGCACACTCGCAGCTGACCGAGTCCAGGGGCGCCGAGAAGCAGGCTTAACTATCAAGGGACACGAGCCAAATTCGGTTACTGTAGTCGCTCCCCGCGAAGACCTCAAGCCCGGCGGAATGGAAGGCCGTGTCATCGGTCATCAAGACGCTGGTCGAAGAGGCTACGTTCGAAGCGAGCGGCGAGGTCCTGACCTTCAGGGCGATGGACCCCTCGCACCTCCTCAACACTTCGAAGGCCGTGGCGAGCGCCTCGGATAGCGTGGTCTGCGAGTACTCGGCCAAGAAGCCCTTGAAGCTCTACCATGACCAGGGAGTCCTCTGCGTGAACGTTAGGCAAGTTGTGCAGGCCAGACCCTGAGGTTTCTTGTCCTACTCGTTCCAGCTCAAGCGACCGTTTGCCCCAACAGCTCCTCCCTCCAGAAGGGTTCGTTGAACCTCGAGTCAGCTAGAAATATTGTGGCTCTGTCGCTGGGCGTCCTGATCGCTCTCCCGATGGCCTGCCTGACCGCCGTCAACGCAGGCTGCATCAGGAAGTA
>Ga0182014_10008433_pt1 | contig 10551 bp, 6 predicted proteins | sample 612S2DmetaG_FD_120489 | JGI IMG/M metagenome (GOLD analysis project Ga0182014, IMG submission 120489) | Permafrost microbial communities from Stordalen Mire, Sweden - 612S2D metaG | ecosystem: Environmental > Terrestrial > Soil > Wetlands > Permafrost | place: Sweden: Stordalen | collected...
CGATAGTCCGCTCGGCGGCAAGCTGGACCAGTTCGTGGTGGGTGAAGTTCACCGCCTGGCGCTGGACTACGAGCTGCAAAACCTGGCGCCCAGCGGCGCGCTGGACTACTCCTTCCCGCCAGCTACCAACCGCTTTTTTGCAGTTTGGGCAAACCGGACGACCTACTAGCGAGACGGCATGGTCTTCACCACCCACATCTTCGTCTTTTACTTCCTGCCGGTGTTTCTGCTGGTGTATTTCAACCTCCCATTCCGGTGGCGGAACCTGTGGATTACTGGGGCAAGCTACGTCTTCTACGGCTGGTGGCAGCCGTGGTTCGTCTGCCTGATGATGTTCACCACGGTGATGGACTTTATCTGGGGCAAAGTCATCACCCGGCCAGGTGCCACGCCAGTCCAACGGCGGCTGGCGGTGACAGCCTGCGTCGTCACCAACCTGAGCTTTCTCGGCTTCTTCAAGTATTACATGTTCTCGGCGGAGACACTGAACCACCTCCTGGCGGCAGTCGGGGCCGAGCAATTCCGGGTGCTGCGCGTGGTGCTGCCCATTGGGATCTCCTTCTACACCTTCCACTCGCTGACATATATCATCGACCTTTATCGGCGCGATGCGACGCCGGCCAAGTCCTTCACGGACTTCTCGGCCTTCGTGGCCCTGTTCCCCGACTTGGTGGCCGGGCCAATCATTCGCTACAAGACGCTGGCGGCGCAACTGGCCTTCCGCCAGCACACCCTCCCACGCTTCGCTTCGGGCATCACCCTCTTCATTCTTGGCTTCGCCAAGAAGATCCTCCTGGCGAACACTTGCGGGCACGTGGCCGACGCCGTGTTCAATGCCGCGAATCCCTGCGCCCTCGACGCGTGGGTGGGGGTGCTGGCGTATGCCTTCCAAATCTACTTCGACTTCTGCGGTTACTCCGACATGGCGGTCGGGCTCGGGCGCATGCTGGGCTTTGAGTTCCTGAAGAACTTCGATGCGCCCTATCTGGCCGAGAGCATCACGGACTTGTGGCGCCGATGGCACATCTCGCTTTCGAGCATGCTGCGGGACTACCTGTATTTTCCGCTCGGCGGCAATCGTCTCGGTCCCACGCGCACTTACGTGAACCTTACCGTGGTCATGCTTTTGGGGGGCCTCTGGCACGGGGCGAAGTGGGTGTTCGTTTTGTGGGGCGCCTACCACGGGCTGCTGCTGGCTTTCGAGCGGTGGCACGGCAAACAGAGCCTCTACCACGCCCTTCCACGGGGCTTCCGCATTGCCTTGACCTTTCTGCTCATGCTATTCTCCTGGGTCTTGTTCCGGTCGGAAGACCTTAGAGCCGCTGGGTGTTACCTGGGCGCCATGTTTGGCCTCGCCCCTACAACTGGCGTCTCAGCTTTGCTGGCCGCGGACATTTACGCGCCGCTCTATCTCTTGGTGCTGGCGGTCTGTGCTGCGCTGGCTTTCCAGCGCGTGCAAGCTCACGAATGGTCGCTCAAACCGCAGACTTGGCCCCGGCTGATATTGCTGATGCCGTTGTTCGTGTTCGCGTTGCTGGTGATGTTCTCCCAGGCCTTCAACCCATTTCTTTACTTTCAATTCTGACCCGGCATGTCGAACTCCACGCGCAAGAGCGAACTAGTCCTGCTGATCTGCTTCCTGGCGGTGATCGCCGGCGTGCCGGTCACTCAGACCTGCATCGAGCTCGCTCGCCACGAACGGGTGCAAGCCACGGATGTCTTCCGGTATGAGCCGACTGCGATGAACCTCCGCCAGTTCGAGCACACGCTAGAGGCAAAGTCATGGTTCCAACAGCAGCTTCGGCCCCAGTTGCCGCGGTTCCTTTTCGCGACGCTGAACGATACTGGCGCCAAGGGCGTCCTCGGCCGCAACCGCTGGCTCTTCTATCGGCCGGATCTGCGCTACCTCGTTCAACCCGACCGGCTGGAAGCCGACACGAGCGGTTCGAAATGGGTCCAGCCGCCTGACCGCAGCACGCATCGCGAGAGGGTCGAGAAGGCAATCGTCCGATTCAGGGACCAATTAAAGGAGCGCGGTATCACGTTGGTGGTGATGCCCGTTCCCGGCAAACCGAGCGTCTATCCGGATCTGGTGACTTGGCGGGCTGCGGGTATGGAAAGGCAATTCCGATCCCCCACGCTGGAGTTGATCGAGGCGCTCCAGCGCCAGGGCGTGGTGACCGTAGATTTGTTTGCCGCGTTCCAAGCGGCGCGGGAGAGCGGCGGATTAACGAAGAACACCGGGGAACTTTACCTGGCCCACGACACGCATTGGACGCCGCTGGGAGCGCAAACTGCCGCGCAAGCGGTGGGTGCCAAGCTGAGGGTAATGAGCTTCGCTCCGGCAACAAAGAAGGAGTTCCGCACGCAAGGCGTCGCGGTCACACGTTGGGGTGACATGCTCGATATGATGCAGATTCCCGGCTTGCGAGCGACATTCGCACTGGAGACGGTGCAATGCCTTCAGGTGCTCGATCCCGCGCTTGGTCCAATGGTGCCTGGCCCCTCGGATCGGCCAGGCACTTACTGCTACCCGGGACAACAGGCGACCGTGCTGGTCCTCGGCGACAGCTTCTGCCGGATCTACCAATACTCCGAACCGCAATCATTGGGCGAAATGCCGGCTGCCGCTGCAACGCCTCGCTCGGGGGAATCGGGTGCCAAGCGCCTGCTCCCCGGTTCGGCCGGTTTCATCTCTCATCTGGCCCTGGCGTTGAAGTCGCCGGTGGACGCTATCGTGAGCGATGGCGGCGCGACGACCGATGTGCGCCGCAAGCTGAGCACTAATCCCGAAATCCTCGAAGGCAAACAGGTTGTCGTATGGGAATTTGTCGAGCGCGACATCGCACTCGGCGTCGAAGGGTGGGAAGATGTGGGGTTGCCGACGAAGTTGCAGTGAGCTGAAGCATCGAGCCTCGCAAATAGCAGAGGGGTCGTTGAGGCGACGCGATAAGCTCCATCACGGGAGATGTGGACAAGAGGCAGGCACTGGTTTTCTCCGGTGGTGCGGGCTACTTGCCCCCATCTTGCTGCTGGCTGCCTCTTTCGGCTGGCCCTTTTTATGACGATCTGTTCTAATTGTGCCATGGTTGAAGCATAGTGTGCTATGCAGCTCGAACTGATTGGACCACACCCGTTCGCACGGGATGAACAGAGCCGGCAGATCACTCGAATCGGCACGTTGTTCCTGCAATACGGCGCGCTCTGGACCCAACCACCTTGCGTGCACGCGATGCAGCGGCTGGGGTTCATTGACCGCCTTAACGCGGAGCGCGCCCGGAATGCCTTGGCTCCGCTCAGCCTGGAAAAAGAGGAAAAGCTGTCAGCCGAGTCGGTGGATCTGATCTTCGAGGCCGACCATATCCTGATCCGGCCCGACCCTGAACACATGGACCTGGCCTGCGCCGCGGATGAACTGCTGCAAGGGCTGGTTCGCAAACGGCAGGTCAAGTTCCTCTCCGTGGGCGACCGGCGGGTGCGGGAGGCCATCAAGCATCGCGGGGAGTGTTGGCGGCTGAGCTCGATTCCCAGAGGCCGCGAAGCCAAGGAACGGATGGTGTTTGGTTCGAAGGTGGGCATCCACGGGCTGCCCATTTACTTCTATAATCGGCTAACCGGCACTCGCTGGCTGACGTGCCAGGAATTCGCAAACCTGGGGAAGCTGGACGACGCCAGCCTCGCCCAGTACCTGCGGGAAATCGCTGACCACGCGATGCTGCGCAACCGGCTGGGACGCCCGGAAGTGGATTTCTTTGCCTCCGACCTGCGGCGCTTCGGCGCGCGGCAATTCGCCGGCGTGGTCTATGCGGATCTGTCGCCAGAGCAACTGCGGGCGAAGTTCGAAGAGCTGCGCAGCCACTTTAGCTCGGCGGTGCATGAGGCGTTCCGCACGGATGATTGTCATAAAAACGCCTGGTGCCAAAGGATACTCGCGACCCTCTTTCTTGAAGGCAACGAGACCCAGACCGAACAGATCCTGAGCGGCTTAAGCCCCGAGTTCTTCTTGCAGGTCGAGTGGCTGCCGGGCGGGCGGTTCGAGGAGGGCGAGTTCCTCTTCGATTCGATCTTCGATGAAGCCGCCAATCACCCGGAAGACGCGGAGCTGCAGCGGCTTTGCGACCCGCGGGCCAAAGGCATCATTTTTAACCTGATCCGGGAATACGGCGACCTTGACTATGTGAATGTGGGCTGCGTGCCGGAGTCGTTGTCGCTCGACCGGCCGCAAAAGGAAGGCCGGCGGGGCGTTTATCTTGCGGAGTTCCGCTCGCGCAGTGAACATGCCCCCATCAAGCGCTTTATCCGTCTCCAGAAATGGGGCGTTTGGGAGCACCTCGAGGAAGGCAAGGACCTGCTGCAATCTATCAAGGAAAGCGATGATTACACCGACTATTGGCTCGACCGGCGGCTTGGGTGCCGCCAGTTAGGGATGAACCTAACCCAACGCGTGTCCATGCGCCGCCTGAGCGAGATCTATACCGGCGCCAATACCGCATTCCGGGGCGAGCTGATCCGGGCCATTTACTTCGAACGGGAGTATCTGTCTGGCGTTGCCACGGACAAGCTGCCGCTGGAAAAATATACGCGGCCCGGTTACGGGCCGAAGCTGGCGGCCCTCCTGGGTCGTGCGGCGGCGTCGAGCATGATCGTGGGCCGCGCGCTCGTAGCGGGCACGCGTCCGGTGTTTGATGACGGCGACGAAGTCGTGCGCGAGGGCGAGGATGGGCTTCCGTCGGAAATCATGGTCGGCGATCACAGCGGTGCCTTCGGCGAGTACAGGCTCCCCCTGGAATCCTCGGTCGTCCACTACGCCCGACCGGTCAATATCCGCGACAAAGTAATCCCCGATCCGCAAGGATTCGCCAACGCCTACCTGGAGGCATTCCACGAACAGTTCATTCACATTCAGGGCGACTACCGCAAGCGCCGCCGCGCCTTCGACACCCTGTTCAAGCATTGCAAATACGACGCGGGCGGCAGCTTTGCCTTCCGTTGGGAATGCGTGCTTAGGCGGCTGGACCAGACAAACCCGCGCGCGCTCGTTGACGCAATTCGCCAGCATATTTGGGTGCTGAACCGCGAGCCGGCTTAAGGGTCCACCCCCGGTGCATCAAGACCCTCAAGAGGGCTGGGAGAACCATCAAAGCGGCCGCCATGCAAGTGGCAATGCCAACGGACATGACTTCTCCCAGGCTCTTAATCCCCTGATGGCTGGCGAGCATCAGGCTGCCGAACCCGGCGATAGCCGTCAGACCTGAGACGAGCACTGCTTTGCCCGTACTTTTGGCCAGGATGGACGGTTCCTGCTCCTCGGCGAAGCGGTTGAGTATCTGGATGCCATTGGTGACGCCGATGCCTATCACCAGGGGCAGAGTCATGATGTTGGCCGGATTGAAGGAAATGCCGGCCAGCCCCATTAAGCCGAGCATCCAAGTGGTGCCGATGACCACCGGCAGCAAGACCAGCGCCACGGCCAGCAGCGATCTAAATCGGATCAACACGGCCAGGGTTATCGCGATCAATGCGTAACCCGCCGCCTGCTCATAGTTGTTCTTGAGCAGGGTCGTATATTGGTAAAGCTGGCTCGGTGTGCCAGTCACCTTGTCGGGTGGCACGACTGTCTCCAACTCCTGGAGGAATTCCCGCTGGTTGTCATGATGCCAGAGGTCCTTTGTGGCGTAAACCTGCAGCAGATACTTGCCCGTCACTCCAATGAGGCGGTTACGCAACGCTAGCGGCAAGTCCCCAGGGCCCAACGGACCTGTCGTGTCCTGCGTCTTGATCGCCCCGAGTGTTTGGTGCAGATCGGCAAAGAAGGCCTGTTGAAACCGCGTGAACTGGCCGGGAATGTCCGATCGGCTGCTGAGCATTGCAATGCGTAATTCGGTGATCGCGGCCTCTAGGGAGGCCAACTGGCGTGCCAAGGCAGGATCGCTTTCGCGCGCCAAAATGTGCGCCAGCGTCAGGTATCCCGCCAGATCGTATAGTGTTGCGCTCAACGGCTCGAGTTGGACTGGGCTTTGATCCATCGGGACGAAGTCAATGGCCGCCAACTCCCCTTTAATGGATCGGATCAAATCCAGCTTCTGGCTTTGGTCTTGCGTAAAGTAGTCCGCCGCCGATTGAACGCGGGCCACGGACGGCAACCGCTTGATCTTCTCCTCATACTCCTGTACTTGGGCCGCCGAATCGGCGATTACCGCGCCGTAGAGGGCGGAGGCGCCGCTGGCCGCGATCAACGTCTTCTCGTAAATGACCGAAGGCAGCGCTGGGCTTTGCAGGTGAAGCAGATCGTAGTCAAAATGAACCCGCGGAATCTGGAATGCGGCTCCGGCGCACAGCAGCAGCGTGAGCCCCACAACCAGCGCCGGATGACGCAGCCAGAGGAGTTCGACTTCCAATCGGCGCTGGCCGGCTGGCCCAATCTCATGGTCGAGGCGATTCTGCCGTCCGCGTCGGAGCAAGAGCGGGAGGCACGTCATCATCGGAATGAGGCAGAGCAGCACCCCGCAGCCGGAAATGATCCCCATCTCCCAAATGCCCTTGAAGTCCGTCAGCGCCATCGCCAGGAACGCGGCGGCCATAGTCACGCCGGCGACGACAATCCCTTGGCCCGTGTAGGTCATGGCCCGCTCAATGGCCTCGGCCTCCGTGCGGCGATCGCGCATTTCCTCCTCGTATCGGCTGATGAAATGGATGCCGAAGTCGATGGCCAGGCCGATGAGCATCGGCGCAAAGATGATGGTCAGGATATTCAGGTGGCCAATGGCGAGCGTGGTGAACCCCAGGCAGTAACCCATACCGACGAGCAGGCACAGGGCGGCCTTGAACGGGCGCCAGACTTGACCATAGGCGACGATGAAGATCACCGAGCACAGGACCAGCGCCAGGATGCTGGCCGCCATCGAGTCATGACCGGCCTGGCGCAGTTCGTCATCCTCCAGCACCGGTTCGCCGGTCAGGCCGACATTCACCCCGGGCACCTCGAATTGGGTGGCGCTGATCAGCCGGCGCAGTTCTTTGATGGCTTTGGGTCTGAGTGCCTCGCTCTTCGGTTGTACGGTCAGCAGATAAACGCGCCCTTGGTCGAAGGCGAGGTAGATCGACTGCTCGGCCTGTTCTCCCCCGGCAAAGAGCGTCTCAACGCCCGGCGAGGGCGGCATGCCAGGGCCCAGCAGGCTTTGCGTGGCCTGCTCGATGAGGCGTTGCAGAAACGGGATGCGCTGGACCAGGGATTGGGTCGCGGCGCTCTCCGTTCCCGGCGCGGCGCGGAATTGTTTGTTTACCAGGCCGAACAGGGAGTTGAAATTGGTTGCCTGGACAAACTCTTGAACGAAGGGCCGGTATTCGTGCAGGATCCGGCGCATTTCTTCCAAGTCGCTGGTTGGCACCAGCAGGAGCGCCTTGGGCCCGAACGCGGCGAGGTCGCCCTTATAGAAGAGGCTGGTGAAGAGATTGGTCTGCGGCGCAACCCGGGCGGCCAGCCGCTCGAGAAACTGGCGGTTGCGCTCCCTCCGGCCGCTCTGCACGACCACCATCAACTCGTCTTCCCTCGGGAATTCCTGCCGGTATTTGAGGTAAATGCGCTGCTGCCGCAGGTTCGTCCCGACGAGGTGGCTCCGGTTCGTGTCCAGCGTGAGCCGGGCCGCTGTGTAGAACGCCCCCGCCAGCGCGAGGCAGATCTGCGGATAGACAAACCACCGGGGATGATTACAAACCGCCCTTGCCAATTGGTGCAAGAGCCGGGCAAAAACGGTATCGGGTAAAAGCGTCATTCCAATCCCATCGCAGGTCGCTATGGGATTCCGGTTCATGCCGCCCACAACGGCCCGTTAACCAGAAACCTAACAATGCCTTAGGCTTTTGTAAATGCAGGGCTCCTGGCCTTACTCGACGGTGACGCTCTTGGCCAGGTTTCGCGGCTTATCCACATCGCACCCGCGCAGCACGGCAATATGGTAGGCCAGCAATTGTAATGGCACCACCGTCAGCAGCGGCTGGAGGCAATCGACGGTCCGCGGGATATAGATCACATCATCGGCCTTGCGGCTGATCTCCTTATCGCCTGCAGTCGCCACGGCGATGACTGGCCCGCGGCGGGCTTTGATTTCCTCCACATTGCTCATGTTCTTGCCATACATCGCATCGCGGGGGACGACAAAGAGACTCGGAAAGTTGGGCGTAATAAGCGCAATGGGTCCATGCTTCATCTCGGCGGAGGGATGGCCTTCGGCGTGGAGGTATGAGATTTCTTTCAGCTTGAGCGCTCCCTCCAACGCAACGGGATAGTTATACTGGCGGCCCATAAACAGGAAGTCATGGGCGCGGGCGTACTTCCTGGCGATCGCCAGGATGCGCGCATTGCCGCCCAGTATCTTCTTCAGCTTGCCTGGGATGGTCTGCAGCTCGCGGACGAGCTTCCGCCCCTGTGCCAGTGAGAGATGCCCATTCTGGCGTCCGAGCGCGATGCCGAGCAGCGTCAGACACAGCACCTGCATCTCAAAGGCCTTGGTCGAGGCGACCCCGATCTCCGGGCCGGCGCGCATGAGGATGCGCGCGTCGGATTCGCGGGCAATGGTGGAACCGGCGACGTTGACGATGGCGAGCGCGGGCAAACCTCGCGAGCGCGCCAGCCGAATGGCGGCCAGCGTGTCAGCCGTCTCGCCGGATTGGGAGAGAGACACCAGCAGGGTGTTCTTTTCCATTGGCCGGTTCCGGTAACGCATTTCGCTAGCGCACTCGACTTCGACCGGCAAGCGGGCCAGCGCTTCGATGACGTACTCTCCCACGAGCGAGGCGTGCCAACTTGTGCCGCACGCGACCAGCAACAGGTGGCGGATCTTGGCCAATTCCCTGGGGCTCAACGCCGATTCCTCGAAGGCCACTGTGCCCTTGCTCGGCCGCAGTGTGCGGCGCAGGACTTCTTCCACGCGTTCGGGCTGCTCGTTGATTTCTTTGAGCATATAGTGCGGGTATTTTCCCCGCTCCGCCTCTCCAGCCGACCAGTCCACAGTGCTTACGGGGCGTTTGGCCGGCTTGCCGTTCGCCCTCACGGAAACAGCGCTGCCCGAGACGGTGACAACGTCGCCGTCGTGCAGGTAGATCACCTTTCGCGTGTGGGCGATGATAGGTGAAACGTCGCTGGCCAGAAAGATCTCGCCGCTGCCCAGGCCGACGACCAGCGGCGAACCGCGCCGGGCACCGAGCAGGAACCCGGGCAGGTCGGAATGGAGCAGCGCGATGGCATAGGTGCCGTCGGCCTCACGGGTGGCGGCCAGCACGGCGTCCGCCAGCAGTTCGGGCGTCAGCGGCTTGCCCTTGGCAAGCCGCTGGTCCAAGTGATAGCCGACCAGGTGTGCCAGCACCTCCGTGTCCGTCTGCGAAAGGAACTTATGATTGCGCCGGAGCAGCCGGTGACGGAGGGCGGCGTAGTTTTCAATAATGCCATTGTGGACCAGGGCGAGTTTGCCGGACTGGTCCAGATGCGGATGCGCATTGGCGTCGCTGGGGAGCCCGTGCGTCGCCCAGCGGGTGTGGCTGATGCCCAGGGAACCAGTGACCGGTTTCCGCTTGAGCAGTCGCTCCAGCAGGGCGACGCGGCCTACGCACTTGCGCACCTGGAGCGGGCCGCCGTCCAGCGTACAGAGGCCCGCTGAGTCGTAGCCGCGATATTCCAGCAGGCACAGGCCCTCGATGAGCAATGGTGCCGCCTCCTGCTTGCCGATGTATCCTACTATGCCGCACATGATCCTTGGCCTTTCGCTTGCGAGTTAACTTGGACTATCCCCGTCGCAGCCGGTGAAATGTTCAGGTGTGTTCGATCATCCACTGCGCCGCCGCGGACAGGTCGTCCACCACAGCAGCGACGCCCAGCTTATCCGCTGACGTCCGCTCCAACTCCGCCCCATACCCAGTGCGGACGAGCAAACAACGCTTCACGCCGGCATTCCAGCCACACTCCAAATCAATCAGCTTGTCCCCAATCATATAGCTCTGCGCCAGGTCCACGCCGAACTCATCGCGCGCATCCAGGAGGAACTGTGGCGACGGCTTGCGGCTGCGGCTTGGCGCATCGGGCGCCTCTGGGGCGATGTAAACCTTCTCGATGCGAACACCTCCGCGCCCCAATTCGCTTAGCAGATGCTCGTTCACTTTCGCGACATCCGCCAGTGTAAAATAGCCCCGGCCCACGCCCGACTGGTTTGACACGATGAATAGCATAAACCCCGCCCGGTGCAGTCGCTCCAGCGCCGCCGCGGCCTTGGGGAAGATCACCACCTCCTCCACGCGGCGGAGATAGTTCCTCTCCTCAATAATCGTTCCATCACGGTCGAGAAAGACGGCTCGCTTCATGTGCAGGCTGGATCGTATTGTAAGGCCAAGCCCGGCGGAATGGAAATGCTAAAAGCGCCGCCCTGCAGAACGGGCAGGGCGGACAATCCTGCCGCTGCTGAGTGCCCACCGTCGCTTACCCACTCTCCAAAATGCAGAACACGGGTAAGCTGCGTTCCGCCCGTCTGGCCCAAGCCGGGCTATAATACGAGGCCCGGCGGA
>Ga0182014_10008434_pt1 | contig 10550 bp, 5 predicted proteins | sample 612S2DmetaG_FD_120489 | JGI IMG/M metagenome (GOLD analysis project Ga0182014, IMG submission 120489) | Permafrost microbial communities from Stordalen Mire, Sweden - 612S2D metaG | ecosystem: Environmental > Terrestrial > Soil > Wetlands > Permafrost | place: Sweden: Stordalen | collected...
CCGCAAAGCCAGATATAGACATACAGGCACTACCATAATACCAATGAAGGCATAAAGCCTATCCCGGTTGAACCAAAATAGATACAGTAGCGCCATAATAATGAAAGCCACAGCTGTCTCTTTGGATAGCAAGGACAGAAAAAGACAAGCTGCCACCGGGATAAGACTTCTGAATGATTGGAATCTTAGCAGCAGCCAAAACGCCAAGATGCCGAAGAAAAAGAACAATACTTCCTGGGTTGACCAAATCGCAAAAGCTACTTGTGAGTTAATCGGATGGACCAGAAAAATCAGCGCCAGTACAAGTGCCAAGGCTGGTTTGAACGAATACTTGAATACCAGATATAGAATTAAGGCACTAGCAATATATATCAGCAACTGGAAGAGATGGAAAATAAAGGAATGGGCTCCAAATATGGTATACAGCGTCGAAAAATACACTGTCTGCAGCGGCCGATAATAAATCCCGGCCAGCGGCGCAATTCCCTTCCCGAGATAGATCGTACCGCCTTCAAAAAATAGTTTGATGTTGGCTAGCGAATGGACAGGTAGATTATTGACGATCTGGGTCATATCATCGTTCCTAAATGGACTTGTCAGGCCGGTAAAGTAAACGGCAAATCCGATGATCGTAATAATCAGTGTCGCCCACTTAGAACTAAGCTTGTTTAATTTAGCAAGCATTGATGCACCAACTTGTCTTTAGAAGAATTTTCATACCCCCAATTACGTTAATTATACATACAGTTTGTGGTTAAATTTTAGGCTTTAAGCAAATTGATTGTCTGTATCAGATAGCAGAAATTTTTCGTTATACCTTACTATAAGATTGACAAACTGTTGTAGAGTTGTATCATAAAACATAAGGGCATTTAAAAACCCAAATTTAAAAAAGAGATAAAAATTGTGAGTTGGATATATACCCGGCTATTGGGTAAAAAAATAAAGATATCCCAGTCTCAACATATACTGGTAGCTTCTGCTATTAGTACATCCGTTACTTTACCTGTTAGCTCTTCTGCATTGCTAACTCCAAATGCCAATTCCCGTTGGTTTAAAAAAATCTTTGCTATATTAATAGTCTTTTTGGCAGTATTTTTCATCTTAGGTTTATCTCAAACTAAGCATGCAGCAGCCACAACTGGTATCAACTCCGAGCTTAGTTTCGAGGGTAAAATTGTTACAACTTCGTCTGGTATCAATATTCCAGATGGTACGTACAATATGGAATTTAAAATCTATAATGCTTCTACAGTTTGTACACCATCAACCGGTAGTGGTTGTACGCTAGCTTGGACAGAAGACTGGCTGGTCGGATCAGGTGAGGGTGGCATTACTCTTACAAGCGGTACTTACCAGGTAAACCTTGGGGCAACTTGCCCGTTCAGCGGCGGATCTTGTGAATCATATACCAACACCGCAATTAACTGGAATACTTATCCGTTGTATTTATCGTTGCAGATCGGCAACACATCCACTTGTACTATAACCACTAACTTTACAGCAAACTGTGGCGGCGATAGCGAAATGAAACCGTATATTTTGTTAACATCAACACCATATGCTATGAACTCAAACCAACTTGGCGGTTTGGGTTCGGCAGCCTACGCCCAGATAGCGGCAGCTAATACTTTCCAACCAACAGCAAATTCAACAGGAGTGATTGTAGAGCAATCTTCGGCAGCTGGTAGTGCGGATATATTTGATGTTGAAACGGCTAACACAAGTCCAGTTATTCAAGTTACTGGACCGTCGCTTAATAATGCCGGCCTCAATCTGTTTGCAGTTGGTACGGGTGTTATAAACGTTGGCAGTACTTCAGCGGTAAACACGATTCAAATTGGTGGAGTATCGACGACTGAAGCCGATACTGTTTCCATTAACACAGCTGGTGCTGCTGAGACTACTACTATAGGTTCTCTTACTACTACGTCTGCAACAACTATAAACGGTGGTACGGCAAGCAATGCCATATTGCTCGCGGCTGGCGGTTCGGGAACGATTACTATCGGTAGTACGAGTACCGCTAATACTGTTAACATCGATACAAATGCCAGTGCAGTCGAATCGGTCACTATTGGTTCCCAATACTTAGCCAGTTCCCTATTGCTTCAATCAGGTACCGGTAATCTAGTAATAAAAAACGAAGGCTACACACTTAATTTGCCAACTACTACACCCGGTACTAGCCAATGTCTACAGACTGGTTCTTCAACTTACTCAAATCTAGTATTCGGCTCTTGTGGATCCGGTGGCAGCAGTACATTGCAACAAGCTTATACTACTTCTACTGGCGGGACTACTCCCCAGATCCTCTTAACTTCTGGTGAAGGCACGCTTAATATCCAGGATGCCAATACTTCAATTGGCACTACCCTACTGGCCGTCAGAGCTAGTGTAGCCAGCGGCTTGGGATCAAGCATTCTCAGCGTTGGCAGTACCGGACAAGTATTAATCGATGATTCGTTCAATAGCTTATCGGTTCCAAATGGTCTGGTTGTGGCTTCGTTTGCGACTACCGGAGGTAGTCTTGGTAGCTTATCAACATCTATCACCTACTACTATAAAGTTACAGCCGTCGATAGCGAAGGTGGAGAAACCACGGCCAGTAGTGAAGTAAACCATAACTTTGCCAGTGGCGTTAATACTGGTACCGTGACATTAAACTGGAATATAGTTACTGGTGCCACGGGTTATAAGATTTATCGTGGTACAACCACTGGTTCAGAAAATGTTTATTACGAGACTTACGCTTCTGTAAGCAATACTAATCCTGATGTTTTGACATTCACTGATACCGGAGTCACAACTAACGGTAGCGCCTCACCACCATCTGCCTCAACTGCTATCCTATCTGGTAACCTTAATTCCAGTCCAACTTATAACAGCGGTTATTGGTCGAATGGTGCCACTAGCTTATATCAATTAAATGATTCACCGGTTAAAGTTGGTGACGTTTTGGTTTTCTTCGAAGGAGAAACATCTGGTAACGTCGCAATTAATTCTGTGACCGGTGGCGGCGTCTCTAGCTGGAGCAAGGTTATGGTAGATAACGGTGCTTATCGCTCAGAGATGTGGATCGGTACAGTTACTTCAACTGGTGCTAATACTATTACTGCAAATTACGCGACTCAACCTACAACACTTTTCGAAGAATTAAATGCGATGGAATTTACAGCCAATGGCGTCAACAGTTCCACTAACTGGGTTGTTGATGCTTATGGCAGTGGCGGTTGTTCTTCCAGTTGTACATCAACCTTGACATATCCAAGTTTGACTACTCAGGGTAACTCTGAGCTTTATGTTGGCTTTGGCTTTAATTACGCTACCAGTACTGGGGGTAGTTATTCTGGCTTTTCCTATCAAGTCACTTATGATTCCGACGTCATTCTTTATAACAACACTAGTCTAGCTAATGCTACGGCGTATACGCCAACCTCAACAACGAGTGGAGCCGGATCGTACAACACGATGGGAGTTATTCTTTCGGCCAAGACACCAATTAACAGTAACTTACAGGTTACCGTCGGTAGCAACGGTACCCCGACCGGACAACTCTATGTATCCGGTACTGTCCCGACCAACAGTTTAAGCGCTACCGCCCTCAATAACTATGCAGATTCTGTTTCTGTCTCCGGTCACTATGCCTATATGGCTTCTCCCAGTAGTGGTTTGCTAATCTACGATGTCTCTAATCCAGCTAGCCCGGCATATATAGGCGCCACCACTACTGGCTTATCTGCCCCAAATAGTGCCACAGTCCAAGGTCATTATGCCTATGTAATCGATCCAGGTAACAATAAACTAGTGATCTTTGATATTTCCAACCCGGCTAACCCCTCTTATGTTGGCCAATCCCCAGGTTCCTTCCTAAACAGCCCGTCAAGTATTTATGTCTCAGGACGCTATGCCTATGTAGTTAGCACCAGTAACAACGAACTGGTGATTTTCGATATCTCCAACCCAGCTCAACCTGTCTACGTTGGCGAAAACGGCACAGACATGTCCACTCCAATCTCTGTCTTTGTCCAAGGCCGCTACGCTTACGTAACCAGCTATGGCAATTATGGTGAACTGACAATTATAGATATCTCTAATCCGGCCAATCCGATAGTTGTTGGTAATTTTGGCACATCTACTAATCCCATAAGTCTCCCGGATTTTGTCTTTGTCCAAGGTAACTACGCCTATGTGACCACTCAAGGTATTCCCGACCTGATAATTTACAATATCTCCACCCCGGCAGCTCCTTATTATGTAGGTGAGATTGGTACCAACCTGAGTACTAACTTGAGCGAAAGAACTTCTGTCTTTGTCCAAGGCCGCTACGCTTACGTAACCAGCCCAGCAAATAATGAAATGATAGTCTACGATGTCTCTAATCCGGCCAATCCTGTCTATGTCGGGGAAGTTGGCTCTGGCTTAAGCCAGCCGAACTCCATCTTCGTCTCTGGCCGTTACGCTTATGTAGTTAACGTTGGCGGTAATCTGGTGATATATGACCTGGGTGGCGCCTATGTCCAGCAATTACAAGTAGGTGGTACGGAAACCGGTACACTCCAAGTCGATGGCAACTCAATCTTAAGTGGTGATGCTTCTATCACTGGCGGTCTGACTGTCAGTGGTAATGCCCAAATATCAGGGAGTCTAGGTGTTAATGGACCGGTTAATATCACCGGGAATAGCCCGGGTGGTGTTGTGGGCAGTGTTACAACCCCGACTCCTCTCCAGATGTATGTTTCGGGTAACTATGCATTTGTCTTGGGTAATTATCCTGGCAGTGGCACTACTATCCAAACCATTGACATATCTAATCCCGCTAGTCCTGTTACCATCGGGACTGCTGTTAGTTGTCCCGGGGCGGGGAATATGTATTTAGCCGGCCATTACGTTTATGTCACCGATACTGTTGGTTTACAGATCTTCGATATCTCAAATCCCTACAATATCACTTTGGTCGGTACTTTCGTTCCTCCAAACCGCGGTGGTGGTTTCTACGTTGACGGGCGCTACGTCTTTGTCGAGGAAGAAAATGGCACCACCGGGGCGGCTCAACTACAGCCTATCGATATCTCCAATCCCGCTAATCCTATTGCGGTGGGCACTCCTTATAACCTAAACAATTGGTTCAACTGGGCCTATGATTACGGTCAGGGCCGCTATCTCTATGTTTCAATGGGCGCCGATTATGCTTGGCAAACATTTGACATCTCTAACCCCCTGGCACCCACCTCAGTTGGTGGCATTATTGCTCAGGTCGGGCCAGTTAATGCCCTGTCGGTTCAAGGCCGTTATGCCTATGTCGCTATCGGTAGCACCGTTCAGGTCATAGATATCTCCAACCCAGGCAACCCGGTAAATGTCGGTTCTGCCGTTGCCACTACCAGTACGCCAATGGCAATAAGTATTGAGGGTCAATACGCCTATGTGCTGAGCGGGACATCAGGAACGAGTGACTATCTTCAGGCAATTAATATCTCCAACCCATCAGCAGCGGTTAGTGTCTGGTCCGTTTCGACCGGTGTCAACGGATATAATTCGTATGCCAATTTTGCTATCCAAGGACGCTATGCCTATATCGGTAACGGGGCGGGATCAGCAAATACTTTTCAAGTTTTTGACCTGGGCGGTACTTACATTCAATCTCTTCAGGCCGGTAGTACTGAAGTAGCAAACTTAGCAGTTGATGGCAATGAAACTATAGCCGCGAATTCGTCTATTCAAGGCAACTTAATGGTTGGTCAAGGATTAGGAGTTTCCGGTAGTGTTGGTATCAGTGGTAGTTTAGGAGTCACCGGCTCAACGGTTCAAAATGGGACATTAACAGTTAACGATGCCACGGTATTGCAAGATACGGCCGCTAACCCATTCGCTTTCGAGGTAAATAACTCAGTCACCGGCTCGCCAATCCTTACTGCCGGCACCAATAACTTAGTAGTCAATGGTGATTTTGAAGGCAGTACCGGTACAACCGGTTGGGCGAACTATAATACCGGATCAATTGCCCAAAACACTAACCAGACTTACTCTTATAGCGGCAATAACAGCTTGGCGGTGACAATCGGCACTACGGCTAATGGCGGTGCCCAAGTTACATCTTTCAACCAAAATCTGCCGCTTGGGACATACACTTTATCCTTCTATGCCAAAGCGACAGTAAGTATTGCGACATTAGCGGCTAGTTTCGGAAGCGGAACTTGTACGCTAAATTCTACTACTGTCACGACTACTGGTTTCACGCAATTCTATTGCACTGTCGTCACTACAGGTACGACCTCTGCCATAGATATATATAGCACTGGCACGACTGCTACAGTCCTATATATTGATGCGGTCCAGGTTACGTCGTCTACAAACCTACTGACTAATCCTGGATTTGAGACTGGCAGTACTGGCTGGGCTACTTACGGTAGTGGGACTGGCTTAGCTATTGCTTGGAACAACAATGCCAGCTATGCTTACCTGGGCATCGGCAGCCTAAAGATAACTACCGGTACAACCGGCAATGCCGGAGCTCAAACTACTAGTTTCATTTCAGCGTTACCAGCTGGTACTTATACTATGTCTTTGGAAGCTGGTTTTGCGGGTACTGCCTTCGGTACACTTTCATTCGGAATTGGTTCGACTGCTTGCTCGACGATCACTCCTTTGCCATCGACTATAAATGTTCCGACGAACGGTTATGTACGCTATAGCTGTACTGTTACTACCGGTGCTACTTCCACTTACGCTTACATAGATAGTACTAGTGCAACTTCGTCTACTTTTTACATTGATGCAGTGCAAATTTCCGGTGGCTCAAATGCATTGCAATACAACATTGGTTCGATTCAGTTACGAGGAGTAATCAATAGCCCCGTCACAATTCAACCTTTCTCTAACTCAACATCTACCTTCCAAATCCAAAATGCTGCTGGGACAAGTAACTTATTTGTCGCTGATACATTAGATGGGTTAATTGACCTAGGTGGTAACGTTTTATTGACCCAGTCTACTAATAATATAGGCACTGGCACATCTAGCACTATACAATTGGGCAGTACGAGTGTCGCTAATACCATCCAGATAGGTGGTGTGGGTGGAGCTGTAGCCGATACGGTATCAATTAACACAGCTGCGGCAGCTGAGACTACTACTGTAGGCTCACTTACTACTACTTCAGCTACAACAATAAACGGTGGCACTGTTTCGGGGGCCATATACTTGGATGCCGCTGCGGCTGGAACGATTGTTATTGGCAACACTACAGCCTCTACGGCTAATACCATCCAGATTGGGTCGGTTGGAAGTGCTAATATCGACACGGTGCAGATCAATACTGGTGCGGCAGCTGAGACTACTACTGTAGGCTCACTTACTACTACTTCAGCTACAACAATAAACGGTGGCACCAGTACGACAGCCATATTGCTGGCAGCTGGTGCTTCTGGAACTATTACAATTGGTAGCTCAAGTTCTACTACCGCTAACTCAGTTAACATTGGAGCAGTTACGGGTACTGGTGCGGACACGGTGCAGATCAATACAGCGGCAGCGATTGAGACTACAAAGATAGGGTCAACTACTACGACATCTGCTACTACTATTAATGGTGGAGCTTTATCATCTACAGCAACAAATGGCGTAATTATTGGTTATGGTTATTCGTCAGCAGCTAATAGTCTTATATCCCTAACATTAAGTGGAACATCGACATACGGTGAAACAACTAGCTATTGTTCAACTATCTTAAACGAAGGTGCTATGTACTATAACTCAGCCACAAATTCACAATCAATTCGATCCTGCATTAACGGTAACTGGGATGACCTAATTTCAACTTCCGGACTGGGTATGTTCATGTATGGTGTACTGCAAGATAGTGGTTCTAACCCCGGTGATGTTATATCAGCGATTACGGCTGGTACCTCTGGGCCTTGTAAAGTTTCCTGGGCAACTGCTACTAGCGTGTCAGTTGCTCCCTGCACGGCTTATAGTAGTGGACGTAAAGTTGTCGTACCATCGGCCACATCTATTACTGGCTTATCAACAGCCGGTGACTGGTATCACATATGTTTCAATGGCTCAAATAACGCTCTGACTGCTAACACCGCTACAACAGAAACTAACTCTATGCCAACTTTCAGTACTTCTGCACCGGTATTATGTCTGGCTGACGTCGTTAACACAGGCGGTAGCATTTCTGCCATATACGATACCCGTGTCTTTGCCACATCTGAAAAGGAAGAAGTCACCACCGCCGCTGCCATGGGTCTCGGTTGGATTGCTTGCCCGTCTGGCAACCAGGTCAATACTTGCGGTACCACAACTCAAGCAGCTGATACGGTAGAAGGTATTATTGCTATCAGTAACAATTCGACATCAACTACTACACCAAACGCCATTATGGTGGTATCCGGACCGGCGGAAACCAAGGTTAACCTAACGGGTATCACGGCTGGTCAGATATTAGTCAACTCGACAACCGCTAATAGAGTAACTAGCGTGGCCACTGGCTCATTGTCAGCTACTTATGATGCTAATTTAGGAATTACTCGCAGTGCCTCACCAGCAACGGCATGTACATCAACAGCTAGTGCCGCCGACTGCGATTACCAAGGTTTTGTAGTACTTGATTTACGATAATCATGAATAAGAAATTACGGAAAAGACTGTTTCTCATTCTTATAGGAGTTATAATAATTGCTTCTGCTATAGTTTTAGTTATTATCTACCATAACCACCGGTCCAATTATCCTATTTCAATTTCAATCCAAAAACAACTTAACTTTATTCCCTTTATAACGGTACCAACCTCATTTGACCCCGTAAGCCAACCATACAATATTAATTACGATAAACCAGACCAGTTGTTGGTCTACAAGCTAAATTTTGAAGGGCAATCATTGGTTGTCAGCCAACAAGCAACCCCGCAATCTTTTAACGATATACCCGACGTATACAATCAGCTGATTATTAAGATGCGGGGTGGGACTACATTCAGTACGCCAGCTGGAACCGTTAATATTACTTACCCAAAAGAGTATAACGGCTTACAAACAGCTGTTATGGATAGTGACGGCGTGTTAATGTTTACCAGGCCGACCAAGAATTTATCAACCGGTCAGTGGCAAAGGTTATTTAATCAGTTTATAACACTACACGAATAGTACAATGTAAGATATTCATATCCTGTAGTTTTCTTTGTTGGTCATATAGCTATCACTAATTCTGTGTTCTAGTCTGCATACAAATGGCATGCTGCGACTTACCTCGCCTAGGCACAGGTTGCTACATGTCTAACAGATAAGGATTGTGTTTGGGTGTAACTAATCACAATTTTTCTGAGATAATTCGGGTGTATAAAATCAAAAGTGTTTATTGCAAATTAATATTCTTCTGTTCAATAACTAATCATAGATTTTTTCGATGGATTTTTCGAAAGTTTAGATTCTTTTAGAACGGTTGTTTTAATGTCCAAAGTCATTTGTTTGAGTATATCTGCGATGTCATTTTTACTATCTCCAGTTATATCAATCAGTTCTTTAGTCCAATTTGTAATCTTCCCGCTATTGTCATAGAAAACTTCGTGAACAGCAAAATAGATTGATTTTGCTGTGTCGTGTTTGATAATTCGATAATTCCAAGTCATACGTTCGATCTTCTGATCATTCCTAAGCATAACCTATGCTATACCTTAGCTAGAGGATTAAGTATGCTTAGATCATCTATCTGTACAAAATCTTGAATATTTGCTGTCCAAAGTGTTAGATTATTTTCAAGAGCTGTGGCTGCAATGATTGCATCACCCAAGCTTATAGGTCTTGCCTGACGAAGCCTAATCGCACGCTCAACTACGGAGTCGGTTAGTGGTAGATTATATGACTCGCTAAATAATGCCTCAAGCAGTAACAACTCATTGGCTGGGATGGTCGAAAAACCCAGTGCTTCTATTTTAGTAATGCTGGCATGAGCCACGTCGATCTTGGCTATAGCATTACGAGCAAGCGTGCCATTTGAAAGATAAATAAAGATGTTTGTGTCAAGAATAACCATATAGATTACTCTCTTCCAGGTAACGGACGATCTTTACGTATTGCACGCTGCCAAGCAACAGGGTCTACGATACTTTTATATGCGCCAACTTCTTCTAACTGTTTTAATAGTTGTTGTATTCGTTTGCGGTCTTGTTTCAGCTGAGGGATAGGTAGTTGTATTGTTGCTTTTTGACCTAATTCAAGCTTAGCATCATCTACGTACTTTTTTGGTACACGAAGAGCATAAGAGTTCCCTGTTTTTATAACTGTAGTAACGTAGTTACTCATAGTAACTACTATTATACATACATATATTTAACAGTCAAGTATTTTCTAATGAAATATTTTTTAGTCTTTTTGGGTAAACTGGTGTTATTTGAAATGTATTCGTGGAGATCCTACTGTGAAGCTATTGCAACCAAACTTATGTGTATCGAGGGATTATTTATCATAGAAATAGCGATCTAATAATATAAACGATCGGCTACACTTCACTTATAACTTCAAAGCCTTTAAAACTACCCGTAATTGTTA
>Ga0182014_10008435_pt1 | contig 10549 bp, 8 predicted proteins | sample 612S2DmetaG_FD_120489 | JGI IMG/M metagenome (GOLD analysis project Ga0182014, IMG submission 120489) | Permafrost microbial communities from Stordalen Mire, Sweden - 612S2D metaG | ecosystem: Environmental > Terrestrial > Soil > Wetlands > Permafrost | place: Sweden: Stordalen | collected...
CGCCCTGGCGAACGTCCTGATGGACGCCGGCCTCACCCCCGACGACGTGCCCAAAGACAGCATCCGCGACCTGACCGCGGAGCGCGTGGCCGGCGCGCGAGCGGCCGGCAGAAGGCTGCGCGTAGTGTGCTCGGCGGCGTTCGGCGAACGGCCGACGGCGCGTGGCGACCGCTCGGCGGCGCGCGGCAAACGGCCGGCGGGGCATGTCGCCGCCGCGGCCGCCGCGCCGGTGCGCGCCGCCGTGCGTCTGACCGAGCTGGGTCCCGAGCACGCGCTCTTCAGCGCCACTGGTTCGACCCTCTCGGCGCTGCTGTTCACCGACCTCATGGGCACCGTCCAGGTGGCCGAACGCGACGCCCTGCCCGACCAGACCGCCTACGCGATCTACGCCGACCTGCTGGCCATCCACGAAGGGCGCTAGCAAGAGGCGCGACCGCCGCCGCCGCGGTTACTCGGCGCTCGTCAGCGCCCGCCGGAAGCGGGCCATCGCGGCGGCGCCCCAGGCCACGTGGTCGTTGCGCTGGCCCAGAAGGTCCTTGAACAGCGGTGAGCCGGCGGCGACGTGACCGACAATGTCTGCGGCGCCGATGTCGTAGGTCGCCTGCAGCCAGGCGACCAGTCGCAAGCCGGCGTCGAGTTGCGGGGGCCGCGAGAAGATCGCGGCGATCGCCTGCGACGGACTCGATCCGGCGGGCTGGACGAACTCGACGCCGATGGCGCACCAGTCGAGGCCGATCGCCTGCCGACAGCGCACGTCGAGCGGCATCTGCTGGTAGATCGTGCCGTTCTCGTCGATCACAAAGTGGGCCGCGATCCCCGGCAGCTCGCCCCCGACGGCAGCGTTCGACGCGTAGAGACGGTGCGCGACGGCGTAGTTCGGCGTGGCAGTGTAGTGCAGCACGATGGCGCGCGGCTGCAGGAGCCACGTGGCCCGACCGTAGTGGCGTTGGCTGTAGGCGGCCATCTCGGCCCTGCGTTGCCGACCGTAGGGGACGAAGTCCCGCACGATCGGCGGGGCGACGGCCGGCGACGGGCTGGGCGCGGGGTCGGCGCTCAGGCCGGACGGCGCGGTCGAGGGCGCCGGCGAGCCGCCCAGGCGGCTCGCCGGCGCCCCACCGCCGCGCCACGGTTGCCAGACGGCCACGGCGGCGACCGCGGCGGCGGTGGCCAAGACCACCGCCAAGCCGACAAGACGGCGCCCCCGCCGGCGTCGGCGCGACTCAGCGCGTCTCTCCATGCGCTGTCCCGGCCGGCCAGGGCGCCGCCGCTCATCGAAGAAGTCGCTCACCCCAGGTCAGGCCTCGCGATGGCCGGTTGCCGCGCCTGTTTCTCTGCGGCAGGTGGTCCTGCGAGCGAACTTCCTGGCTGTGAGTCGCCCCGTGCGGCTCACACCCCCGCGGGCAGGCTCGCCAGCCGCTTCCTGACGATGGTCGTGGCGGTCTCGATGACCTCGAGGCTCTCGGCGACATCGGCCTGCGTGTGCGCGGTGCTGGCAAAGAAGCGCTCGAAGTTGAAGTTGTGGAAGTACACGCCGCGCTCCTGGCATTCGGCCTGGAACTGCCCGAAGAAGCGCTGGTCGCTGGCCCGCGCCTGGCGGTAGCGGGTGACCGGCTCGTCCTGACCGAAGAACACCTGCCACATGGGTCCGACCTGATTGATGATGGCCGGCACGCCCTGATCGGCGAAGATGCGCCGCATGCCGCCGACCATGGCGTCGGCGATGGCGTTCAGGTGACCGTACACGCGCTCGCGGTCGCCGCTGAGGATGTCGAGGGCCGCGTTCACGCCGGCCAGCACCAGCGGGTTGGCGCTGTAGGTGCCGCCGTGCAGCACGACGTTGTCGGCCTCGAGGGCCATGATCTCCCGGCTGGCCCCGAAGGCCGCCGCGCCGGGGGTGCCGCCGCCCAGCGCCTTGGCGAGACAGGTAATGTCGGGCAGCACGCCGTAGCGCTCCTGGGCGCCGCCGAGCGACACGCGGAAGCCGGTGATGATCTCGTCGAAGATGAGCAGCACGTCGTTGTCTGTGCAGATCGTACGCAGACCCTCGAGGAAGCCCGGCTCGGGCGGGATGATGCCGGCGTCGGCGAGGATCGGTTCGGCGAGCACGGCGGCGAGCTGGCCGGCGTTGCGCTTGATCACTTTCTCGACGGCGTCGAGGTCGTTGAAGCAGCCGACGATGATCGCCTCTTGAGACGAGCGCGCGATGCCGCCGAGCGACGGCACGGTGCGCGGGTAGCGCTCGTAGCCGGCGGCGTCGAACGGCGGATGGTGCGAAAAGGCGTGACAGTCGAGAAAGCCGTTGTAGCTGCCTTCCCACTTGAGGACCTTGTCCTTGCCCGTGAACCCTCGGGCAAGGCGCATGGCCGCCTGCGTCGCCTCGGAGCCTGAGTTGGCAAAGCGCACCTGCTCGATGCTCGGTACGGCGGCGGCGATCTTGCGGCCGACCTCGTAGTCGAGCTCGTGCGGGAACGTGTACAGCATGCCGCCCTGCGTGATCTGGGCGATGATCGCGTCGAGGATGGGCTTGGGCCGGTGACCGAAGATCATGGGGCCGTAGCCGATACACCAGTCGATGTAGGCGTTGCCGTCGACGTCGTAGAAGCGCGCGCCCTCGCCGCGCTCCATCACGATCGGCCGCGTGCCGGTGAGCCGGGCGTAGCTGGATTCGCCGCCGGCGACGACCTCTTTGCACTTGGCGAACATCTCTTGTGTCTTGACGAGGCGGCTGTCGTCGATCAGGTAGTCGATCATCGAGTCCGACACTCCTTCACAATCGGCCGGGCGCGGCGCGGCTCCCCGCGGGTGCGGGGCCGGGTCCCCGGCGTGATAACAGCATTTTAGCCGATTACGGCGCACAGGGTGTCAGACGGTCTTTATCGGCAGCGTCACGCCGACGAACGCGCGGGCGATGCCGACCCACCGAGAGCGGGCGGCAGACCAGGCTGTCGGCGAAGCGGCGCTGGGCCAGGTCGCGGTGCTTGTCGGCGATGGTGTCGGCAAGCCGGTCGAGCGCCTCGTAGTCGGCGGCGCGCGGCAGGCCCTTCACCATCACCGGCTCGAGAAACTCGACCTTGAGGCGGCCGAGCAGCTCCTTGAGGGTCTCGACAGTCTTGCCGGCCCAGCCGTACGAGCCGATCACGGTCGCGTACTTGGCCCGCGGGCGCAGCGCGTTGGCCAGGAAGGCCGCGTTGGCGGCCAGCGGGTGCGGTCCGGTGAGCACGGTCGGCGTGCCCAGGACGATCGTGCCGGCGTGCACCAGCGAGGTCGCCAGCTGGCCGGCGTCGAGCGTGGTCAGGTCGAACCGTTCGACGGTCACGCCACGGTCGGCGAGCGCCATCGTGAGGTGATCGACCATCAGGCGCGTGCTGTCGTGCATCGACACGAACGGCAGGCAGACGATGTTCTGCGGCTCGCCGCCGGCCCAGTCGCGGTAGGCGTCGACGATGAACTGCGGGTCGTTGTAGACCGGCCCGTGACTCGGCCCGATGAACGCAATGGGATACTGCATGACCTTGTCGATGTTCTTGAGCACCTGCGGACCGAACGGCATCATGATCTCGGCGTAGTAGCGCTTGGCCCCGTCGTAGACCTCGTGGCGATCGGCGAACAGGTCGCTGGTGGCCAGGTGTGAGCCGAAGAAGTCGCAGCTGAAGAGGATCCTGTCTTCAGCAAGCCAGGTGCACATGGTCTCGGGCCAGTGCACCCAGGGCGTAAAGACGAACGTCAACGTCTTGTCGCCAAGCGACAGGGTCTCGCCGTCGGCCACGACCGCAAAGCGGGCGTCGTCGATGTGCAGATGATCGATCAGCATCGCCTTGGCCTTCGCGTTGCAGACGATTGTGAGCTCGGGGTAGCGCTCGAGCAGCATGGGCGTGGAACCCGAATGATCCTGCTCGACGTGGTGCAGGACGAGGTAGTCGGGCGCCGGCAGCTCGTCGAGCTGGCCGGCGAGCGTGGCCCACTTGGCGGGATCGACGGTGTCGATCAGGGCGCTTTTCTGGCTGCCGTGCACGAAGTAGGCGTTGTAGCTGGTGCCGTGGGGCAGCGGGATGAGCGCGTCGAACAGGCGCCGGTCCCAGTCGACGTGGCCGAGCAGGTAGACGTTGTCGCGGATCGTTCGTGCCTTCATGGGATCACACCCCCGTCGGGTGACGCAGTACTCGGACCATCTGCGACCGATTATAACCGTGTCATGACGGCCGACCGGCACGGCGACTGGCCGCGGCGCCGACAATCCCGTATCGTCCGTGCCAGATCCTGGGGAGGAGACATGAGCGATCTGATCTGGCGCACCGACTCCGCCTACGACTTTCCGCTGCTGGTCAAGAACATGCTGGCGACACCGCTGGTGGACGACCCCGAGCAGGAGATCGTCTACCGCGGTGAGTTGCGCTTCACCTACCGCCAGTTCCGTGAGCGGGTCGGCCGCCTCGCGGCGGCGCTGCTCTACCTCGGCGTCGGGCCGGGCGACACGGTCGCCGTGATGGACTGGGACACTCACCGCTTCCTTGAATGCTTCTACGCCGTGCCCATGATCGGCGCCGTGCTGCATACCGTGAACCTACGTTTGTCGCCCGAACAGCTCGTCTATACGATCGGCCACGCCGAAGACGACATCCTTTTGATCAACGCCGATCTGCTGCCCTTGCTCGAACACATCAAGGGGCGGATCGACACCGTCAAGCAGTTCGTTCTGATGAGCGACGACGGCCTGCCGGCGACGTCGCTCGAGTTCGCCGGCGAATACGAGGAGCTGCTGGCCGCATCCGCGCCCATGACCGAGTTCCCCGACTTCGACGAGAACACCCGCGCCACGACCTTCTACTCCACAGGCACGACCGGCCTGCCCAAGGGCGTCTACTTCAGCCACCGCCAGCTCGTGCTGCACTCGCTGGCCGCGCTGGCCACGATCAGCTCTGCCGCCCAGGGGCGGCTCTGCCGCGAAGACGTCTACATGCCCCTCACGCCCATGTTCCACGTGCACGCCTGGGGCATCCCCTACATCGCCACCATGATCGGCGTGAAACAGGTCTACCCCGGCCGCTACATCCCCGAGGTGCTGCTCAGGCTGCTCGCCACCGAGGGCGTCACCTTCTCGCACTGCGTCCCCTCCATCCTCAACATGCTGGTGAGCGACCCCGGGGCCGCCCATGTCGACCTCTCGGGCTGGAAGGTCCTGATCGGCGGCGCGCCCCTGTCCAAAACGGTGGCCCTCAAGGCGCTCGCGCGCGGCATCGATGTGTCGGTCGGCTACGGTCTGTCAGAGGCCGCTCCGGTGCTCGCCATCACCAACCTCACCGCCGACCAGCTCGATCTGCCCCTCGCGGAACAGGCGGAGCTGCGCATCCGCACCGGCACGCCGATCGCGCTGGTCGACATGAAGGTGGTCGACGAGCGCGGCAGAGAGGTGCCCAGCGACGACAGGACGGTCGGCGAGATCGTCGTGCGGGCGCCGTGGCTGACCCAGGGCTACTACAAGGACCACGCCAATTCGGAGCGCCTCTGGGAGGGCGGCTGGCTGCACACCCAGGACATCGCCTGCCGCAACGCCGCCGGCTCGGTGCGCATCACCGACCGCGCCAAGGACATCGTCAAGGTCGGCGGCGAGTGGCTTTCGTCGCTGGAGCTCGAGGACATCCTCTCGTCGCACCCCGCGGTCGCCGAGGCCGCGGTCATCGGCCGGCCCGACGACAAGTGGGGTGAAGTGCCGCTGGGCCTGGTCGTGGTGAAGGCCAACCACGAGGTCTCAGAGAAGGACCTGCTGGCCCACGTACGGAGCTTCATCACGGCCGGCGTGCTGCCCCGCGAGGCCATCGTCACGGCGGTGCGGTTCGTCGCGACGATCGACCGCACCGGCGTCGGCAAGACCGACAAGATCGCGCTGCGCGACAAGTACCTCGGGTAGCTCACTGGAAGGGCGCGGGCGGCGGGGCCTGCGTCCGGCCGCCCTTTCCTTTCCCGCCCCTGAGAGCGACGCCGGCTACTCCCGGGCCCCGTGCTCGAGCTCGTCGGCGAGCTGCTCGACGAACAGGCCGACGTCGGTGACCACGCCGATCGTCTGAAAGCTGCCGCGATCGGCAAGCTTGGTGACCACCGCCGGGTTGATGTCGACGCAGACGGTGTGCACGGCGGCGGGCAGCAGGTTGCCGGTGGCGATCGAGTGCAGCATGGTCGAGAGCATCAGGCAGGCGCCGGCGCGCTGGGCATAGGCGCGCATGGCGCGCTGGGCGTCGAGCACGTCGGTGATCACCTCGGGCAGCGGCCCGTCGTCGCGGATCGAGCCCGCCAGCACAAACGGCGTGCCGGTCGTCACCAGGGTGTGCATGAGGCCGGCGGTGAGCACGCCCTGCTCGACGGCGGCGGCGATGCCGCCGCAGCGCCGGATGGTGTTGATCGCCCGCAGGTGATGCTCGTGGCCGCCGGGTGTGGGCATGCCGGTCTTCATGTCGATGCCCAGCGAGGTGCCGGACAGAGCCGACTCGATGTCGTGGGTGGCGACGGCGTTGCCCCCGAACAGGGCCCCGACATACCCGGCGCGGATGAGGCGCGCGAGCTGCGCCCCCGAACCCGTGTGCACCACGGCCGGCCCGACCACGGCGATCGTCAACTTACCCTCGTCGCGCACGTGGCGCAGGAGGCGCGCCACCTCGCGCACGATCTGCGCCTTGGGCTTTTCGCTCGACACGGCCGAGCCCATGAACTCGAACGGCTGGCTCTCGCGAGGCCGCTCGAGCGGCACGACCCGGATGCCGTGATGGCCCACGACGAAGAGCTCGCCGGCGATGACATCGCTCAGCGGCAGCGTCTCGGCGTGCGGCGCGGCGGCAGAGCCGCCGCGCCGCACGCGCACGCCGCAGTCCATCTCGGGCCCGTCGACGGGGACCCACTCGCCATCGAGGCGCACGTAGGTCGCGAGGTTGGTCGTCGAGTAAAAGTCGTCGGGAAAGACGCCGTCGGCGGGAGCCGGCGCGACCACGGCGTCCTCGGGCGCCACCGCTACCGCGCCGTGCTCCTGCACCGCCGTCAGGATCGTCTCGACGTGCGCCCGGTCGCGGCCGTGGATGCGGATCACCGCCCGCGAGATGTCGGTCTTGGTGCGTCCCACGTCGAACGAGAGGATCTCGAACTCGCCCTCGAGGTCCATGACGTCGTCCATGATCTGCGGCACCATGAGCGAGTCGATCAGGTGCCCCTCGATGCGCACGTCTTCGTAGGGTGGCTCAACCATCGCTTCTCCAGTATCTCCCATACCGAGTCCGCGACTCCAGCAGCCGTGGGGCTATCGACCGGACCGGCCCTGGTCGGACCCCGGCCCCGCCGCGCGCTCGCGGTCGCCGGACTCGATCGGCACCAGCGCCTCGGCCGGCGCCTCGTTCTCGCCGCCGGCGCCCGGCAGCAGCTCGATCAACAGCATCCCGGTGAAGATCAGCGAAGCGCCGGTGACCATGCGCCACGTCACCGTGTCCATGCCGAAGATCACCCCCGACAGGGCGGCGAAGACGCTCTCGAAGCAGAGCAGCACCGCGGCGTGGGTCGAGGTCGTATAGCGCTGCGCCCACGACTGGATGAAGAAGGCGTAGATGGTGCCCGAAAGGGCCGTCCACAGGATGGCCGCCCACGCCTGCCAGCCGAGCGCCAGCGTGATGTGCGCGACGAGCGGCGTGACGACCAGAAGGAGCGCCGTCGAGACGGCCATCTGGGTGACCGCCAGGGTCGACGGCGGCACCTTGGGGGCAAAGAAGCCGGTCGTCATGATGTGCAGGCCGTACAGCAGGGCGCCCAGCAGGGTGAGGGCGTCGCCCCAGCTCACCGTCAGGTTGCCGCGCAGCGACAGAAAGCCGAGGCCGATGGTGGCCACGATCGCGCCCAGCGCCTGAAACCAGCCCGGCGAACGCCGCGCCACGGCCCAGTACAGAAACGGGACCATGGCCACGCTGAGCCCGGTAATGAACCCCGACTTGCCGGGCGTCGTGTACTGCAGCCCGATCGTCTGCACGACCAGAGCGGTCAGGTAGAAGCCGCCGAGCAGCCCGCCCATGCCCCACTGCGCCCGGGTGGCCCTGATCAGGGCCTTCGGCTGGATCGCCGAGAAGATGAGCGTGGCCGTGACGTAGCGAAAGAACAGATAGAGCAGCGTGGCGGCGACCACGCCCTCGCCGAAGGCGCTGACCGTATGGGTGAGGCGCGCGGTGACGTTCTTGATGACGACGAAGTTGAAGCCCCAGAAGATGGCCACCGAGAACAGCGCAAGGTCGGCGACGAGAGCTTTGCGGCGCGTGGTCGTGGCCGTCATCACGCCGTGAAGCCCCCGTCGACCGTCCAGGTGCGCCCGGTCACGAAGCTCGCCTCGTCGCTGGCCAGAAAAGCCACGACCGCGGCGAGCTCCGCGGGCTGCCCGATGCGCCCGAGCGGGTAGCCGTCGGCCTGCCACGACGCATAGGCCTCGGGGTCGTCGGCGTCGGCGATCGCCTTGGCCAGCATCGGCGTGTCGAAGATCGCCGGCGACACGCTGCAGACGCGCACATTGTCGGGTCCGTGATCGATCGCCAGGGTGCGCGTGAGCATGATGACGCCCGCCTTGGAGGCGGCATAGGCAGCCGCGCCGGGTTCGCCATGCGTGCCGGAGTCGCTGGCGATATTGACGATGACGCCGCACTTGCGCGCCGCCATGTGCGCGATCGCCGCGCGGCACATGAAGTAGGTGCCCTTGAGATTGCTGTCCATGACGAGGTCGTAGTCGGCCTCGCTCGTGGCGGTGATCGGCTTCTCGAGCCAGACGCCGGCCGAGTTGACCAGGACGTCGATGCGACCCCGCTGGGCGAGCGCGTCGGCCACCAGACGCTCGCAGTCGGCTACCCGGGCGACGTCGCCGAGCACGACCGAGAACGCCGCCTCAGCGGCTCCGGCCCGGGCGGCGATCTCGACGCCCTCGGCGGCGACCGCACGGGTGCGCTCGCGGTCGCGGCCGGCGACGACCACCGAGGCGCCCTCCGCCGCGAACCGGTGGACGATCGCCCGGCCCAGACCCGACGATCCCCCGGTCACGAGCGCCACCTTGCCTGACAGTCCCTGGAACATGGACGCTCCTTTCAGAGATGGCGCGGCCGCTGTCCGAGCCAGGACCAGGCCGCCAGCGCGCCCAGAGCCGCGAGGCCGGCCCAGACGTAGGAGTTCTTGGCTAGAACGTCGACAACGTCGCGATGCAGAGCACCGGCGGGCGGCGACCAGACCCACCAGACCGGCGCGAGGCAGAACAGAATCAGCCAGGCCGCCGCGGCGAGCAGCCACAGCGGTCTGCGCGAGGCCCGCTCGGTGAACGCGGCGAGGACGAGCCCGATGCCGAGGGGCAGCGCCCACACCCAGTGGTGCGTCCACGAGACGGGACAGATGAGCAGCTCGGTCGTGCCGCAGACGCCGGCGGCCAGCAACTCGTGCCCGCCGCGGCTGAGCCGCACCGCCAGCGCGAGCCCGATAACGAGCACGGCGATCACCGCCGCCACCCAGGCCACGTGGCCGGCCCGGTCGCTGCCGGCGAGGCGCACGAGCAGGCCCAGCAGCGACTGGTCGCCGACGTACTCGGGCCCGCCGACCCGCCGCGTGTCGAACACGAGGCGGGTCCAGAACTCCCAGGCCTGCCCCGGGATCACGAGGAACCCGACGGCGATGGAGCAGCCGAACGCCGCCAGAGCGACCCCCGCGGCCTTCAGACGCCCGGTCAGGGCGAGATAGGGAATGAAGATGCCCGGCGTGAGCTTGAGGGCAGCGGCCAGGCCGATCAGCAGGCCCCGCGGCAGCCCGCGCGTCGGCCGGCGGCGCAGGTCGACCAGCACCATGAGCAGGAGCAAAAGGTTGATCTGCCCTTCGAGCAGGGTGGCGTTGACGGGTTCCAGGAGCAGGGCCAAGGCGGTGAACGCCAGAACCGCCGCCCAGAAGCGCCGGCCGGGCCGCACGGCGCCGGCCAGCTCGACACACAGGGCGACGCTGAGCAGCAGCGCGCCCAACGAAAGTGCCGTGAGGATCGACCGGCCCACGTCGAAATCGACGTAGGCCAGCGGCGCGGCCAGGAGCCCGGCGAAGGGCGGATAGGTGAAGGGTCCGGTGGGCAGCGGGCCGTAGATGGCGCGGCCGTGAACGAGGGCGACCGCCGCATCGCGATAGACCGCATAGTCGGAATCGTGCGTGAACGTCGCAAACGGCGACTCCACGGCGAAGACGAGCGTGAGCAGGGCAGCCGCGGCCAGCAGCGCGACGAATCCCGGCCGATCCGCCGAGTCGAGCTTCATGGCGCCGTGCGCACCCCACACCAGCGCATCGCGGCGACAGCGACGATGGCCGCCGTGTCGACGAGCTCGTCGATCGCGACGCATTCGTTCACGGCGTGAGCGGTATTCATGCCGCGCGGACCATAGGAGAAGGTCGGCAGACCTCCGTGCAACGTGAACGTCGCGGCGTCGTGCCACGAGTCGAGACCACCGGGCCGCGATGAGCGTCCGAGAGCGGCGGCGGTGTCGAGCACCGTCGTCACGAGGGGATGGTCGGCGGCGATCTC
>Ga0182014_10008437_pt1 | contig 10546 bp, 10 predicted proteins | sample 612S2DmetaG_FD_120489 | JGI IMG/M metagenome (GOLD analysis project Ga0182014, IMG submission 120489) | Permafrost microbial communities from Stordalen Mire, Sweden - 612S2D metaG | ecosystem: Environmental > Terrestrial > Soil > Wetlands > Permafrost | place: Sweden: Stordalen | collected...
CGCACTGGGATGAGGCGCAACAGGAGCTGTTTGCGATGCGCCCCCTGGAGCACTACCAGAGATGGAAGCAGAACTGCGGGATTCTGCGGATTGGCGTTCCGCTGTCGGAGGAGGAGTTGTGCGAGATCACTTTGGAGCTGATGCGGAGGAATGCGCTTCAGACCAATGTGTATGTCCGGCCGCTGGCTTATAAGAGCGCGGAGCGAGTCGGTGTAAGCACCGACGATCAGGATGCGTTTGCGGTGATGGCACTGCCGTTTGGCGATTATCTGCACGCCGACAAGGGACTGCATGCAGGTGTGAGCTCATGGCGGCGGATCGAGGACAATGCGATTCCGGCGCGGGCCAAGATCTGCGGAGCCTACGTGAACAGCGCACTGGCCAGCGACGAGGCGCGGCATTGCGGATTCGACGAGGCAATTCTGTTGAACGAGAGCGGTCATGTTGCCGAGGGCGCCACGTGCAACATCTTCATGGTGCGCAAGGGGAGGCTGATCACGCCGCCGGTGACGGAGAACGTGCTGGAGGGAATCACGCGCGACTCGGTGATGGAACTTGCGCATCGGGAACTCGGCATGCAGGTCGTGGAACGGGCGATCGACCGCAGCGAATTGTACGTATGCGACGAGTTGTTCTTCACTGGGACCGCGGTGGGCATTGCGCCGGTGGTGCGAGTCGATCATCGGCCGGTGAGAGATGAAGCCATAGGCGCGGTTACGCGCGAAGTGCGACAGTTGTATTTCGATGCGGCGCGAGGACACATGCGGACTTACAGGAAGTGGCTGTTACCGGTCTACCAATCGCGAAACACAGGAGAGCAGGACGCGATTTCGCTCATAGAGATGAATGTGAGTTGAACGGATGCCGATGTGGAAGGCGCGCGGCGGACTGGTTGGAAAGAAGGAGGAAAGAAAGATGCTCACGACAACAACAGCGAACGCGTATGACGTTGCGCTGGAGACTTTCGATGCGGCAGCGGACGAAATGGAACTCAGCAACGATATTCGGGAGATGATCAAGTATCCCGAACGTGTGCTGACGGTGACTGTGCCGGTGCGCATGGACGACGGGCACATTCACCGCTTTGAAGGCTACCGCGTACAACATAGCATGGTGCGCGGGCCGGCGAAGGGCGGCATTCGCTACCACCCGCAGGTCACGCTGGATGAGGTGAAGGCGCTGGCCACCTGGATGACATGGAAGTGCGCGGTGGTGAGTATCCCCTTTGGCGGCGCCAAGGGCGGAGTTACGTGTAATCCGAAATGCATGTCTGCCGGCGAGTTGGAGCGGATGACGCGGCGCTACACGAGTGCGATTCTTCCCTTGATTGGACCGGAGCAGGACATACCCGCGCCGGATGTGTACACGAATCCGCAAACCATGGCGTGGATCATGGACACGTATAGCATGACCATGGGCTATCCGATTCCCGGTGTGGTGACAGGCAAGCCGATCAGCCTGGGCGGATCGCTGGGGCGCAACGAAGCAACCGGGCGCGGAGTCTTCTACACGATCGAGTGCGCGTGCGAGCATCTGCGGCTGCCGTTGAAAGGCGCCACAGTCGCCGTGCAGGGCTTTGGGAACGCCGGCTCGATTTCGGCGCAGTTGCTGCATGCGGCGGGAGCAAAAGTAATTGCAGTCAGCGATTCGACCGGCTGCGTTTACAACAAGAGCGGACTCAATATTCCGGAGCTGATGCACATGAAGGCCCTCTGCGGGCATGTAGGAGGATTTCCGGAAAGCGAGGCGATCGATCCAAGCGAGTTGCTGGCATTGAAGTGCGACATTCTGGTGCCGGCGGCGTTGGAGAACGCGATTCAAGCGGAGAATGCATCCGCGGTGGGTGCGACGATCGTCGCCGAAGCAGCGAACGGCCCTCTAACGCCAGGGGCAGACAGGATTCTGGAGGGCAAGGGAGTGTTCGTGATTCCGGATATTCTGTGCAATGCCGGCGGAGTGACGGTCTCGTATTTTGAGTGGGTGCAGGATGAGCAGCACTTGTTCTGGGAGGCGCAGGATGTTTACAACCGCCTGGAACGGGTGATGAAGACAGCTTTCCGGGATGTGCTGAAGACTCATCTGGAGCGGAAGGTTCCGATGCGCATTGCCGCGAACATGCTCGGCATTGGGCGTGTGGCGGAGGCTGTGCAGCTTCGCGGCATCTATCCTTAGCCTGTTTGATTCAGCGCGCCGTGAAAATGCGCTGGTCAACAGCGGGAGACAAGCCCGCCCTGGGCACTGGTTCCACCCCAGCGACGAAGAACCGTCGCTGGGGACCCCGGTGGAGGAAAAAGCCACTCGATGCAATTGGTTTCGGTGCATGGCAATTGAAGAACCATTGTGGCGTTTCTGTCATCCGCAAGGCACTCAGAACAGTTCGATGGCTGGGCGGCTGTGGTCGCTGTTCAACTTGCCGCCGGCCACAGCAAGGTGGGTAAGGGTCTGGCTCGCCATCCGGTAGCGGCTGAGATGAGCGGCCAGAAGTTCCTTGAAGGTAAGATCGGATTCCCCATTCCAACCGAAATCGGCCATCTTTCCAGACAAATGTTGCATGTGTTCGCGCATCTCCACCAGCGCTTCCTGCACATGCTCCATTCTCTGCCGCATCACGTCCTGGAACTGGATGTGTCCCAACGCGTGCGAGAGCCGATTCACGCTCTCTTCATAGTTTGCATCCACATCCGTGATGACTTCGAGCAATAACTGGCTGTTATTGCTGAAATCCTGCTGCATTCCGGTCAGGTCGTCGATCAGATGAGTCATCGCGTCGTCCGACTCGTGCTGTTCCAGAGAGGCTTGAGCATCGGCCATCTCCGCGTATACGTTTTTGACGGTTGAGTTGATTTTTTCGGCAATGTCGGCGGCGGCCTTTGTGGAGAGTACGGAAAGCTTCCTAACCTCAAAGGCCACTACGGCGAAGCCGCGTCCGGCGCTGCCGGCCCGTGCCGCCTCGATCTCGGCATTCAGAGCCAGGAGACTGGTCTGCTGGGCGATCGAAGTGATGACTTTGATTAGCGGCGTCAGGGCGCCCACCTCGTCGGCCAAGCTATTGATGCGCTCGAAGTTGCTCTTGAGTTCGTTGGTTTGCTCCCGCAATTGCATTTCGATGGCGCCGATGATCTGCTTGTTGCTCTCCACCCGCAGATGGGTGCTTTCTGTCAACGCCTTACCGCTCTGAATGGACCGGCAAATGTGCTCCCTTTGCTGGCTGGATTGGGTAATGAGGAGACCGATCTGCTCGATCGCCTCCATGACCTCGCGCTCGGATTCAGCCAGCGAATCGCCGATCTGCTCGTGCATCACGTCGATGTAAGGCTTGGAGTCCTTCAATTCGGCTATCATCGCCTCGCGCCCGGTCTCCACATGCGCCAGTTCGGATTTACTTAATGTCCCCACAACCCCGAGCTCGGCAATGCCGCGGCGGGCCTGGACCCAGTTGAACCATTGGGCGATCAGCAGGGGAATGACGCTGAGCAGCAGCAAGAGCCCGACGAGCCGGCTCCTATAGAGAATGAAAGCCGGCCCCAGCATATAGGACAGGGCCAGGTAGAAAAGCACGTTGAAAACGAGTCTGATGGCCAACTGCCTGAGCAGCCGGTTGCGGGCCAGGATCGGGCGCGGCTTGCGATCGGACTCGACCTTATCTCCCCCGGCCCCGTTGCGGCCGGCCTGCACGGGAGAAATCCTTTCAAGTCCTCGATACGCTGCAGACGCCATGACCTTACGCTCCCGGCAGAACCTGTTTGATGACCTTGACAAGGTCGTTGCCGGCCACTGGCTTGACCAGCCAGCCGGTAGCTCCGAGACGCTTTCCCTCTTCGCGCTTGGCCGTCTCGCTTTCGGTCGTCAGAGTCAGGATGGGAATGAATCGGAAGCCGGGCAGGGCGCGCACTTTCTTGATCATTTCGAGGCCCCCCATAACCGGCATGTTGACATCGGTGAGAATCAGGTTGGGTTTGATTCCCGATTTCAACTTGTCGAGCGCAAGCTGGCCGTTGCTGGCGGTTTCCACCTCGAAGCCGTTCATGGTCAGTGTGGTCTTCAGGCTCAACACCATGGTCACCGAGTCATCGACGACGAGAATCTTCATTGCCATGGAAACTCCTCACGATGCGGGTTTCAAAGCGGTCTCAAGCCATGCGCGCAGTTCAGAGTCTTCCGGCCAGTTGGAAATACCCGCTTTGGCTGCCATCAACACCTGCAGGTTGGCGGTGTGCAGATGGCTCAAAGCCGCGAGATCGACCTTGGCGGAGGGCTTTTTCTGCAACCATTCGAGCAGTCCCTCGGCTTCTTCCACGCGAACCACATCCTGAAACACGGCCCGGTTTCTCTTGAATTCGATGGGCATCAGACGATCTCCCGAATATTGAGAATCATGAGTACGGACCCGTCCCCCATGAGGGCCGAGCCGGAATAGGCGGACAGGCCGGAGAGAAAGCCGGCCAAGGGTTTCTGAATGACGTCGATCGTCTCCCGGAAGCCGTCGACCAGCAAGCCCAACACCTCACCGCCCGCCTGAACGAGAAGTACAGCTAGTTCATCGTCAGCATTTGCTTTTGGGTTAATGGAAATCCCCAGCAGCGTATTGAGAGCCTTCAGCGGCACGATGCGCCCGCGCAAAACGGCCGTCCGGCTCTGCTTGATCCAGCGAATGGCGCTCCTGGGGATGCGAACCGTCTCCACCACATGGTCCATGGGCACGCCGAACAGTTGGTCGTCGGATTCGATGATCATGACCTGGGTTACGGCCATCGAAAGGGGCAACGAGATGCGGATCGAGGTGCCCTTGCCCAGTTCGCTCGAGACCACCACCGTGCCATTGATCTTTTCAACCGCCGATCGAACCACGTCCATGCCAACTCCGCGGCCGGAGAGGTCGGAGACGACTTCGGCCGTGGATAAGCCGGCTGCGAAGATCAGGTTGATCGCTTCCTGGTCGCCGATACGTTCGAGTGTGGCCTCGTCGATCAACCCCTTCTCGTAAGCTTTGCGTTTGATCGCCGCAGGATCGATGCCTTTGCCGTCGTCGACGATCTCGATCACGACCCGGTCGGCCTGCTGCGCTGCCCGGATGGTCAGCGTGCCCGTGGCCGGCTTGCCGCAGGCCTCGCGGACCTCCGGCGTCTCCAGGCCGTGATCGAGGCTATTGCGGACAATGTGGATGAGCGGGTCGGCCAGCGATTCGATGATGTTCTTGTCGGCCTCCGTCTGCTCTCCTTCAAGAACCAGTTGGACATCCTTGCCGAGTTTGCGGGAGATGTCGCGCACCAGGCGAGGGAAGCGCTGGAAGACAAAGGAAACAGCCATCATGCGCACCTGCATGATAGCGTCCTGCATCTCGTCGGCGATGCGGTTGATGACCGAATATTCCCCTTTGATTTCGCGGGAGAGTTCGCGCACGCCGAACTGGACCTCTGCCCGCTGGGCAAGATAGGGAAGCGCGTTCTTGGACACCACCAGTTCGCCGATCAGGTTCATCAGCCGGTCGATCTTGGCCTGATCGACCTTGAGGGTTCTGGGACCGTTGTAAGCGTCTTCGGCGCGGCGGCCGAACTTGATTCCATCGTCCGCGACCGGTTTGGCCGGGCTGGCTTCCGGCGCCGCGGCAGGGCCGGTCTCCACTCTTGCACCGATCTGACTTGCGGTGGGGGTGGCGGGAGAGTTGGGTTGGGCTGGGATGCGGGAGGCAAGCGACTCCTTGCGCGCATCAAGGTGCGCATAGAGCAATGCTCGCAGCGAGGCCGACTGGCCTGAAGCCAGGGATTCGGAGAGCGCCGCTTCAATCCCGCTGGCGGCGGAAGCATCGCCTGCCGCCTTCGAGAGATTGGCCAGCACGGCCGCAACCGCTTTGAGCCGCCCCTCCTCCCAGGAAGGATGATCGCCGAGGGTGAGAATCTGCTGCTGAGCTGACAGAATCGCATCGAGCGCGGCAGCTTCTTCCGCCAAGAATTGTGGAAGAGTCTCTGCAGCCGGCAGCGGCGCAACGCCCGGCAGAACATTTTCGCCGATGGCGCGGGAGGCGTCCCCATCCGGCCCCATCGCGTTGTCCAGCGGTTCGATGGCCAGCCACAACGGATCGACCCGCACCATCTTCACCTGATCCGATACATAGCGGAAATGTTCGGCGAGTTCCTCGCGCGGGGCTGCCGTCAGCAGGTGGAAATCCAGCACGCAACGGTAAGTGTCCAACTCTGCGAGCGGCGGCAACGGTTCGCGCGGCCGGGCGCAGCCCCATAACAAGCCAGGCGTCCGGCGCGCGGAGTACAACGGATCGTCGCCCTGAAAGAAGCACTCGGGAACGGGGGAGTACACGATCCAATGCAGTGGATCTCCGCCCTGGCATTGGAGAAAGGCGTCAATCCGAATGACTTCGGGAACTTCGTCGAGAAGCGGCGGCGCGGAGTCCGGCAGAGGCGCTGCTATCGAGATCGTCGGGACGGCGGCTGGAGCGACTCCGTCAGCGCCGGCGAGAACTGCCGTTGCCGGGGCTGGCATCAGCGCCCGCAAAGCCTCTGCCATCCGCAAAGAATCCTGAGCCCGCGAGGCATCGATGCTTTCCGTCGACTCGATATCCCCGCACATGACCATCACGAAGTCCATGGCGTCGAGCAAACGGTCGGCCAACTCCCGCGAATAGGCGATCTGTCCGTTTCTCACGATTCCCAGCAGGTCTTCGCCGGCATGGAGCACGCGGGTCATCTCGGGAAATGTGAACAGGCCGCTGTTTCCCTTCAGGGTGTGCACCAGGCGGAACAGTTCGTCGAGCACACCCTGGTCGTTGGGCGCGTCTTCCAATTGCATCAGTTTTTCGCCGATGCTTTGGGAAAACTCGCGGGATTCGGACAGGAATTGCTCCAGCAAGGGGCTCATCGGTTTGCCTCCCCGAGCATGAGACGGACATGGGTCAGAAGCTGCAAGGGCCGCACAGGTTTGACCAGATAGCCGTTGGCGCCCGCCCGGTAGGCTGCCATCTCATCCCGGGTGGCGGCTTCGGTGGACACGATGATGGCCGGCGGCTGGGGGATCTGCTGCTGGCGCAGCTCGCGCAAAAAACCGTAGCCGTCGAGCTTGGGCATATTGACATCCACCAGATAGAGCTCGAAGGGCGATTGCAGGGCTTTCTCAAGGGCCTCAATGCCGTTCCAGGCCTCCTCCACGCGATAGCCGGCGGATTCCAGGATGCCGCGGTGATACATGCGCACCGTGGCTGCATCGTCGACAACCAGGATGCGTTTCATCGAGCCTCCATGCCTTTCTGATAAACGATCGCTTCGGGAAATCGGCACACCTTGAACAGCGAGGAGATGCGGCTCATCGATTCGGAATGGCCCAGGCAGATATAGCCGCCCGGATTCAGCGCTTCGTAGAAGGTCTCTGCTGCGCTCTGCCGCGATACGTCGTCGAAATAGATCAGCAGGTTGCGGCAAAAGATTACATCGAAGTTGCGGTAGGCGAGCGTGTCGGCGGGCTCGGAGAGATTAACTCGGGTAAACTCGACCGCTTGGCGGAGTTCGTCGCAGAGCTGGTATTCGTCGCCCTTGCCTTTGAAATACTTTTCGAGCCAATGCGCCGGTACATTCTGCACCGAGCGGGTCGAATAGCGCCCGGCGCGCGCACGGCGCAGGATGCTGGTATCGATGTCCGAGGAGACGATCTCCACATCTCACTCGCCGATTCCGGGCCAGTGTTCCAGCAGGTACATGGCGATCGAATATGGCTCCTCTCCCGAGGACGAGGGAATGCACCAGATGCGTATCGGGTCCAAGCCGATTCTGTGCAGGACGATCTGGGGGAGGATGGAATCGACCAGGCACCGGAACTGGTATTCCTCGCGCAGAAAATAGGTCTCGTTGACCGTCATCAGATTGGTGAGCTGTTGAAGCTCCTCGCCGGAGGCCTGAAAGCGCAACAGGGTAAAGTAGCCGCGGAAGTTGCCTGAGCGGGTGGCCTCAATGCGCTCGACCAGGCGCTTATCCACAAAGTAGCGCTTGGAGGTCTCGAAATTGATGCCGGTGCGGCGATAGAAGAACTCCCGGAACTTCAGGAAGTCTTCGTCGGTGATGGTCGGCGCGGGTTCTGGCAAGGACGCGTATGCGGTCATGACAGGGTCAGACCTCACGGATGCGTTTCAGCGCCAGATCGGCGGCAAACTGGATGTAGGCGTCGGAGGCAAAACGGAACTTGAGCCGGACAAGCGGATCGAGGGCCGCCTCGGTACCCGCTTCGCAGAGCAGGTCGACCGCCGTGGCGCAGACATTCACGTGCGCGTCCCGTCCGATGACCTCGATTAGCCAGCTTTCCACGTCCGGGTGGCGCACGGACTCGAGGATGTTGACCGCAAAGATGCGCACGTCCGGATCAGGGTCGGCGAGCAAGGATCGCAAGACGGGCGACACATCGCCGGACAGTTGCTTGAGGACCTCGATCGCTTCATTGCGCAGGGCCGCGTCTTCGCTGCGCAGGCAGTCGGCCAGCCCGCTGGCCGCCGATGGATCGTCCAGGCGGACCAGGGTTGTCAGGATGGCCTCCCGCACCGCGGGGTCCTGTTCGCGCTTGAAGCGGCTCACCAGCGCGCCGGCGGCCTGGGGGCAGTGGTGAATATCCCGCGCGGCGTGGCGGCGCGCGGTCGCATCTGTGTCCTCCAGGCCAGCCAGCAACTCCTCGAAATCCCGTTGCTTCGGGTTCGCCGGCCCGGCAGGTTCGGTCTCTTTCCTTTTCACGAGAGCCATGGTTCGTTCCTTACCGGCCGGCCCAGGTTGTGACCTGCGCGGCGATCTTTTCCGCCGCCAGCACCAGGCTTGCGCCGCCCTTCCTGACCAGCTCCGCCGGCATGCCGTAGACCACGGCCGAGTCTTCCGATTCGGCAATGGTGCGGCCGCCGCGCTTCTTGATTTCGGTGAATGCGTCCGATCCATCGTGGCCCATGCCGGTCAGCAGTACCGCCGTGACCCGCTTTGGGTCGAAATGTTCGAGCACCGATCGTCCCAGCAACTCGACCGAAGGGTGCCAGAGGTAGCTCAAATTCTCCGGCGCGGGCAGAGCGGTCAGCCTTCCGGCCCGGTTTGCAAGCAGCATGTCCGCGCCACCCCTGCCAATGTAGATCTTGCCGGTCTCAACCGGCAGGGCATTGCCCGCCTCGGTCACTTGCAGGGCGCAACACTGATCCAGCCGGTCGGCAAAGGCCCTGGTAAACGCGGCCGGCATGTGCTGCGCCACCAGCACCGGCCAGGGAAAGTCCGCCGCCAATCCCGACAGGACGATTTCGAGAGCGCGCGGTCCGCCCGTGGATGCGCCGATCACCAGCAGCCCTTCGCCGGCTCCCCTGGGCTGCGCCAATGCGCAGGAAGCGGCAGCGGCCTTCTTGCGCTCCTCCTGCATGCGCCTGGCCACCGTCGCCGCGGTCGATTCTTTGTTCTGGATGCGGGCTTTGGCGGCGCCGCGCACCTTGCTTACCAGTTCCTCGGTGATCCTGTCGATGGACAGCGAGATGGTTCCTCCCGGCTTGGCGACGTAATCCACCGCGCCCAGGTTCAGAGCCTCGAATGTGGCCAGCGCTCCCTGCTCGGTGAGCGAAGAGACCATCACCACCGCGACCGGACGCTCGGCCATGATGAGGGAAAGCGCGGTCAATCCGTCCATCTCCGGCATGTTGATGTCCAAAGTCACCACATGCGGCTGGAATTCCCGGTTTTCCCTCACCGCTTCGGCGCCGTTTCTGGCCTGGCGTATGTCGAAGTCTCCACTGGCCTGAAACAGCGCCATCAGCTGGCGGCGCATCAGCGCCGAGTCGTCGACAATCAGCAGTTTGATCATGGACTTATCCGGTGACCGCGGCCAGCGCCACCAACTCCTTGTGCTTCATCAGGTGGGGCGGATCGAGCAGTTGCACCATCCGCTTCTGCTTTTCGAGATTGGCCATCCGGCTCAGCAGCCTGCTCTGTTCAGCGGACAGTTGCGGCGCCGGCTCGATGGCCGCTTTGGGAATCATCAGGACCTCGGCCACCTGATCGACGATGAACCCGGTGCGCACATCGGAGATCAAGAACACCATGATCCGCTGGCGGTCGGAGCGCTCCACCTGTTTGAGCCCCAGGCGCAGGCGAAGGTCGATCACCGGCAGCACGGTTCCGCGCAGGTTGATGACCCCCTCGACGAAGGAAGGCGCCTTGGGAACCCGGATCAGCTCCTCCGGCACCCGCACAATCTCCTGCACGCTGGCAATCGGCGCGCCGAACTCCTCCTTGTCCAGGCGGAATACAACCACCTGTTCATCGTCGTCCAGGTTGTCGTCCACCTCAGCGACTTCCCGGCTGGTTTGCTGCTCGTTCTCGTTCACGGCGGTCAGAGCCTCCTTGATCGCGGAATGGCCGAAGAGATTGCGCGCGGTGACGATCGACACCAGGCGCTTGCCATTGTCCAGCCGGCAGATTGAGGCGATCTCGGCCAGATTCCCCTCGCGGGCCAGCAGGGCGGGAAGCGCATCGACGCCGGACTTCGAGACCCGGAGCACCTCGCTGACCGCATCCACCACCACGCCCACCGAGAC
>Ga0182014_10008438_pt1 | contig 10546 bp, 10 predicted proteins | sample 612S2DmetaG_FD_120489 | JGI IMG/M metagenome (GOLD analysis project Ga0182014, IMG submission 120489) | Permafrost microbial communities from Stordalen Mire, Sweden - 612S2D metaG | ecosystem: Environmental > Terrestrial > Soil > Wetlands > Permafrost | place: Sweden: Stordalen | collected...
ATCGCGGATGTTCGAGCCAGAGCGCAATATCCTGAACGACCTGCGGGCCGCGAGTGCCGTAGTGCGCCTCGATGTCGGATAACGCGCTACTCCAACTCGCGCCTCCCAGGCCGGGCGTCGAGGCCATCTTTTGCGCGAGTCGGCTGCGTGCATATCGGGGCAGTGGTCCGATTGGATGCGTCAAAAACTGCATCAGCGCCCGGAAATCGAGGGGATCCCAGATCAGTCGCAATGCCAGCGGCAGCACCTGAAGCGACGGGCGAAAAGCGGACGGATCAGAGAGTCCTTGCAGGGGCTGGTCGAAGGCCATCGCCGCTGCATCGACCAGCGCGCCGTCATGTTCAGACACAATCAATCGATCGTCTTGCGGCCGCCGTTGGATTTCCGCAGCAACCCACTCCGCAGCGGCGAGCTCGGTTTCCGCGCGGACAATCCGAACGCTGCCATCCTCGTGCCATTGAAGCTTTTCGGGCCGCCCCCCTTTGCCGAGGGCTCGCACATGTTCCTGAAGATCTCTCAAAAACGACCCATCGTCACCGCAAGCCACCGGCTCTGATACAGGCGGTTTGACGCATGGTAACCGAGAAAACACCGCACGCCAGGCGTGCGAAAAACCTTCGATTGGATCGAGGAGTTCGACCACTTCGATCTGTACAGGCCGTTGCGTCAGCATCGCGGCCGCCTCCCAGAGTCGCTCGCCCAGACACGGAGCCAACTTGCCACGCGCGGCGCTCTCGACGGCGGCCAGGTCAGCGAGGCGCGTAGCGCCGGCCGGTGGAGCACCTCTCCAACCGTGTTCGATCCACGTATCGCGCCAACGCAGAAGCGTGGCTGCGGTACCGAGTTCGTCCGTTTGGAAACTGCGCTCGTAGAACCGACCGCCAGTGCGGCAGGCCGAAAGACACGCCCGCCACTGCACCACCCGCTCGGACTCGGATACCGCTAGTCGCGTTAACCCAAGTTGGGTCTCGAGTAAAGTGAGAAAGCCAAGAGGTCCCACCGTGGACTCGCCAAGGGCGTCCCGCGAATGCCACCCCCGTTCGCCGTCTAGCGACAAGCCAAAGCGTACCCGCTGCACTGTTTCCTATTTCCTGTTCATTCCCGGCACAGAAGAATATACGATTCCCGCGACAATATATGACCGGATGATCCCGCCATGCCGAACCACGCCAAACCCAATGTCATTCTGCGCCAGTGGGAGATGTTGAGACTAATTCCTAACGGCGACCATCCCGGCCGGTCGGTCCAAGACCTCGCCGTCGCACTCGAAACGCGCGGCTTCAGGGTGACGCGGCGCACAGTAGAACGGGATCTGGACACGCTGCAGCAATGTATGCCCTTGGATCTCAATGACAGGGTCCGCCCGCAGCGTTGGCGCTGGAAGAAGACACGCAGTGTTGACATCCCTGGCATGGAGACGGCCGAAGCGATGGCTCTCTTTATGATGCGAGACGCGATGCAAACACACCTACCCGCGTGCTTTTTCGAGGCGCTTGAAGGGCGCTTCTCGCAGGCCAACAAGGCCCTGGCGGCGCTAGCGCGGGCGGGCGCCAACGTGCGTTGGGCCGACCGCGTGCGTGTGGTCCCCTCGCACGTGGTGCTGAAGCCGCCACGGATCGCGACCCCGGTGGTGCAGACGCTGCAAAGAGCCGTGCTCAACGATATCCCGGTAGAGGCCGAATACCAGTCACTTCAAGAGTTGATGCCCCGTTCTCGCGTGCTTTTCCCTCGCGCACTGATCCTTCGCGGCTCATCGCTTTACCTGATCGCTCATCAAAAGGATGGCGGTGAATCCCCGCGCCATTACGCCATCCAGCGCTTCATTTCTGTGCGCCTACGCGAACTCGAGTCGTGCCCCCGCAGCTCATTTTCTCTCGATCAGTTCTTGGCCGCCGGTGTCGACCAGTTCGGCGATGGTCGCAACATTAGACTACGTGCGAAAATCAGCCCGGAATTGCAAAAAACCCTACATGATTCTCCCCTAAGCGATGATATGACCATTACCACAGACAAGGACGGAACCCTGAGCATGACCGCGACCGTACGGGACACCTGGGCGCTGCACACGTGGATACTCGGACACGCTGAAAACCTCTGCGTACTCCATCCGGTCGCCTTGCGGCGTGCGCTGTCCAAGCGGCTGACCGAGGCCGCCGCCCAGTACCAATAACGACCTATCCTGTCGCATTGACGCTGTAGGATGCGCCGACGACAACAGGAGACGGTGCGACGTGAACAATATTGAGAAAATGATCCCGGTGTTCTATTGCGAGCAAATGCTCGCCGACTCCCAGTCCTTCAGTCCGAGCGCGAGCAAGCCGGGACAGGTGGTGGCCGAGTGGCAGTCTTCGGGGTTACCTATTGCCGTGCTGACCTTTGTACCCGTCACGGTCGAGGATCTCAGCCATTCACACGATCCCGCTTATGTACGGGGTGTTTTGGACTTGAAGTTGCCGAATGGATTTGACAACAAGTCGCCGGAAGTCGCCCGCTCTCTGCCCTGGACGAACGGTTCGATGTTGGCAGCTGCCCGCGAGGCGCTGCGATCGGGCGTGGCGTGCGCGCCCGTTAGCGGGTTTCATCATGCTCACTATGATTCCGGTGGGGGATTCTGTACCTTCAACTCCCTCACCGTCAGCGCGGCAAAGCTTCTCGCCGAGGGACTCGTGCGGAGAGTACTGATCCTCGACTGCGACCAGCATTTTGGCGACGGCACCGAGCAGATCATTCAACGGCTCTCGATGGGTCGGGCTGTCGTCAATGCGAGTTTCGGGCGCTGGTATCATCAACCCTCGGACGCCGACGCCTATATCGCTCGACTACGGGAAATCGTGAAACGCCTGACGGATTTTGACATCGTGCTGTACCAGGCGGGTGCCGACGTCCACGTGGATGACCCTCTCGGCGGTGTATTGAGCACCGAACAAATGATGTTGCGGGACAAAATCGTCTTTGATGCCGCGCATCAACAGTCGGTTCCAATCGCCTGGAATCTTGCCGGCGGTTATCAGAATCCGATTGAACGCGTTCTGGCGCTGCACTTGAATACTATGCGCGCGTGCGTCGACGCGTATTGTGACTCCACCGCCATCCGCCCACTCAACCGCGCCGCCACGGCGAACCGGTTTTGAGGGAGTGCACGGGCCACTGCTCAATTCGTCTGCCGTCGATTCGGGCATGACGGTAGCCTTATTTCGAGCGTCGCTATTCCCACGTTACTCATAAGGTGGACCAACCGATGACAACTCTTTTGTCCGTTCAGGATCGGTTTCGCGGCTGTCTGCTGGGAGGTGCCGTCGGGGATGCGCTCGGTGCCCCTGTAGAGTTCCTGTCACGAGACGAGATTCTGAGCCGCTTCGGCCCCGAGGGAATTCGTGATTACGCGCCGGCGTACGGCCGCAGCGGCGCAATCACTGACGATACGCAGATGACACTGTTTACCGCCGAGGGCTTCATACGTGCTGCAGTACGGTACGCGAATCGCGGAATCTGTAATCCGACTGCCGTTATCCATCGCGCCTATTTGCGCTGGCTACAGACCCAGGGCTACGCGCCCAAAATTGAGGTCGAGATGGACGGATGGCTCGCCGGACTACAAACGCTACGCGTGCAGCGGGCACCGGGCAACACCTGCATCGCCGCTCTTCGGGACGCCACCCAGTTGGGATATGCAGTTAGGAATGAGAGCAAGGGCTGCGGCACGGTGATGCGAGTCGCGCCCATCGGACTGGCCGTGTCCGCTAACATGGCGTTCCAGATGGCGGTGGATTCCGCGTCACTCACGCACGGCCATCCGACCGCCCTGGCAGCGACCGGCTTCCTGTCGAGCCTCCTTAGTCGCCTAGTTCACGATGAGATCCTCTCCGAAGCTCTTCCCGGAGCACTTAACGAGCTGAAGCAATGCGCCGGACATGAGGAGACTCTCCTCGCCGTCGAACATGCAGTGGCCATCGCGACTACTCGAGGCCCTGACGCTGACGCCGTAGCGCAACTCGGCGGGGGCTGGGTCGCGGAGGAAGCCGTCGCGATCGCGCTGTACTGCGTGCTCGCGTGCCGGACCTTCAAGGAGGCCGTGCTTTTGGCCGTCAATCACTCAGGCGACAGCGATAGTACGGGCTCCATTGCTGGCAACCTTTGGGGCGTCATACACGGGGTGGGCTCGATCCCTCCGAAATGGCTCGACGGACTGGAACTGCGAGACGAGATCACAGTGATTGCCGATGATCTGCTTGGCGTCAGCGAGGAAACGTTGGGCCTGGAGTCCAGCGATACCTGGAACCGATACCCAGGATACTGACTTAAACGGAACCTTGAGGTGGTGCGATTCATCGTCCCGCGAACGCGAAAAGGCCGAACTCCTTAGGCCACGATTTCGACGAAAACTGCACCGTTTGAGCCGCGGCGGCCCTCGCAGTTTATGGTCGTTTGACTCAAACACTGAGTTTTCTATTGAGCGAGGCCAGACCTTTGCGAGCACGGTCGAGGACCTCCTCCACCAAGCTGTGCTGGCTTTCGCCCGAATCGTCACCAAGCGACGGGACGCCGCCGAGCAACAGCCCGAAGGCATTAATTCGCTGTTTCATGACTCCGACTGCCTTCTCATCACGCGTTCCGCCGAAGGTTGGATAAGCGTAGCAAATCGGTTGGCTCGTCATCGATGCCCACGAACCAACACGACGCACGCGGCCATTTCGCTGCAAGGTGCGCACGGGGCTGGGATCGAGTTCGTAATGGATCAGGTGTCGACAGCACCGATGCAGGTCGACGCCTTCGCTGAGGCGATCGGTCGTGACCAGCACATCGGGCCCGAAAGGGCTGTTGAAGATGGCGAGTACGATGTCCGGTTTTCCTGTGTACAGCGTCTTTGGCCGCTCGGCGTGTCCGTCGTGGTCCCATGTTCCCATCACTCGAAAGCCATCGTCGAGGCGTCCAGGGAAGTGGGAGATTTTGCCGCCGAAGGTCTGCTCGCCCTTCGCGATGTTTTTCAAGAGAGCGCGCGTCGACGTAGACTGTATGTCGAGTAACCCCTCCGTCAGTTTTTTTGCCGCCTCGAAGATCGTCGGTACTCCTGAGCTCGTGTTGCGCGGCCGAATCCTCGCGAACTGAGCGGCTAGAGATTTCGGGTTGCTCGCAGGCACCCCTATCCACCGGCCGACCTGGCGCCGCATGGCGGGCGAGCAAAGCCAGTCGATGATTGGCGTCACGAGAGAATCATCGTCGGGTAGCAATGACTCCCAGGCGGCTCGCCATACCCGCTCGGGCGGACCAGTCGAGGATACCCTATCTGTCTTTAGACATCGCTCCAATGCGTTTAGCAATTCGCTAGCCGTTGCCCGGTGGTGACAGAACAAAAGCACCTTCTCCCCGGCCTCAACCAGGGGGCCAATCGCGCTACTGACGGCAGCTATTTTCGGGTGGATTGTCGCGCGGCGGGAGCGGAGCAATACCTTCGCCTTTTTGATGTGCCACCCTGAGACAGGGTCATGGTTGTGAGTTGCTCGCTCCGCTGCACGGTCTATTTGGTTGCCAAATGCTGCCAGCCGACATGGAAGCGCGGATCATTGCGCCGCTCGCCCCGTCGCTCTTGCGTGAGACGCAGTAGGCGGTCCATCCGGAGGAGCAGGGAAAGGTCCTCCTGTGTTGCCGCAGTTGTGAGGATTTCCCACCGGCCGGCGCCATCGGCACCGAAGTGCGTACGCTCCGACGCAGACAGATCCTCGATGCAGTGACGAATGACATACGGCTGGAGCGCCTCGATAGCCTCTCGCGCAGCGCTCACAAGCCGCTTGGATTCGGCGGGGATGTCGTGCCCATCGCGCAGGACATACAACCGCTTCAACTCTGCGGCGTAGAGACGCACCGCATCGAGTTTGGTTGCGCCGACAAATTGCAGTAACTGCTCCAACTCTGTAAGCCTGATGCTGAACGGCGTCGCCGTGAGTATCAGTTTCCGCTTCGCACGACCCCCAAGGTTGTGCAGAGCTTCATTGAAAGCGCTGCCATCGCCCTTGGCGCGGTGCGCCTCGTCGATAATCATCAGGTCGCACGCGGTTCGCTGCTCACCGTAGTCGTGGCTTTTTACTAACGAGTAGTGGGTCGCCACCTGGATACGACCCGCATTCAATTTGCCGACATCCCCTTGCTTGATGCAGTCCGAGCTTGCGCCAATATGTGCAAGCATGGGTATGTGGCGTTCGAGTTCCTCTGCCCAGCGTCGACGCAGCACCTCGTTCGGCGCGTAGATACGCACTCGCTTGTCCTGGAGGGCTATGACCCATGCGACGAGCGCACTGACGGTCGTCTTGCCGAGCCCAACGTCATCGGCTAGGAGGATCCCACGTCCGCTAGCGAGCCGCGAGAGGAGCTCCTTCGCCGTCTTGAATTGTCTCTTGAGCGGCTCGATCTGGAGACCCCCTGTCTCGCGCTCAATGTACCGAGCCGGATTATCGAGGAAGCGCCACCGTCGAGCGTCAATCTGAAAGTCATCCATCATGCGTCTTCGTCAAGGCGCCAGGCTAGCTCCTCCGCCGCGAGTTCTGCGGCGGGGTCTTTGCGACGCGCGTAGATAGATTGGATCTCCTGGCCGTCCAAGCGCACTTGCTCGATGAGAACGGGGTCGCCCGCCGCCTCACCGAGCGCAGCTCGCCACTGATCTACCACGTTGAATGCTGCACGTGCGTCGAGCCATGCCTGAACCGAGTAGTTGGCGGCCAACGCAGCAACGGTCCTTTGGATCCCCGCTCCACCCAGACCGGGGATGATCTCAGGATCGACTCCCTGCCCCCGTAGCGCTGAAGCAGGAAAGCTTCGCGCAGAGCCGTGGCAACCGCCGGATCTATTTCCGGCAATGGTGAGGGCAAGACACGAAACGGAAATTTATGCCCTCTAAGGTAAATCGGAGGGCAGCGCACAATTCGTTTTATCTGCCTTGCAAAGCTTCGAATCCCAATGGATTTGTTCTGCGACGCGCCGCAGGAACTGAATTCTTTCGTGTATCAGATCAATCATGCATTGGCCGGATATTGCCGGTGCGGCCGTTCCAGGTGCGACAAGATCGTACTCTACGGCACACTGTGCATCCTTGAATTTCACCCATGCTCGCTCCGCCGCAATGAGCGTCCTTTTTCGTTCATCGTTGAATAGCGGATTCGGATCATCCGTCCCCGCCGACAATTCCTTGATGACCACACCATAGATTTCATTTAGTAATTGGTCCGCCTTCTCCAACTTTTTCTGGACGCAGTCGTTTATTTCCGGCGTAGTCTCTCCGCAACCGGCGTAGTCGATGTCCGCGTGCACGGCTACGCAGGCGACTAGACCAAGAACGAGAGCAATTCGTCGCATCGTTGACCTCGACGTGTTATGCAGGTTTTCACTCTGATCGTTAGGCGGCCTTGGCGCCGCTAGCACGGTCACGTTTGACGATGCCGAGAACAGTGTTTTTACTGATTCCGAGCCGATGACTGATTTCCCGATAGGACTGGCCGGCCTCGACCAGTTGCAGGACCTTGGGCGTATGGCGATCGGCTTTGACCCGTTGGCCTGGCTTCCGACCGAATACCACGCCGCGCTTGCGTGCCGCGGCGATTCCTGACCGGACCCTTTCACGCAAGAGGTCACGCTCGAACTCCGCGAGCGCCGCCATGAGGGAGGCGATCAGCTTGCCCTGAGCGGTGCGAAGATCGAACTGGACGCCGGTCTGCGCCACGAGGGACACGTTCCAGCCCTGCAGATCCTGCAGCGTATGGAACAGATCCAGCATGGATCGACCCCATCGGGTGAGTTCAGTGACCAGAATGATGTCGATCTTGCGAGCCTGGGCGAGTGCCAGGACTTCCTTGCGCTGGGCGCGTTCGTCCTTGGTGCCTGAGGCGGTTTCCTTGTACACGCCGACGATTTTATAGCCGGCCTTCTTGGCGAAGGCCTTAAGGTCCCGCTCCTGGCGGGCACAGGTCTGATCAGCGGTCGAAACCCGGCAATAGAGCGCGGCGGACTGTCCCAATTGAACCCTCGGCGCCAAACACCCCGGAAAAGGGCCTTTTCCCGTGGCACAGTGTTTGTGACTTTCAGAGATAAATGGCGGGATTTCTTCAGCGCTAATTGACGGTCCCCTATGTGGCGTTGACGTTCAGCGGGACGATCCCGGCGTGTCCCGCCACAATTTGCGTTGATCCATTTGAACGAACTGTCCAAACACGCGTGTATCGAATGCTGAGGTCAATTGGCGTGGTCTCGTAGCTGCCTACAAGATGCATCAGGACGGAGACAACAGCGAATCCGTTGTGAATTTGGATATGTTGCTCAGAGGGAACCAGCGCATTCAACCTTAGTGCACCGGAACGATGGACAGCAAGGTCGTCTTGTTTGGTAACGAGTTGTCCGAAGTGATTTGTGAAGATCAGTTCCGGGGCGATGAGTTCGTCTAAAACCGTCACGTCGGATTTCAGCATCGCCTGTCGGAGACGTTCCTCCGCTTCGACAATGGCGGCATTAGGATTGTTGTTCATGGTCGGTACGCTGTAATAGTTTGGAAGTTACGTCACTTGGCGGCGCGAGCGAGCTAGCGTGCGATAAACCGTTGGGTGAACTTAAACAAACGTCATTTAAGTTCCACAGAATCGAGGATCCCTCCGTCGCTGGGGGCTCGTCGCCCCAGTTCCGGACAACCCGCCATGGCAGCGTTGCTCAACGCCATGCGCAGCGGGCTCGGGAGGTGCGTATGGGCATTCTAACCTGCACCGGGGAGTTCCATTTCTCCCCCGGAACGGATGGTCGATTCGATCGGCGTGTGGTCTCCCAAAGATCCGCCCCGAAAAGGGCATTAAATTTGGGAAGTCTGAGTTCTCGTAACCTGTTGTCCGCCATGGATTTGCGGGAAATCCTATAGGACTTTCATGACGTTTGTTTAAACGTACCCCAGGCTCCTCGATGAAAATCAGATGGACCGGCGGGCGGTTGTCCTCGATCGCGAGCCATTGCGCGTGGAGATCGAGGAGTTCGAGCACCATGAAGATGAGGTTTTTGAAACCCAGCCCATTGTACCAGTCAGGCAAGGTCGGCGGATCGGGCGCTCCGTCATCCGGCCCAAGCGCGTAGTGGACCAGAGCACCATCTCTGCTGCTCATGATCTGCGCTGGATCGAGCGCCGAGCGGATCATCATCCGCGGATTGGACAGGCCGGGATAGCCCAGCTTGGCCAGGCTCTTCAGCGTCGGCTCGAACACCCGCTCGAGATGCTCGTTGAGCGATACCTCCGATGCGGCCAGCGCTCGAAGCGCGTCAAAGTCCTCGCCCTTTTGCTCGAGGTTCCGGCCGTAGAAGCGGCTCAGCACACGGGAGAGGTCCTAGGCACGTGCGCCGCCCGGACTGTCTGAAAGGTGGCGCTGGGCGTTAAGGAAATCGATCCGCAGGATGCCGTTCAATATCTCACGGCCGCTCCGATCGCGCCCGGCAAGCGATGCCGGCACATAGCCGCCTTCGGCGACCATGTTCGCACCGAACCGCGCGGGATCGAGCACGAAATAGCGCAGCTCATATTCATCGTGCAGCCCATTACGGAGATAGTCTCGGAGGTTCTTGGGCGACGGGTTGAAAAACGGCTGGCCATCGGCGTCCTTTTCGACCGCGGCCAACGCGCGTTCACGGGTTTCGTTGAAACGCGCACGCGTGGCCTCCGGGTCGGCCGGCGCGTAGGCGACGCGTATCCCAACAAGCGTGCTATCCCATGCCAGGCTCGGCAAAAGATCGATGACGCGATGGACGTCATCAGCCCCGATCTCCAGCCAGATGTCGACTTCCATTGTCGGAAGGCTCACACCCTCCTCGCTCGTCCCACCATAGGCGATGATGTCGGGCCACAGCGCCGCACTGAAATCATAAATGTTGAACCGGCCATGCCCAGTGAAGAGTTCGAGAGCATGACCAACGGAAGTCTTGCCGCTGTTGTTGGCACCGACGAAAATGGAGATATCAGAAGCGAGATCGATGACGACATCTTGCAATCGCCGAAAATTGCGGACAGCCAGCTTCTTCAAATGCATCCTTACCCCTCCGGCGCCGATAGCGGCCCGTTGGAACAGGTGGCCGACCCTGCTTCACATACTAACCTGTAGCAGCAAGCGCGGCGAGTGTCGTCAGGGCGGTGGTTTACTTCCAGATTGGGCGAAGCGGAGTTGTTACCCAGGGCGCCGGGTGGACGACCATCACAGCCATCCGACCGACTCGCCTGCCGACACGAATGCACGACAGTTTTTTAGTAATCAGCTGACCTGCCGGTCGATTTTCGGTCCAGTTGATACTTTGCGATAATGGCCCTTTGATCGGACCGCAACGCGACGTCGACATCCGATGATCTGCGATGCGCATTTTAGTTCCAAGGGCGGTAGGTAATCTCAAACCGCTTATTTGCCTCATCACGCACAAACCTAAACGCCTCGGGGCCCTCGATCGGCGGCTGTACGTCCAAAAGAGTCTTGCCGTCATGCCTAAACCGGCAACTTCATGCTCTTGTACTGTGATCACTTCAGCACATGCTCGATCACCATGG
>Ga0182014_10008440_pt1 | contig 10543 bp, 7 predicted proteins | sample 612S2DmetaG_FD_120489 | JGI IMG/M metagenome (GOLD analysis project Ga0182014, IMG submission 120489) | Permafrost microbial communities from Stordalen Mire, Sweden - 612S2D metaG | ecosystem: Environmental > Terrestrial > Soil > Wetlands > Permafrost | place: Sweden: Stordalen | collected...
CCTTCCCAAGAAGGAGGCTGAGGCCGAATTCCGGTATCTCGGGCACCTCGCCCGGCTTGAAGCTGCCAGGGCGGCCGAGGATAGTTCCTCGAAGCTGAACGTAGTGGTTTACCGTGGGCGATCGTTCGCCGTCGGCGTCCAAGACGGACACCTGCCCTCCGCCTGAATCACTCAGTCCCCAGCGGCAACGCTGCCCGGCGAACTGGAACTCCCAGGAAACTTGCCAAGGAGCATCCGGCGACCCCTGGTGCTGAAGCACCAGGGCCCCGGAGGCAAGCTCAGCAACCGCTGCGGGTGTTATGGACTTCTCAGCCCAGGTAGAGAGATTCTGCCCTAGGTAAGCGTCGCCATTGGCCATCAGCGTCGATACGATAGCGGCCCTTAGGAAGACGACCATGTCTTCAATGTCTTTCGCGCCCAGGTCCAGGCCAATTTCCACCCGCAGGGGCGCTCCGTGGTGGGAACTCCTGCAGCGCGATGCGGCGAAGGCCGCCATAGCGCTCCGTGCAGGCTGTGTCATCTCGGGACCGGGCAGTCTCGAGTTGCGCTCTTCGAGCCACTCAAGCGCCAGACCTGCCAGCGTGATCACCCGCACGACGTTGCTCTTGCCGGCGCCGTTCGGACCGATGATCACTGTCAAGGTGTCATCAGGCTCAAGAAGGGCGTGCTCCATGGACAGCACGTTGTCGGCCTTGACCGAGGTCAGCCGCATAGCGACCACCGCCAGTTCTGTGAGAAGCATTCCGGGGGATAAACCGCGCCCGTCAGCGTTTACGCAACTCTAGCCGTATGCACACTCACCGTGACCTCGGATACGGATTCGCCAGAGCACAGATCCGGGTGGTCTGCGCTCAGACTCATCCTGCTTTTGACGCACAGGCATGCGCTCATATTCGGCAGGGACGGTGAGGTCGGCGACAACCACAGCGTGGTCGCTACCGGCGGTAATGCCTTTGTCCTACAGGTGTGCATGCGGATCGCGGGAGTCACCGGCGCGAACCAGGCCGGGTTGGCCGTCATTGAACGCGGCGGCCGGATCGGCGCTCTGCGATCCGGCCACGAGCCGAGCGGTGGCTGCTGGATGATCTCCCTGGGCAGAAAGATCGTCGCCCCAGTCTTCCAGGCTCACTGCGCCAGGTGGCACGACCTGAGGCGGGCCGACATCCCGCCAGCACGTCCGCCGCGCACTGTCGCACAACAACGCTAGGCGTGTTACGGGCCTCACTGAGCAAAACGCGCCGAGCAGGCGAGACGATCGACCTTCGGCATCGTCGATGAGCTTGCCGTTCTTGGATACCGCGCCGGCACGCATCAGCGCGACGAGGTGGGATGCGTAGACGGCCCGCCACCGGGTCTGTACTGATTCGGTGAGCTTGAACGCCATCGCGACACCAGCGGCGCGGGAGCCGGGGCCCTTGGTGACTCGCCGGCGGAGCCTGAGCTGGGAAGGAAGTTCCACGGCAACGCCGTGAGGTCCCTCCCGGGAGCAGCGCGCGGCCGAGATCGCGGCCCGGACGCTCGCCCTTCCTGGCGCTCAGCGCGTCGAGGATCTCACCGCGTTGCTGACCTCGGCGGGGGAGCACTGAGGTCGAGACAGTTACCGCTCCCGGACTGCGCAGGTCAGGTGGGTCACCCGCTGCGTCGGCTCCGCGCGGACCTGCTCCAGGGCCACGCGGCCCGCGTCCACGCCCTCGAACAGGCGGATTCCCGAGCCGAACAGCACGGGTGACAGCGTGATCGAGAACTCGTCGATCAGGCTGGCGTTCACGTACTCCAGGATCGTTGCGCCGCCGCCTGCGATGCGGACGTCCCGGTCGCCGGCGGCCTCGCGGGCCTGGTCGAGCGCGGGCTCGATGCCGTCGTTGACGAAGTGGAAGGTGGTCCCGCCCGGCCGCTCCCAGGGGTCACGCTTCTCGTGCGTCACGACGAAGACCGGCGTGCGGAACGGCGCCTCCTCCGGCCACGCCTGCTCGCCGAGGTCGAACATGCGCTTGCCCATCACGCTCGCGCCGGTGCGCTCGAACGTCTCCCGCACGATGTCGTTGTCGCGCCCTTCCTCGCCGCCCCGCCGAGCTTTAGGTTCTCCTGGAAGAACCTCTGCGGGAATATCCACTGCTGCAGTTCCATCCACTGCGCCATCCAGCGCCGCAGATACAGGATGCCGCTCAGGCTCGCCAGATAGGTTGGATCCCCTGTTCCTGAGCCAGCGCGGCCCGGGTCAGCTGCTCGGCCTCGTCGAGGTCGGTCAGTTCGCGCGTCAGTTCAACTGGACGACCAGCGCTGACGACAGATTTGCCAGCGCGACTGGCAGAGACGACGGAGAGCGTCATCGCTCTGCTCTCACAGGCGAAGCAACACCCCTGCCGCCTGCAGACCGGTGATGTGGTCGCGGATGGCGCGGGGCTGGGGTCCGCCGCGGATGAGAATGCCGCATTCGAGGTTGGATTCCATGGCGCGGCTAGTGAGGTTGGCGCTGCCGACGAGCGCGACCTGGTCGTCGACCACGATGATCTTCGCGTGCAGGGACGCGCCGGGCGGCCGGGACCCGGCGGGCCAGTGCAAGCGGAGTGCGTCGAGGCCGGGGAAGGGCGTGCCCAGCGCCGTGTAGGACGGGTTGTCCTGGTGGCGTTCGGCTAGCAGTGTGACTGCCGCGCCACGGGCGACGGCGGCCGACAATGCGGCGCTGATCGAAGGCTCGGTGTAGGTCGCATAGCTGACCAGCAGGATCTCTGACCGTGCCGCGTTGATTAGCTCGATCACAGCCGCCGCGGTCAGCCGCGACGATGACACACCGGATTCCGGGCCAGTCCAGACGACCGACACCGACTGGTGCCGCCGTGCCCGCTCGACGGCCCGGGCCGTGCCCGTGAGCAGGCCTGCCAGGTAGGCCGGCTCCGTGTAGCGGAGCCGGTGCAGCAGCTGGTCGCACGCGTCCCGGAAAATCACGGAGCCGGTGGTGGCCCGCAACTGCCGGACGCCTGGCTCGCCCACGGTCGCGGCTTCGGCCAGGCGGCGGACATCGGCGGTAGGCAGCCGCTCGGCTGTCCGGCAGGCCCAGTCCGCCGCGCCGTCGCGCGGGTCCACGGCGGAACCCCCGCCGGGTCCGCTCACTGCGGCGGGAATGCGAAGCCGTCGCCGGTTAGGTCGACAAGCACCGCGCGGTCCAGCCAGCGGTTGCCGGCCTCGCAGCTTGTCTCCGACGCGAACAGGCACGCGTGGCACGCCGCGTTGTGCAGCACCGCTGACGGGAACTCCGGGACGTGCTCCGCGCACAGCGGGTCCGACGAACAGTGGGAACCGTCGTCCAGCGCCTGGCGAAGTATCCGCTCCAGGTACCGTCTTTCGCCGAGCGCGACGAGTCCACCGAGCGTGCCCTCGCTGTCGCTGGCCGCTGTCGAGATCAGCACGCCGGCCGCGGGCGACGACGGGGTGCCGAGGTAGATCCGCTCCCGCAGCGACGCCGACGAGTATCCGCACTCCAGCGCGACCTGGCGCATCAGCATGTGGCTGAGCGTGTGGATCAGCAGGAACCTGGCAATCGGGAACCCCGCCGACGGCGTCTGGTCCCGGTCAAGCGCCCACTGCCGGTAGGCCCGCCCTAGCGCGGTGACGTGCTCGTGCTCGCCGACGGACGACGCCCATCGCGCGACGTGCTCCTCCCGGAGCTCCAGGAAGATGCCCTCGCCCCGCTGCTCAACCGCCGGCACCCACTCCTCTGGGCCGCGCGCCAGCCGGATTCGCTTGGCAGGCCGTAGATCGTCGCGCTCGGGTGCGTCTACCCGGGTAAACCCGAGCAGGGCACGGACCTCGCGCAGTCGTGAGACCAGGACGACCTGGTCGATGAGGCTGTCGTAACCGCGCGGTGATTCTGTCGGCACCGCGCGGAAGTCCGCGTCCTGCCGCTCCGTCGTCGGCCGCGACAGCAGCTGCCATTCGGCGTCACGCAGGTTGTCGGGCGATTCCGGCGGCGTGGGGCCGCCCTGCCCGCGCAGCTTCTCGATGCATCCCCACACCTCGTGAAAGGGGTAGCCGCGCAGGCTGCGCATTGCGGGCACGGCATCGATGATGGCCTGGGCGGCGATGGGATCCTGCTGCGAACCAAGAATGCCCCAGTTCGCCGCCACTAGGTCCTCGACCGTCTGTCCCTGCGGCAGGTGCAAGGCGCTCGCCGATACCGCGAACCACAAGTTGCTTGCGCCGAGCACGATCAGCTTCAGCTGCTTGCCGCACTGATAGAACCGCTGTAGGTGGGGATGGCGGCCCCGGCAGACCGGCAGCTTCTGCCATCCATCGCTGCCCGCCGCCTCCTGGATGGATCGGCTATGGTCGCACGTCACGCACCGAACCGTCACCCGCGGACCGAGGGTGGACGCCGCGTCGGACATGGTGAGCTGCGGCCCGTCGCAGACGCCTTCAGCCCGGGTAGCGTGAACGAACTCCACGTATGGGAAGTCGTCCAGATGGCCGTCCGCACAGACGACCAGGAATCGCGCGGGCACGCACGCGCGTCTGCTCGCCACGCGGAGCGACGCTTGCCGCAGGCATTGCGCGTGCACGTACTTGGCCAGGTCCGGGCGCCGCCCCCACCGGTGGATCAGCTCGAACTGGCCCGGCGGGTCGAGTGGGCCGAGCCGGTAGCAGCGCGGGCAGCGCACCCATCGGGGGAACGGCGTCACCGGGACGCCGGTACGGGTGATCGGGTCGTCGGTCGCGTTCGGATCCCATGGCGCATGCCGCAGCGCCCGGACCTGCTGCCCGAGTACCCGTTGCACCGCCTCCAGCAGGCGCGGCTCGTCGACCGGATCCTGGTGCTCGGGGTTCCACGCGTCCAGGCCGCGCACGATCACGCTCATCGACGGCAGGTCGACGGTCGCGCCCACCCCGGTGGTGGTAATCAGATGACTCGGCCGCGCCTGCCCGATCCGGGTGGGAGCACTGCGCTGCCCGACACCGGAAATACCGGAGGCGGCAGCCGCCGGAATGGTCATGCGGGGCCTCCAGAGGTCGAACGCTCGTAGCTCCAGGCCGGCGCGTCACCGACGCTGCGGTCGTCCCGGTCGAGCTGCAGCAGGATCTCCGCCTCTACCTCGCGCATGGACATAGGCGCGGACCATAGATCCCACGATCCCTCGTCCGGTTCGCGCAGCAGCCCGTTGACGTCCGGCGCCTCCTTGTAGCCGAGGTGCCCGGTCTGCACGGCCTGCCGCCGCGCGTACCACCGGTCCAGCCGGTGCTGCAGCTCGGCCCGAACAGAGGTAGCCCGTTCTGAATCATGGGTGACGACTTCAGCCCGCGCGCCGACCGCGTCGAGCAGCGCGGCGGCGAACGGCCCGGATAGCGGCACGGAGTGGGCCGCGACGTTCGGCAGCGACGACACCCCGGAATGCCGCAGCAACGTCACCAGCACCCCGGTCAGCCCGCGGTCCAGCGCCCGGTCGCTGAACGGCGTCGTGGTCAGCCCCTCAACCCGGAGCCCGAACGTGGCGTGGTCGTACCCGAACGATTCATAGTGCGCCAGGTCGCGGGGCCGCGACCACTGGTAGATGGTTACCACGAGCCCCGGCCGCGTCGCCGAGCGGCCGACGCGGGACGTGGCCTGGATGTACTCGGCGGCGTTCTTCGGCTGCCCGGTGACGGCCATCAGGCCGAGCCGCTGAACGTCGACGCCAACCTGGAGCATGGACGTGGCGAGCAGCACGTCGATCGGGCGCGCCCGTCCCTCGGACCGCGCCCGGAACCCGTCCGGGTCCCGGCGCAGCTCATCAAGGGCCGCGGTCGAGTCGAACTGCGGGTCGAAGCGGTGCTCCAGGTCGGCCAGGCTCTCGGCGATCCGGCTTGACGGCATGCGCCCGGTCAGCTCCTGCACGATCGGCGACCGCCGCCGTGTGCGGACCTGCTGGCTGCGCAGCCGGTCGGTGATGTCGTCCTCGACCAGGCGCCGCATCCCGGCCAGTTCCCTGGTGGCGGTGAAGTAGTCCACCAGCGTCATGTAGGGGTCGGCCGCCGCGCCGTACCGGTCGAAGAGGAACTGCGCGTGCTCCATCAGCGCCGACGCGACCCGGATCTCCACCGACTTGAGCCGCTCACCCGGCGCGAGGATGCCCCGGTACCGCCGCCCCGGCGTGGACGGCGACGGTGACACGGTGGCGGAGAAGTACGTCTCGCCCGCGTCGAGCACCGGCGGCGGGAACACGGTAAGGCCGCGCGCGAACACCTGCTCCACCTGGTCGCGGGCCCGCCGCACGGTCGCGGTGGAGGCGACAAGCACGGGCCGGATCGGGCCACGCGAGCTCAGCCGGTCGATCGCGGTCTCGTACAGGCCCACCATCGAGCCGAGGGCGTCACTGATCAGGTGCAGCTCGTCCTGGATGATCAGGTCGGGTGGCCGCAGCCGCATCGCCGGCTGGATCACGCCGCGCGGTAGGTCCGCCCGTGCCGGATGGCCGCCAGGTCCGCAGAAAGACGAGAAATCCGGGTTTTGCCACCCGTGCCGCGTGCATTCGGTGTCCACCAGGCCGAAGAGGGTTGCGGTCGATGCCTTCCACGGCAGCTGCGCTAGCTTGTCCACCGTGGCGATCACCAGGCCGGGCGTCAGCCGGTAGATCTCCTCGTCCACGGTGAGCACCGGCAATCCCTCGTCGGGAGAATTCCGCGGCGAGAACGCGCAGTCCCCCTCGGGGTCCGAGCAGTACACCAGCACCCGCCGCCGCAGCCGGTTGGTCTGTACGTTGGCCATCGACAGCCGCGACCCGCACCACGGGCAAACCGGCAACTGCAGCGCGCCACCGAGCTCGCGTGCCGAGCCCCGTGACTCGGTGATCTGCCGCTCGGCCTCATCGAAGGAGTTCGGCGACACCGACGAGCCAACCCAAAGCCCGATCCGGAACGGCGTCGTGCCCCACCGCGAGTCCCCGGCGTCGACCCGCTCCCGGCGCAGCATCTCGCACGCGCATACCAGCGCCGAGGCCCGCTGGAACTGCTGCGCCGTCAGCAGCCGCAGCGTGTACCGCATCAGCACCGCCACCCCGCGCGTCCCGTCATAGGCGTCAGCTCCAGACCCGACCACACCCTGGAGTCGCCGGATCGCGAACGTGTACGCCGCGAGCCCCAGATACGCCTCGGTCTTGCCGCCGCCGGTCGGGAAAAACAGGAGCTGCACTTCCGCGTCCGACGGGTCGCCCAGACCGCGATGAGCGTCGGCATGAGACGGCGACGTCAGCCCCGGCAGGCACAGCAGCACGAACGCGAGCTGGAAGGGCCGCCACGACCGGTTCTCCGGCAGGTCCAGGCGACGCAGCAGCCCGGCCACGTCTGCACCTGGCGCTGACATCCGCGCCCGCACGACCTCAGACCGCACGCGCTGCAGCGCCATCGCCTGGTTCGCGAACCGGAACGCCTCCCGCGCGATCCCGTCGGTCCGTAGCAGCTCGATTGCCCGTTCCAGCCGGCCTGCCACGTCGCGCGCCTCCGCCACAGCGCGCTGCCCCGCGTCCCCGTACCGCGCGATCTCCGGATCCGATTCCACCCGGGACGCCTGCTCGGCCAGCCACTTCCGGTACCCGGTCACCAGCGGGCGCAGCGCCCGCACCAGGTCATCGCGCCCCAGCTCCGGCGACCCGAGCCGAGCCATGTCGAGCACCAGCCCTGGCACCTTCCCCGGCACGACGAGCCGCACCTCCGCCGCCGGGAAGCACGTCGTGGACAGCTGCCATGCCCGCGTCTCGCCATCACGCACGGCAGCGTCGACCGCACACTGCCGCCCGTTCGCGTACATGCGCGTCGCCCGGTGCAGCAGCTCAAGGTGCAGCCGCTCATCGTCAGACCCCGACAGCGGCGCCGCGATGTCCGGGTCGTTGTGCCCGCAGAAGATCGCCGCGGTGCCGTCCAGCGCGGTCACGGTCAGCCCCACCTGGTACAGCCGTGCCGTGTCCTGGGTCTGAGCCGGCATCCGCTGCCCGTTGACGAGCGACAGCTCGACCACGCGCCGCGCGCCGCGGTGCCGCACCGTGTACCGGACGACCACGCCCGGCTGCTCGTCGTCCGGCACGAGCGAGTCCGATCCTTCGGCGTCGGTCCGCACCTCCACGGACCCGGCCGCCGGCACCCGGTGCCAGGTGGTCGCGGCCCGCCCGGTCGGCGTCTCGTGCGTCTCCGAGGGGGACCGCTCGTACCGGCCCCATTTGGCAACTACGGTGATCGCGTCGACTGTCGCCGACACGCTGAACGCCAGTCCGATGGCGGAGGCAGACATGGATCCCGAACGGACCGTGGCGTCTGCCTCGGCGGCCTCTTCCTCTCCGTTGTCACCGGACGCCGGGGAGGCCACCTCGCGGTCGACAAGCTCCGGCTCTAGCTGCTCGTCGTCGGCAGGCTCTTCCGGCTGCTGCCGCGGCACGAGCCGCCCGAGCATGTACCGCTCGGCGGGCGAGGTTCCCGGTGGAAGCTCCTCCTCCGGCCCGTCCCACGGCCCGAGCAGGTCGCGCTCTAGGAGATCCTCCAGCTCGGCCCGGACCTGGAATGACGTGGCATCAGGCGTGGTCAAGACGGGTTCTCCAGTGCGTAGCGCCGGTGGTTCTCTTCCAGCAGCCGGTCCAGCAACTCGAACCGGGCCTCCTTGCTCACCGTCCACCGGATCCCGATTTTGGTCGGATGATGTCCGATCTTGAGGTCAAGGTCGTCCCATCCGTAGGCCCGCATGACCGCCTCGTCGATTGCGACGTGAATGTCGCGAAGTTCGGTGATCGCGGGCTCGTGATTGTCTGGATCATGGACCCGGTTATAGGTCTTGGTCAGTCCCCATGCGCGAGAGAGCATCAGTTCGCGGCGAGTGTCGTCGAGTTGACGGCCGAGTGCTTCGAGTTCCGAAATCGGCTGCGGCCGCGGCAATGTCAGGAAAACATCAGACGGTGCGTACCGGATATCAGTCCGCATCGTGGATGTGTAGCGAATAGCCCAAGTGGAGTGGATATTCGACGACAGCACTGCCATGCTCGCGAAGTCATCAAGCGCGAAGACAGCGCAGGCGTGGGAGAATACCTGCCCCGTCAGGACGCGCACGGGCATGACGGCACTGCCGACAAGTGAGATAGCAAGTGCGTGGTCTAGTCCGTTGATCGCTTTGTATAGATCGGGAGCCCGTTCGGCGTACAGCCACCATCGTTCTCGACGTTGTGCTCGTTTACCCTGGTCACGTTCTGGCTTGACGAGACAGCGAATGATATCAATGCAGTCCGGGTACTCTTCTGCATGTTCCAAGGACCAGCTCTGGAAGTTGATGATCCAACGGCTTGGAGAACAATCTGGTCGTTGGTTGAGATCTTTTCCGATCACGTAAGGCTGCGTCACGTCCGCATTACGCGCGTCGTGTGAGACGAGTTCATCCCTTTGATCGTGAGCGAGGATGAACCCCAAACCGAGTACGTACGAGCCGATGAACGCGCAGCCGTCGTTTTCACGCAACCGGTATGGACGACCCTTAATACGGCCAAATGGCTCAAGATCGGAACCGATCGCGAGGACTTCTTCGCCGTCCAGCAAGTAGACAGCTCCCTTGGAGAGGGATGCTCGACTGGCCCAAAGTTCCACGATCTCCAGGTTCGCGCTAGTCGTCGGCCAGGGCCGCGAGGCGCGGCCAGCGCGGATAGCGAGCGATACCTGTTCAAGACCAACCCGCAGCGTTGCGCCTTCGATGAGCGTGTTCACCGTGACGTAGCCCAACTGGCCGTGTGACGACAGTAGGCGGTCGGCGCGCAGGACGAACCGGGCGGCGAGGTCGGCGCTGCCCTTGACCTCGTTGCCGTCCCAATGTTGCAGCCAGTTGAGGTAGTCATCTCCCATCGTCCCGGAGATCTTGTTTCCACCGAGGAACGGCGGATTGCCGATAATGGCGTCGAAGCCTGGGTTTGTCGTGTCGGCGAAGATCTCGGGGAATACCAGCGGCCAGTGGAAGGGGGCGCGTTCGACCGTGCCGACCGGGCGCTGGTCTTGGAGGTTCTTCTCGATGTAAGGAGCAAGGTCCTTTTCGTTGCTGACCGAGACGTAGAGCTCCAGGAACGCTTGGTCGAGCTTCTTGCCCTTCAGCTTCGCGTTCGCAAGCCCAGCCGCCGTAATCGCGTCGGCGACCGTCGTGATTTCACCGGACAGCCTCTCCGCCTGAACCAGCAACCGCGCCTTGTGCTCGATGTCGCGGATCGTGACGCCGTCGGTAGCCGTGATCTTGCGGCGGAGGTCGGCGGCCTGGGCGAGCTTGTCGCGCCATTCCGAGGAGAAGTCGAGGGTGCCGTGGTGCAGGCGGCGGCCCGCCTTCGCGTCCACGTGCAGTGACTCCAGTTGCTCCAGGCTGACCAGGCCCAGGAGCGAGTCCCCGGCGGCGAGGCGGTCGTCGAGGAAGCCGAAGGGTCGCTCGGTGTCCATGGTGATCAGCCACAGCGACAGCTTGGCCATCTCGACGGCGAGGGGGTTGATGTCGACGCCGTACAGGCAGTGCTCGGTGATCTCGCGGCGGGCCTTGAGCAGGAGCTGGTCGGCTTCGGCGTCCGCGCCG
>Ga0182014_10008441_pt1 | contig 10540 bp, 17 predicted proteins | sample 612S2DmetaG_FD_120489 | JGI IMG/M metagenome (GOLD analysis project Ga0182014, IMG submission 120489) | Permafrost microbial communities from Stordalen Mire, Sweden - 612S2D metaG | ecosystem: Environmental > Terrestrial > Soil > Wetlands > Permafrost | place: Sweden: Stordalen | collected...
ATCCACGCCAGGATGAACGCCGGGACGCTGACCGCAAGACACAGGGCGCAGCCCAGCGCGAGGAACGCGAGGAGCAGCTTGGTGCCGACCAGGGCGGCGCCGCCGGCGGCGGCGGCGAAGCCGCAGATGCTCAGCATGGCCAGCCAGAAGAAGAAGTGACGGGGCTCGTTCCAGGCGGTGTGGAGAATGCTTCTGATCTTGTCGTTCATAATGACCTCAGGTGTTAAAGGTTGCTCTGCGCCGGTCGCTCCGCGGGCTTGGGGGCGCCGGTTTCGGCTTGGCGGCCGGTTCGGAAGAGAGGGCCAGTTCAGCTATCAACAAGTCCTTCTGCTTCAGGGCCAAGCGCATTTCGGACGCCGAGGGCAGGTCTTGCCCCGCCACGAGCGGCGGGTTCGGCTCTCGCGCTGCGCTATTCAGCACAAGAATCACCGCCCACACGGCGGCCAGGCCAGCCCAGGCCCAGCGAGCCGTTTGCCAGCCGGTTCGGAGCTGGGCTGCCAATATGCCGAGCACTGCCGCCCATCCAACCGGCCGTGAGATGCGCTCCAGGGAACGAGGACGCGTAGCAGACGACGCGGCCGCAGCCACCCCTCTCTCAATCTGTGCCCATAAAGCTGGCGTTCTTTGCCCTTGCTTCAGGCCGGCCTTTATCCGGGCCTCCAGCTTTTCCTCCTCGGCGAACAGGCGGGCGCACCCGGCACATGCCTTCAGGTGCTCCTCGATTTCAAGGCTGGTCTTGGCGTCCAACTCAGAGTCAAGGTAAGGGCCATGGAGTGTTTGGAATTCGTCGCATTTCATACTCAGTTCTCTTTCAATAGATTGGCTCGTCGAGCTGTGCGCGCGATGATGGCGCGCATCTTCTGGCGGGCGCGGGACAGGTTCCCCATCACGCTGCCCAGCGGGATGCCCAGCGACTCGCTGATTTCCCGGTACCGCAGGTCGGCGATGGCGCGCAACAACAGCACGGCGCGTTCAGTGTCCGTCAGTGTCTTAAGCCCGGCGGCCAGGGCCGGTTCCAGTGCCGCATCCAACGCTTCGGGCGAGACGGGCTGCCCGCCACCCTGGTCCGGCTCTCCGGTGAAGGGCAGCTCTGCCAACTCCTCCGGCTCCAGTTGGAACTCATGGCGGGCAATCCGGGCGTGTTTCCGGTTCAGGGCAAAGGCTTCATTCGTAAGAATCTTGAACATCCAGGCCCGGAAACTGGCGTCTTCATGATACCGGTCGAAAGCCGCAAAGCCGCGCATGACCGCGTTCTGCAAGGCATCGGGCGCTTCCTGCGGCTCCCAGATCAGCCGCCGCGCATACGTCTCCAGGTCGCGCTCAATCGGCTGAAGCAGCGCCAGGAAACGGTCCGCGTCGGTTGTGGCAGTCTCACTCATAACTACGCTCTATATGGACAAAGTCAGTTGCGGCTCGTTTTATTACAACTATTTGCAGGCTGGAACCGCCGCCCCCCCAAACCGGAGATTGGCTTCCATGTCAAAGAACAGCCCGTCCCTTACCAATTTTCCATTGGTGGCAGCGAAGAGTCGCGGCGAGCCGCTCCTGGTTCTTTCGTGCCTCCGCCCTGTTATCCAACCCCGCTTGCCCAACCTGAACGAGCCCCACGCCCTATGTGTCCAAATTCTAGACACCACTACTCCGCACAATAACGCTCGCCAACAACCTTGCTATCGACATGCCTCCGTCATCTCAACGATCTGATTTTCAGCCACTTACAATCTGTCGGATAGGTGTTGGATAGGTGTTGGATAGGTACTCTATAGGGGTTGGCTAGGGGTTCGATAGCTGTACTCCAGGTATTCGCTAGGGATCCGCTAGCCCCGCTCCCGAAAATCCCGCCCCCTTCCGAGCCGATAATCGCCCGCCCGCTCCTGTCAACGCACCGTCAGCCCATCAGGTGCTCGAGCGACCCATACGGCGCGAACCCCGCGCCGCTAAACGCGTGAAGCGGAAATAGGTGGACAGAATCTGTCACTTGCACCGGTTCTTAAGTGTTTGCACACGGTTACGCCAATTCTGAAGGAAACCGCCGAGTGCTCACTCTCTAATAAGGGTGTACGCTCAGCACTACGGAGACGCATAGCCTGGGCGGTCCCACCCTCGTGGCGCCCATTTATTTCCCCTTAATGATCTCCACATCCTTTTCTCGCGTTTTCGGTATCACAATCAGCTTGCTGATCCTTCCCCGTTCAACATGCCCCTGCAGCGTCGTTTGAAATGGCGCATGCAATTTGAACTCACCGGTCCAATTGGTTGGCCACGCCGGCAGAAGCAGAATTCGCTTCCCATCATATTGCATCAACATCTGCTGTAGCGTAATCATGCCTGAGCCGCCGTTGTCCAGATCCGGAATCCAGTCGTTGCTGGATTTCCAAAACCACGAGAACCGCTTGTCCCCATACTTCGTAAACTCAGTCGTCACAATCCGTTGCGCCTCGGAAGTCAAGCCCAAGGCGGCGGCCTGCGTGCCATCCTGCCCCCAACAAGCATCCTGCGGAAACAGGCGGGCAGCATAGGTGCGCCGCGCCAACTCGAAATTGTAAATGGCACTTTTGGCCGCTTTTAGCTAGGATTTGCAATCGCTGATTCACCCTGTATTTACAGGGCGTTTATCACTTTTTGCCCTGATTCTGGTTAGCCATTTTTAGCTGCGAAAAGGGCATATAGTATAGAAGATCAGTATAGAACAGCACCCGATGATTGTTTCTCAATCTGACGTGGCGCTCGCTTAGAATTGGAGTCCCGAAAACAGCCGCTTGCCTCGATCCGCGCAAATAGGCAACGACGCTGGATCGGATTCTTGGCTTCTACTGCTGCCGTGAACTTGCGGCAGCGCCAGCCGTCAATTTGTCGAATGCACGCGCCACCAGCGTGCGCCGCCGGACGGAGGGAATGCGCCGGATCATCCGCCGCGCCAACTTGATGTTGAACGTCGACCGCAGATCGAGTTCGGGCAGGCTGCGGAACAAATTGGAGCGGGCCGGTCTCAGATACAGATAATCCAGTAGCGCCTTTTCGGGAGTAGCCATCGCCACACCCGCTGTCTCCATAACCTCGAAGCCGAAAAAGAACTCCGGCTGGAGATGATGGATGGAGACCGTTCCCAGCGGAGTGCGGAACACCCGTGTGCGTCCCACCGAGACGGCGTAGATAACGTTGGGAATCTGGGAGATGATACCATGAAAATACAGGGCGCTCTGGAGGGACACATAGCTGGGGAAGGGGGCGGTGAGATGGCTCGCCAAGGCGAGCGGATCCAGTTTACTCGGAACCGCCCATACCCCATGGCGCAGACGCAGCAGGTGGCCGGCCGTTGCCAACCGAGCGAGCAGCCGGCTGGCCGTGCTGTTCGAAAGGCCTAAATACGCCGCGGCGTCAGCGGTGCGGAACACGTTCGACCCCATCTGTAGAATCCGGGCGTGTGTTTCGATCAAGCTCATGACCCAGTGCCCCCCAACGCCTCGGCTACCGTCAATTGGATAGTCTCCCAAACCGACTCGGAGTCGTATTGTTCCCGGTGGCTCACGGACAGATACGCCAAGACCTGGCTTTTGAAGGTCGCGAACGTGACGGCCATCGCATTCTCTTGCGCCTTTTGGCAGCACTGCTGCAAGTTCGCAGGAAGCTCTGTCTTCACGCCTGAGTTGATCAGCCAGTAAAGATCGAACACGTCCCGCGCTTGTGTCAACGGGCGCTGCGCCAACGCTCCCACTTTTTGCTGGTAAGCGATCTCCATCGGATAGTGGCTGGCCATGATCGGCGCGAGGTGGTAGGCACGGATTAGCTCGGGATCGACCGGCTCGAACCGCGGTTCTCCCGGCATACCACGCCGGGAGAACTCAAGCTTCGTCGGCAGCAGCGCGGACGAGCCGTTGGCGCGCAGGCTCAGCTTCCAGCGTTGGGTCGTGTCGGTCTGCTTCGGCTCGGTCCAGTGAATGACTGAAAGCCCGTTCGCTCTCAGAATCTGGCTGAACGGCCTCGAATCCAGAATCAGCCGCACCCGCTCCTGCAGGACATCGGGCGACACCGTTTGCGCGTCCATGTCCATGTCTTCCGAATAGCGAATGCTTTTCAAGAAGAAACGCAAATTGCATCCGCCTTTGAGTGCGAAGTGCCGCTTATCCACTCTTCTCCCAAGCTGATCGAGAAGCAGCAGGTGGAAAAGCTCGACATACTGCACTGGCCCAAGCGCGTTCATACGATGTTTTTAAATACGCGATATTTACACAAGTGTCAATATCGCGTATTATAAAAAGAGAAAAAGGGCGCGGCGTGCCAGACCTGGTACGAGTTTATCTTCTCAGGCAATGAGAAGATCAGTGAGAAGATAATTTCCACAAAAATGGACGGAAAACCGGGGCTACGGACACCGCATGAGAAGAACCGTGAGAAGCAAATGAGCAGAAAGGTGAGTCGAAAAGTGCTTTCCAAAACATCTTTGTCCGGCCCGGCACTAAAATGGAAGTAAATGCCATCGCATCTTGCAGAGCCGGTCCAGGACGGAGAAGGCAGCCAGGCTGCCACCGTCGCGCCGTCACCAACGGAGTCCCCCAAATACACGGAACAGGCGACGCAGACCGGGCGGCTGGCCTATTCCGTTCAGGAAGCCGCTGACCTGCTTGGCGTCAATTACTTCAGCGTGTACCGGCTCGTTCAGCGCGGTAAACTCAAAGCGTGCCGGGCATTGCGCGGCAAGTTGCTGGTGCCGCGCACCGAGTTGCTCAAGCTCCTGAAGACCGAGTAAGGCTCGATGCTGATGGCAGACCACCTCACCCGCAGCCGATGCCCGCAACACCAGCTGCGCAAATAGGGCAAGATTCATTCACCACCGCTCTTGCCTGCAGGAACGATCCTCCGGCACCCTTCCCGGTCACGCTCAACCTGGGAGCACCGGCGCCGGGCAGCATTTTCCGGGGATTGTTGTCGAACGGGGCCGCTCCTACTGCTGCGTCGCTGGGGCTGGGGATGTCCGGCCAAGCAACAGGACGGGCCTGATGCGTGGTGATGAAGATTACCATGAGCGGTTGGTCCGGGATTCCTCGGGGACCGCCAGCCACAGTTCCGACATGTTTGGCCTAACACCGGCGCCGCTCCTGTAATCCAAAAAATAGAGCAATCTCTTTCGTTCGATGCCCCGGCCAGGAAGTGTCTCCCGGGTTATTCTAAATGTGATTCTGTCGGGCGTCACCACTGGCTCGACCGAGAGCACTACGCTCGGCCACCAGCCTTGCTCTCTCGGGCCCCAATCGTGATCAAGGAGCACATATTTGTCGTGCAAGGTGGCGTCTGGCTTCCTGTTGACTCGATAAAGCTCCAAGCAGCGGGCTTGGTTTGCATTGGTGTCTCCGAAGCGCGCGATCATCATTTCTCCGTACGATCCAAAGTTCGTAACGGTCGCACTCAGGAAGCGAACGGCAACGCCGTCAAGGTCAACCCATGTCCGAGACCGAATCTCAGGTTCGAAGAAGCTTGGCCGCTCGGACGGCGCATACTGCTTTTGCAAGGAACCACAGCCACACGAAATCGCGAGAGAGGCCACGGACAAAGCGCAAGCCACGACTCGGCGAACGTCCATTGGCACAAAAACTCGCTTTATGCGTCGAGCCGGACTGTGATGCGCTACTTCCCCTTTGGTGGTCCTTTCCATTTCTCGCTGTCGCTGATCTTCATGTGCTTCGAGTCAGTCACTTCGGTGCCGTCGCTGCTTCGACACTTGTACTGCTGTGTCAAGTCCACCTTGATCTTGTATTTTCCTACGCCTTGGTTGACTGGAAGTCCGAGTGCGTCTTGTGTCACGCGCAGCACTTCCTTCCAAGGAATTTCAGGGGAGGGATCATATTTGCCTTTTGGCCCCTCTCCATTCACGCCACCGGCAGGTTCATACAAAAAGTATTTGCAGTCATTCGGAGGGCCATCAACGGTCCACTCGATTCGTATTACAAACCCATATCGGTAAAAGGTGCCGAGTATATCTTGTTGGGGATAGAATTCGACCTTTGGTTTCTTCCCGCCGGGGATAAACGTCACCGCCACCGACTTGCAGGTGCAGCCGCAGAGTCCGAGATCATCAACCTCATTGACGGGGTCGTTTGCGACGAATCCGTACAGGTTCGGGCCCCCGTCCTCTCCGATGGGATCCCGCGTGAGCCAGCGCGCCGTGTTCGGCTCGTAGGGCCGCGCCAGGTACATCACGGCGTATGCCTGTGTGGTGCAGATCAACGCGACGGCTGCGAAGAAGATTATGCGTAGCATTTTCATAATATCCTCAACCGTCCGCCTTTTTACAGGATTTCGTGCATGATTGTCAAACGGGAAAAACAGAAAAGTCTCAACCGGAAAACCAGCACAGAACTGACCCACGGTTGACCCAGGAAACCAAAGAGCTTAAAGGCCGCATACCCACCCGGAACGCGGGGTTACGGCTCGCCTCACCAACTCGGCAACAGGGCCGCCTGATCCATCCAACCCGGGGTCTCCTGCTTGTAGTGTCCCCAAAGCGCGGCGATGATGACGTCAGGGTCGCGCCATTGGCGGAAAGGCGAGGGCCGAGGTGCCTTCACTTCCAATCCCTCAGCACAGATGGAAAAGTGTACTTTTCGCCCTCGCGTAGGTGTGACACAAAGACGACTTCCTCCGGGGTCGGGTTCTCTTGACAAATACCCAGCCTCTTTCCGTCCGCCTTTCTAAGATACACCATAACATACTCCGTTGGCTTAGCTCCGGGGGCAGGATTCCCGCTTGAGCTATCAACCGGCGCCCCCCATACCCCATGCATCTTCGACTCAACAACAGCAATGAAAGGTGGCGATTTCTGGAGCTCCGCGAAGGACATCGCCGGAATCCACCCAAAGCCCGCATATCGAATGCCCTTGCGGTGTAGCCCAAAACAAAGCACGACGGTCAGCACCGCAAGCCCACTCACAACGGCGACACACGCTTTCCAATGTCGCTTAATCATGAGTGCCTGGTCAGCCGCGTTTTGTCTGTTCTGGATAAACGGGAACAGCAACAGCACACCACCCGTTCACCACCATGGCACGGTGAACGTAGCCTCCCTGTCAAAGCGATCAGTTCGGGATACTGTGCCCCCACCGCTACCGGGAGCAGATTCACATCGGAATGTGACGTTCCAATGAACCACCATCTTGTAGGTGCCTTTTGAATCCGTTCCCAAGGGTGATCCAAAGGTGTTTCCCATGTAGTCGGTATATTCGTACGGAGCTTGGTGGCCATCCACACCGATAACAGTGCCGCTCGCCCCGTTGGGGAGCATTTGCCAAGTAAGCGATGTGCCTTTTTCGTCCTGGTAATACTTGCACTGGTGGGGAGCGCCACCTTCGACATTCCAGTGAACGTGAACGGCGCTTCCGAAGTTGTAATACCACGGAAACCCCAAAAGCGGCTCCCTGTACGGACCAAGCTGCAGAGCATCACCACCAGGTTCGTAAGTAACATCCACGCTTTTGCACCTGCACGTCCAGCAGCCTATCCCCGGGCCCCATGGCCCGCTTCCGGTTGGTGGTTGCAGTCCTAACGGGTCTACCGAGGAGACAGGGGAATTCGCGACGAAGCAATAGAGGTTCGGTCCTCCTCGCTCTCCGATTGGGTCGCGCGTGAGCCAGCGCGCCATGTTCGGTTCGTAAGGCCGGGCCAGGTAGATCACGGCGTATGCCTGTGTGGAGCAGACCAGCGCGGCGGCTGCGAAGAAGGTTATGCGTAGCATTTTCATAATATCCTCAACCGTCCGCTTTTTTACAGGATTTCCTGCATAATTGTCAAACGGGAAAAGCAAGAAAATCAGAGCCGGAAAATCGGGACAGAACTGACCCACGGTCGCCCCGGAAACGGAAGATCTCAAAGGTCGCGTGCCCAGGCAGAACGCGGGGTTACGACTCGCCTCACTAACCCGGCAACAGCGCTGCCTGCCCATCCAACCGGGGGTCTCCTGCTTGTAGTGTCCCCAAAGCGCGGCGGTGATGGCGTGAGGATGCGCTGGCAACCGTGCCCGGCCGACCCCGCACGCCTGGGTGCGGCGCAGGCCCCGGTGGGCGACACCTCATTTCTCCAGCCCGTTGGCTTTGCTGATCCGCATGGGGTATGCGCGATCGAATTTCAAACCGGGGTTTGGGCCGCTACGTTCGAAGTAGAAGCGCAGCCCGACGTTGGCGGTTGGGGTTCCGTACTCCAATTGCCAATAATCATGGCCGCCCGTCGTCCTGCCAGTGATTTCCCCGTTTGTGCCAGCCGCGAATTCCATGGACGGACCGAAGTAATGTACCAATCGGCCATCATCGCCAAGGAGTGCTTTGGCAGACTCAACACTTGTGCCGCGAGGGAGCCATTTCGCGACAGCCTCTGCCCGTTCCTCCGGGGTTGAAATAGGTGACCGCCAAATCGCCAGAAGGTTCGTCACCGGCGCATCAGACTGCGGTTGCTTCGTGGCTTTCTGCGTCGGCTGAAGCCGTTGATTGATGAGAAGTTGACCCTGCGGACGAGGATCCTCAGCCGAAACCAACCCCTCCGCCGGCCGCCCACGACATCCGAGTGCGGCTACGAGCAGCAGACAGGCACCGACACTCTTCCGCAGCCTGGCTGCTCGCGGGGCACAACTATTTCGTGGACAGTGATCGGTTGTTGGTTCCACCGGATTGGTTTTGCGGGTCGGCGGCGTTGGTTTTGCCGTCCGCCAGAATACTCCACGCCCCGTTACTCCCCTTGGTCCACCCGGCCTTCCGCGCCTCTTCATCAATTCTACGCAATTGGTTGGACGCGCTGCCTGCTGCTCGTTCGTGGCGGACGTACAGCAATGCCGCCCATGCTCCGACCCCCACCAAGAGAAGCACTGCACAAATCGCGGGAAGGTCGAAAAACCGTTCCACCCTTCGTCCGAGGGTGCTCATTCCGCTTGTTTCTGGGCAGCCTGGCCAGAGTTCCGCGTGCTCAGAACCCGCTGCCGCAACTCAGCTTGGCGCCTGGTAAAGTCCGGCCACTCGCCGCTGCTGATCTGCCTAACGCTCCCGTCCACGAAGCCAACCGCGTGGCCATCATCACGATGGCCGTTCACCGTGACCCCGCCACGCCTTTCCCAGATCAGCGCGATTTCTGGATCGTCGTCGAACCGAAGCTCAGGGAAGTACATCCAACTCGAAACGGTGTCGTCAATGGACTGCTGACGCTCGAGTCGGCGCAGCACCTCGCCCCTATCCCCGGTAATGCCTGCGAGTTCGGCTCCAAGGTATTTGGGATAAAATGCCTGCAGGCAGACCAGAGGGGTGGCCCCATCGCGCGGATACCAGCCTTGGTGCTCCCGCGCGTAGTATGACAGAGCGCCGAGTGTGTTGGGCATGCAGCCGACGCGGTGGCCGAACGGGTAGAGCCAGTGGTGGTAGCCGCTGACGCCCGCGATGCCTGCAAGAAGCAGGGCAAGAGGTACCACCACTCTTGCCCGCAGCCAGGATCTTCCGGCACCCCTCCGAGTCACGGTCAGAAACCTGGGAGAACGGGCGCGGGGCCACAGTTTCCGAGGATGGTTGCCGAACATGTTGCGCTCATATGCTCCACGAACGAGGCTCTGCTGATACCTCTAAAGCCGGCCACACTCGGGTAGATGTCATATAGCTTCAAGGTCCAGTTCGGCTGAAGATCGACCACCTTTTCAGCGGACTCTGTTTTGAACATCGCCGCGGAGACGCCACTCCCGCTCGTCGTCGTCGAGATGAAGCCCGTCACCGCCTTATCCAGCAATTTCCCGTGGAGAGATGCCGTCGCAAAGCTGTTCACCGGCGAGTATAGCGAAACGAAGTAGGTGTAGGTGCATGTGAACCTGATCTTTCTGCAGCAGCACTTGTGTGAGACGAAGGCTTCGACAAAGGATCCCTTGTGGTGGTCGGAGACCCCAGTGTTGCAAATGCCACCCGCGTTGCCCCAGCCCTCAACCCCCTGCTGGTAGTACGCATCTGGCGACATCCGCACGCCGGAATCATCGGAAGTCCACGTGGACCAGTACTACGGGTCCCTGAATGATCTTCCCTCAGAGACAAATTCCAGATCGCACAAGCCGTCAGGGTCAATTCGGTTCACCGCGTCGTTTCCGTTGAAGGCGTAAACGTTTGGACCCGCCAGTGCCTCGCTGTCGCGACTTTGGTCTGGTGCCAGCGTCTGTCCCGCGCCGCTCGCAAGTTGGAGTACCTGAAATCCTCGCTCTCCGATTGGGTCGCGCGTGAGCCAACGCGCCATATTCGGCTCGTAGGGCCGGGCCAGGTACATCACGGCGTAAGCCTGTGTGGAGCAGATCAGTGCGGCGGCTGCGAAGAAGGTTATGCGTAGCAGTTTCATAATATCCTAAACCGTCTGCCCTTGTACGAGGTCATGCGCATAATTGTCAAACAGAAAAAATCAGAAAAAACTGAAAGAAACGGATATTCGGGGATTTTAGTGGCTGGGTTGGAGCAGAAAGGGAGAAAGCTTTTAGAGTGAAGGCTGTTGGGACGGTTTGATTTCATGCTGGGGCGTGGTGGTTGGAACTGAGATCAAACCG